>Ga0079224_100004543_pt1 | contig 18004 bp, 13 predicted proteins | sample Stecom2015_FD_80414 | JGI IMG/M metagenome (GOLD analysis project Ga0079224, IMG submission 80414) | Agricultural soil microbial communities from Utah to study Nitrogen management - Steer compost 2015 | ecosystem: Environmental > Terrestrial > Soil > Agricultural land | place: USA: Utah...
CGCGTGCGCGCGCATCGCTCGAGCCCATTGTACGCCACGGCGGCACCGGCTACCACACGGCGCCCAGCGCCGGCGTCTCGGAAGAGCTCGCCGCCAGGATCGCGCGCGAAACCGGTCTCATCTGCAAGCTGTTCTGAGCCGCGCAAGTGAACGCCGCCGGCCGCCTCGGCGGATCGGCCGACCCGGTCGCTGCACGCGCGCAGATCGAGCAATCCTTCGCGCACGTGGGCAAGACCCCCATCGATCTGATCCAGGTCCACAACCTGGGCGACGTGCCCACGCAGTTCGGCATCCTCAAGGAATATCGCGATGCCGGCCGGGTGCGCTACATCGGCATGACGACCACCTTCGAGAAGCAGTACGACGAACTGGAGCGCATCCTGCGCAGCGAACGCCCGGACTTCATCGGGGTCGACTACGCCATCGACAATCGTGTGATGGAGGAGCGGATCTTCCCGCTGGCGCAGGAGCGCGGCATAGGCGTCCTGGTGTATCAGCCCTTCGGACGCGCCCGACTATGGCAACTCGTCAAAGGCCATACGGTGCCGGCATGGGCGGCCGAGTACGACATCGCCTCGTGGGGCCAGTTCTTCCTGAAGTTCGTCATCTCGCATCCCGCCGTCACCGCCGCCACGCCCGCTACCAGCCAGCCCCGCCATGTGATCGATAACATGGGCGCCGCAGTCGGACGTCTGCCCGACGAGGCGGGGCGCCGGCGCATGATCGAACACATCGAGTCGCTGAGCGCTCGCCATAAAAAAACGCCGCTCGATGGACTGAGCGGCGTTTGAGGCATCGCAACGGCCGTTACCGGAACGGCCGGGCGGTGATCAGAAGTTGATGTTGGCCGCGATCCAGAACGTGCGTCCGGACAGCGTCGTGCCCTTGATCGAGCGGCCGCTTTGGTAGTACTCGCTGCCCCAATGTACGCCGCCGGTGTCGTCCGTCCACCGCTTGAAGTCGCGGAAGTCCTTGTCGAACAGGTTGAAGATGTTCGCGCTGAGCGTCACATCCTTCGACACCTTGTACGAACCGCCGAGGTGGAACAGCGTGTAGGCTTTCAGATCGCCGAGCGCTTCGTACTGCAGGCGGTTGTTGCCGGTCAGGTTCTTGGGATCGCCGTCGAAACGCTGGCTTTCGCCGCGGTATTCGCCGCGCAGCCACAGCGCCAGCTTCTGCGTTGCATCCCAGCGCAGCTGTGCGTTGGCGATGTGATCGGGATGATCGCTGAGCCTGCCGTTCTTCTCACCGTCGGTGATCAGTTCGCTGTCCATCCAGGTGTAGTTGAGGCTCAAACTCCATGCCTTGGCGAGGGGAATGCGGGTAGCGAATTCCACGCCCCAGGTCTTGGCTTCGTCGCTGTTGATCTGATATTCGGCATCCGGATCCGGGCTGGCCGCGCAACTGGAAATGCTGCTGACCGAGCAAACCCCGCCGCTGGTGATCTTGTCCTTGATCTTGTTATGAAAGGCCGTCACCGATCCGGTCAAACCGCGACGGTTGTCGTACAGCGCGCCGATTTCGGTGTTGGTGCTGATCTCCGGCTCTAGGTTCGGGTTGCCGATGGTGATGTTGGCACCCTGACCGCCAACGCCGCGCACGCCGTCGATAAGCTGATCGACTCTCGGTGCCTTGAAGCCCTTGCTCACGCCGCCCTTGATGGTCCATTGATCGGTCGTGTTCCATACGAGATAGGCCCGCGGGCTGATTTCACCACCGTAAACGTCGTGCCGGTCGTAACGCGCACCCAGCGTCAACGCCAGGCGGTCGAGGATGCGCCACTCGTCTTCGGCAAACAGCGCCCACATGGTCTGATCGTGCTTCTCCGGCAGCAGGCCGTCCTCGAGCTTGGCATCCCACCACTGGCCACCGATGGTGGCGACGTGGCGTTCACCCAGCGGCATGACCAGCTTGCTGTCGAGTACGGTATTGGTGGTTTTCAACTCTCGGTCTGCACCAATGGTGAAAGTCTTGCCGCCAGTCACGTAGGTGTTGCCGATCACGTTTCCGGGAATGGTACGGCCGATTGTCTCCGTGACATTGCGCATCAGGCTCGACTCAAGCAGGCCGATACCCAGCCGGGCCGTATGGCCGATGGCGTACTGGTCGCGATTGAAGCGCAGCGCCTCCTTGTAGCCGGGCGCGACAGCCGGATTGGGGGTACCCACACAAGTGGCGCTTCCGCCGGTACCCGTGGCCTTGGTATCGACGTTGCCCAGTTGGCACTCCTCGTTGTCGTACCAGGTACGCCCCTGCTCGACGTCAAGCCAGATATCGTGCTGCTTGTTGGGCGTCAAAGTCAGACGTGCGCCGATGGTGTGCTGACGAGTCTCGGTCGGAGCGGGGTTGCGTCCGGTCGGCACGTTGACGTCCGGAGCCGCGATCAGCTCCGAGCCGTCCCGACGATAGATATTGCCGCGCAGTTGCAGGCCCAGCAGATCTTCCTTCAGCGGGCCGCTGGCGTAGAAATTCATCTTGCGCGAATCGCCCCAGTCGCTGTCCTCGGGAATGCCTACCTCGAAGCCGACGCTGCCGCCCCACTTCTTCGCCACCTTGCGGGTGATGATGTTCACCACGCCGCCCATGGCGTCCGAACCGTAGAGCGTGGACATCGGACCGCGAATGACTTCGATGCGCTCGATGGCCGACACCGGCGGCATGAAGCTGGTCAGCGCATCGCCGAAGCCGTTGGGGGTGACGTCACCGGCGACGTTCTGGCGACGGCCGTCGATCAGAATCAGCGTGTACTCGCTCGGCATGCCGCGAATGCTGATGTTCAGCCCGCCGGTCTTGCCGGTCGCCCCGCGCACGTCCACGCCTTCGACGTTGGTCAGCGCCTCGGCCAGGTCGCGGTACTGTCGCGTCTCCAGTTCCTCGCGCGTGATGACGCTGATACTGGCCGGCGCATCCTTGATCTCCTGTTCGAAACCGGACGCGCTCACCACCATTTCCTCGAGCACGGTCTCGGATTGCGCGGCGGCGCCGAGCGGTATCAGGGACAGCGCGAGCAGTAGTGGTTGAACTTTGAATACCCGGGCGCGAAGCGCGCAGCCCGACCCGACACGCGCGCGGCTGCGCCGCGTGGCCAGTTGCTTTGGCATTGATTTCTCTCCCGACTTTCTTGTTTGGTGTAGCGACTGGCTGGCTGGCCGGGAAAGGCTGACTGGCGGCGCTGATACGAATCCGTCTCGCGGAAACGAGAAGAATTCTCATTCAGCTACCGTCGAAGCGTTGTGATTTAGGTTAAATGCCGGACAAGGCGCGGGGCGGCGAGTCGAGCGCTCAGGTCTCCGCCCACATGCGCAGCAGGTTGTGATAAACGCCCGTGAGCTGGACCAGCGCCTGTTCGTCCGCCTGCTGTCGGTCGAGTCGCTGGATCGACGTGTCGAGATCGAACAGCAGGGTCCGTTGCCCGTCGTCGCGAATCATGCTCTGCGTCCAGAAGAAGGCGGCAAGCCGCACGCCGCGGGTGACCGGGTTCACCCGATGCAGGCTGGTGCCAGGATACACCACCATCGCGCCGGCGGGCAGCTTGACCGTATGCGTGCCGTAGGTGTCTTCGATCAGCAGTTCGCCGCCTTCGTATTCCTCGGGCTCGCTCAGGAAGAGCGTCGATGAAACATCGGTACGAATCTTCTGCCCCGTGCCGGGAATCAGCCGCACGGCGTTGTCGATATGGTTGCCGAAGGTCTCGCCGCCTTCGTAGCGGTTGAACAGCGGCGGATAGACGCGCGCGGGCAGGACCGCGCTGATGAACAACGGATTGCGCTCCAGTGCGGCCAGCACCAGGTCGCCCAGTTGCCGCGCAGCAGCGGAGCTCTCGGGCAACTGCCGATTCTTTTTGACCTTGGCGCCCTGATGGCCGGCCGTCGCCCGGCCATCGACCCACTCGGCCGCCTCCAGCACCTCACGGCACTGACGGACCTGTTCCTTGCTCAGCACGTCGGGAATCTGGATCAACATCGGTGAGGCCTCCGAATGAGACGGCCCGCATTGCACGGGCCGTCGAAGCTAAAAGCGATAGGTCGCCGTCACGAGCGCCGTGCGCCCCTGCGCCGGCACCGCGCGGCTGGACGAGGCCACTTCGAAGTATTCCTTGTCCGTCAGATTGAGCACATTGAGGCGGATGTCGTAGTCCTTCTGATGGTAGGCCAGCGTCAAATCGTAGCGGGTATAGCTGCCCACTTCGGCCGTATTGGCGTTGTTCAAAGTGCGCTTCGAGGAATACACCAGGCCGCCGCCCAGCTCCCACTCCGGCGTGAGGAAGTAGGTCGTCCACAGGGTGAAGTTGTGCTTGGGCGTGTTGACCAGATCGTTACCGTCGCGCGAAACGATCGGCCCCGTACGCCCGTCGCGTTCATCGAGGCGCTCGATTTCGCCGTCGAGGTAGGTGTAACCCCCGAACACCTGCCAGTTCGGCAGGATGCGCCCGGTCGCGCCGAGTTCAAAACCGTCGGTCTGGGTCTCGCCACTCAGCAGGACCTCTCCGGTCACGGGGTCGAGCGAACGAGCGTCGCTCTTCTCGATTCTGAAAATCGCCGCCGTCAGCGAGAGGTTGCCGTTCAACAAATCCCATTTGCCGCCGATTTCGTAGCTCTTGTTCTCTTCGGGGTCCACGTTTTCATTGGCCTCCGACAGCGAAATGGTTTCCGCGGACGGATTGAACGAATTCCCGTACGAGACGTAGTAGCTCTGGGTCAACGTGGGCTGATAGACCACACCGATACGTCCGCTCAGCACCTCGTCGGTCTGTTCGAGTTTGGTGACGTCGCCGGTACTGACCTCACGCGCCTTCTGGTCGACGTCGAAGCGGTCCCAACGCAGGCCGCCGACAATCTTCCAATGCCTGTTCAGTTCGACCTGGTCGTTGGCGTAGACGGCAAGTGTCGTCGCGTCCGTTTCGGTGACGGAACTCGGGAGCTGCACGATATGCGACGGCAGAGGACCATAAACCGGGTTCTGCAGATCCTGCACCGTACCGTCACTCGGTCCGAAGGAGGTGCGCTCGTATTCATCGCGGCCGACTTCAACACCCACCACGACGGTGTGCTTGATGCCGCCGGTATCGAACTTGGCGATGAGATCGGTCTGGTTGTAGAGCGACGTGTCGTCTATTTCCCTCGTGCGCAGGCCTCGCTCCCACACGTTGAGCGCGGTATCGAGGTGTATGTTCGTCGCGCGCGTATCGATGCGTGCACTGCTGTATTGCGTCTGGTTGCGCAGCGTCAGACTGGGCGAGAACTTGTGTTCGATGCGCGCGGTGACCGCGTCCACGTCCTGATCGAAGTAATCGTCCGTATAGCCGTAGAAGTTGTCGTGATCGACATGGACCGGGCCGCCGGGATTCGCTTTGGTGCCCTGAATGGTGGGGATGCCAAGGTCCGGAATCTCCTCGCTGCGCAGATGCACGGACGACAGGGTGACGGTGGTCGGCGTGCCGATGCCGAAGCGCAGCGAAGGCGCAATGCCGTAGCGCTCGGATTCCACCACGTCACGCGTCGAATCGCTCGTGTGGCCGAAGGCCGCGACGCGGAATGCGGCGGTCTCCGAGATCGCCCGATTGATGTCCACCGACGCTCGGTAGTAGTCCTCGGTGCCAATGGTCAGGCCCACGTCGTTGTGGTTGCGCAGCGAAGGCGCCTTGCTCACCTGGTTGACCACGCCGCCGGTCGAACCGCGGCCGAAGAACAGCGACGACGGCCCCTTCAGCACTTCCACCGATTCGAGGAAGAAGGTGTCGCGGGTGTATTGGCCGCGATCGCGGAACCCGTCGATGAATACGTCGGTGCGCGCACTTTGACCGCGCAGGTTGATGTTATCGCCGATCGCGCCGCCCTCCCCGGCGCTCAACGTTATGCCCGGCACATAGCGCAGCGCATCGGTCAGGGTGTTGGCCTGCTGCGCGTCGATGACCGCGCGCGGCACCACATTCACCACTTGCGGAATGTCGCGCACCGGCGTGGGCGTCTTGGCACCGACCGTCGTTTCGCCGGCCGCGTAATCGCCGCCGATCGCCTGCCCCTGCACCTCCACCCGGGGCAGCGTGGTCATCGTTTCGCCCGTTTGCGCGGCGGCCAAGCCCGGCGCCATCGCCAGGCTGACCAGCGCGGCGGCGGCAAACGGGGTGTGATCGGCGGTGCGTTCGAAAACGGCGCGCACTGCGGCGCAGGTAGGCCGCAAGCCCATGTTTTTTTTCATCTACCTCTCCCAAATCTGTAGCGGATGGAGCGGCTGGCTGGCTACTTGGGAGAGGCTGACTGGCGCGCTGAGATTTAGCCCGGATCACATCCGAGGCGTGCGCGAACGATAATGGTTCTCGTTTAGATCGTCAAAGAAGGGGCGAAAATCCTCGCATTAACGCAGCTTATGGCGCCGCGTCGGCCATGCGCGCCGGCATTTCCCAGCCGCCGCCCAGCGCGGTGTAGAGACTCACCGAGGCTTGCAGGCGGGCCAGACGGGTCAACGCCACCTGGTCTTCCGCACTGAACAATGTGCGCTGCGCATCCAGCACGGAAAGCAGGTCGTCCGCGCCCTCGCGATAGCGCACTTCAGCCAGACGCAGGGCGCGACGCGCCTCCTCGAGCGCGGCGGCCTGGAAGTTCTGCTGCTCGGCAGTGCGTGCGGTGGCGGCAAGCGCATCCTCCACATCGGCCAGTGCACTCAGGATCGCAGCACGATAGCTTTCGACCAGTTCGCGTTCGCGGCTTTCGGCGATGTCCCGCTGCGCGCGCAGGCGTCCGCCATCGAAAATCGACTGCAGCATCGAGGCGCCGAAGTTGTAGACCGTGCTCGACGGATTCGCCAGGGACAGCAGTGCATTGTTCGCCAGCCCCGCCGATGTGGTCAGTTGCAGGCTGGGCAGCAATGCGGCGCGCGCGGCGGCGAGGTTGGCGTTCGCCGCGACCAGTTGCGCTTCGGCCGCGGCGAGGTCTGGCCGCCGCACCAGCAGTTCGGCCGGCAGCCCCGGCGCCACCACCGGCACCGCGACATCGCCCACATCGGCACCTTTGACATCGAAATGCTGCGGCGGCTGGCCGACGAGGATGGCGAGTGCCGCGAGCGTCTGCCGCTCCTGCAGCGCGAGCGCGGGAATGGCGGCGCGCTGCGACAGCACGGCGCTGTTCTGCCGCGCAACGTCCAGTTGCGACACCACGCCGTTGCGCGCGCGGATCTGCACGATGTCGAGCACGCGCTCGGCGATGGCCAGGTTCTCGCGCGCGACCTCGAGCCGGCCGCGCAGCGACAGCACCTGGAAGTAGGCGTTGGCGACGCCCGCGACGGTGGTCAACCGCAGGCTCTCCTCGTCGAAGCGCGACAAGTCGAGCAGCGCTTCGGCGGCGCGGCGGCCGGAGGCGTTGCGGCCCCACGCATCGATTTCGTAGCTGGCGCTCAAGGTGGCGCTCGTGCTTTCGGTGGTAACCGCCGAACCGCGGTCGGGATCGGTGCGGCGGCGATTGGTGGAGGCGCTCAGATCCAGTTGCGGGAACAGCGACGAGCCTGCGATGCGCACTTGCGCCTCGGCCTGCCGCACGCGCTCCACCGCCATGCCGAGGTCGGGGCTGTCGCGCAGGGCCAGATCGATCAGCCCGGCCAGTTCGGACGATTCGAAGCTGCGCCACCAGTCCTGCGTCAATGCAACGGTTGCAACCGGCGCTTCGGCGCGATAGTCCGCCGGCATGTCGAGCCGCATCGGCGGACGCTCGCTGGTGAGCGCGCAACCGCTCAACGTGATGCTTGCCAAGAGGACGATCAGTGCGGGTTTCATCAATCGCTCCACTACTCGGCCGACAACGCCTGTACCGGATCGAGCCGCGCCGCCTTGCGCGCCGGCATGTAGCCGAACGCCAGCCCGGTGATGAAGGCGCAGCCGAAAGCCAACAGCACCGGCTCGATGGAAAACTTCACCGGCGTATCGAACGCCTGAATGATGCTTGCCGCGCCCAAACCGATCGCGACGCCGAGCAGCCCGCCGACGGCGGAGACGACCATCGCCTCGGTCAGGAACTGCTGCAGGATGTTGCGCATGCGCGCCCCGGTCGCCATGCGGATGCCGATTTCGCGCGTGCGCTCGGTAACACTGACCAGCATGATGTTCATTACGCCGATGCCGCCGACCAGCAGCGAAATCGCCGCCACCGAGCCGAGCAGCATGGTGAGCGTGTTCTGCGTCTCGGAGGCCATTTCGATGATGGACGCCGTGTTACGCACCTGAAAATCCTCCGTGCCGTGGCGTGCGAGCAGCAGTTCTTCCACCGCCGCCTGCGTTTCGTCGATGCGGCTCACGTCCTCGACCGCAACCGTGATGCTGCGCAGATGCCGCTGGCCGAACAGCCGCAGACTGCCGGTGGTGAGCGGCACGAGAATGGTGTCGTCCAGGTCCGTGCCCCAGGGTGATGCGCCGCGCACGCCCATGACGGCGACGACCTGGAACATCACGTTGTTGATGACGACGTGCCGGCCGATCGGGTCCTCGCCATCGGGGAACAGCGCATCGGCCACGGTCTGTCCGAGCGCCACGACGGCCGCATAAGTCCGCACGTCTTCCTGACTGTAGAAGGTGCCGCGCACGGGGAACCAGTTGCGCGCGTCGGTAAATGCAGCGCCCGTCGCCGCGGCGGACGTCTGGTAGTCGCGGTTGCCGTAACGGATGGTGACGTTGCCCGTCATTTCGGGCACAGCGGCGCGCACGTTGGGCAGTTCGTCGATCGCCTCCGCGTCAGCCGGCACCAATGTGGCAATGCTGCCGCCGTAGCCGCGCTGATTGCCCGCCTGCGCGCGCACCAGCAGGATGTCGGTGCCCATGGCGCTGATGCGTTGCAGCACCTGCTCCTTCGCGCCGTCGCCGACGGCGAGCATGGCAATCACCGACGCGACACCGATCACAATGCCAAGCAGCGTCAGCACCGTGCGAAACAGATTGGCGCGCAAGGAACGCGCGGCCGTCTTGGCCGCCTCCATTGCGTCGTTCAGCATCGAGCGGCTTGCGCCCGTGTCGCGCGCCTGGATGCGCAGCGCATTGGCGGTGGGCGAAAGCGTGGGCCCCGGATCGGCGACGATGTAACCGTCCTTGATTTCGATGAGCCGCTGCGCCTGCTCGGCCACTTCCTTGGCGTGGGTGATGACGATGATGGTATGGCCCTGCGCATGCAGCTTCTTCAGCAGCGCCATGACCTCCTCGCCGCTGCGGCTGTCGAGCGCGCCCGTAGGCTCGTCGGCCAGAATGATCTGGCCGCCGTTCATCAGTGCGCGCGCAATCGAAACACGCTGCTGCTGACCGCCGCTCAGTTGCGTGGGCCGATGTTCGGTGCGGTCGTCGAGCCCCAGCGTGGCGAGCAGTTCGGCGGCGCGCACATGGCGCTCCTTGCGCGGCACGCCGGCATAGACGGCCGGCACCTCGACGTTCTCCAGCGCAGTGGCGTTGCCGATGAGGTTATAGCTCTGGAACACGAAGCCGAAGGCCTCGCGGCGCAGACGCGCGAGTTCGTCGCGATCGAAGTCCGCCACGTCCTCGCCCATGAAGCGGTACTGGCCCGTCGTCGGCCGGTCGAGGCAGCCGATGATGTTCATCAGCGTGGACTTGCCCGAACCGGAAGCGCCCATGATGGCGACGAACTCGCCCGGATAGATGGCGAGACTCACGCCGTGCAGCACCTGGACCGCCATGTCGCCGTTGCGATAGGTCTTGGTGACGTCGACCAGTTCGATCAACGGCAAGGTATCCGGATCGAGGGCGTGCTCGATGATGGGCAGGTCCGATTTCATAGGCTGGGGCGCATGCGCCGCTGCTGCGGTCCCTGCGGCGCGCGCTCGGGCGCATCCGCCTGCTTGAGGCCGACGGCAACCACTTCACCCGGCTCCAGGCCGGAGCGCACCTGCGCATATACGCGGGTCATGACGCCGACTTCGATGGGACGTTCCTCCACCGAGCCGTCCGGACGAATGACGAGCACCGTGGCCGCGGAGGGCTGCTTGCGCGCCTCGGCGGACCGCGATTCGCCGGGTTGCGCGGCGGCACGGCGCGCACCCACGGCCGGCTGCTGCATCAACTGGAGCGCGGAAACCGGCACGATCACCACATCCTTCGCCGACGCGCGCACGAAGAACACCTGCGCCGTCATTTGCGTCATCAGCTTCTGGTCGGGGTTGGGCACGTCGAACAGCGCGTCGTAGAGCACGACGTTGTTGGTGACCGTGGGCGTCGGCAGCACCTGCCGCAGCGTGCCGTGCCAGCGCTGCCCGCCGCCGCCGAGCGTGGTGAAGTAGGCGTCCATGCCGAGGCGCAGCTTGGGCACGTCCGCCTCGGAAACCTGCGTCTGCACCGTCATGGTGGACAGATCGGCGATGCGCAGAATGATCGGCGCCTGCTGGTTGGCGTTGAGCGTCTGGCCCTGTTTGGCCGTCTGCGAGACGACGGTGCCGGCCATGGGCGCGTAGATCTTGGTGTAGCCGAGGTTCGCTTCGTTGCCGCGCAGTTCGGATTGCGTCTGCTGCATCTGCGCCTTCAGCGCCGCGATCTGCGCGGTGTAGGAACGCACCGCCGCCTCGGCCGTCTGCAGCGCTTCTTCGGTGGTCGCCTGCTCCTTCATCAGATTCTGCTGGCGCCGCAACTGTTGCTGCGCGAGTTGCAGTTGCGCCTGGCGGTCCGCCAACTGCGCCTCCTGGTTCTGCAGTTGCGCGCGATTGGCGTCCACGCGGGAGCGATAGACGGTCGGATCGATTTCGGCGAGCAGATCGCCCTGCTTCACCTTCGAACCGATTTCCACATGGACGACCTTCAATTGGCCGGAGACCTGAGTGCCGACGTCGACATAATCGCGCGGCTGCAGCGTGCCGGTGGCGGTGACGGTATCTTCGATGTCGCCGCGGGTGACGACCGCCGTGGTGTAGCGATCGGCGGGACGCGTGCCGACGAACCACTGGCTGTAGGCGAAATAGGCGGCACCGGCGAGCAGCACGACCGCGCCGATGATGAGCGCAATGCGCCGCGTCGGGCGCGCTTTCGGGGCGGCATCCGGGCGGCCGGCAGCAGTGCGGATATCGGTCTGGTTTTCCACGTCCACGTTCATGGGGCGAGAACCGGTTGGCATTGATGTGCGACGGATTGTGACGCAGGATGCCGCACGAACTGTGCACCAACCGTGCAAATCCGGTTTCGGCGGGTTTCGGGAGAGGAATAGTTGTGCATCCATGCCGTCCACGCAAGCCGGGCCGCAACGCGACCCGGAGCGGCGATCGGGCCGGCGTCCACAAAGCTTCCGCGATTTCGCGCTAGTCTCCGGCGCATGGACATACTCCAGCCCTTATGAACATGAGCGGCACAACCGATACCGTAGCCACGCCGGCGGCCTCGGCGCCGGCCTCCCTCCTGGGACGGCGGTTCGACCGCCTGCGCGTCAAGCTGTTCCTCGCCATCGCCGGCGCCAATGCCGCGGTGGCGATCATCGCCTATCTGCTGTTCAGCCTGAGCTTCGACCGAGGCTTCATCGAGTACCTGCATCGCAGCGACGTCGCCCGGCTCGATGCCGTCGTGAGCGAACTGGCCGAAGCCTACGCCCGCGACGGCAGCTGGGAGGCGGTGGCGGCCGATCGCGAAGGCTGGTCCGACCGTTCGCGCCGCGCCTTCGGCCTGCCCCGCCGCGGCGACGCGACACCGGACGTCACCCAGCGCGCGGCCCGTCGTGATTTTCCGCTCACCATCGATCCTCGCCTGATGCTGTTCGACGCCGGGCAGCAGTTGCTGGTCGGCCGCCCGGAACACGCCGAGGCGGCGCAGTTGAAGCCCATCGAGGTGCGCGGCGAAGTCGTCGGCTATCTGGGCTATGTACAGCGGCACTGGCTGTTCGAGTCGGTGGCGCGGCTGGCGTCGGCGCAACAGCACGGCGGCTTCGCCGCCATCGGCATCGGCATGCTCGGCGCAGCGCTGCTGTTGGGCGCCGGACTGGCGCACTGGCTGACGCGGCGCATCCGCGCGCTGGGCGCCGGCACCGCCGCGCTCACGCGCGGCGACTACGCCGTGCACATCGAGTCGAGCGGGCACGACGAACTCGCACAGCTTGCGCGCGACTTCAATCAACTCGCCGCCACACTGGCCGCCACGCGACGGGCGCGCAGCCAGTGGGTGGCCGACATCGCACATGAACTGCGCACGCCGCTGGCCGTGCTGCGCGGCGAGATCGAAGCGCTGCAGGACGGCGTGCGCCCGCTCAACGCGGACAGTCTGGAATCGCTTGCGCACGAGGCGGCGCGACTGGGCCGGTTGGTGGAGGATCTGCATCTGCTGTCGATGTCCGATCTGGGCGCACTCACTTACTACACCGAGCCGGTCGACATGGCGGAAATCGTCGAAGAGGTGCTCAAGGTGCATGCCGGCGCGCTGGCCGATCACCCGCTGCATGTAAAGACCTCGCTGCAGCGCGCAATGGTGATGGCCGATGCGGCGCGGCTTGCGCAGGTGTACGGCAATCTGCTGCAGAATTCACTGCGCTATACCGATGCGGGCGGCCGGCTCGCCGTCAGCGTGTACGCGGATGCGGATCGCGTCATCGTACGCTGGGAGGATTCCGCGCCCGGTGTGCCGGCCGATGAACTGGAGCGTCTGACCGACCGCCTCTACCGCGTCGACGGTTCGCGCAGTCGCGCAGGCGGCGGCTCGGGTCTGGGTCTGGCGATCGTTAAGGCCATCGTCGATGCGCATCACGGCAGCATGCGCGCGGAGGCAAGCGCACTGGGCGGCCTCGCCTGGCAGATGGAGTTTCCCCGTCATGGCTGAACGCATTCTCATTGTCGAAGACGAGCCGAAGATCGCCGAGTTGCTGCGCGATTATCTGCGTCAGGAAAGCTATGAGGTGGACGTGCTCGACCGCGGCGACACGGTGGAAGCCTGGGTGCGCGAGCACGGCGCGGACGTGGTGCTGCTCGATCTCATGCTGCCCGGCAAAAGCGGACTGGAAGTGTGCAAGGGCCTGCGCACTTTCAGCGATGCAGCCATCATCATGATCACCGCGCGCGTCGATGAAATCGACCGCCTGCTCGGGTTGGAACTGGGCGCGGACGACTACATCTGCAAACCCTTCAGCCCGCGCGAGGTGGTGGCGCGGGTGAAAGCGGTGCTGCGTCGCATCCGACGGCAGGACCGGCCGCAGGACAGCGGCGGACTGGTGTTGGATGAAGCCGGCTGCAAGGCGCTCATCGAAGGACGCGATCTCGCTCTCACGGTGGTGGAGTTCCAACTGCTGAAAGTCCTCGCCAGTCGGCCGGGGCGCTTGTACAGCCGCGACCAGTTGATGGACGCGATGTATCGCGATGCGCGCGTCGTGTCCGACCGCACCGTCGACAGCCACATCAAGAAGCTGCGTCGCAAGATTGCCGATGTGCTGCCCGACCGGGAACTGATCCACTCCGTTTACGGCGTCGGCTACAAATACGAGTGGTAGGCGCAAGCGTGCTGGGCCGGCTGCGTGATGCGGACGCCTTGAAACCTTGAATCCAGAGGACGCGGTGTACACAGAGTAAAGCGTTCACTCCGCGTCCCCGAGGATTAGCGGAAAGAATTTCCTGGTGTTTTGGTGGTTCAAGCCTTTTGTTTTTCGATCGCTATACACGCGCCAGCCGTTGCATCAGATCGAGCGGGTCGGCCGGTTTGATCACATGATGATCGAAGCCTGCTTCCAGTGCTCGCGCGCGATCTTCCGCCTGGCCCCAGCCGGTCAGTGCGATCAGTGTGATGTCCGCGCCCCAACTCTGTTCACGGATGCGGCGCGCCACATCGTAGCCGTCGATGTCTTCCATGCCGATGTCGAGCACGATGGCATCCGGCTTGAAGGTATTCGCAGCGTCGAGCGCCTCGCGGCCGTTGTAAGCGGCGCTCGCCTCGTGCCCCGCGCCGGCGAGCGCGAACATGAGCGAATCGGCGGCGTCCGGGTTATCGTCCACCACCAGTACGCGTAATGCACGCGACGGCGCGGCTGGCGGCGCCGCGACGTCCTCCGCCACGGCCGGTTCGTTCGGCGCCGCCAGCGGAATGTGCACGACGAATTCGCTGCCGCAACCGACGCCTGCGCTGTACGCCTCGATCCTGCCTTCGTGCAAATCGACCAGCTTCTTCACCAGCGCGAGCCCGATGCCGAGACCATCTCCCGTCGGCATGTGCTTTCTGTCGGCTTGCGCGTACATGCCGAAGATATGCGGCAGCATTTCGGGCGCAATGCCGCGCCCGGTGTCGCGCACGCGCAGCACCGCCATACCGTCTTCGACGGCGGCGCTCAACCGGATCTCGGCACCCGGGTCGCTGTACTTGGCGGCATTGTTGAGCAGGTTCGCCAGGATCTGGGCCAGGCGCGTGGCGTCGGCGTGCACCCGTATCGGCTCCGGCGGCAGTTCGAGCATGAAGCGATGGCCGCGTTCAACCAGCGCCGGTTCGCTCGTCTCCACCGCACAGTCCACCACTTCGGCCAATGCCACCGACTCGCGGCGCAAGGTCATCCTGTCCTGCGTAATGCGGCTGATGTCGAGCAGATCGTCGATCAGCCGGACCAGTTGCGCGACCTGGCGACTCATCAGTCGCTTCGCCCACTCGACGCGCTCGGGACCGGTGTCGCGCTCCAGCGCGTGCAGCGCATTGCGGATGGGTGCAAGCGGATTGCGCAACTCGTGCGCAAGCGTGGCGAGAAAGCGGTCCTTGCGCCGATCGGCTTCCTCCAGCGCCGCCTGCGAGCGTTTTTCCGCAGTGATGTCGCGCACCTCGAGCACCACGCTGGACAGCACATCGTCGGTAAACACGGGGCTGGCATTGCAACGCACAGGGAATGCCTCGCCCGCGCGATTGACGAAGATTTCCTCCTGCTCGCGCACCGCGCACTGCGTGCGGATGCTCGCGCCGATGCAACAGCCTTCCAGCTGCATCGGCCGGCCGTCGGGCAGCGGCGCATACGTCACGGCATGCAGCGGCAGCCCGCGGACTTCGTCGAAGCGGTAACCTACCATCGCTTCCGCCGCAGGATTCATGAAGGTGGTCAGGCCCTGTCCGTCCACCATGAAAATTGCCGTGGTGGCGTTGTCGGTGATGGCGCGGATCAGCACGTGCGCATCGCGCAGCGCGGTCTCGGCGCGCTGGCGCGCCTGCTCGCTACGCTTGCGATCGGTGATGTCGAAGTTGACGCCGATGACTTTGGCGGTGCGACCGTCGCGACCGACGAGCGGCATGCCGCGCCCGACCAGCCAGCGCTCCTCGCCGGAAGAACGGATGATGCGGAACTCCGCTTCGAACGACGCCTGTTGCGTCACCGCCGCGCGAAAAGCGACTTCGACGCGTTCTCGATCGTCCGGGTGGACGACTTCGAAAAACTGTTCCGGCGTGAGGGAGTGCCTGTCGCGACCGGCGATGCGTTGCTCGGTGCCGTTCCAGGCCACCTTGTTGGTGGCGGAATCCCATTCCCAGATACCCATGCGGCCGGCGGCGAGCGCCAATTGCAGCCGCGCGTCGCTTTCCAGGATCAGCAACTCCTGGCTTTCCGTCAGAGGGGTCATGCAGCAGCTTCTACTCGCAAACTTCGCGAGATGTAGTCGTTATGGTTGAACTATATAAACCAGAAAGTCGCTGCGAGTCATTAAAGCGGGACGGTTATGGCGCAGCCTTTGACGATTCACAAGGATGAGGCGCGCAAAGTGTCCGGCAGGCACGACACTCCTGCGTTTGCGCGAGTGCAAAACGGCTGCGTGCAGTGAATGAGTTATGGAAGAGACGCGAAGATGGTGCCGGCTAGAGGAATCGAACCCCTGACCTTCTGATTACAAATCAGCTGCTCTACCTGCTGAGCTAAGCCGGCGCCGGAGGGATTATACGCAGCGCGCAGGAGCGTTGCCGGCCGCTATTTGACGATTCTCAGTGTGGGCTTGCCGCCGCCGTTATTGGTCGGCGGCACGGGCGGCTCGTCGCTGTCCTGCGCCGCGGACGCGGGCGCCTCTTCGGCGCTCGCCGGTGCGACGTCGGTCTCGTCGGCTTCGCGCTCGACGGGGAAGGACATGCCCTGCGCATTCTCGCGCGCGTATATGGCCGACACCTGCGATACGGGAATGATCAGTTCGCGCGCCACACCGCCAAAGCGGGCAGAGAACTCGACGTAATCGTTGCCGATCTTGAGCCGGTTGGTCGCCAGCGGCCCGACGTTCAACACGATCTCCCCGTTGCGCACGTATTCCGTCGGCACACGGGTGTTGGCATCGACCACCACGGAGATGTAGGGCGTATAGCCGTTGTCCACGCACCACTCGTACAGGGCGCGCATCAAATAGGGCTTGGTGGAAGTGGGTTCCGTCACGCTGCATGCATCCGAATCAAGACCGGGCAGTTTAAACCCTTGCGCGCGCGAATGTCAGGCCGTTTTGCATGCTGTGACAGGAGATCGGAGCGAATCGGAGTGAGGGTGCTCGCGCAGCACGCTGCGCGAGCTAAGGGCCGGTCCCATTGCGCGGGGATGGTCCCTCATGGCGCAGCGATGCCGCGCCATGCGAGGTTACTTCCGCATGACTTTTTCCGACGGCGTCAGCGCGTCGATGAAGGCCGGGCGGCTGAACAGGCGCTCGGCATATTTCTGCAGCGGCGCGGCGGCTTTCGGCAGGGTGATACCGTAGTAGTCCAGGCGCCACAGCAAGGGGCTGATCGCCACATCGAGCATGGAGAACTCGTCGCCGAGCATGTACTTCTGCTTGGTGAATACCGGCGCCAGTTCGACCAGACGGTCCGACACCTGCTGGCGCGCTTTTTCCTGCTGCTTGGGATTGCCCTTTTCGATCGGTTCGATCTGGCTGAACAACTCCACTTCGAAGTTGAACAGGAACAGCCGCGCGCGGGCGCGCATGACCGGATCGGCCGGCATCAACTGCGGATGCGGAAAGCGCTCATCGATGTACTCGTTGATGATGTTCGCTTCGTAAAGGATCAGGTCGCGCTCGACCAGTACGGGCAGCCGGTTGTACGGGTTCATCACCGCGATATCTTCCGGCTTGTTGTACAGATCGACGTCGATGATCTGAAAATCCATGCCCTTTTCGTACAGCACGATGCGGCAGCGCTGAGAAAAGGGGCAGGTCGTTCCGGAATAAAGGTTCATCATGGGTCTATCCTCGTCCCCGCCGGGGGAAACGGAAAAACAAAGGCGCGACGCACGCAGCGCCGCGCCTTTGTCGTCATCTGCGCATTAGTGGATGTCTTTCCAATAGGCGCTCTTCAGTGCATAGCTCAGCCCGATCAACACCACCAGGCCGAAGATCACCCAGACGCCGACCTGCTTGCGCTTGTTCTGATGCGGCTCGCCGATCCAGACCAGGAAGTTCACCAGATCGCGTACGACGGCGTCGTATTCGGCCGGCTGCAGCGTGCCGGGGGTGGCCAGTTCGTAGCTCACGCGCGTGACCTGCTTACCGTCATGCGTGGTCTCCGCGACCTTCTGCACGCGCTCGCCCTGCAGGCTCCACAGGACATGCGGCATGCCGACGTTCGGGAACACGGTGTTGTTCCAGCCGGTCGCGGTGTTGGGATCGCGATAGAAGGAGCGCAGATAGGTGTAGAGCCAGTCGGCGCCGCGCGAGCGGGCGATGACCGACAGATCCGGCGGCACCGTGCCGAACATCACTTTCGCGTCTTCCTTGGGGAAGGCCACTTCCATCATGTCGCCGATCTTGTCGCCGGTGAACATCAGGTTGTCCTGGATCTGCTGCTCGGTGAGGCCGATGTTCGTCAGCGTGTTGTAACGCACCAGCGAAGCGCTGTGGCAGTTCAGACAGTAGTTGACGAAGGTGCGCGCGCCGGCCTGCAGGCTCACCATGTCGGCCGTATCGACGTCCGCGCGGTCGAGTTTGACGGCCGGACCGGCGGCCGAGGCGACTGCCGGCGCGAACAGCAGCGGAAGGACGGCGATGAGGCTAAGTAGTTTTCTCATTTTTTTCATCCTGTCACCCGTTCCGGTTCCGGCTTGCTCGTATCCATGGCCGAGTACCACGGCATGAA
>Ga0079224_100004544_pt1 | contig 18003 bp, 18 predicted proteins | sample Stecom2015_FD_80414 | JGI IMG/M metagenome (GOLD analysis project Ga0079224, IMG submission 80414) | Agricultural soil microbial communities from Utah to study Nitrogen management - Steer compost 2015 | ecosystem: Environmental > Terrestrial > Soil > Agricultural land | place: USA: Utah...
GTGAATTTGATAAAAAGAAACAGAGCGATAGCTTAAAACTATAGTCTAATAAGGCTTAATAAGGTTTACGCTAAGTAGCAGAAGTTTCCATTAAAAGGCACAGGCTAAGCCATCTTTACGGTGGTCGGAACCGGCTACATAGCCGTCCTGATTGCGCACAATTAACTGTGCGCCGCCAAAAGCAAAGACGCCGCTGCCTTGTTCCAGTGTGATCTGATGCCCTTTGGCTTGCAATGCAGCCGCTACTTGCGGATCAAAACCCTGCTCCAGCGACACATTTAAACCGCCCGTAACGCGCCAGCGCGGTGCGTCGGAGGCGGCTTGAGGATTTTGATTGAAATGCAGAATGCGCACGCACATTTGCACATGCCCTTGTGACTGCATCGGGCCTCCCATCACCCCAAAAGACATATATGGATCACCGTTTTGTTGCGTCACAAAAGCAGGCAGGATGGTGTGGGAAGGGCGTTTTCCGGGTGCCACACAGTTCGCATGGGTGGGGTCTAAACTAAAGCCGTGCCCGCGATTCTGCAGGCTGATGCCGGTATCGGGCACGACGACACCAGAACCGAAGCCCATGTAATTCGATTGAATAAATGAAACCATCATGCCGCTGGCATCGGCCGTACTGACGTAGACGGTGCCGCCTTCTTTAGGTTGGCCGTAATCGGGCGCTTGAGCACGATCGGGGTCAATCAGCGATGCACGTTGCTTTAGGTAACTGGGGCTAAGCAGGTCGTGTGGGCTAACACGCATAGCGTGCAGTTCAGCGTTATATTCGTATAGGTCGGCAAAGGCCAGCTTCATGGCTTCAATACACAGGTGCACGGTCTGCGCATCGTCTACGTTTAAACCTTTGAAGCCTAGGGTATCAAGCATGCCTACAGCCATTAGCGCAGCAATACCCTGACCATTAGGTGGTATTTCATGTAAGCGGTACGCACCAAAGGCCGTGCTAATGGGTTCGCACCAATTGCTTTGATGATCAGCTAGGTCGTCCATACTAAGCGCACCACCATAGGCTTTGGCATGAGCCGCTATTTTTTGGGCCAGCTCACCGCGATAAAAAGCTTCGCCTTGTGTTTCTGCAATCAAGTGTAGGGTATGGGCTTGTGCTGAGTTCACCACTCGTTCGCCAGCCTGTGGAGCCCGACCATTGGGCATAAAGCAGTCGGCAAAACCTGGCTGTTGCCCCAGTTTGCTTGCAGCCATTTGCCATAAGGAAGCAACCGTTGGTGAAACTAAAAAGCCATCGCGAGCATAAGAAATAGCGGGTTGCATCACCGTACGTAGGGGCAGTTTGCCGTAGCGTTCCGATAGCGCAATCCAACTGGATACCGCACCGGGCACAGTCACCGAATCCCAGCCGGTTTTGGGTACGTGGTCTAAACCTTTGAAGTAATCGGGTGTCCAGGCTTTAGGGGCGCGCCCTGAGGCGTTTAAGCCATTTAAGCGTTGACCGTCCCAAATCAAGGCGAAGGCATCACTACCAATGCCACAACCCGTTGGTTCTACAACCGTAAGACAGGCAGCAGCGGCAATGGCGGCATCCACCGCATTGCCCCCTTGATACAGCATGCTAAGGCCAGCTTGCGCAGCCAGAGGTTGGGACGTGCTGACTACATTTTCGCCCATCACTGCGGCGCGTTGTGATGGATAAGGATACTGCCAATCGAGTGCCATGATGAGTCGTGCCTTAGTGGCTGCAATAACTTATTTATTGGTTAAGTAGAGCGTACGCGTCAGCGGTGAGTTCGTAAGAACGTTTGCGAGCCTCGTGGTCGTACATGTTCGAGGTAAGCATCAGCTCGTCTGCGCCCGTTGCGTCGAGGAAAGCCCGAATTTGTTCCGCTACCTCTTCAGTGGTGCCGATGGCCGAGCAGGACAACACGTGATCAATTAACGATTGTGCAGCTGGGCCCATTTTCTCTAGGTAGTTTTCTACAGGCGGTGGCAACTGTATAGGTTGTCCGGTACGCAAGCTGACAAAAGATTGTTGCCACGAGCTGGCTAAATAATGTGCTTCTTCATTGGTGTCAGCCGCAAAGACATTAAAGCCCAACATGATGTAGGGCTTAGCCAAATGCTTAGAAGGTTTAAATTGGCTGCGGTAGACGCTAATGGCTTGCATCAGTTGTGCAGGGGCAAAATGCGATGCGAAGGCGTAGGGCAGCCCCAAGGCGGCAGCCAGTTGTGCGCCAAACAAACTTGATCCTAGAATCCAAATGGGCACCGACAGCCCTTTGCCCGGCACGGCAATAACGGGTTGATCGGGATCCTCTGACATGTAATCCATCAGTTCGAGTACATCTTGGGGAAACTGATTGGGGTCAGACTGTAAATCGCGACGTAGTGCGCGGGCAGTTTGTTGATCAGAGCCGGGTGCGCGCCCTAGGCCTAAATCGATACGTCCAGGAAACAGGGATTCCAAGGTACCGAATTGCTCGGCAATAACCAGAGGCGAGTGATTGGGTAACATGATGCCACCCGCACCAACGCGAATCTGCTTGGTATGTGCCGCGACGTGCCCGATAAGTACAGATGTTGCCGCGCTTGCAATACCCACCATGCCGTGATGTTCAGCCATCCAATAACGTTTGTAACCACGACGATCGGCTAACTGTGCGAGTTCCACCGTGTTAGCAAAGGATTGGGCTGCTGTACTGCCTTGCACAATAGGCGCGAGATCCAGTACCGAGTAAGGAAGGTGTTGCTTCATGCTGATGTGTCCTAAACTGAATTGTGCAACACATACTATAGACTAGTGAGTCACGATTTTGGGTGAAACAAATAATGAGACAACAGGACACTTCCGAACGAACCCTTCAACACTATGCACAACGCGCCGAGCAGTTTAAGGCTGGTACATGGGACCATGATGTAGAGCAAAATCGTCAAGCATTGTTAAAGGCCTTACCCCCGAAGTCACGCTATGATTTACTTGATCTGGGCTGCGGTCCTGGTCGCGATGTAGTGGCGTTTACGCAGCTAGGGCACCGAGTTGTGGGCTTAGATGGCTGTGCCGAGTTCCTTGCTATGGCAGCAAAGGTTGTAGAGGCAGAATTCTGGCATCAAAACTTGCTGGATCTGTCTTTGGGTACAGAGCGATTTGATGGTGTTTATGCCAATGCTTCACTTTTTCATGTGCCCCGTGCGCAATTGCCTGATGTCTTAAACCGTATAGCGCAGGCCTTACGCCCTGAAGGGGTGCTGTTTGTATCCAACCCGTGGGGTGAAGACCAAGAGGGCTGGAATGGCGAGCGATATGTAGTCATGCATTCGTGGGAATCGTGGCGTCGTTATGTTGAAGCAGCTGGTTTTGAATTGGTGCACCACTATTACCGGCCCAGTGGTTTACCTAGAGCGCAGCAGCCTTGGTTGGCAAGTGTCTGGCGTAAAAGCAAGGCTGACTGATAGGCAGAAAAAAAGTATGATGGGCCGCCAGTACACCACTAATTAGCGGAGTAAATTCATGGGTGATGTTATTGCTGCTCGACTTGGCAGTTCTTGGGTAGAGCTTTTCTTTGTCAATTTATTAATTACTGCAGCCATCTTGGTGGTTGGTTGGTGGGTGTCTACCTTTGTAGGCAACGCCGTCAAGAAAGTTGCACAACGTTCACCGCGTATCGATCGCACCATCGTTCCGATGGTTCAAAGCGTTACGGTTTGGGCGATTCGGATTTTTGTCATTATTGCTGTGTTGGCGCGCTTCGGTGTGCAGACAGCTAGTATTATTGCGGTTCTGGGTGCAGCCGGTTTAGCGATAGGTTTGGCCTTGCAGGGTACGCTGCAAAATATTGCGGCAGGTATTATGTTGCTGGCTTTGCGTCCAATTCGTGCGGGTGAGTTTGTGTCCGTGGTTGATAAGGGCGATGGTACCGTTGAAGAAATTGGCTTGTTCTTAACCCGTTTTACGCAAGTGGACGGCATTCAATTCACCTTACCGAATAGCGCTATTTGGGGCAATGCCATCATCAATTACAGTCGCAATGAAACGCGCCGTGTCGATGTAGGCGTTAGCATTCGTTATGGCGATGATCTGGATAAGGCTATTTCGATCTTAGAGTCGTTAGTAGCCAATAACGAACACGCATTAACGGACCCTGCACCTTTGGTTAGTGTGATGGAATATCGCGACAGTACCATTGTGATCAACGTACGGGTGTGGGCTAAGGCCGCCGATTATTGGACCTTACGTTTTGCATTATTGCGTCAAGCGCCTGTGGCGCTGGCCGATGCAGGCTTACGACTGCCTGTACCGGTACGTGAAATTAACAACGCGCCAATCGAAGGTTCCGAAGCTGCCTGACGCTTAAAGCTGCTTAGAAAGGGTTGCTAAGGTCTGTTCAAGCATCTGTGCAATCTCTTTCTGGCGGCGTGATGGCATCCGCTCAGTGATCGCCGTTACGCTTAAACCAAGAATGGGTGTACCTTGGGCATCGCACAAGGCTGCACCCACCCCCAAAGCGCCTCGCACGGCGTAATTCCCCACTACTGAATAGCCACGTGTACGAGTGTTAGCAATTAGCTGACGCATCTCCCGTTGTGTCATGCCGCCATAATGTTCTAGTTGGTCTTGGTTGGCCTCGATAATCGCATCAATACTGGCATCGTCTAATTTCGCTAAGATTGCCATGCTAGCGGAACCCACCCCCAGTGGTTGGGATTTATTCACATAGGTAGCCAGAATCTGAATCGGGTAGGAGCCAATTTCACGCCACATGGTGATGGAGTTATTACCGTCTCGCATGACTAAGAAGACGGCATCGCCGACTCGCTCGGCAAGTTTGCGCATCAGCGGTTTGGCCAGCTCGACAATATGGTTTCTGGGGTTATCGTTAACGGGCAGTGCGCTGCGTGTTGACGCGTAACGACGAGTGCGTCCTACAGCATGCACAAAATCGGCTTCAGTTAGCGCCGCTAAAAGCCGGTAAATGGTTGGGCGCTGAAGCCCTGTAAGGCGAGAAAGCTCGGTAACACTTAAACCATTCTCATCGTGTTCTTGCAGTGTTTGCAAAATTTGCAGCCCCCGACGTAGGGTGCGCGGGCCTGCAGCGCTATCAGTAGAAGCTTTAGTGACCATATGCCCAGCCATGACGTAAACAGACAAGCATTTAACATACTGCACTCGCCGTCGGGTGTCCACTCTACGGACGTGTTGTACGTGTAAATCCGTAGCGCCTAAACCCTAAAGCGGGGCGAATGTTGTAGTAAGTCTGCAATAAGCTGTAGCAGCTTCAACCCCTTGTGGCTTATTCAATAAGTTTATTAAGCCGTTCTGCATCCAGTGGCGTGACACCATTTTCCACGCGTTGACCCAGTTCTTCTAAGGCGTGGCATAGCTTGCTGATGCGCGCATCTTGGTTGGCAGCATGCGCGACTAACTCGTTGATGACTTGGATAAGCGGGTCGTTGTTCGTGTTATCCACAGCGTAAGCCGCGAACTCACCACTGCCTTCCTGAGCGCTTTGACTTTGACGTGAGCTTTCTGAGTTTTTCGCGGCGGTGCTGTCGCGGCGGCTGCGTTCAAGTAATTCGTGTAATGGTTTACCTGACCACTCTGATTGACAGGGCAAGGTAGCGTCAGAAAAGGGCTTAACACCTTCGCTGGGTGGGGTGGGCGTAGGAGCTTGCTCTGGCGAGGCGGTTAAGGTGTCGTCGTGCGCTTTCTGACTGGGCTGATCTTTAGTGATGACGCGCGCGGGGTTGCCCACAGCGGTAGCTCCCGCCGGTACGGGTTTTACCACAACTGCGTTCGAGCCCACTTTAGCGCCTGCCCCCACGGTAAAGCCCCCCAGAATCTGGGCGCCAGCCCCGACAACAACCCCATTTTCTAAGGTGGGGTGACGTTTTTCACCTTTATATAAGCTGGTGCCACCTAGCGTAACCCCTTGGTAAATAGTGCAATCGTCCCCGATGACGGCCGTTTCACCGACGACAATGCCAAAGCCGTGATCGAAGAAAACCCGATTACCGATGGTGGCCCCGGGGTGAATTTCGATACCGGTTAGTATCCGAGAAATATGCGATAGAAAGCGAGCTAGCCAAAAGAAATTACGTTTCCACAGCTTGTGGGCTAAGCGATGCGCCAGAATTGCATGTAATCCCGGATAGCAGGTGAGAATTTCCCATCGGCTACGAGCTGCAGGATCACGTTTAAGAATACAGGCGATGTCTTCGCGTAGTTGTTTAAGCATAATAAATCTTGATGACTAGCTAAGAGAATTATGAGTGTGTTCGAGAGGCAGCTTTAGCTGCTGTTTTAATCATGGCGGTGCATAGGCCTCGGAGCATGGCAACTTCATCTACACTCAGTCGACTACGGCTAAAGAGTTGACGCATCCGGACCAACAGTTTTTTTGGGTGTTCTGGATCGAGAAAATCAACCGCAATCAATGCTTGCTCCCAGTGGGTTAAAAATTCGCTGACCGTGCCTGTGGTTGCTGCCAATGAACCCGGGTCGACTTTACCGTTTGTGCTGGGCAGCGTAGCGCATTCAAGGCGGCTAAGTAAGGCGTAACGCATTTCCCATGCAGCCAATTGTAGGGCTTGTGCCACATTTAGGGAGCTATATTCAGGGTTTGCCGGTATATGACAGACAGTGTGGCATAACTCTAAATGTTGGTTGCTTAAGCCTGTACGTTCGGTGCCCAACACCACCGCAACCTTAGCAGACGGGCTTTCTAGGTGCGTAGCCGCTAAGTTAGCGCTTTGTCGGATGTCCAGTGGGGGCGGTCCGAGGTGCCGCGGACGGGCACTAAGAGCAAAAGACAAAGAAACAGGTGCCAAGGCAGCTTCTAAACTTGGTACGATATGCGCTTGGCTCAGTATATCGGTGGCCCCGCTTGCTAAAGCAATGGCCTCTTCATGTTCGATAATGTTGTCGAACTTTGGTGTCACGAGACATAGCTCTTTAAACCCCATCGTTTTTATTGCTCGCGCGGCGGCCCCTACGTTTCCAGGATGGCTCGGGTTGACCATGACAAAGCGAATCTGTTTAAAAACTGTGTTTATCGTGTCAGCCGTTGTTTGGGTCATTTAAAATAACTGTTGTGATGTGATTAAGCCTTGTTACGCCTCATGCTTTATTGAATGCTTAGCATATGGCAGAATCAGGCAGCGAATTCTTAAGAAAAACGGATACTTATGCACCCGATGCTAAACACCGCTATTAAAGCGGCTCGCCGAGCAGGCAATATTATTAACCGTGCCAGTGTAGACCTTGAGCGTCTACAAATTGGTCGTAAAGGCCCTAGTGATTATGTCACGGATGTGGATGCGGCTGTGGAAGAATCCATCATCGAGACCTTAAGCACGGCTTATCCAGACCATGGCTTTTTAGGCGAAGAAACCGGCACACGTGCGCCGACCGAGCCGCGTGGTACGGACGAACCTGAAAACGTATGGGTGATTGATCCTATCGATGGGACGACAAACTTTATTCATGGCTTTCCTTATTACGCTGTATCGATTGCCATGTTGCATAAAGGCATTCCTACACACGCCGTGATTTACGACCCAAATCATAACGAACTTTTCCATGCAAGCCGAGGTAGTGGCGCTTTCTTGAACGATCGTCGTGTACGTGTGTCGGGCTCTCATAAATACCCCGACAGCTTACTGGGTGCACACTTGCGCGATCCCAGCGATGCCTTTTCTGCTAAATCGGCCTATGTTGATATGCTAAGCGACTGCGCTGCCGTACGCCGTGTGGGCTCTACGGTACTTAGCTTGGCGTACGTGGCCAGCGGGCGCTTAGATGGCTTTGTAGCCACCAAAATCAAACCATGGGATATGGCGGCAGGTGCTTTACTGGTGTTGGAAGCAGGTGGCTTGATTGGCGACTTCGATGGTGAGCAAGGCTGGTACGAGTCTGGCGAAGTTATCGCTGCTACGCCTAAAATCTTCACCCAAATGTTGGGGTACATGCAGGCCTAAGTGGCCATTTCGTCATTCTTAGTCGGATAGAGTGGGGCGCTTTATCCGACTCATGTTATCAGGGCTACTCGGCCCTTTTCTTTTGATTTTGTTTATCTCGTAACCATGACTGAATACACGCTGTACTTACTGAAAGCGGCTTTTCTAGGCATTATTGAAGGCTTTACCGAATTTATTCCTGTTTCCAGTACTGCGCATTTGTTATTGCTGGTTGAGTGGATTAATTTTCCATCGGATAGCAATAAAGTGTTTGAAGTTGTTATTCAGTTTGGCTCAATTTTAGCGGTCATTTGGTTATTTAGAGCCCGTATTTGGCAGCTGGTTAAAGGTACGTTCACGGGTGACAGGGTGGAAATGATGTTCACCCGCAATTTACTGATTGCCTTTTTGCCTGCCGCAGTCATTGGCTCCCTAACGATTCAGTACATCAAAATGCTGTTTCACAATCCCCTTGTGTTTGTGTTCACCTTGGTGATTGGTGGTTTCATTATGTTGTGGGTAGAGCGCAAGCCCGCTTACGCTAAGGACGTGGACGGCAAGATTGACAGTAGCGTAACCGCAACCTCTGAACGGGCTACTGCCTACAGCTTGGAAACCATTACGTGGAAGCAAGCCTTAATTGTGGGGTTTGCGCAGTGCGTGGCCATGGTGCCCGGCACGTCGCGCTCTGGTGCCACCATTGTGGGTGGTATGTTGGCCGGTATTCATCGAAAAACCGCCACTGAATTTTCTTTTTTTCTGGCCATGCCCACCATGTTGGCGGCCACTGTCTACGACTTATACCGCAATGGCGGAGCCTTAAGTGCTGACCAAAGCTGGGCTATTGTGGTGGGTTTTGTAGCCGCATTCTTTAGCGCTTTGTTCTTGGTGAAGGCCGTACTGCGTTTTGTGTCGCGTCATACCTATCGTCCTTTTGCTTGGTACCGTATCGCCTTAGGTCTAGTCGTGTTAGTGTGGTTGTACGCGCGTTAATGTTAGTCTGATAGACAACGATGTAATCCAGCCGGAGGCCGTTATGCACGATGACACCAATCCTGTATGGCTTGAGCAACCTTTTCCGCGAAACAGCGGGGACACATTGGCTCGGTATTGGCTGGATAACACCTTTTTAATGATTGCGGGGGTCTACGATCCCCTTAGTGCACTACTCGCCCGTAAGGCCGGTTTTAAAGCCCTGTATTTATCGGGCGGTGCCTTGACTGCATCGTTAGGTTTGCCCGATTTGGGTTTAATCACCCTAGATGAATTACTAGGTCGTGCCCGTGCCATCGTTAGGGCGACACGCCTGCCGTTAATTGTCGACGGCGACACGGGCTTTGGTGAAGCACTGAACACCATGCGCTTAGTACGCGAGCTTGAAGATGTGGGTGTGGCAGCTGTGCAGCTTGAAGACCAAGTGTTGCCTAAGAAGTGTGGTCATTTAAGTGGTAAGCAGCTAGTTAGCCCGCAGGCCATGGCAGAAAAAATTGCCGCAGCGGCACGTGCTCGACACGACTTGCGCATTATTGCCCGCACTGATGCGGCGGCAACGGAAGGGCTGGATGCGGCCATTGCCCGTGCACAGCTTTATATACAGGCCGGGGCCGATGCGATTTTTCCCGAAGCCCTAACTACGCACGAGGAATTCAAAACCTTTGCGTCAGCCATATCGGTTCCTTTGTTAGCGAACATGACCGAGTTCGGGCGTACACCACAGACGTCGGCTGCTGAATTCGCAGACATGGGTTATGCCATGGCAATCTGGCCGGTATCCAGTCTACGCATTGCTGCAAAGGCGATGGAACAGTTCTACACCCAGTTAATGCAGCAAGGTAGTGCAAGCGATAGCCTCTCTGCCATGCAAACCCGCGCAGAGCTGTACGATCTTATTCGTTATTTTGGCTACGAGGCCTTGGATAGCACCATTCAGCAATCGCTGATTCCCGATTTCCCCGATTTAAAATCATAAAGGCTTAGCCTCTTTAGTGTTAGATGCATCGGCTAGTAGGCTCGGTGTGCGGATACCGTGTGGCTGGCCTTAGGGTCTTAAGCCTAATTTGATGAGATGGGCTGCATAGTTATCGCAGGTTCTGGGCTTAAATCACACTCTATCGTAGGTTGACCAAGTTGATGCAAGCTGACCTGTCGTTCCTGTAGGCTTAACCAGCCTGAACGAGGTGGTTGCGCATGATCAAGCTCCCAATCGGGCAACACAACACGTCGATGGGTTTCCGGTTGCGGGGGCATAGCGTGCAAGGCAGGGCGGTGGGTGTGTCCATGTATCAGGCTCTTTACGTTGTGGCGGCTCATTAGCTGTTCACAAGCCTGCGTGTTCACATCGGTGATGCTATAGCTTTTATGACGCCCGGCTGCCTTGCTTTTCTCGCGAAAGTGATTGGCAATACCTCGGCGCCAGCGCAAGGGCAGTGCATGAAACACGGCCTGAACGCCGCGATTGCGCACGATACGACGAAAGCGTTGATAGGCGTGGTCGTCGATGCACAGTTCGTCGCCATGCGTTAGCACGAAATGAAAATAATCGGTGCTGATTAGCACCTGATCGGGAAGTAGGGTGCCATGCACGGCTTCAGCCAGTTGCTGACCTAGTAAGAAGTCGCGATTCCCACGCATTAAATACAAGGTTTTTTGTTGGCCGAACTGCTGTAACTGTTTTAGTGCAGTGGCTAGCCACGGTTCAGGAGATAAAACCTGATCGTCCCCAATCCACGCATTAAAGATGTCGCCACATAAGATAAGGGCGTCGCAATGCGCGGCTGCTTCATTTAAGAATTGATAGAAGCCTGAAGCAGTTTTGGGGCCATCAGGCCCCAAATGTATGTCGGCGGCAATCCAAAGCGTGCCGGTAAACCGTAGTTTATTCGACGATGATGGCTTTTTCGATGACCACATCGTCTACAGGTACGTCTTGGTGAAAGCCTTTGCTACCCGTTTTAACGGTTTTAATCGCGTCAACGACGTCTTCGCCTTCTACTACTTTGGCAAATACAGCGTAGCCCCAGCCATTTGGTGTGGGGGAAGTGAAGTTTAGGAAGTCGTTGTCGTTAACGTTGATAAAGAACTGAGCAGTTGCCGATTGTGGGTCGGCTGTACGAGCCATTGCCAGCGTGTAGGTGTCGTTTTTCAAACCGTTATCCGCTTCGTTTTTGATCGGGGCTTTAGTGGCTTTTTGCTTCATGCCTGGCTCGAAACCACCACCTTGAATCATGAAATTGTTGATAACACGGTGAAAAATGGTGTTGTCGTAGAAGCCGTCTTTAACGTAGGACAAAAAGTTAGCAACCGTTTCGGGCGCTTTTTCGGCGTTCAGTTCAATCAGAATATCGCCCTTGTTGGTTTGAAGTTTAACCTGTGGTGTGGTGCTCATTGTTGTACCTTGTGTTGTGGTTGAGTCTGCGTGTGCCGGGGCAATCATAAAACAGGTTGCCATAAGAATAGCGGCTACATAGCGAATGCTGCGCAAACCATAAAAATGAATGTTAGCGTAAGCGGATAATGTAAAACGTCGCATTATAGGATGCCTGATTAAATGTAAACAGAGGGTTATTGTTGCAGAAGTTGCTGCGTCTGTTCGGAGCGTACGCGCCCCGCGTTACCTGCAGAACTGAAGGCTTGTTCAGCAAGCATAAGCTGAACTTCACCTAAATTAACCTTTGCTGTAGTGAAGCTAGGCGCGGCGGTTAAGGCCATTTCCAATGCTTCGCGAGCCATTTCAGCTTTGCCTTGGCGCATGTATTCGGCACCTAAGTTATTCCATGGCTCGGGCAGTTCGGGGTAGAAAATGGTTAGTTGGCGGTAACTTTCAATGGCCTGCTCGTGCTGCCCCAACGCGGAATAAGCGCGGCCCTGTAAAAATAATAACTGTACATCAACCCCGATTTCAGCTCGTGCTTCACGCTGTGCTAAGCGCTTGTTGATGGCTTCAAGCGCTTCAGCAGGGCGGCCTTGATTAATAAGGGCTTCAATGCGTTGTGTGATTTGCCGTGGAGTAAGGGGCAGCGAGGTATCGACACTTGGCGTTAAGGCGTCAAGCACCCGTGCTAGGCCTTTCCAGCCCCTCTCGGGGGCGGGCGTGTTTTCGAAAATAGGTTCAACCTCAGTCAGTGACTGGGCGTTAACGTTCATTCCCAGTGCGCCTATAATAAGCAGGCAGGGTACTAGGCAACGAGACTTGGGCATAGACTTAAAGTTCACAGGTTATATACCTTTGTTTTACAAGGCGTTGTGTATCTGGCCGGTAGACGTTTACGGTATAGTTAACAGTAAATCATACCCGCTGTTCCAGCGACATGTGTCGCAACAGTATCCAGCTTGCTATACTTGACGACCATCATTTTAGCCTCGGCGCACAGAAATAGCTGTGTATAACCGTGTCTGAAAAGGGTGGTCACGCGCTTTTTTTCCAGATTTTAGAACGACTACATTACAGCACATGTTGCGCATTTATAACTCCCTGTCTCGCACTAAAGACGTTTTCACACCGATCGAGCCGAACGCTGTACGCATGTATGTGTGTGGCATGACAGTGTATGACTTTTGCCATTTAGGGCACGCACGTATGCTGGTCAGTTTTGATGTAATACAGCGCTGGCTACGTCAATTGGGATATCAGGTGAAGTATGTGCGCAATATCACCGATATCGACGACAAAATCATCCGCCGTGCGGTAGAAACCAACCGTCGCATGCGCGAAGTCACCGATTTTTATATTGCTGCTATGCATGCCGACGAACGCGCCCTAGGGGTGCAGTCGCCCGATGCCGAGCCACGTGCCACTGAACACGTGGGCGACATGATTGGTATCATCCGTAAGCTAGAGGAAAAAGGCTTGGCTTATCAGGGCAGTGATGGCGATGTGAATTACGCAGTACGTCAATTTGAAGGCTACGGTAAGTTATCCGGTAAAAGCATTGATGATTTACGTGCGGGCGAGCGCGTCGCGGTAACGGATGCCAAACGCGACCCACTGGATTTTGTGTTGTGGAAGGCGTCCAAGCCTGAAGAGCCAGCAGAAACCAAGTGGGAGTCACCTTATGGGTTGGGACGTCCGGGTTGGCACATCGAGTGCTCGGCCATGAGCAATGCCTTATTAGGTATGCCGCTGGATATTCATGGCGGGGGCCCCGACCTTAAGTTTCCACACCATGAAAATGAAATTGCTCAGTCTGAAGGGGCTTTTGGCGGCCAAATGGCCAATGTGTGGATGCATTGCGGGCCACTAATGGTGGATGCCGACAAAATGTCCAAGTCGCTGGGCAACTTTCATAATATTCGTCACACTATTGCCGCCAAAGCGGTTGATGATGGCGTTGCCGAGTACGAGGCCAATCCGCGCGAGGCTGAAATGTTGCGCTTCTTTATTGTGCGCAACCATTACCGCAGTACTCAGAATTACACGGCCGATAACTTATTTGATGCCCAGCAAGCTATCGACAGGTTGTATCAAGCCTTACTGAATGTGCCTGCCGAGCCTGTGGATATCGATTGGGCCGACCCTTTTGCAGCTCGTTTTGCTGAGTCCATGAACGATGACTTCAACACTGCGGGTGCGGTGGCGGTGCTGTTCGAATTAGCCGCACAAGCCAATCGCGAGCAATGTGCTCGTAGTGCTGGCTTGATGCGCGCCTTAGGTGGAGTGTTGGGCTTGCTACAAAAAGACCCCGCAAGTTATTTCCGATCCGCTACGCGCTATATTAAGGATGCACGTCCTCATACGGGCGACGAACTTAACGACGAAGCCATTCAAACACTGGTTGATCAGCGTAGCGCTGCGAAAGCGAACCGTGATTTTGCCTTGGCCGACCAATTGCGTGATCAATTGCACGAGCAAGGGGTTGAGCTTGAAGATAAAGCGGGCGGTGTCACCCAATGGCGCAGGGCTTAGGAGTGGGTATGAGCAACTCACAACCCAGTTATTGGGATGAAGCGACGACGCATTTGATGAAACGCGATCGAATTTTGCGTAAAATCATCCCCATGTACCCCGACGAGTGGCTGCAGGCACCGGCAGATCCCTTTGCGACGCTGGTGCGGGCGATCATTGGTCAGCAGGTTAGTCGCCGTACCGCTGAAGCGGTATGGGCGCGCCTAATCGAGTTTTTGGATGCTCAAACTACCCCACAAAAGGTGTTGAGCTTTAATGCTGAAACCTTGCGCAATGTAGGACTACCCAAGCGCAAAGCAGAATATATTCTCGATCTTGCAACGCATTTTGATCAGGCTAAGGTCGATCCCGATGCGTGGCACGATATGGATGATGAAGCCATCATTAAAGAGCTTTGTGCCATTCGCGGCATAGGGCGCTGGACGGCGGAAATGTTTTTGATTTTCAATTTGCATCGTGCAGACGTGTTACCGTTAGACGATGCTGGGTTAATCAAAGCCATATCACAACACTATTACAGTGGCGAACCGGTTTCACGTTTTGAAGCCCGCGAGGTGGCTCAGGCGTGGACGCCTTGGTGTACGGTGGCAACATGGTATCTATGGCGTAGCCTGGGTCCGGTTGTCGAAAGTGAATAAACTAGGTTAATAACCTGAAGACACAACAATGCGAAATACATTTCTGGAGTTTGAGCAGCCGCTAGCTGAACTCGAAAATAAGATTGAAGAGCTGCGCTATGTTCAAACCGATTCTGCTGTTGATATTTCCGAAGAGGTAAATCGTCTGCAGCAAAAAAGCCAGACGCTAGCACGAAGTATTTATTCGAAGCTTACCCCTTGGCAAACTGCACTGGTGGCTCGTCATCCTCAGCGACCTTACACGCTTGATTATGTGCAGGAAATCTTCACTGATTTTCACGAGTTACACGGCGATCGCATGTTCGCCGACGATTTGGCCATTGTGGGTGGTTTAGCGCGTTTCAACGGCTCGCCGTGCATGGTTATTGGTCATCAAAAGGGCCGTGACACCAAAGAACGTGCGAAGCGAAATTTTGGTATGCCTCGTCCTGAAGGCTATCGTAAAGCATTGCGCTTGATGCGTTTAGCTGAAAAGTTCAATGTGCCCATCTTTACCTTCGTCGACACCCCAGGTGCTTATCCCGGTATTGGTGCAGAAGAGCGTGGTCAGTCCGAAGCGATCGGCCATAATCTCTACGCTATGTCCGAGCTCAAGGTGCCGATTATCACCACCATTATTGGTGAAGGCGGTTCTGGTGGAGCGTTGGCGATTGCGGTAGCGGATGTGGTGATGATGCTTCAGTACTCTACGTATGCTGTTATTTCCCCCGAGGGCTGTGCTTCCATTTTATGGCGTAGCGCTGAAAAAGCGTCTGTAGCCGCTGAAGCGCTAGCGATTACCGCTGATCGTCTTAAAGAGTTTGGTCTGGTTGACCGCGTTGTGAACGAGCCTGTGGGTGGTGCGCATCGCGATCCAAGCACGATGGCCCGTCAGCTTAGTCGTGCGTTGGCCGACTCCTTACGCCAACTCTCCGGCCTCAGCGTAGAACAGCTTCGAGCACAACGCCTCGAGCGTTTGCTGTCTTATGGGCGATACCAAGAAGTCAGATCCTAAGCTGGCTGCCCTCCCTACGCCCAACTCATCTCTCATTGAACTGTGCGACGCTAAACTGCTGCGCGCGATCGATGCGCTGTATCAACAACTCGATACAGCGCCTCAGCGTGTAGCCATAGCGCTCAGCGGTGGGGTAGACTCCGCCGCATTGGCTCTGCATGCAAGTGTATGGGCTCAGCAGCGCGGTATTCGTTTGCTTTGCTTTCACGTACACCATGGTTTGCAGCAGGTAGCGGATAGTTGGTTGCAGCACGTGCAGTCTTTAGCCTCCTTGCTGTCTATTCCCTGTGAAGTGCAACGCGTGCAGGTTGATTTAGGGCAGGGCGATGGCATGGAGTCGGCTGCACGCACGGCTCGTTATCAGGCGTTCGCTGACATGGCTAAACGCAGTGCAGTAAGCCATGTTTTTCTTGCTCATCATCAGGATGATCAGGCGGAAACGGTGCTTTTGCGTTTATTGCGCGGCTCGGGGCCTAGCGGACTTGGGGCCATGGCACCGCTTAGTCAGCGTCAAGAGCTGATGTATTTGCGTCCGTGGTTAGATGTGCCCCGTTCCCGTATTAAACAGATTGGTGGCTTGATGGCGCAGCATTTGGGGTGGCAGCCTGTAGAGGATGTGACCAATCATCAGGATGATTACACCCGTGGAGCCCTACGCGAGCGCTTAACACCGCATTTAAATGAGCGCTGGCAAGGCTGGCAAAAAGTGCTGGTGCGTCACGCTCAACTTAGCCGAGAGACGAGCCAAGTGTTAACTGAAGTGGCCCAGCACGATTTGCAATCGCTTGATTGGCAGTTAAGTGATGGTAGCTTCAGCTTAAAGGCGTGGCGTGAACTCTCTGCGGCTCGACAAGCCCTAGTCTTACGGTATTGGCTAGAACAAGCAGGATTAAAAATGCCGACCGAGGCTCGATTGGCCGACTTAATGCGCCAGATGCGCCAGCTACATGCTTTGGGCTTTGATCGCCAAATGCAAGTTAAGCACGGTGATCACCTTATCGTCTGTGCCCGTGGGCGTGTCATTTTGCAACGCCATAATGAAACAGTTTTAACGGCGGCCCAACGAAAAAGCGGAAAATCGGTAGAATAGTATGCTTTCCCTCGGGTTCAGACCCCATTTTCTTTAATCATTTGAGTAATAAGATGTCCCTGATCGTACAGAAATATGGTGGCACGTCGATGGGCTCAATCGAGCGTATTCGTAACGTGGCGCAACGCGTGGCCAAATGGCATGCGGCAGGACACCAAGTTGTGGTGGTACCTTCGGCCATGTCGGGCGAGACTAATCGCCTCTTGGGTCTGGCCAAAGAAATTACCGACCATCCCGATGCGCGTGAACAGGATATGCTGGCTGCTACAGGCGAACAAGCCAGTAGCGCATTGCTGGCCATGACCTTAATTAGCAAGGGCGTTCCTGCGCGTAGCTATGCAGGCTGGCAAGTGCCAGTGCGTACCGACTCGGCGCACACCAAAGCACGTATTAAATCGATTGACGACAGTCGTATCCGCGCCGATTTAGATGCCGGGCGCGTTGTGATTGTTACGGGCTTTCAAGGCATTGATGAAGAGGGCAACATTACCACCTTGGGGCGTGGCGGTTCAGACACGTCTGCAGTGGCCGTAGCGGCTGCGATGGATGCTGACGAGTGTCTTATCTTTACCGATGTCGATGGTGTGTACACAACCGATCCGCGCGTGGTGCCCGAGGCGCGCCGTATGGGCGTGGTATCGTTTGAAGAAATGCTAGAGTTGGCATCGTTGGGTTCAAAAATTCTGCAAATTCGCTCGGTTGAGTTTGCTGGAAAATACCAAGTGCCAGTGCGCGTATTGTCGTCCTTAACCGACCCACTTATTCCACTCGAAGAAGAAATGGCTTCGGGTACGCTGATTACATTCGAGGAAGATCACAAAATGGAAGCCGCTGTTGTTTCAGGTATCGCTTTTAGTCGCGATGAAGCTAAATTCACCTTGCGCGCTGTGCCGGATACACCAGGGGTCGCGTATGCCATTCTTGGGCCCATTGCCGCGGCGAATATCGACGTCGACATGATTTTGCAAAACTTGTCAGTACAAGGCACAACCGACTTTTCATTCACCGTAAACCGTAACGACGCTGATCGCACTAACGAGTTGCTAAAAGAGCAAATCGGCCCAGCGGTAGGGGCGGGTGAAATTGTGTATGACAATAAAGTGGCTAAAGTGTCGATTGTGGGTATTGGTATGCGTAGCCATGCGGGTGTGGCCAGTACGATGTTCCGTGCTTTGTCGCAAGAAGGTATTAACATCCAAATGATTAGCACCAGCGAGATTAAGACCTCGGTGGTGATCGACGATAAGTACATGGAGCTAGCGGTTCGTACCCTGCACAAGGCGTTTGAATTGGATCAAGATAAATCTGATACTGCCACTAGCTAAAGTTTTTAAATTCGTGCTAGAATAACGCTTTGCTTTTGGGGACGTGGCCGAGAGGTTGAAGGTACTCCCCTGCTAAGGGAGCATGCGGCTTATACCCGCATCGAGGGTTCGAATCCCTCCGTCCCCGCCAAAAGCGA
>Ga0079224_100004545_pt1 | contig 18003 bp, 17 predicted proteins | sample Stecom2015_FD_80414 | JGI IMG/M metagenome (GOLD analysis project Ga0079224, IMG submission 80414) | Agricultural soil microbial communities from Utah to study Nitrogen management - Steer compost 2015 | ecosystem: Environmental > Terrestrial > Soil > Agricultural land | place: USA: Utah...
GCCGCCCACCTCGCCACCGGGAACCGGCCCATCGGCGGTCGCGGCCGACCCGCCGTGCGCCTGCTCGCCGCGGGGCTCGCGGATCGCGGCCAGCGCCGACAGATCGGCGCCGGTGTCGTTCATCCGCCACACGAACGGCGCGTGCGGGGTGTAGCGGATCACGCTGACCGACGCCGGCTCCACCACGATGCGCTGGAAGCCGTCCAGGTGGATGCCCAGCGCGTCCGCCAGCACCGATTTGATGACATCACCGTGCGTGCAGGCCACCCACAGCACGTCGTGGCCGTGCCGTTCGGCGAAGAACCGGTCGTGTTCGCGGATCGCGGCCACCGCCCGCTGCTGTACCTGGGCCAGGCCCTCCCCGCCGGGGAACACCGCGCCGGAGGCGTGCCGTTGCACCACACCCCACAGCGGCTCCTTCAACAGCTCGGCGATCACCTTGCCGGTCCAGTCGCCGTAGTCGACCTCGATGATGCGTTCGTCGGCACGCGGCTCCAGCCCGAGCTTGTCCGCCAGCGGCGCCACCGTGCGGCGGCAGCGCAGCAGCGGCGAGTGCACGATGTGGCGGATCGGCAGCCCGCCCAGGCGTTCGGCCACCGCCCGCGCCTGCTCGTCGCCGTGCTCGGTGAGATCCACCCCTTCGCTGCGGCCGGCGAGGGTGCGCGCGGTGTTGGACGTGGACACGCCGTGGCGCAACAGGATCACCGTCATGCGGCCAGCCTAACGGGACCGCACGCGGCGGGACGACCGGTCATGTCGCCGAGATCACCCCACCGGCCAGCAGGCCCATGATGACCAGTCCCAGCACGATGCGGTAGCCGACGAACCAGTTCAGCGAATGCTTGGACACGAACTTCAGCAGCCACGCCACCGACGCGTAGCCGACGACGAACGACACCAGCGTCGCCACCAGCAGCTGCGGGCCCGACGCGTCGAGGCCCTCACCGGCCGGTTCGAACGCGTCCGGCAGCGAGAACAGCCCGGAGGCGGTGACCGCGGGAATGGCGAGCAGGAACGAGAACCGCACCGCCGCCGCGCGCTCCAGCCCGAGGAACAGACCAGCCGAGGAGGTCGCGCCGGAGCGGGACACACCGGGGATCAGCGCCAGGCACTGGGCGAAACCCATGATCAACCCGTCACGGGTGGTCAGCTTCTCGATCGGGCGCAGCTGCTTGCCGTAATGCTCGGCGGCGGCGATGACCAGCGCGAACGCGATCAGCATGAACGACACCAGCCACAGATTGCGGGCGCCGGTGCGGATCTCGTCCTTGAACAGCAGACCAAGCACACCGATCGGGATGGTCGCGATGATCACATACCAGCCGACGCGGTAGTCCAGCTCGCGTTGCGCCTCCAGCTCGAAGTGGCGGCGGTTGTCGGCGGTCATCACCGGCAGCCGGGTGGTCGGCTGGTCGTGCACGGGGATCTTCGGGCCGGTCGCGGCCTTGGCCTTGGCCCACATGGTGGTGCACCAGGCCACCGCGATCCGCCAGATGTCCTTGGCGAAGAACACCAACACCGCGGCCTCGGTGCCCAGCTGGGTGACGGCGGTGAAGGAGGCGCCGGCGTCCTCGCCGAAGAACACCGAGGACACGATGCGCAGGTGCGCCGAGGAGGAGATCGGCAGGAATTCGGTCAACCCCTGGACCAGCCCCAGCACCAGCGCCTGCACCCAGGTCATCGACTCGACCACACAACCTCCAACGTTCCTGCTCGCAAGCTGCCCGAAAACTCGTTACACCGCTGGGCAATTGGTTCCACGGCGCCGACCGCCGCCGTCGGGACCGGCGCGATCACGCAGCGACAGTACATGCAGACGCGGGCGCGGGTGAGCTCGACCGGGCCTGGCACACCTTAGGCTTGCCGGGTGACGAAGACGGGGATGCGGTGATGGAAGCGCGCACGGTGGGACGCAGCGGGCTGCGGGTGTCGCGCATAGGGCTGGCCACGCACACATGGGGGTCGCACACCGACGCCGACGACGCCGCCGGACAGCTGTCGGCGTTCGTCGACGCGGGCGGCACCCTGGTCGACACCTCCCCCGCCTACACCGGCGGCGCCGCCCAGGCCATCCTCGCCGACCTGCTCGGCGATGTCGTGCCCCGCGAGGAACTGGTGCTCGCCGGATGCGCGGGCGTGCACCCCTCCACCGCCGCGCCCACCGGCGACCTGCCCGCGCTGCCGCGCACCTGGATCGACACCTCGCGACGCGAACTGCTGCGCCAGCTCGACCACACGCTGCGCGAACTGGGCACCGACCACCTCGACATCTGGCAGGTCGCCGCCTGGGACGCGCGCACCCCCATCGAGGAGATCACCGACACCCTCGCCCACGCCGTGCGCGCGGGCAAGGCCCGCTACGCCGGGGTGCGCGGCTACTCGGCCTGGCAGCTGGCCGGGCTGGCCGCGGTCGCGCCGATCACCGCCGCCCACGCGCCCTACTCGCTGCTGGCCCGCGGCGTCGAGGCCGACCTGCTGCCCGCCGCCGCCCACAACGGGGTCGGGGTGATCGCCACCGCCCCGCTGGCCGGGGGCATCCTCACCGGCAAATATCGCGACGGGGTGCCCGCGGACTCCCGTGGCGCCGACGAGGCCACCGCCGCCGAGATCCGCACCCGCCTCGACGAACGCGCCACCCGCGTCGTCGACGCCGTCGTCACCGCCGCCGACGGCCTCGGCACCTCCCCGCTCGCGGTGGCGTTGGCCTGGATCCGCGACCGGCCCGGTGTGACCAGCATGATCGTCGGCGCCCGCGACATCGGCCAGCTCACCGGCGTGCTCGCCGCCGAAACCCTCGAACTGCCGCGCGCCATCGCCGCCGCGCTCGACGATGTGAGCGCACGCACCGACTGACCTCCGCGCCCGGCCGAGGTGAACCGGCGCATATTAGGCTTGCCTTCATGAAGGTGAGCGACGGTGTCCGGTCCGGTTCGGTGCGGTTGCTGCTGGTGGCGCTGGCGCTCGCCCTGATCGCCGCCGTCACCGGCTGCGGGGCGGGCGGCGGCGCCGCGGGCGCGGGACCGGTCACCGCGGTCCTGCCCGTCCAGGACCCGGTTCCGGTCGCCGAGGACCCGCGGCCCGCGCTGCCGGTGACCGTGCGCAGCTTCGACGGCGTCGACGTCACCGTCACCTCCGCCGACCGCATCGTCGCCGCCGACCGCTACGGCACCCTCGCCCAGACCGTGTACGCGCTCGGTCTCGGCGACCGGCTCGTCGGCCGCAGCACCGCCGCCGCCTTCCCGGCCGTGAGCGCACTGCCGTCCGTGACCGGTGGCGGCGGCGCCCTCAACGTCGAAGCCGTCCTCGCCCTGCGCCCGACGGTGTTCCTCACCGACAGCACCAGCGCTTCGGCGGCCGTCCGGGAACAACTGCGCGCCGTCGGCGTCACCGTCGTCTACTTCGACCCCGAACGCGGCATGGACAAGGTCGCTTCCCAGATCCAGGCCGTCGCCGAGGCGCTCGGCGTGCCGGCGGAGGGGCGTGAGCTGGCGCGGCGCACCCGCCAGGAGATCGACGCCGCCGGGGCGGAAGTGCCCGACGACGGTGAGCGGCCGCGCATCGCGTTCCTGTATCTGCGCAGCAGCGCCATCACCATGCTCGCCGGGCCCGGTTCCGGCGCGGACTCGTTGATCACCGCCATCGGTGGTGAGGACGCGGGCACCGCCGCCGGACTGACCGAGCCGTTCACCGCCGTCACCAGTGAAGCGATGATCGCAGCCGCGCCGCAGGTGATCCTGGTGATGACCGACGGGCTCGAGTCGCTGGGCGGGGTCGACGGGCTGCTGAAGGTGCCCGGCATCGCCCAGACCCCCGCCGGACAGCAGCGGCGCGTGGTGGACATGTCCGACTCGGTGCTGCTGAGCTTCGGTCCCAACACCGGCCGGGTGGTGGCCGCCCTCGCCGACGCGGTGTACGGCACGCGGGCATGAGCGGCGCAGGCACCACCGACCGCCCCACCCTGACCAGCGCACCCGGCACCCGCGTCCGCTCGCGTACGGTGGCCGCGTTCGCCGTCGCGGTGCTCGCCCTGGTCGTGCTGGCCGCGGCGTCGGCGGCGATCGGTCAGGTCCCCACCACGCCCGCCGAGGTGGCGGGCAGCGTCTTGCACCGCGTCGGCCTGGACTGGGGGCCGATGCCGGCGCACCCCTCCGGTGACATCACCCTGTGGGAGGTGCGGTTCCCGCGGGTGCTGCTGGCGATCCTCGTCGGTGCCGCGCTGGCCACCGCCGGTGCGCTGTTGCAGGGGGTGTTCGCCAACCCGCTGGCCGAGCCAGGTGTGATCGGGGTGTCCTCGGGCGCCGCGGTCGGGGCGGGCGCGGTGATCGTGTTCGGCGGGGCGTTCGTGGCCGCCTGGTCGGTGGCCGCGGCCGCGTTCGCCGGTGGGCTGGCCACCACGGTGCTGGTGTACACGCTGGCTCGCGCCAACGGCCGCACCGAGGTGGTGACCCTGGTGCTCACCGGTGTGGCCATCAACGCCTTCGCCGGCGGGCTCATCGCCTTCCTGTTGTTCGTCGCCTCCCCGGCCGCCCGCGACCAGATCGTGTTCTGGCAGCTGGGCAGTCTCAACGGCGCCACCTGGGACGCCGTCGGTGTCGTGGCCGCGCTCACCGTCGCCGGTGTGGCGGGTGCGGCGGCGGTGGCGTCGAAACTGGATCTGCTGGCGCTGGGAGAATCGGCCGCCCGTCACCTCGGGGTGGACGTGGAGAAGCTGCGGCGCGGCGTGATCGTGCTGGTGGCGGTGCTGGCGACCGCCGGTGTCGCCTTCACCGGCATCATCATGTTCATCGGCCTGATCGTGCCGCACGTGGTGCGCATGATCGTCGGACCGGGACATCGGGTGCTGATCCCGCTCAGCGCCGTCGTCGGCGCGGTGGTGCTGCTGGCCGCCGACGTCGGCGCCCGCTCCCTGGTCGACAACGCCGACCTGCCGCTGGGCATGCTCACCTCGCTGGTCGGCGGGCCGTTCTTCTTCTGGCTGCTGCGCCGCACCCGCGCCCGAGCCGGAGGCTGGGGATGACCACCACCGACACCTCGTCGCTGCGGCGGCGCCTGGCCGCGCTCACCCGCACCTCCGAGCTGCCCGCCACCCCCGAACCGGGTCAGGTCACCCTGCGCGCGGTCGGGCTGACCGTCATCCGGCACGGTGGCAGCGGTCCCGCCCGTCGTGTCCTGGACCGGGTCGGTTTCCAGGTCGCCGCCGGGGAGATCGTCGCCCTCGTCGGGCCCAACGGCGCGGGGAAATCCACTCTGCTGGCCGCGCTCGCCGGTGAGCTCACCCCGGCCGAGGGACGGGTCGAACTCGACGGGCGTGCGCTCACGCACTGGACACCGCTGGACATGGCGCGCCGTCGCGCGGTGCTGCCGCAGAGCCACACCGTCGGTTTTCCCTTCACCGCCCGTGAGGTCGTCGCCATGGGCCGCGCCCCGTGGGCCCGCACCCCCCGCGACCTGGACGACGACCGTGTCGTCGAGCAGTCGCTGGCCGCGGCCGATGTCACCCATCTGGCGCACCGTTCCTTCCCCACCCTGTCCGGTGGTGAACGCGCCCGCGTCGCCCTGGCGCGTGTCCTCGCCCAGCAGACCTCCACCCTGTTGCTGGACGAACCAACCGCCGCCCTCGACCTCGGCCATCAGGAGCAGGTGCTGCGCCTGGCCGCCGCCCGCGCGGGCGAGGGCGCCGCGGTCGTGGTGGTGCTGCACGACCTCGGCATCGCGGCCGCCTACGCCGACCGGGTCGCCGTGCTCGAGGCCGGCCGCGTCGCCGCCGACGGGCCGCCGCGCGAGGTGCTCACCGGCGAACTGCTCAGCCGCGTCTACCAGCACCCGGTCGAGGTGTTCGACCACCCGGTGACCGGCGCGCAACTGGTGCTGCCCGCCCGCGGCTGAACGCGTCCGCTCAGCGCAGCACGTTCACCCGGCCCGCCCGCAGATCGGCCAGCAGGTCGGCGTGCAGTTCGTCGACCAGCGGGCCGGGCAGTTCCTCGTCCAGATCGCAGAACCGCATCTCCTGCACCCGTGGGTCCAGCGAGTGCGCGCGGGTGCCGACGATCCCGCAGCGCAGCACAGTGGTGATCGTCTGCGCCACATCCCCGTCCGGGAAGCGGTGCTCGTAGCCGCTGTACACCCCGTGCAGGGCGTTGACCTTCACCTCGAGACCGGTTTCCTCGGCCACCTGCCGGACAGCTGCGGCGCGGACCGTCTCCCCCAGTTCCACTGTGCCGCACGGCAGTCCCCAGCCCTGGTCCCCGGCGCGGCGGCGCAGCAGCACGCGGCCGTTGTCGATGACGGCCGCGGCGGCGCAGTGCAGTTGGATCGGTGCGTGGCCGACGAGTCCGCGCAGCCATGCGATGTAGTCGCTCATGACTGCGAGTCTGGCAGGATCTGCCGCCAGAAGTACTGGACGGAAACGCTTTACAGGCCGGTAGCCGCGGAATGCGTTGCCGCGCGGACCGCTTCGGCGTTGTCGGCGAGGAACTGGTCGAAGGTCCGCGCCGGACGCCCCGTCAGTCGCGCCACCCCGTCGGTGGGGACGCTCTGCGCGCCGGCAGCGACCTGCGCGACCAGCGTCGCCAGTTGGGTGGCGAACCACTCCGGCAGCCCCTGGGCGGTGAGCGCGGCGGGAATCTGCTCGGCCGGGAACGGCGCGAGCTCGACGGTGCGGCCGAGCACGGCCGACAGTTTCGCGGCCACCTGTGCGTCGGTGAGCGCTTGGCTGCCGGTCAGCACCACCGGCCCCGGCGCGGGCTGCTCGGCGGTCAGCAGGGCGGCCGCGGCGGCGGCGATGTCGGCGGCGTCGACATAGGCGACCGGTGCGTCACCGTAGGAGGCGATCAACCGGCCGTCGGGGGTGAACGCGGTCGGCGCCAGGAAGTTCTGCATGAACCCGGCGGGCTGCAGCACCGACGACCCCAGCCCCGAGGCCCGCAGGTACTCCTCGACCTCCCAGTGCAGTCCCTGCGACAGTGGCGCTGCCGGCGCGGCGTCCCACACCGACACCTTCACCACATGCGCCACCTCCGCCGCCCGCGCGGCGTCGATCAGCGCCTTCTGTCCGCGCAGGCCCGGCTGCTCGCCGTCCACCGGCAGCGCGCCTGGCCCGTTGAGGAACACCCGCCGCACGCCCCGCAACGCCGCCGCCAGCGAGGCCGGGTCGTCGAAGTCGCCGACGGCGTAGTCCACCCCGAGCGCGCGGCCTTTGGCCTCCTCGCGCACCAGCGCCCGCACCGGCGCCCCCTGCTCGTGCAGCGCACGCACCAGATGCCTGCCGATCGAGCCGGTCGCTGCTGTCACCAGGATCATGGAATCGGTCCCCTCTCACGGGTTTGCGGTGCGGCCGGATGCCGCGCCCCTGCGGCTCGAGCACACTGGCCGGCCGCGCCTGGAGCAAGGATTTCGCTCACCGCTCGCCAAACCCTGGATCACGGCTCGCTCCCCGGATCACTTCCCGATCCGGGGAGCTCAGCCGCGAACGGACAGCGCCGGATCGGTTTCAGCGCCGGATCGGTTTCAGCGTTAGGTCAGTTTCAGCGCCAGATCAGTTTCAGCACAGCGGGAGTCAGCATCAGCCGGATCACCGTGGCGTCGATGAGCAGGGCGGCGATCATGCCGTAGGCGATGTACTTCATCAACGCCAGATCCGAGAGCCCGAACGCGCCGGTGACCACGATCAGGATCGCCGCGGCCGAGGTGATCACGCTGCCGGTGTGGGCGATGCCGTAGCGGATCGCCTCCTGCGCGTCGGCGCCGGCGGCACGGGCCTCGCTGACACGTGACAGCAGAAACACCTCGTAGTCGGTGGACAACCCGAAGATCACCGCCACGATCAGCACCAGCACCGCGAACATCAGCGGACCGGGTGTGAAGTCGAACAGTTCCGCGCCGTGGCCCTGCACGAACACCCAGGTCAGGATGCCGAGGGTGGTCAGCAGGCTCAGCGCGCTCATCAGCACCGCCTTGACCGCCAGCACGATCGACCGGAACGCCGCGTACATGATCGCCAGCGCCGCCGCCACCAGGATCACCACCAGCAGCGGCAGCCGCTCGAGCAGGCCGTTGATGCTGTCGCGTTCCAGCGCGGGCACTCCGGCCACCATGATCTGCACGCCGTCGGGTTCGGGTATGGCGCGCAGCGCGGAGATGACCGCGTCGGCGTCGCGTTTGTCGCGCAACCCGGCGTCGAGGACGTTGATGCCGTCGGTGGTGGGCACCGCGGGTTCGAACCGGCCGGTCAGGCCGGGGATCTGGTTGGCGGCGCGGCGGATCTCGCCCAGCTGCGCGGAGTCGGCGCCGACCACCACCAGCCGCAGCGGTTCGATGCGGAACGCCGGGAACAGTTCGTCGAACTTCTCCTGCGCCACCCGCGCCGGATTGTCCGAGGCCAGATAGCGTTCGCTGATGCCGCCGAACTCGATGTCGCGCAGCGGCAGCGCCAACGCCAGCAGCGCGAGCACGATCGTCAGCGTCACCGTCCACGGCCGCCGCATCGACCACACCGCCAGTTTCGAGAAGAACCCGGCATCGATCTCGGCTTCGGTCCTGGACCGCGAGAACCGCTTCCAGCCGAGGAAATCGATGTGACGGCCGACGATCGCCAGCGCCGCAGGCAGCGCCGTCACCGACATCACCGCGGCCAGCAGCACCGAACTGATGCCGCCGTAGGGCACCGAGCGCAGCACGCCGTTGGGGAAGATGAACAGTGCCGCCAGGCTGACGGCGATGATGGCCGCCGAGAACAGCACCGTGCGCCCCGCCGTGGCGACCGTGCGGGCCGTCGCCTCCTCCACGCTTCGCCCGGCCGCCAGCTCCTCCCGGAACCTGGTCACCGTGAACAGCCCGTAGTCGATGGCCAGGCCGAGGCTGACCAGCGTCATCACCGCGCTGGCGAAGATGTTGACGTCGATGACACCGGTCAGCGACCGCAGGATGCCCTGGGTGGCCAGCACCGTCATGCCGCCGATGAACACCGGCAGCAGCGCGCCGATGACGCCGCCGAACACGAAGTACAGCAGGATCGCCACCAGCGGCAGCGCGATGATCTCCGCGCGCCGGATGTCGTCCTGCATGCCGATGTTGATGCCCTCCACGATCGGTTGCAGGCCGGCCAGCTGCACCGTCGTGCCGCCGGGACCGCCGCCGGGCACACCGGCGGCCAGGGCGTCCTCGACCGTCAGGTAGTGCTCGATGGTCTCGGTGCCGCCGTCGCCGTGCAGGCCGACGCTGGCGAAGGCGTGGGTGCGGGTGGCGTCGGTGGCCTGGGCGGCGAACGGGCTGTCCCAGTAGCTGTCGATCTTGAGGATCTGCTCGTCGTAGTCGCGCAGCAGATCCGCCAGGTAGGTGGTGACCGCCGACCGCACCGGCGGATCGTCGACGGTGGCGCCGTCGGGGGCGGTGAACAGCAGGATCAGATCGGAGTCGGTGGCGCGGCCGAAGGTGGTGTCGGCCAGCTTCGCGGCGGCCACCGACTCGCTGGACTCGTCGAACCAGCCCTCCTGGGTGAACCGCTCACCCAGGTCACGGCCGTACCAGCCCGACAGCAGCACCGCGAACAGGGTGACCGCGAGCACGAGGAAACGATGGCGGTGGACGAAACGCCCCCACCGCAGGGAACCGGAATGCAACATGGGCGCGCTGAGCTGTTATCCGCAGGCCGGGGTCCGGTAGTCGGCCGAGCGCAGGATGCCGCACAGGTCGTCGCGGGAGATCTTCCAGCGGTCGTCGAGGTAGACGAAGTGCACGATGGTGGTGCGCACCGCGGTGCCGGTGCCGTCCTTGTCCAGGCGCATGGTCGCGGTCAGGGTGCCGTCGTGGTTGTCGAACACCGGGTCGGTGACGCCGTAGACGGCGCGCGGGTTGTCCGCCAGCGCCTGGTACATGTCGGGGATGGCGTCGCGGAAGGCGTCGCCGTCCTCGATGAGGGCGGTGCGTTCGCTGTCGGGCAGCGACGGGTCGAGTGCCCGTTTGATCTGGGCGTCGAGTTCGGCGGCGGTGGGGATCACGCGCGCGGCGATGGAGCTGGAGGTCGCCGCGGCCGAGGACGACAGCGCGGCCACCGCTCTGGAGCGGGCCGCGTCGACGGCGGCGTCGTCGGCGGTGTCGGACCCGCACGCGGCGGTGCCCGCCGCGGCGAGGGCGATCAGGGCCGCTGCGGCGAGCGCGGTCGGCAACGAACGAGTGGTGTGCATCACTACCTACTTACCATCTAGGACAGATCCCAGCCGTCCCAGCAGGGCGCGCACGGTCACCCCGCGGGGGGTGGGGTCGTGGGCGACCGGCTCGGCGGCGGGGATCAGGTCACGGACCAGGGCGACCACGCTGCGTTCGTCGTCGAGGTCGACATCGGTCACCCGTGCGTGGGCGACGGCCACGATGTCCTCCGGTCCCGGCACCGCGCCGGGGTCGATGTCGGGCCGGTAGATCTCGAGCGACAGCACCGCGCGCACCGTGCGGAAGGCGAACGGCCTGCCGTCGTCGGTGGTGCCGAAGCCGTGCGCGAATCTGCCGAGGGTCACATCGTCGACGGCGAACCCCGATCGTTGCTCGGCGGTCACACGGATCTCCCTGGGTCGGACACTGGTGCTGTTCACCGTATCGCTGATCACCGACGGCGCGACCCGCCGGACCCCGGTCACCCGGTGTGTCCGGCCGCCGTGGTCAGATGGAGGTGTCGTTTCGTCCCGGTCGTGAAGGAGTTCGGTGGATGCGCCCTGGCGGTCCGGTTTCCCCGATTCTCGCGGTGGTGATGGCCTCGCTGCTCGGGCTGACCGGCTGTGGCTCCGACGAGCCCGGCTCGCAAGTGCCCACCCGCGAGCCGGCGACCGCGGCGCCCGCGCCGCCGACCACCGTGACCCCCGCGGGTGAGCTGTTCGCCCTGCCCGGCCGCGTCGACGCGCTGCTGGCCGAGTCCGGCACCGGGCTGCTGGCCGGGCTGGCCGCCGACCCGGGCACCTCGCTGCTGATCCTCGATCCCGCCGACGGGCAGGTGGCGCGCACGATCACCCTGCCGGTGCCCGGCGCCACCCTCGCCCAGGGGGAGCCGGGTGAGGTCCTGGTGCCCGCCCGTGGCCGGGTCTTGCGCGTGGCCGCCGCCACCGGCGCGGTCACCGAGGTCGCCGTCGACGGCGACCTGCGCACCGTCGTGCTCGACGGCGCGGGTGGGCTGATCGTCGGCGACGCCGAGGGCCGGGTGCGCGTCGTGTCCGCCGACGGGCAGGTGCAGACCACGGTGCCCGGTCTGGTGAGCGCCGATGTGGTGGTCTCGGCCGGGGAGAAGGCGGCGGTGCTGGACCGCCGTCAGACCTCGATCACCGAGATCACCCCGGGGCAGGATCGGCTCGGTTTGTCGCTGCGGGCCGGTGACGGGGCGGTGAACATGATCTCCGACCACTACGGGCGGGTGCTGGTGGCCGATACCGCGGGCGAGGAGCTGCTGGTGTACACCACCGGACCGCTCGTGCTGCGACAGCGGTTCCCGGTAAGATCATCCCCTTACGCGCTCGCCTACGATCGCCGGTCGGAGACCGTGTGGGTGACGTGCACGCAGAGCAACGAGGTCGTCGGATTCGATCTGTCGACGGGGATCGGGCAGGAGGTCGGGCGCCATCCGACGGTGCGCCAACCCGACACCGTCGTCGTCGACGAACGCACCGGTGACCTGTTCGTCGGCTCCGCCGCCGGTGACGGCCTGCAGCGGATCCCCGCGGACGAGCTGAAGGAAGGGCAGTGATGGCGAGTAGGTCCCGTGCGTTCCCCGCCGGTTGGGAGTCCGGCGGCGAAAGCGACGATTACGAGTACGTGCCGTTGCGGCTGCCCAGGGAAGTGAACCGGGTGACCGCCTCGATGCGCCTGGCCATCCAGGCCGAGTTCGGCGGCTGGGAGCTGTCGAAGGTGCGCGCCTACACCGACGGCAGCCGCAAGGTGCTGCTGCGGCGCCGCAAGAGCGCGCTACTACCCACCCCCGAACCGGGGATGTGATGGGCGGAATGTATGCGCTGCTGCTGCGACTGATGTTCCTGCTGCCGCCCGAACGCGCCCATCATCTGGCGTTCGCGGCGATGCGGCTGGCCGCCAGGATCGCCCCGCTTCGGGTGCTGCTGAGCAGGCTGACCGTCGTCGACGACGAGATCCTGCACAACACCGTTTTCGGGGTCAGGTTCCGCGCCCCGCTCGGCCTGGCCGCCGGTTTCGACAAGAACGCCGAGGGCGTCGACGTGTGGGGGCCGATGGGCTGGGGTTTCGCCGAGATCGGCACCGTCACCGCCCACCCGCAGCCCGGTAACCCGGCGCCGCGGCTGTTCCGGCTGCCCGCCGACAAGGCACTGATCAACCGGATGGGCTTCAACAACCAGGGCGCCGCCGCGGCCGCCGCGCAACTGCGCGCCCGCACCGCCACCGTGCCGCTGGGCGCCAACATCGGCAAGACCAAGGTCACCCCCGCCGAGCAGGCGCCCGCCGACTACGCCACCAGCGCCGCGCTGCTCGGTCCGCTGGCCGATTTCGTGGTCGTCAATGTCAGTTCTCCCAACACCCCCGGCCTGCGCGACCTGCAGGCGGTGGAATCGCTGCGCCCGCTGCTGCGCACCGTGCTGGACACGATCGCCGAGTCGGGGCGGCCGGTGCCGGTGCTGGTCAAGATCGCCCCCGACCTGTCCGACGAGGACATCGACGCCGTCGCCGATCTGGCCGTGGAGCTCGGTCTGGCGGGCATCGTCGCCACCAACACCACCATCGGCCGAGCGGGCTTGCGCACCGACGCCGCCACCGTCACCGAGATCGGTGTGGGCGGGCTGTCCGGGCCGCCGGTGGCCGAGCGTTCCCTCGAGGTGCTGCGCAGGCTGTATGCCCGCGTCGGCGACCGGCTGGCGCTGGTCTCCGTCGGCGGTATCGAGAACGCCGACCAGGCCTACGAGCGGATTCTCGCCGGCGCGAGCCTGCTGCAGGGCTACACCGGTTTCATCTACGGCGGACCGTTGTGGACCCGCCGCATCCATCGCGGCCTCGCCGAGCGGCTGCGCCGCGACGGCTACCGCTGCATCGGCGAGGCCGTCGGCGCGGGGCATCGCGCCACGCTCGGCTGAGAAACGCCACGCTCGGCTGAGGACGAGGAATCCGACGGACGAGGAAGGCGCAGCATCCTTCGGGATGCTGCGCCTGAAAGGTCGATCCACCGCGCACCGGCTCGGCCGGTGGCCGCGGATCACGCGTGCTCCGGGAACACCCTCCTGCTGCTTCCCGAGTCCGACTCCGGTGGCAGCTCCAGCCATTCCCGCACGTCCGGCCCCGGTGGGCCGTGGAGGACCAGGCGGCGGGCCACGATCCGCTCCCACAGCGTCGTCGCCGCTTCCTGGACCGTCATGCCGAGCTGATCGGCACGCAGTTCCATCATCGCGAATCCGATCCGGTCGTCGACGGTGTCGATGGTGCTGAGGATGGCGTCGAACTCCATCCCGGCCAGCGCCTGACGGCGCGACAACCACCGATCCGGCAACCAGCTCAATCGCCAACACCGTGGCCCGGCCCTGGATTCACGCGCCGCCCGTTCGGGGCTCACCTCGCTGGTCATCGACGTCCGGTCGACTCGAATGCGCGTGGCCGGGATATGTGGATTCTCCATGGGTGCCTCCCCTTTGCGGGTGGTGCGTCACCTGCTTTCAGTGTGCCGGGTCGACACGCCCCCCGCTATAACATTTTCGGCAGTTGCCGGTTCGCGCGCGGCATTTGCCGTGACCCTGGCAGAATTCACCGTAACAACAGTGGCAGAACGCCGCTGGCGGTTGTGCACGAGCAGCAGTGAAGGGGCATCGCCCATGACGGCGCAGGAACCGGGTACCGTCGCCGTCCGCAACATCCTCACCAGGCTGTGCAAACGCTCCGGCCTGAGCGCGGAACGCCTGCGCACCACCGAGATCGACATCTCCCCGTTGCTCGAGCTGCCGGTGATCCGCCGCCGCGCGCACCGCGAAGGCGTGCTCGACCCCCGGCTCGTGGTCGGCCCCGTCATCCGCGAGCACGCCGAAAAACTGCCGCCGAGCACGCATTTCATCGTCGACGCCGCGCTGTCGCTCGGCTGGTGGCGCGAGCACGGCGCCGGCGAGGTCGACCTGGACCGGTTGTATGCCGCCGACCTGGGTGAGCGGCGCGTCTACCTGGCCGAGAACTGGGCGCGGCTGCACGAACTCGCGGGCGCCACCCCCGAGCCCGCCGAACTGACCGCCCGCCACCTGCGCACCAGCCCGGAGCACCGCGCTTTCACCGAACTGGCTGCGCTGCTGCACGTCGACCCCGGTTACGGCCGAAGCCGTTCGAGCGCAAGCGGACTCGACAGCGCTGTGGCCGCCGCGGCGCCCGCCCGGGGGGAGGTGGTCGTCCTCGGCGACGCCGTCATCGACCACATCTACCGCACCGATCACCTGCCAGGGGAGAGTTCGCCCGCGCGTGGAGGTTTCACCGAGAAGATCGGCGGCAAGGGGCTGAACCGGGCCGTGGCCGCCGCCCGGCTGGGATTCCGCACCGAACTGATCGCCACCGTCGGCGACGACCACGCGGGTCGCCGCATCGGCGCCTACCTGCACCGCCATCGCGTCGGTGTCCGCCACCTCAAGACCGTCGCGGGCGAACCCACCCCGGTCGGGGCGGTGATCGTCACCGTCACCGGCTCGTTCGCCACCATCGAACACGACGCCGACGCCGTGCGGCTGACCGTCGAAGACCTCTGCTCGGCCGAGGTGCTCGACACCCTCACCGGCGCCGACGCGGTCTTCCTCACCCTCGAGCACTCCACCTCCGTGCTCGAGCACGTGCTGCGCACCCTGCGGGACGCGCCGCGACCTCGGTTGTTCGTGCACGCCGGGCCGCCGGTGCCCGCGCCGCAGTACTTCTACGAATTCTTCGACCGCATCGACTATCTCGTCGGCAGCCGCCGCGAACTGGCGGTGCTGCTGGCCCCCGGGGCCGACTTCACCGGCGAGGGTTACGACGACCAGGAGGTCTTCGACGCCGAGGTGATCGCCCGGTTGCGCGCGCTCGGCGTCGGGTGCGTGTGCGTGGTCGAGCACTTCCGGTGCCTGGTGCGCTCGGCGCGGGTGCGCCTGGATCTGGGGCCCGCGCTGGCGGTGCGGGTCACCGACTCCCCCGGCGCGGCGGCGGCGTTCACCGCCGCGCTGGCGTACCGGCTGGCCGGTCACGATTGGGTCGCGGAACCGGCGGATTTCCGGTGGGCGAGCGCGGCGATGGCCGCCGCGCAGTCCTTCGGCGACATCCCCGACGCCATGCCGGTGGTGGAGCGCATCGATCGGATCGCGGCGGCGGCCGCGGCGAACCAGGGAGATTCGGACGTAACGGACGCCTCATCGGCGTCGGTGTGACTACGATGAGTGAGCTGCGCCACTCGCACACACCTCCACTGTGAGATGATGCAAAGGTAACTGCATCACCATGTCGGATCGTTGCCGGGGCCCGGGCGGCCCCGTGAGTGATCCGAGACAGTCGAGTCGCGTTCACGAACGACATCGGGAACAGGGAAACATGAGCACTTCAGCAATCGGATTCGCGCACGAGACCGGCAAGACGGTCTACACCGTCCCCGAGGCCTTCCAGGAGACTCTCACGCTGCGACCCGACCAGGTCGCCCTGCGCACCGTCGGCGGCACCACCGAGATCACCTGGCGCGAATACGGTGAACGGGTGCGCGAACTGGCCGCGGGCCTGGCGAATCTCGGCCTGAAGCACGGCGACACCCTCGGCATCATGCTGACCAACCGCCCCGAGTTCAACCTCGTCGACACCGCCGCCCTGCACGTCGGCGCCACCCCCTTCTCGGTGTACAACACCAGCTCCGCCGAACAGATCACCCACCAGTTCACCAACGCCGGCAACACCATCGTCGTCACCGAACAGGCCTTCCTCGACGTCATCAAGGCCACCGGGGTCGACCTCGCGCACATCGTCGTCGTCGACGGCCCTGCCGAGGGCACCCTCACCCTGACCGACCTCGCGAACAACCCCGCCCCCGACTTCGACTTCGACGCCGCCTGGCGCGCGGTGCGCAACTCCGACCTGGCCACCCTCATCTACACCTCCGGCACCACCGGCCCCTCCAAGGGCGTGGAGATCACCCACGCCAACGCCCTGGCCCAGATCACCGCCCTGATCAGCGGCCCGCTGCGGGTCGGCCTCGACGACCGCGCCGTGTCCTACCTGCCCGCCGCCCACGTCGCCGACCGCATCTCCGGCCACACCATCAACCTGGTCACCGGCATCCAGATCACCACCGTCCCCGACCCGCGCGAGATCGCCGCCGCCCTGCCCGACGCCCGCCCCACCACCTTCTTCGGCGTGCCGCGCGTATGGCAGAAGATCAAGGGCGGCGTCGAGGCCAAGCTCGAGGCCGAGGAGAGCCCGGTCAAGAAGAAGCTCGCGCTGTGGGCCATCGACACCGGCATCGCCGCCGCCCGCGCCGACCTGTCCGGCAAGGGCCGCCCCGCCGCGCTGAAGATCAAGCACAGCCTCGCCGAGAAACTGGTGCTGTCCAAGCTGCGCGCCGCCCTCGGCTTCGACGAACTCAAGGTCGCCGCCTCCGGCGCCGCCCCCATCCCCGCCGAGACCCTCGAGTTCTACCTCGGCCTCGGGTTCACCGTCAGCGAGGTGTGGGGCATGTCCGAGACCACCGGCGTCGGCACCTACACCGAACTGGACAAGCCGCGCCCCGGCACCGTCGGCCGCGTCGTCGACGGCACCGAGATCAAGCTGGCCGACGACGGCGAGGTCCTCATCCGCGGCCCCATCGTCACCCCCGGCTACCGAGGCATGCCCGACAAGACCGCCGAGGCCATCGACGCCGACGGCTGGCTGCACACCGGCGACGTCGGCACCATCGACGACGACGGCTACCTGACGATCATCGACCGCAAGAAGGAACTGATCATCAACGAGGCGGGCAAGAACATCGCCCCCTCCAACATCGAGAACGCCGTCAAGGCGGTGTCCTCACTGGTCGGCCAGGTCGTCGCCATCGGCGAGGCCAAGCCCTACATCAGCGCCCTCGTCGTGCTCGACCCCGACATCCTCGCCCTGCGCGCCAAGGACCTCGGCGCCACCGACGCCGACTTCGCCACCCTCACCGCCCGCCGCGAGGTGATCGACGAGGTGCACGCCGCGGTCAAGGCGGGCAACACCAAGCTCTCGCGGGTGGAGCAGATCAAGCGTTTCACCATCGTGCCCGCGGTGTGGGAACCCGGCGGTGACGAACTCACCCCGAAGATGTCGCTCAAGCGCAAGCCCATCGCCGACAAGTACGCGAGCCTGATCGAGGAGCTCTACGCCGAGAACCCGCCCGCGCACGTGGTCAACGTCTGACCTGTAGACGGGAAACGGGCCCGGGGCGGCGAATGCCCTGGGCCCGTTCGACGTTCGCGCCGGCTACTTCTGCTCGTAGGTGCCGACGATGGTGGCGCGCGCCAGGGTGTGGGAGAACAGGTTGAACCCGAGCAGCGCGGGCGTGGCGTTCTCATCGATGCCGAGGGTCTCCACATCCACCGCGTGCACCACGATGAAGTAGCGGTGCGGGCCGTGCCCGGCCGGCGGGGCCGCGCCGACGAAGCCCGGCGCGCCGCCGTCGTGACGCAACTGGATCGCGCCCTCGGGCAGACCGCCGTCGGCCGCACCGGACGGCAGCGAGGTCACCGAGGCCGGGATGTCGGCCACCGCCCAGTGCCAGAAACCCGACGCGGTCGGGGCGTCCGGGTCGTAGACGGTCACCGCGAAGCTCTTGGTCTCCGGCGGGAAGCCCGACCAGGACAGCTGCGGGGAGATGTCCTTGCCACCCGCGCCGAAGATGCCACTGACCTGGTCGTTGCCCAGCGGCTGCCCGTCGGTGACGTCCTCGGAGGTCAGCGTGAACGAGGGCACCCGCGGGAGCGCGTCGTAGGGGTTGTAAGCCATGTTTCCTTCCTGAACAAAGATTCGGCCCTGAACAAAGATTCGGCCCTGAACAAAGATTCGGCCCTGAAC
>Ga0079224_100004546_pt1 | contig 18002 bp, 8 predicted proteins | sample Stecom2015_FD_80414 | JGI IMG/M metagenome (GOLD analysis project Ga0079224, IMG submission 80414) | Agricultural soil microbial communities from Utah to study Nitrogen management - Steer compost 2015 | ecosystem: Environmental > Terrestrial > Soil > Agricultural land | place: USA: Utah...
AACAGACCTTTTTTATCGGTCTAAATTCTCGTCCAGTCCGTCCCCATCGCAATACTTAAATATAGACGCTTATACATTACTAAACGCGCGTGTAGGATTCCGGGCGGCAAGCGGACTCTCTGTTATTGTATGGAGCAGGAATTTGACGAATAAAGATTATTATGAGCAGTTACTCGCTGCTCCGGGTAATTTCGGTCAATATGCTGGGGTAATTGGTGATCCGCAGACCTATGGGGTGACGCTGCGGTATAGCTGGCGATAACGCTGTACTTATTTATATAAGATGTGCTATGGATTTCTCTATTATACATAGTGACAAAAGAGGAAGTTGAAGCTTCCTCCTTTATTCATCAACAAGAAGAGCAAGTATTCAATTGGCGTTGGCACTTGTTAAAATTTTCACTATTAAAAGTTGGAGTACATGATTAAGAATCGAATACTACGGTATTCTTTGGCGGTAGCCCTGCTGGGCGTATTGCCGTCGGTGCAAGTTGGATTTGCCCAGGAAACCAAACCTATTATCAATGCATCATTACAAGGCACGGTCATCGATGCGTTAACGAAAGAGCCGTTGGCGGGTGTCACGGTACAGCTAGATGCGGTTACACACAGTGTACAGACGGACCGAGAAGGGAGCTTCCAGTTTGTCACGGGACAGAAATTACCATTCAAGATTAAGGTATCTTTTGTAGGTTATTCGTCGAAGGAATTAGTCGTGACTACGTCCCCGATCACCATTGAACTAGAGCCTGCTAACGAGGAGTTGGACGAAGTAGTAGTTGTTGGGTATGGTACACTGCGTAAAAGAGATTTGACAGGATCTGTAAGTTCGCTCCGCGGAGAGGAAGTAACGGCATATCCTGTCCCCAATATAGCGCTTGGCTTGCAGGGGAAGACAGCTGGAGTACAAGTCGTACAAAACTCGGGGGCTCCCGGTGCGGGAGTAAGTGTAAGGATCAGAGGCGGAAATTCTATACAGGGAAATAACGATCCGCTCTATATTGTAGATGGTTTTGCTCTGGAAGGTAGTCCAAACCTTTTGAATCCCAGTGAAATAGAGACAATCGATGTGTTGAAAGATGCTTCATCTACAGCGATCTATGGGGCAAGAGGAGCAAATGGGGTGGTGATCATCACGACAAAGCAAGGAAAGACCGGCCGGTCAAATATCACCTATGATAACTATCTCTCTTTACAAAAAATCACAAAAAAAATAGAGGTGCTCAATGCGAAAGAGTTTGCTCTAATTGCAAATGAGCGAGCAAAAAACGATGATGTTCCGGCCTACTTTACAGAAGAGCAAATTGCTTCTTTTGGGGAAGGTTTTGATTGGCAGGACGCTGTTTATAGGACGGCACCCCTTCATAATCATGCTATTCTAGCCAATGGCGGAAATGAAAGTACCCAATATGCTTTTTCGGGTAATTATCTTGAACAACAAGGAATTATTAAGAACTCCAACTTTAACCGATTGTCGCTGAGGAGCAATGTTACACAGCGTCTGACCGACAAAATAAAAGTCAATGTCAATTTGCTGTTTTCCAATCAAAAAAACAATCAGATATCAGGGGATAACGGTCAGAAAGGTAATTCTGTAACAAGTTCTGCGCTCGTTGCGCCACCCACATTGACACCGTATAACGAGGATGGCTCGTATACGGATCTGATTGCTTATCAGTTTAGTCCGAATGGTATTCAGAATCCTATCGGACTGGCACTTTCTCGTGTCGATCTGAGTAATAGAAAATCGATTATTGCTAATCCCTCTATTACCTACACACCGATCAAAGGGTTAATCTTTAAAAGTTCATTTGGGGTAGAGAGCAATACAGGTAGGAGCGATAATTATTCGCCAACCATTCTGTTGAATACACCAACTGGTTCAGCATCAATTTCAAGTGCAGAAAACCTTAATTTTCTGAACGAAAATACAGCAAACTTTTCGAGGAATATCGGTCGTGACCGATTGGATGCCGTGTTAGGATTGACGTATCAGAGCAATGTTTCTAAATCCTTCTCGACGGGAAGCGTATCTGGTTTTACCACGGACGAGACCGGAACAAATAATTTGGGAGCAGGTAGTGTTTCATCCATTCCGTCGAGTAGTGCCAGTAAATGGTCTCTACTTTCGTATTTAGCGAGAGTAAATTATGCTTTGGCAGACAAATACCTCTTTACGGCAAGTATCAGGGCGGATGGCTCTTCCCGTTTTGGAAAGCAGAACAAGTGGGGCTACTTCCCATCCGGTGCATTTGCCTGGCGTATAAGCCAAGAAGATTTCTTTAACGTTCCGTATATCTCAGATTTTAAGCTGCGTACTTCGTACGGACTTACCGGTAGCGCTGCAGTTTCTCCCTATCAGACATTAAGCCTATTACAATCTTACTCGGTCGTTTTCGACGACGAATTGCATGTCGGCTATGCACCTAGCATGAGCCAATTTGCAAATCCCAATTTAAAATGGGAATCGACGGCTCAGTTTGATTTAGGTCTTGACCTGGCTTTAATAGACAATAGAGTGAGATTCACGTTCGACTATTATAACAAGAATACGTTCGACCTTTTGCAAAGTATTCCATTAGCACCTTCACTGGGATATACCGGTACGATTAGCAACATTGGGAAAGTGAATAATAAAGGGGTAGAATTTGGACTTGACGCCACCATTATAGAGGGAGCAAACTGGAACTGGAATATAAATGGAAATCTTTCCAAGAACAGAAATAAAGTGGTGTCTCTGGTAGACGGAGCAGATTTATACGGTGCTACAGTCGGTCAGCCGCTTTCTGCAGCAGTGAATCTGGTGAGAGTAGGGGAACCCGTTGGTGTCTTTTATACTTATATAGAGGATGGCTTAGACGAAAAGGGAGCCATTGCATATAAGGATTTGGATGGAGATGGTGAGATTACAGTAGCAGACAAGGCCATAGTCGGTAACCCCCATCCCGATTTTATTTACAATTTCGGATCCACATTGCGCTATAAGCATCTTCAGCTGGATGTCGCTTTTCAGGGGCGATCTGGCGGAGATCTGTTTAATCACAATTTAAGTTCCGTCGGAAACAGCTTCAATAACGGAGAAAATCTGCTGAAAGAAGTATTCTACGATCATTGGACGGAAGAAAATCCAAACCCCAATGCGAAATATCCGAAGATAAGCCAATCTACGGTGTTTCAAATATCAGATAGATATGTGGAAGACGCTTCCTTTCTGCGGTTGAAAAATGTTCAATTGGCGTATACGTTGAATCTTAAGAAGTCCTTTTTGAATAGCGTCCAGTTATTTGTAAGTGGAACAAACCTGCTGACATTTACCCAATACTCTTGGTTTGATCCAGAAGTAAGTACACGTGGTGGAGGCATTTCCCTGGGGATCGATCAGTCATCTTATCCAAATACAAAGTTGTATACAGCGGGTGTCAATGTAAAATTTTAAAATTAGAAATATCATGAAAAAAATATACGCTATAGTGGCTTTCGCTATATTTATCCTTTCATCCTGTGACAGTTTGCTGGAGGAAGAACCATTGAGCCAGATTGGTTCAGAAGGTTTTTATAGCACTACGGAAAATCTTAACTCGACGGTAAAGACAATTTACACACGGTTAGTAAGCAATTTTGCCCAGGGAGGACAATTTTTCCTGTTAAACAATGCAAGAGAAGACCATGCGTCCGGCAAAGGTGCTTATGCCAATGTGACTGCTTATCAAGGTTATACTTCCGATATTCAAGGGTTTACAGATGGTGCTTGGGCAAACTTTTATTCCGCCATACGATTGTCTAATTTTATTATAAAATACGGTCCCGAAATACCGGACGAAACAACCCGAAGGGATCAGCTGATTGCGGAAGCCTACTTTTTGAGAGCATTCTGCTATCTTCACTTATTAAAAAACTGGGGAGAGGTACCTATTCGGACAGAACCAACCGAGGATTTAAATGTGGTCGGTGTTCCCAAATCATCCAAAAAGGATGTTTATGTCTTAATCGTAGCAGATCTAAAAAGGGCTGAGGAAGGCCTACCTATTCAAAGTGAGCAGAGTGGCCGGGCAACAAAGGGGCTGGCCCAGACTGCCTTGGCTGACATATATCTATATAACGAGGATTGGCAATTAGCAAGGAACAAGGCGAAAGAAATCATTGATGCAGGCACCTATTCACTTGTAGAGGTGAGTACACCCGAGGATTTTGAGAACATATTCGGTGCGGATATTATTACCCATACCGAAGATATTTTTTCTTTAAAATTTACCCGCCAGAACGGAACCTGGTTTGCCCAGTTTTTTCATCAGCCGGATAACATCTGGTCCAGTAGAGGTTTTGGTAATTTTTGGGGGCTACCCAATAAATACCCTATATTGATCAACTGGGACCGGAATGACCTGAGGTATCAATTTAATGTCTATACCACGTACACGGCCCGAAACGGACAGATAAAAACGAATCCAAACGGGTGGGTTCATTATGCCAAATTCAAAGATCCAGGATTTAACCCAGACCATGGAAACAATATCCCGCTCTATCGCTATCCTGAAGTACTGCTAATTTTCGCAGAAGCAGAAAATGAGTTGAATGGCCCGTCGGAAGCTGCTATAGAAAGATTTAATCAGGTTCACCGCCGAGGTTATGGTCATAACCCTTTATTGCCTTCCCCTGATGATGTCGTGGGAAGTGAGTTAACTAAAGCAACGTTCAAGAGCTTAATTATTCAAGAACGCGCCTACGAGTTTATTTGTGAAGGAAAGAGATGGTTTGACCTTTTGCGCACAAATACCGTCAAGCAGGTTATATCGGCCGCAAAAGGGATTGAGGTGTCCGATGCACATCTTTATTTCCCCATACCTGTTCAGGAGATTAATAGTAATCCAGATATTAGCAAATAGTCGAATAAAAAATAATGCTCGTTGGAGATAAAATGATCGTGCTTAAACGACGAAGTAATATGTTGAAAATAAATACGATAACTATCACATTGTTGATGGCGAGCATCGTCGGTTTTGCCCAAACGGAGCAAAATCGATACAATGTGCTGTTTATTATGTCGGACGACCTGAACACCGATATAGGTCCCTACGGCAATAATACCGTGAAGACGCCAAATCTGGACCGGCTGGCAGAGAACGGAATCACGTTCCGAAATGCTTACGTACAATTTCCTTTATGTGCTCCGAGTCGAGCGTCCCTTTTAACAGGCTTACGGCCCGATAGCGTGAAGATTTACGACCTTAATACGCCAATCCGAAAGCGATTGCCGGATGTTGTTACGTTACCGCAGTTATTTAAAAATAACGGTTACCAAACGGTGCGGGTGGGCAAGATATTCCACTACCACGTGCCGCGGCATATCGGCACCGATGGGTTGGACGATACCCTGTCGTGGAACCTGCGATTCAACCCGAGAGGTCGGGATTGGTACGCCATCGACAGCAATATAACTCCCACACCCGGTTATGCAGCCTACAACCCGGATGGTGTTGATTACGAAATTGACGAACTGGTACAGATTGGCCCCCGAAGGCTCACGCTGGATTACCTGGCCGATGGTGGCGCCGACGCAGAACAAACGGACGGCATTATTGCGCATACAGCGGTTGAGCAACTGGAGAGATTTCATCAATCCAAAGAACCCTTTTTCCTCGCCGTAGGGTTCTTTCGCCCTCATTTTCCTTCTATAGCTCCTAAAAAATATTTTGACCAATATGGACTTAATGAAGTCGGGTTGGCGCCCCATGCGGAAAACGATATGGAGGATATTCCCGAAGCTGCGTTATTTACAAATCCTCCAGGTTGGGGATTGACAGATCAACAGGCGATGGAAGCTAGAAGAGGTTATTACGCCAGCATATCGTTTATGGACGCGCAAGTGGGACGTGTGCTTGACGCGCTGGAAAGACTGGGACTGGCAGAGAATACCATTGTAGTCTTCTTAAGTGACCACGGGTATAACCTTGGAGAACATGGGCAATGGCTTAAGCAGAGCCTGTTTGAAAAATCAGCAAAAGCTCCATTAATTATCTCTGTACCAAATGGGCTGAAAGACACATCATCAAACCGTATTGTGGAATATATAGATGTATTCCCTACCGTTGTGGAGCTAGCCAATCTGCAAAAGCCGGCGAAAGTGCAGGGAAAAAGCTTAATCCCCCTCTTAGAAAATCCGAGTAGTAATTGGTCTTATCCGGCATTTACACAGGTTCAGCGGAGGGTTTCGTTAGCAGCTGATAGCGATTCCGGGAAAAGCCACGTGCAATCCACATGGGGACGTAGCGGTAAGCAGATCATGGGAAGAAGCATCCGGACGGAACAGTGGCGTTATACTGAATGGGGAGAAGGTGAGTATGGGTTGGAGCTATACAACCATCAGGAGGATCCCAACGAGTTTACCAATCTTGCAAGTGATCCGAAGCACAGCCAAACGATAACAAAACTTAAAAAGTTATTGAACGAAAATTATACAAACCGGTAAATGAATTACATAAAGAAGCGATCTAAAATAGTAAAGATAGGAATTGCATGCGCGCTTTTAGTCTATCTGAACCCGATCGTGTTATTCGGTCAGGATAAACCAAATATTGTCTGGATAGTCAGTGAAGACAATGCAGCAGAACATTTAAAGCTATATGGAGGCCCGGTAGAAGCACCCCATATCGAAGCATTAGCAGCGGAAGGGATTCTTTTCGAAAATGCCATTTGTACGGCGCCTGTATGTGCACCATCTCGGAATACACTGATTACGGGAATGTACCCTACTACTTTGGGAACAGAAAACATGCGAAGTGAATACCCTATTCCCGATTTTATTCATTTTTTTCCTTATTATCTGAGGCAAGCAGGCTATTACACGTCCAATAATTCCAAAAAGGATTATAATACAGTAGATCAGCCGGATGTGTGGAATGAATCCAGCAATACAGCCTCCTATGACAAACGCGGGAAGGGACAACCCTTCTTTGCGGTTTTTAATATTTTCGACAGTCATGAAAGCTCTATCTTTCGCGACCGAAGCTTGATAGAAGACGATATACTAAATGTGAGTCTCCCGCCGTATTTGCCAAACAAGCCTGCTATCAAAAAGGACTTTGCTTCTTACTACAAAGTGTTACAGGATATGGATCGAAAAGTGGGTGAAATAATAAGCAGCTTGAAGGAAGAAGGGCTATGGGATAACACCATTGTATTTTATTACGGCGACAATGGAGGTGTATTGCCCAGAAGCAAGCGCTTTATGTACGAGAGCGGGCTTCGCATCCCGTTGGTCGTGCGTGTTCCCGAAAAATACCACGCTTTAGTTTCGAACCCGTCAGAAAAGACGAACACTGCTCCGCTATCATTTGTTGATTTTGCACCTACCGTGCTCGGACTTGCGGGGATCGAGGCTCCGGATTATTTTCAAGGCAAATCCTTTCTGGACGTAGAAAATAGTACAGATCATGAATATTCGTTTGCCTTCAGGGGGCGTATGGATGAACGGGTCGACATGGCACGTGCGGTTAGAGGAAAGGGATTCTTATATGTGCGGCACTTTTATCCAAGAAAGCCCTATGGTTCCCATATTGATTTTCTATGGCGGGCAAAATCGATGCAGGCTTGGGAAGATGCGTTTAAGGATGGAGAACTCGATAGTATCCAGTCGGCCTTTTGGCGGGCTAAGCCTCTCGAAGAATTGTTCGACCTCAGAGCAGATCCGCATAATATTCAAAATCTGGCAACAGAAGAAGAATATAAATCTGTTTTAACGGAAATGCGCCAAGCATTGAAAGATTGGGCCGTCAACACGAAGGATGCTGGCTTTATTCCAGAACCTACTAGAGAAAAAGTCGTTTCAGAAGCTACGTTATATGACTATGTGAGAAAAGATGGGTATGATTTGGAGCGTGTGATCGAAACGGCCTATCTCGCCACTCAATTGGATCCTTCGTTGCTGAATGAATTTATCGTTAGGCTAAATGATCAACATGCAGAAGTACGTTATTGGGCGCTGAACGGTATCTCAAATTTGAGAAATGGAGCTAAGAATGTCAGCGAGAAAATTATCCCATTGTTAAACGATCAAGATCCTTCCGTTCAAATAGCCGCTGCAGAAGCATTATACTATTCAGGTAAAAAGGATATCGCTATACAAACATTGGCGGATATTGCTCAAGGTGATAATTTAATGGCGTCCGTCTACGCACTGAATGTATTCGATGGTTTTGAGCCAACTGACTTACACAGTATAACTGATAAGTTGGAGCAGTTACAAGAGCTTACACAGGGCAAGCGCCCAGATTTTCAAGCTCGACTATTGACAGATTTATTAAAGAAAGCTAATAAGTAATCAAATGAAGAAAATTAAGTTTTTTGGTGTTTATTTATTGACCTGGATCGCAGTTTCCACATCCTCTGCCCAAGAAAAACGTCCAAACATATTGTTCATCGCGTCCGATGACCTAAACATTGATATGAATGTCTTTGATAATCCCTTTATCAAGACGCCAAACCTCGATCGCTTATTTGCACGTGGTGTGCGATTTGATAGGGCATATTGTCAATATCCATTATGTAGTCCGAGTAGAGCGTCTTTGATGACGGGCTTACGCCCTGACCAGACCAAAGTGAAAGACTTGTTCACGTTTTTTAGAGATTCTATACCTAATGTTGTCACCCTGCCACAGCTCTTTAAAAGCAGTGGCTACACGACCGCAAGAGTGGGGAAAATATACCATTATGGTGTACCGCGCGATATAGGTACGAATGGTCAAGATGACTCGCTATCTTGGGACAGGCGTATCAATCCCATAGGGATCGATAAATTACAGGAAGACAAGATAACTAACTACACACCTCAGATACCGGCATTGGGGGGATCGTTAGCCTTGTGGGCGGCTCCTGGCGAGGATGGCGACCAAACCGACGGAAAGGTGGCCGACGAAGCGGTCAATCTGCTCGATGAGTACGCAGACCGCCCATTTTTTTTGGCGGTCGGGTTTTTTCGGCCGCACACGCCATTTGTCGCTCCAAAAAAATACTTCGATCTGTATCCTATAGATCAAATCAAACTCCCCGAAGAGCGAGATGATGATTGGGATAACAAACCCACGGTCGCCCGAAGTAGTACAGTAGCACATTACGGTCTTGAGATACACCAGCGGAAAGAAATCACGCAGGCTTATTATGCATCTATTTCTTTCATGGATGCACAAGTCGGTAAATTATTGGATAAATTGGATGAGCTAAAACTGTCAGACAATACGATCATCGTCTTTTGGAGCGACCACGGTTATGCTTTAGGGCAGCATGGACTTTGGCAGAAACAGACTTTGTTCGAACATACAGCTCGGGTCCCTTTACTGATTTCGGTACCTGGTTACCCAACGGCTAAACGAACGTTAAGCTCAGTAGAACTTATCGATCTGTATCCTACTTTGGCCGATCTCGCCCATCTACCTGCCCCTAACGGCCTTCAGGGGAAAAGTCTGGTCAAGGTACTTCAAAATCCCGATCTGGCTATTGCCGCCCCCGCATATACCCAGATAGATAAAAATGCCCGACAACGAGCTTGGTACGGAAATTTGAAAAAAGATTACCTTGGCAGGAGCGTTCGGTACAAACAATGGCGTTATACGGAATGGAATGGGGGGGAGGATGGTATTGAACTGTATAACTACGAAACCGACCCGAACGAATTCTTTAATCTGGCCACCGATGCTGCCTATAAAGAGATCGTAGCGGAGCTAAAAGTGATTTTGAGAAATGAATCGAAAGAAACCAAATAATGATCTATAACGTCATGATAAACATGTTAAAAATAAATGTTAAAATCGCCTGTTTCCTATTAATGGTGTTAACAAGCTATACCCACGGTATGGCACAACAACCCAAGCAGCTAAACATTCTTCTATTTACTGCCGATGACCTCGACCGTAACTCACTGGGATGCTACGGTGCAAAGGTCCCGGACATTTCGCCTCACATAGACCGCTTCGCCAGTCAATCGCTGAATTTTGAGAAGGGTTTTGTCAATTCGGCGATTTGTGCACCGAGCAGGGGCATATTGGCGAGCGGACTTTACCCTCACAACAGTGGTGTCAATGGATTTAAAAAGATGAGCGCGGAGAACTCGCATCAACTTCTTATGGAGGTGCTTCGTGACCATGGCTATTCGCTCGGCATACTCGGTAAGGTTGGGCATTCAACCCCAAAAGAAGGTTTCGAATGGGATTATGCATACGATCAGGCGGATTTGGGCGATGGCCGCAGTCCTTCCTTGTACTACGAGCGGACCAAAAGATTTCTGAAAGACCGTAAAGGGGATGGCAAACCTTTTTACTTTATGGTCAATTCGCACGATCCACATAGACCATATCACGAACCGTCCAAACCACTGACAAAAGGGGCGGAAGCACCGTCGCGTATCTATTCGCCGGAGGAAATAGAAGTGCCTGGATTCGTACCCGATCTCCCAGGCGTGCGTGAGGAACTCAGTTACTATTTCAATTCAACGAAACGACTTGACGATACATTTGGAAAAGTGATGCAGGCACTTCAGGAATCCGGTTTTGGTGAAAACACCATCGTTGTCTTTATTTCGGACAATGGGATCGCGATCCCTTTTGCCAAGGCTAATACCTATGAGGCTAGCAACCGTACCCCTTTACTCGTCCGTTTTCCGGGGGTAACGAATGCGGGGGATATCAATAGGGAGCACTTGGTATCTACGATCGATTTGTATCCCACACTCCTTGATGCACTTCATATTGATGTAAAACAACAATTGGATGGAAAATCATTTTTACCCCTTCTTGCGGGCAGAAACCATAACAGCGAGTGGATATTCAGTGAAATAGACTACAAGGCCGGAGGCGGACCTACGCCGATGCGGAGCGCGTATGATGGACGCTATTTATACATTTATAATGCTTGGTCTGATGGTGAGCGTCGTTACGCCAACAATAACGAAGGATTGACAATGAAGGCCATGGATGCCGCTGCGGTATCGGATAAGGGGGTTGCGGACCGTGTAAAACATTATCGTTATCGCGAACCGGAGGAATTGTACGATCTGCAAAGTGATCCAGACGCATTGCACAATTTGATCCGAGATGCAGGCTCAAAGGATAAACTTGCGGAATTACAAAGTGGAATGGCAAGCTGGATGGACAGAACGACCGACCCCTTATTGTCGGTGTTCAAAGTTAGGGACAACAAACAAGAAGCGTTGAAATTGTTCTATCAGATCTATCCGGAAGCTATCGAACAGGATAAGGACAAGGAAACGTATAGTCAGGGGAGAGGATGGGCTAGAAGACGGTGAGGAAACGCCTAGTTTCAACTAATATAATAAGGTTAACATCATATAATTCAACAGCGTCATGAAATTTAAAAATTTAGTAACATTGGTGTTATTTCTGTTCACGACCGGAATGGTGTGTTCACAGAATCGTCCAAATATCATTTTTATCCTTTCGGATGACCATGCCTACCAAGCCATCAGCGCCTATGGAAATACTTTGGTTCAAACGCCCAACATCGACAGGATCGCGAAAGAAGGCGTATTGATCGAAAATAATTTTGTGGTAAACTCGATCTGTGGACCAAGCAGGGCTAGCTTGATAACGGGTAAATACAGCCATAAAAACGGTTACTACGACAATTCGGGGAAAGAGTTTGATGTCAATCAATTTGTTTTTTCGGAGCTTTTACAGACTTCTGGTTATCAGACCGCTTGGATAGGAAAGATGCACCTCAATTCGTTGCCTAAAGGCTTTGATTATTTGAATGTCTTGTCATCTTTTGGGGGACAAGGATCATATTTTAACCCGGAATTCGTCGATCATAATAAAGACACAGTCACACATAACGGTTATGTTACCAACGTTGTAACAGACCTATTTGTTGATTGGTTAGACCAGCAAGATCGGGACAGGCCTTTTTTCGCGGTTGTTGGCCACAAAGCTACACATCGTAATTGGTATCCTGATGTTCAGGATCTGGGCGCGTATGACTCGATTGACTTTCCGCTTCCAGCAGGTTTTTTTGATACCTATGTGTCGAGGGAGGCTGCTAAGGTGCAGGATATGTCCATATCGAGTACCATGACATTAGAAAGAGATCTAAAAGTAGGGGCTAAATTTGGGACAGATATTTCCGACAAGGATATCGAAGAAAGTTTGGCGAGACAACGAAATGGGGCGCCTTGGATAAATCGTTCCTTTTTCAGAAAAGGAAGCTTAGATTCCCTGCAAACAAAAGCGTACCGGGAATACTATGGAAAGGTAACGAAAGACTTTGAAAAAAGAAATCTAAAAGGGAAAGAGTTGTCCGCTTGGAAATATCAACGCTACCTCAAAGATTATTATGCCACCGCGAAATCGTTGGATCGTAATATCGGTCGCGTCTTAGCCTATTTGGATAGTACGGGTTTGAGCAAGAACACCGTGGTTATCTATGCTTCCGATCAAGGTTTCTATCTTGGCGAGCACGGGTGGTTTGATAAACGGTTTATCTACGAGCAGTCATTACGTACGCCATTTGTTATCCGGTATCCGGAAAAAATAAAACCAAATCAACGAGTTTCGTCATTTGTATCCAACATAGACTGGGCACCTACCGTCTTGGATATTGCCGGAATAAAAGCGCCCGATGAGGTGCAGGGGCGTTCTTTTTTGCCGTTATTGCAAGGAAATATCCCGTCGGATTGGCGTGAAGCGGCGTACTACCATTATTACGAATTTCCCCGCCCGCACCATGTATCTCCTCACTTCGGGATCCGTACAAAAGATTTTCTACTGGTTCGCTTTTATAAAGGGGTGGAAAGCTGGGAGCTGTTCGATATGAATAAGGATCCCGACCAGCTGCACAATATATATGGTGATCCTGCGTATGCGGATACGATTGTTGCGCTTAAGAAACAACTGCAGGAACAGATCGTTCAATACGACGACCAGGCAGCATTAACCATATTTTTGTCTGATTCGGCCAGCATTGATTGTATCACGACGTGTGCCGGAAATGTGATTCCTTCCCGCGCAGGCTATTTCAAGTCCAATTCCGCGGCCAAGGATAGCCTATCAGCACCCGATAGTGCGAAAATGGTTTTTATAAAAGGTGGGCGATTTCAGATGGGGTCTAATAATTTCCCGGATGCGCAACCTGTTCGGGAGGTGCGTGTCGACGATTTCTGGATAGACGAGCATGAAGTAACAATTGCGCAATTCGCTCTGTTTGTGAAAGAAACAGGATATATAACTGTTGCCGAAAGAAGTCTGGATCCTAGGGATTTTCCGGGTGTAGACACCACAATGTTGGTGCCCGGATCGGCGGTTTTTACGCCTCCTTCGAAATCTGTCAGTCTGCACGCTCCCTTGCAATGGTGGCGCTATGTGCAAGGGGCGAGCTGGCGACATCCCGCAGGCCCTCAGAGCACTGTAGTGGGACAGGAGAACCACCCCGTTGTGCATGTTGCATACGAAGATGCCGAAGCATATGCAAAATGGGCAGGGAAACGCCTTCCTACCGAAGCGGAATGGGAATATGCCGCTAAAGGAGGCACGCATGGGAAAGAAACCTATTACTGGGGCGAAGAATTGAAGAAAGGGAATGCATGGCAAGCAAATATATTTCAAGGCAGTTTCCCGAACGAAAACACCATCGAGGATGGTTATGAAACGACATCCCCGGTCAAATCGTTTGCTTCGAATGGATATGGCCTCTATGATATGTCCGGAAACGTATGGGAATGGTGCTCTGATTACTATCGCTCGCATTATGAAATCGGCGATACCATAAATCCCAAGGGACCCAACTCCTCTGACGATCCACAAGAGCCTGGAGCCGTAAAACGTGTGCAACGTGGCGGCTCTTTCTTATGCAGTGATATGTATTGTGAACGATACAAAGCAGGAGCAAGAGGCAAAGGCGAAATCTCAAGCACTAGTAATCACGTAGGCTTTCGATGTGTAAAAGATGTAGACAGTTAGAAAGACTACTAACCCCGGAGGTTCATTTAATAAAATTGAATAATTTATAATAGAGATTATGAAAAGATTTATACTGTACTGCTATTGCTATACGATGCGAATGTGATGTAGCATTTTCCTTGTAGCATTGAGAAGGGTTTTTCATTGCTGCAACCAAGTTATTTTTTGCACAAGTATTCAATTGGCGTTGGCACTTGTTAAAATTTTCACTATTAAAAGTTGAAGTAAATGATTAAGAATCGAATACTACGGTATTCTTTGGCGGCAGCCCTGCTGGGCGTATTGACGTCGGTGCAAGTTGGATTTGCACAGGAAACCAAACCTATTATCAATGCATCTTTGACAGGACAGGTCATCGATGCTATAACAAAAGAACCTATAGGGGGGGTAACAGTACGGTTGGACGCTGTAACGCATAGTGTACAGACCGACCGTGCTGGTCAGTTTGCTTTTGTAACCGGTCAAAAATTACCCGTTACGCTTATCGTAAGTTATTTGGGGTACGAAACGAAAACGGTAATTGCCGGGGCTTCAACAATCGTTATAGAATTGAACCCGTTCTCGGAAGACCTTGATGAGGTCATCGTAGTTGGTTATGGTACCCAGAAAAAGAGAGATCTGACTGGTTCGGTAACGTCCTTGGAAGCAGCAGATTTTAATACAGGCTTTCAACAATCCGTGGATCAGTTGATTGCTGGTAGGGCACCGGGCGTGCAGGTGACGCAATCGAGCAGTGAACCCGGTGGAGGTGCCTCCATCCGCATACGTGGTGCGAACTCGATCAATGCGAGTAATGAACCACTATATGTCATAGATGGCTTGCCGATTAACAATGCGCCGATATCACCTACTTCATCTGTCGTAGGAGATCCTTCTCCCCGAAACCCGCTTAATTCATTAAACCCGAACGATATCAAATCGGTCGAGATATTGAAGGATGCTTCAGCTACTGCAATCTATGGATCGAGGGCGGCAAACGGCGTCATCTTGATAACAACTAAAAAAGGTGAGGGAAATAGATTTTTCCTCGGCTATAACGTTTCCACCGGCGTCCAATCAGTTGCAAATCGGATAGAAATGTTGAACGCCCAGGAGTACATGTCTTTCTTGAACGACATTAAATCTGATCTTGGCGAGGCTCCCGAGTTTACAGAAGAACAAATCCGAATAGTAGGGACGGGTACCGATTGGCAGAACGAGATATATAGAAATGCGGCTTTGCAAGATCATCATGTCACCTTTTCAGGCGGTGTAGAGAAGTTGAATGTACATGCGTCATTGAACTACGCCAATCAACAGGGGGTGGTATTGAATTCTGGTTTAAAGAAATATATCGGCAGAGCGAACCTTGATTACCAATCTGATCGGATTAAATTTGGAATTAATTTTAACGGTAGTTCCATTGATGATCAGTATACGCCGAGTGGAGTGAGCATAAACGAAAGTGCTGGTATCATCTATTCAGCTTTGTTTCAGGATCCTACATTGCCTGTCTTTCAGGAAGATGGTTCGTACGGTGTTACGCGTATCGTCAATCTGGAAAATCCCTATGCATTAAGCCAAGAGATAAGGGATGATGGAAAGACAAACCGGACATTTGGAAATGTATATGCCGAATACGCTATTCTTCCGGAGCTTTCCATACGAGCCAACGTGGGCTTTGATCGCCAGAATGCTAGACGGGATAGTTACATTAGTCGACTTTTAAAGCGAGGAGAGGGAACCAAAGGGATAGCGAATATAAGATCCAATGAAGCACTAAACAACTTACTGGAATTGACCGCGACCTATAAAAAGCAAGTAGGGGTGCATGGCATAGACGCTTTATTGGGTTATACTTTTCAAGAATTTGAATTCCGTGGACTTTCGGCCAATGCACAGGGATTTCCTTTGGATGCACTATACACCAATAATATAGGAGCGGGACTGCAACCTACTTTCGGTGTGGATAGTGAGCGGACACGAAATCAGTTGCAATCGTATCTGGGGCGTGTGAACTATAATTTATTACAAAAATATTTATTGACATTTACGTTCCGAGCAGATGGTTCTTCCCGGTTTGGACAGTCAAATAAGTTTGGTTTTTTTCCCTCGGCTGCGATTGGCTGGCACTTAAAAGATGAGGCGTTTTTGAAAGATGTATCTTTTCTGTCGGATCTGAAGCTCCGTACAAGTTACGGGCTTACCGGAAACCAGGAAATCGGAAATTACAATTCCTTGGTGTTGTTCGGCCCTTCTGGCGAGGCTGTGCTAGGTGGCGCGTCCAAAGTCGGAATATCGGCAGTTCAACTACCCAATCCCAATCTGAAATGGGAAACAACAAGGCAATTCGATATTGGTATTGATTTCGGATTCTTAGACCACCGCATAACGGGTAGTGTTGATTTTTTCCATAAGAACACCCGAGATTTACTCTTGCTATTACCCGTTCCTAGAACAACAGGTTTTAACACGACACTTAGAAATGTGGGAGGTGTGAAAAATTATGGCTTTGAATTCGGTTTGAACACGCTGAACATAGATAGGGTATTCAAATGGAAATCGAATATAAACTTTTCTGCAATTAGAAATGAAGTGACCGACTTGGGCGGGCTGCCATTCATCCTAGCTGGATCGGCGGGATTTATTAGTGATTTTTCGATTATACAGGAGGGACAACCATTGAATGCGTATTATGGGTATCAGATAGATGGTGTGTTCCAATTGGATGACGATATAGAGAACTCCGCTCAACCATTATCGCGTCCGGGCGAATACCGATATAAAGATGTGGATGGTAATGGACGGATAGATGCCAACGACCGTACTATTTTAGGTTCTCCCTTTCCGGATTTCACGTATGGGTTAAATAATGATTTTAGCTATAAATCGTTTGGGCTATCGTTTTTTATTCAAGGGGTCTCTGGAAGTTCATTGTTCTATATGAACCGTACAGATTCGGAAAATCCTATTTCTTTTCGTAGAAACAGATTGCAAGACGCTTACTTGGATCGCTGGACACCCGAGAATCCTACAAATACGAACTCTTCTTCTGTGCCGGTTGCCGTTTCGTACGCGAGCAACGTCAATAGCCGGGCGGTCGAAAATGCATCGTATATACGGCTAAAAAATGTACAGTTACGCTATCAGCTGCCGTTAAAGAACAACGCTTTTTTTGACGCATTGAGTTTTCATTTGACAGCACAGAACCTGTTTACAATCACAAATTATTCGGGTTCTGATCCAGAGGTTAGCGCATTTGGGACTTCGAACGTAAGGGCAGATTTTAACGCCTATCCATTAACGAGATCTTATATTTTCGGTATCAATGCCAGTCTTAAAACGGGCAAATAAGAACGTTGAAATGTATAAAAATATTTAGATGAAGATGAAAATGAAAACTAGTATTGGATTATTGATAGTTTTATTGTTGTTCTCCTGTCAGCATGCACTAGACGAAACGGTTTACTCATCTTTTGGTCCTGATAACTTTTTTAACAGCCAAGAAGATGCCGAATCACTTCTGCTGGCGGCGTATGCAGCGGAGCAGAAGCAAGGTACGGATGGCTTTCGGAATATTTTGGTAATGGCCGAAGTGAATACGGATTTGCTCATCATACGCGAGGGCGGATTGCGGGGGCTGGCACAGCCGTTGGAGGATTTTACCTGGAATCCGGCTCATGAGTTTTTCGCAACGGCCTGGTCGAGGTACTACAGTGCAGTATATAAAGCAAACTTAGTCATCGATCATGTCCCAAATATAGACTTTGACGAAAATAGGAAAAACCAGATCATTGCCGAAGCCCGGTTTCTAAGAGCAAGCAATTATATTTATTTGTTCGATTTATTTGGACCGGTTCCATTGATTACCAGTAGCGAGGTAGACGCCGACGATAGACCATCGAGAGCTGAAAAAGAAGATTTTGTTCGGTTCGTAGAAGATGAACTATTGGACGTGAGTGCCGTTCTACCTGTCGAACAGACAGAATATGGACGGGTGACAAAAGGAGCCGCATTGGCTTTTCTAACTAAATTTTATCTGAACAATAAAAAATGGGATAAAGT
>Ga0079224_100004547_pt1 | contig 18001 bp, 10 predicted proteins | sample Stecom2015_FD_80414 | JGI IMG/M metagenome (GOLD analysis project Ga0079224, IMG submission 80414) | Agricultural soil microbial communities from Utah to study Nitrogen management - Steer compost 2015 | ecosystem: Environmental > Terrestrial > Soil > Agricultural land | place: USA: Utah...
ACAAGAATGGTTCGATCGTCATCTGAAAATGGCTTCTATTCTTTTGCGACTGCAACGGATCCTGATGCGCCTACCGGAAACTGGACAGGCCGAATCAAAGCCGGAGCATACAACCTCTCTCAGATTTTGAAGGTGGAGACGATCAAACCAAACCGGCTAAAGATTAACCTTGATTTCGGAACGAAGATGTTCACCGGACCGAAAGCACAGGGTATGTTAAATGTAAACTGGTTGCATGGGGCGCCGGGCAGAAATCTCAAGGCTGAATTTGAAATGTTGATGGGAAGTGTTCCCACCACTTTCCCTGAATACAAGGCATTCACGTTTGATGATGAATCGCGGGCGTTTTACGCCGAAACACAACCGGCTTTCGAAGGATACACCGATGCTTCGGGAAAGGCACGGGTAGATATTGATCTCAGTACAGGTACGCCACCTCCGGGATTCCTGCAGGTTGTACTACGCGGAAAAGTTTATGAGGAGAGCGGAAATTTCAGCGTGGACCGTATCAGCATGCCGTATAGCCCTTACGAGTCGTATGTCGGAGTAAAAACACCGGAAGGCGAAAAGTACAGTGGTGTTCTTTATCTGGATCAGAAACACGCCGTTGAAATTGTAACCGTAGACGCCGGCGGAAAACCTGTGAACAGGAACAACGTCGAAGTCAACCTTTATAAGCTGAACTGGCGATGGTGGTGGGATAATTCTTCAGGCGGGATATCCAACTATGTTAATGGTGCATATGCACAGGTGGTGAGAAAGGAATCGGTGAGGACGGTCAACGGAAAGGCTACTTACACGTTGCAGATGTCTTCTGCTGATCATGAATATGGAAGATACTATCTGCGGGTTTGTGATCCTGTGTCCGGCCATTGTACCGGGCGGATCATTTACGCGGACGAACCAGGTTGGTATAGCCGCATGCGGAGCGATGCAGCGGATGCGCCAAATGTGCTTTTCTTCTCGACGGACAAAGCAGTATACAAACCCGGTGACCAGGTTAAAGTTACAATTCCAACGCCTGCACAGGGTCGTGCACTGGTAAGCATTGAAAACGGAACCGGCGTTTTACAAACCCATTGGATTGAAGCCAAAGAAGGAGAGACACAATTTACGTTTGAAGCAACTTCCGAAATGACGCCGAATGTTTACGTCAATGTCTCACTGCTTCAACCTCATGATCAGACACAAAATGAGTTGCCTGTCAGACTATACGGTGTAAAAAGTGTAGCTGTTGAAGATCCTGCAACCAGACTTGAGCCCGTCATCGCAATGGCTGACGAACTTGAACCTGGCAAACCGGTGACAATCCGGGTTTCGGAAAAAAACAAACGACGAATGACGTATACCGTTGCCGTTGTCGATGAAGGCCTCCTTGACATTACGAAGTTTCAGACACCAAAGCCGTGGGAGCGATTTTATTCCAGGGAAGCGCTTGGCGTTCGCACGTGGGACATCTTCGATCACGTCATCGGTGCTTTCGGAAGTCGTTTGGAGCGTGTACTTACTATTGGCGGTGATGCGGATCTGGAGGCGAAGGAAGGTGACCCACGGGCGAATCGCTTCAAACCGGTTGTACGTTTCTTCGGGCCGTTTACATACGATGGCAAAGATCGTTCTCATACGTTTATCATGCCCGAGTACATCGGTTCTGTCAAGACGATGGTAGTTGCGGGTTATGAAGGTGCTTACGGCAGTGCCGAGCAGGTGACGCCGGTACGCAAGCCGCTGATGGTGCTGGCAACTTTGCCGCGTGTACTGGGTCCGGGCGAACGCGTTAGCTTACCCGTCACCTTATTCACTTCAGGAAAAAGCGCCGGCGATGTAAAGGTGGGAGTCAAAGTCAGTGGTCCGGTCCGGATGACCGGAAGGGCCACGGAAACTATCAATATGCCTGCCACAGGCGAGCAGACGGTGAACTTTGATGTTGCTGTAGCTGAAGCAACAGGAATAGCGACTGTTGAAGTTACAGCTACATCCGGTAGTCTTACTTCGACAGACAGAATTGAAATACAGATTCGAAATCCAAATCTGCCCGAAACCCGTGTAGCCGAAGGGTTGCTCGAATCTGGTCAGCAATGGGAAACCAGTGCGGAACCATTTGGTGTATCCGGTTCGAATTCAGCGATGCTTGAAGTTTCCAGCATTCCTCCGGTGAATCTTGGGTCGCGTTTGCGTTACCTGCTCCAGTATCCTTATGGCTGTGTCGAGCAAACTACATCGGCAGTCTTTCCGCAACTGTTCGTGGAGGCTGTGAAGGTGCTGACGGATTCTGAAAAGACGAACATTCAGCGCAACGTAAACGCCGGCATTCAAAGGCTTAAGGATTTTGCTATGCCTGATGGGGGATTCGCTTATTGGCCAGGTGGTGATCAGTCTGATGCGTGGGGTACTTCGTATGCAGGACATTTCCTTATAGAAGCTTCGCGAACGGGTTATTATGTGCCTGAAGACATGATCAGTAAATGGAAGAAGTTTCAGCGGAACAAGGCTGAAGAATGGCGACGAAATTCAGGAGTGTACAATAACGATTTACAACAAGCGTACAGGCTTTATACACTTGCTCTTGCCGGATCGCCGGAGCTTGGCGCGATGAATCGCCTGCGTGAGGACACACGGCTTTCAACGGTTGGCGCGTGGATGCTTGCAGCGGCGTATGCGAAAATATCCCAACCGGAGGCTGCAAGAAAACTCATCGCAGGAATTGACACACGAATCACCCCTTATCGCGAACTTGGATACAGCTATGGCTCTGACCTCCGCGACCGGGCTCTTGTGCTCGAAACGCTTGTTCTTCTTAATGAGAAAGCAAAAGCATATGATCTGCTTAAAGAGATATCTGCTGCCTTAAGCAATTCTTCGTACTGGATGAGTACACAAGAGACAGCGATGTGCCTGAAAGCTGTAGCTGCATTTGCGGGGATGGAAAAGCGCGGAGATCTGACATACACATACACGATCGACGGAAAAGCAACGCGTGTTGTAAGCGCACTACCGATTTCGCAGGTTCCGATTGAGATCACTGCCCGTGGGGCGCGAAACGTGAAAGTAACCAATCAGGGTTCAGGTACTTTGTTCACGAGGGTTATTCTCGAGGGAACGCCGGCTATCGGAGTCGAAACCGATGCTTCGAGCAATGTTGGCCTCACGGTTCGATATACGAGTCCTGGCGGCGACCCTGTAGATGTAACCGAACTTGAACAGGGAACGGAATTCATGGCAGAAGTTACCGTGCGTCATATTGGTACACGTTCGCGTTTCGAAAACATGGCACTGAAGCAAATATTCCCTTCAGGTTGGGAGATAACAAATCTTCGCGTTACCGATGATGAAAGCGCTACACCCAATGATCAGTTTGATTACCAGGATATTCGTGATGATCGTGTTTATACACACTTCAGTCTCCCGTATAATGGCATGAAAACTTTCCGAGTCCGTTTAACGGCAACCTACGCAGGTGAGTATTATCTCCCTGCCGTGGTGTGTGAGGCTATGTATGACCGGACGATCTATGCGAGACAACGCGGAAAAATGGTGCGCGTAACGCGGGCGGAAATCCAATGATGCCATGATCTCGTGGGTGAAACGAAAATGGAAATTGCTAACAACTGCCGTAGTTGTGCTGATAGCCTATGCGTTTTGCCTTCCGGGCACACTGTTTCATGAACCTTATTCAACAGTCCTAGAGTCGCGGGATGGAAGACTACTCTCGGCATCGATCGCGGTCGACGGGCAATGGCGGTTTCCTCAACAAGACTCAATTCCCGAACGATATGTTGAAGCACTGCTGGCTTTCGAGGACAAACGTTTCTACTATCACCCGGGCGTTGATCCGATAGCGATGGGCAGAGCTGTTGTGAGTAATCTGAGAGAAGGTGGAATTGTAAGCGGTGGAAGTACGATAACGATGCAGGTGATCCGGTTATCCCGAAAGGGGAAGAAGCGAAGTTACTTTGAGAAGCTGATTGAGATGGTGCTCGCCACGCGACTTGAACTGCGGCACTCGAAATCAGAGATACTGAATCTTTACGCTGCGCATGCTCCCTTTGGGGGAAACGTCGTCGGAATACAGGCAGCGTGTTGGCGATACTTTGGTCGAAGTGAAAAAGAACTTTCATGGGCAGAAGCTGCGTTGTTGGCGGTTCTCCCCAATTCACCAGCCCTCATCCACCCGGGACGCAACCGCGAGTCACTGCGGACGAAACGAAATCTCCTTCTCGACAAACTTCTCAGTAAAGGCACGATTGATTCCCTTACCTGTGAACTTGCAAAAGGGGAGTCGGTGCCGGATACGCCCTTGCCGGTTCCGCAATATGCCCGTCACCTGTTGCTTGATCTTTCAAAGCAAGGCGTTCAGAAGAAGATTACCTCGACGATTAACTACGAACAACAACTCAGGGTAGAGGAAATTGTCGAGGTACACCATCGGCGACTTACAGGAAACCAGATTCACAATGCCGCGGTGCTGGTTGCGGAAGTCAACACGGGGAACGTCGTTGCGTATGTGGGTAACGTTGCCAGAGGTGGCGAAGAGTCTGATGTTGATGTCATCCGTGCACCGCGGAGCACGGGCAGTATCCTGAAACCGTTCTTGTACGCCGCCCTGCTCGATGAAGGAAAAATTCTTCCCGGAACGTTGTTGCCCGATGTTCCCATGTTCATCAATGGCTATACGCCGAAGAATTTCTCCAACGACTACGATGGTGCCGTTCCTGCTGACAAGGCGCTGGTTCGTTCCTTGAACATTCCCGCAGTTCACATGCTCCGCGAATTTCGCTATGAACGTTTTCATGCGATGCTCAAACGCATGGGGATGACAACGCTCCACCGTCCACCGGATCACTACGGACTGTCATTGATATTGGGCGGGGCTGAAGGAACGTTATGGGACATCACAGGCATGTATGCATCACTTGCGCGAACTTTGAATCGCGTTCCATGGCGGGACGTGTCAAATGATTCGCTGCTGTCAGACTATCGCGCTCTGCGATACACTAATAAACCGGAAACTGCCTATCGGCGGAGTGGAACCGCGATCAGTCCCGCCTCTGCGTATCTCGCCTTCGATGCGTTGAAAGAGTTGCACCGTCCCGGTGAGGAGACTGGTTGGCGATATTTCGAAAGTGCACGCAAAATCGCATGGAAAACAGGTACCAGTTTTGGCTTTCGCGATGGCTGGGCCATTGGAGTTACTCCGGATTACGTTGTCGGTGTATGGGTGGGTAACGCGGATGGAGAAGGCCGGCCCGGACTTACCGGAGTCGATGCCGCGGCGCCGCTGATGTTCGAGGTTTTTGCTGGACTTGACGGTAACGCCTGGTTTACTGCTCCGCGGGCGCAGCTTGCACGAGTATCGGTGTGCAGAAAAAGTGGTCACCGAAGTTCCGAACGATGCACCGACACAGAACAGCGATGGGTGCCTCATATCGGACTGGAAACTTTGCCATGTCCTTATCATCAGCGAATCTTTCTTTCAGTGGATGGCAACTATCAGGTAAACAGTGCGTGTGCGGCACCGCGCGAGATGAAGTCGGAAGACTGGTTTATTCTTCCTCCTGTGCAGGAATATTACTACAAGAGAAAAAATCTTTCCTACAGGACGGCGCCTTCGTTCAGACCGGGTTGCCCTATCAGCGTAAACCTCGCCAGAATGGAACTGATTTATCCTAAGCCGGATGCCCGTGTATTCATTCCGCGGGATATGTCGGGCAGGCCCGGGAACGTGATCTTTCAGTTGGCCCATCAAAACAATGACGTAACAGTATTCTGGCATATTGATGGCGAGTGGGTTGGAAATACCCGGAAATCTCACGTTTTGGCTGTAAACCCGCCCTCCGGAAAGCACAGGCTTATGTTAATCGATGAGCATGGTGCTGTTTTGGAACAGGATTTCGAGGTGCTCCCGAACCTGTAATTGATTGACAAGTAGGTTCTTACTTGTTTATTCTTAAATCTTTGCTAAATTCGTATTGAGGTTTACTCAATTTTCCAGTGTTATGAACTATTCACGACTTTTTGCACTGGTAGGTATTTTTTTATTGCTACAGCCCCTGCCTACCCTTGAGGCCCGACAGCTATCGGGCGAACATCCGAACTACGTGGTAATCGGAGCCTTTCGAATCCACAAAAATGCAATTCGTTTCACCAGTCATGCCAAAGCAGATCTGAGCCTTGATGCGAGATATGAAATGAATCCCAACCGTAATCTGTATTACGTATACGTCCTGAATACATCCGACCGCGAAGAGGCAATTGCCGAGGCAAAGCGTCTGCGCGAAGAATCGGAGTTTAAAGACACATGGGTATATAATGGATTTCTTGGTACACTGCCAGAGGGGCAGAGCGCAGCAATGTATGCGGGTGTTGATATCAATCCTGTTTCACAACGCTCGATGAATCCGGTTTCGGGTGATCAGACCGAACCGAATAATACGTTAACAAATGCTGTGTCTGATGCGTCGAACGATACGGGTTCGATACTTGTATCCGAAACGGTATCACCATCAGAACCCGCTCTCACCGGGACGAATGCCGAGGAGGAAGATGAAGAAATTGCCGGAAAGAAGTTCTACTTCAAACTCTCGCGTATACTGGACAACAATGTCGTAGAAGGTGATGTTGATGTGATTGACAATCAAAAGCTGCGCAAGATCGGAACCTACAAGGGAAACACGAATGTGAGAGTAATGACCCCTTCGGGAAATTCGGCCCAGGTGTCACTTGTTTGTGAAGTTTTTGGATATCGCAAAACGCAACGCGATATCGACTACAACAATCCAACAGGCGATGGTATCGAACGAAATGAAGAAGGTGCTCTCGTAGTGCCGTTTGAGTTGGTACGGTTGCAGAAAGGCGATATCGCCACAATGTACCACGTATACTTTTTCAAAGATGCGGCTATCATGCGACCCGAGTCCCGGTTTGAAGTGAACAGCCTGCTGGAGATGTTGCGTGAAAATGATAAGTACAAAATTCGCATTCACGGTCATGCCAACGGCAAGGCTAGTGGAAAGATCATATACGCTGAAGAAGGGTCTGATAATTTCTTCTCACTCACCCGTACAAAGGAAGGTTTCGGTTCCGCCAAGAAGTTGTCGGAGGAACGCGCTCAGGTGATCAGGAATTTTCTCATTAGCAATGGCATCGATCCTGCGCGCATGCAGGTGAAAGCGTGGGGCGGCAAGAAACCGATTCACGACAAACACAGTACGCGTGCACAGGAGAACGTGCGCGTCGAGATAGAAATTCTCGACAACTGATTTACCTTAAACCATTCTAGCTTGTCATAGCTCTGAGCACATCGTGCTGGGTAATGATATGCACGTTTTCGTCTGCGTCGCGAACGAGGACGGCTTTGTTATCGCGGTTAAGCAAAGATGATAAAACGTCCAGCGTGCTGTCGGGTGCCACAAAAAGCATTGGCTTGTCCATAACATCACCGACCTGGCGATTCTGAAGTTGCGGATCCTGTATGATCTTTTCAAGCAGCGATGCTGAACTAACACTTCCAACAAAATGGCCGTCTTCCAGCACCGGAATCTGGTCAATGCCTTCGCGGTTCATCAGCTGGATAACTTCGCTGACGCGCGAATCGCGTGATACGGTATGCAGACTCGTTTTTCCTTTTCTGCCCTGGATGATATCACGTGCAGAGCGGAAGTTTCTTGACTCCAGAAAACCGTGATCCTTCATCCACTGGTCGTTGTACACCTTTGCAAGATAACGCGTTCCGTGATCGGGCAGAAGGATGACCATTAGATCATCAGGTTTAAGGTGTTCGCGGGCATACTCGAGCGCGCCGTGCACAGCAGATCCGCTCGACCATCCGACAAACAATCCTTCTTCACGAGAAAGCTTTCGTGCGGCAATTGCTCCATCTTTGTCAGTGACCTTGATGAACAAATCAATCACATCGAAGTCAACATTTTTGGGAAGTATATCTTCACCGAAACCTTCAGTCAGATAAGGATAGATTTCGTTTTCGTCGAAGATTCCGGTTTCCTTGTATTTCTTGAAGACAGATCCATACGTATCAATACCAATGGTAACGATGTTCGGATTTTTTTCCTTCAGATAACGGGCAGTGCCACACATAGAGCCTCCGGTTCCTACTGTCGCAACGTAGTGGGTGATCTTGCCTTCTGTCTGTTCCCAGATTTCCGGACCCGTCGTAGCATAGTGGGCAGCAGCGTTTGAAAGGTTGTCGTATTGATTGGGATAAAATGAATTCGGGATTTCCTTGTTGAGTTTTCTGGCAATTGAATAGTAGGAGCGCGGATCATCCGGAGCAACATTGGTCGGACACACGATAACTTCCGCACCGACTGCTTTCAGGATGTTAATTTTTTCCTGCGATTGCTTGTCAGCCATTGTGAAAATGCAGCGATAACCTCTGGCAATTGCTGCAAGTGCCAGCCCCATACCAGTGTTGCCGGACGTACCTTCAATGATAGTGCCTCCTGGTTTGAGTATTCCGGCTTTTTCGGCATCCTCCACCATGCGTAGCGCCATTCTGTCCTTTGTAGAATTTCCGGGGTTGAAGTATTCAACCTTTGTAAGCATTGTTCCGGGAATCCCCTGGTTCATTTTATTTAATTTGACCAGCGGTGTGTTTCCTATTGTTTCAATGATAGAGTTATAGATCATGCCGATTACATTCAAATTCAAAATTAACAAAATCGGGGAAAGACCGGTGAGTTATCCGGCCGCGCCAGCCAGCAGGTATAAAACTGCCATTCGAACGGCAACACCATTTTCAACCTGTTCGAGGATAATAGAGTGCTCGGAATCGGCTGCGTCACTGCTTAGCTCGACACCGCGGTTAATTGGTCCGGGGTGCATAATCGTAATCTTTTTGTTCAGACTATCGAGCATGCGTCGGGAGATGCCGTAGTAGAGTGAGTATTCGCGCAGGGACGGGAAGTATTTGATCTGCTGGCGTTCAAGTTGGATGCGCAACACATTAGCCACGTCGCACCACTGCAGCGCTTTCATCACATCAAATTCGACTTCGATACCCAGGCTTCCGATGAATTTTGGCAGCAGCGTCGGCGGACCACACACCATCACTTTGGCGCCGAGTTTTTGCAGGGCGAAGATGTTTGATAGTGCCACCCTTGAATGCAGAATATCACCAATAATCGCGACTTTTTTTCCGGCGACATCACCAAGTTTTTCGCGAATTGAGAACGTGTCGAGCAGCGCCTGCGTCGGGTGCTCATGTGTCCCATCTCCGGCGTTTACAATATTTGCTTGTATGTGGCGCGACAGGAAATGAGGCGCACCCGCGCTTGCGTGGCGCATGACGATCATGTCCACTTTCATTGCAAGAATGTTGTTCACCGTGTCAAGGAGAGTTTCGCCTTTCTTGACTGAACTATTCGAGGCACTGAAGTTGACGACATCTGCTGAAAGACGCTTCTGCGCGAGTTCGAAAGAGAGCCGCGTGCGCGTGGAGTTTTCAAAGAATACGTTGGCGATTGTGACATCGCGCAGTGACGGCACTTTCTTTATCGGGCGGTTGATAACTTGCTTGAAAGTGTCGGCGGTCTCAAAAATAAGTTCAATATCTTCTCTCGTGATGTCCTTAATTCCCAGGAGATTCTTTTGACTTAATTTTGACATTGCCTTCTAATCCTTATTGATCAACCAGATCTTGTTTTGTTTATGTCCTTGCGCTTCTAACTCTACGAGTACACGCTGCGAGCTTAATGTGTTTACCGCTTTGCCGACGTAGTCCGCCGAAATGGGAAACTCGCGGGTATATTTTCGCTCGATAAGAACCAGCAATTCGACCTTTGCCGGCCTTCCGAAAGCGATCATCGCATCGAGCGCTGCGCGGATTGTTCTGCCGGTAAACAGCACGTCGTCCACCAGCACCACCTGCTTCCCTTCAATCAGAAAAGGAATCCGTGTTTCGTTCGGCGTTACAGGTGTTTCGCGGCGACGGAAATCGTCACGGTAGAAGGTCGCGTCGAGGTATCCAAGCGGAATGTTCGTTTTGACGTCCCGCTGAAGCTTTTGATGAAGGATTTCGGCAAAATATACACCTCGTGGCTGAAGACCGATTATAACTGTATTGGAAAAATCGTTGTGATTCTCAATTAATTGCTGGCACAGACGGTTAATCGTAAGATCGAGAAGTTCCGAATTGAGAATCAGCTTTTTCTGCATAGTGCCGCGCAAATATACAACTCTGACCCAAATATTGTGCAAAGCCAGGGGCGCTAACGGCCATGGGCGTCGTCGAAGTACGTTATCTTATTTACATAAAACACCCGTCTTTCTTCGCTGCCCTCTACGGGGATGTGCTGGACACCATACGCATAGAAGAATCCGGGATACCAGTAATCCATTCGGCTTTTTGAATTTTCAGGGCGGCCTTTTCTGAAGGCTACCGATTCCCTAAACGTACGAATCGGTTCAACCGTCTTACCCTCCACTACATTGTTCCGGTCAATAATCTTGGACCGAATTTCATTTTGGAACAAATAGAGCAGGGCAATTCTGTCTTCGTATGTATTGATTTTTACAAATTGTTCGAGCGTAAACGTTTTGACATCGTTGATTTCAAAACTATTGTCCCACAACAGATGGCCTTTTTCGTCAAAGCCTATCACCACCGCATGTGTGTAGCGGTAGCCGTCGAACATCCGGCCGTTTTGGGTGTAAAATCCTGCCGGCGCCGTTGTGTTGTAGAAGAATGATGAAGAAAAGCGATTATCCATCTGAATGTACTTTGGATAGAATGCTTCTCCCAGAAGCACGAACTGATCATTGTGAGGCACAATTTCATGTACGATAAAACGATAGTTGAACCGTATTTTCTTACCGCGAATTTTGCGACGTGCGATGCGATCGCGAATTCGCTGTTCCCGCTTCGCCTTGAGGTATTTGAAGAAATTGCCGAGATCCCCATAGTTGTAGTGGCGAATTTCCTGGTTTCCGGCTTCATCTATACGGGCAAGGAAAATACCTTTTGAATATGCCGATTTGCGGTTGCCATAGGTGCCGGCAATTAATTGAATATCGCCGCCATAATCGACAGTTCTTCCAAACAGAAGGTGTTTGTTGCCATCGGTTTGCAACGGCATCTGATACATCAGATTTCCGGCTTCGTCGTAGTGCTTGATCCAGATTGTGCGGTTACCTCCTAACGTTTCAGCACTGATGAGTACTGTGAAGTCGCCGTCTTTATTGATCCTTACCTGACAAAGCTCACCGGCTTCATTCAACAGCCCCGGAAGAATACGTGATCTGCGGTCTGCAAAGGAATAGTAAAAAACCACCGGCACGTTGCCGTAGTATCCGCCCACAATGGCGGCTTGTTGACTAACCTGAAAATCGGTAGGATAAAAAGCGATAAAGTTTCGGATAACGTGCTTCTCATATTGCCCGTCATCAATGCGGATGTCGTACAGGACCAAATCCTTCCGATTTATTTCGGCATGTCGAAACAGAAAGAATAGTCGCGAGCCAGTAGTGCGTTTGCCGGCAAGTTCCAGCTTTGGGTCAGTGTGTATCATGCCGCTCCATTTTTGCTCAAGGGCGGTATCAAGCCGGATCAATTCCAGGAAATTTTCCGCGTTGACACTCAAGTGTCTGTAAAGGTACAGGCCCTCCGCATTGGACGGGGCAATTTCAAACATCGGCTCATTCCTGTTGAGAGGAATTTCAGTTCGACTGGTTTGAACAACCTGGGAATTGGCGATGATTACCTGAAGGAAGACGACTAAGAAAAAAAGGCACCTAAGGGTCCACGCGATTGATATAAAAGACATCCCTGACGCGATCTTTTTTCGACGCGTTACGGATAGTTTGGTAGCCCCACACATAGAATGACTTTCCATACCAGTGGCGTATTCCACCTTCAAACTCTTTCTCTGACCGTATGACATCCTGATCTTCAAGTGTCCTTACCTTATACGATCGTTCTGCGGTCCCTTCGCCCAACAACGGGGCAGACTTGACGTGAATGTCGGACTCTTTTTTATAAGTGATGTAAACTGAATCCCCGACGACAGCAAAGTCTCCAACCTGCTCAAGTGCGGGAAGTCTGACTTCATCTAATTTAAAGCTTTGGTCCCACTTTACCTTACCATTTTCATCCAATAACAAAACTACCGTTTCAAGGGTCTTGGTTTCATTGGATGAACGGGAGTTTGGTCCGTAAAGGTGCGGTCTGTACATCCGGCTCATCGCAGGATAATAAAACCCGTTCCAATAGGGGGAGTACCCATACGGTGAAAAGTAGGGATTGTAATAGTACGGGTTGCCAGAAAAATAAGAGTTGCTGCTCACCGGATTGTATACCTCAGCCAGCAGATAAAACCCTTCCTTGTTTTCGACCATTCGAAAAGGCATTACATACGCTGAAAATGCCGGGGGGCGCCCGCTGTCGGACTTGTCACGCGCGTTTGCCTTGATTCGCGCAGCGCGCTTCTGATTCAGGTAATTGACAAAATTGTCGAGCTCACCAAATTCAACATAGCTGACTTTCTGATCAGCAAAAGGATTCACAGGCAGGGTAAAAAAGCCGCTTGATTGTTTTGAATTCCGTTCCCCCCAGGTCCCTGCAATAATCAATTCTTCGCGTTCAAGTGTACTTGTAATGGCTGTCTGAAGCGTCACGTCTTCATCCAGCAGGATATTATCTTCAAGCAACTGTTTGCCGCCGGGATCAAAAGTTCTGAACAGAATCTTCTTCTCTCCGCGGTTGCTTCGATCCATCAATATGGTATTGAAAGTTCCATTCTGGTTAGTGCGAAGATCAACCAGTTCGGTATCCTTTTGAAAGAATCCTGGCAGCACCCGAATACTTTTACCCGCAGGCTCAAACAGGATGATTACGGCTTCATTGCTCACATAACCTCCGAAAACGAAGTTTTCACCAGCCTTGATAAAGTGCGTTAGTCTGAAATCGAGGTCAGGTTTGATGGAAAAGCGTTCACGTTCGTCGCCGTCGAACGATATTTCGATTAGTTCAAAATCGTTCTTGTTCGTATCGCCCGTGCGAAACAGGAAGTAGAGGCTCGCGTTACCGATTTCGTAACCGACCATTTTATGTCGTTCCTTGATCTCAAGGTCAACTTTTTTCTTCTCATTAAGTGTACTGTCGAGGAGAATCAGTTCCCACAGACGATTATTCTGTTTGAACTTATCGCGTTCACGGAAAAGCGCGAGGCCGTTTTCTTTTAAAGAAATGATATTAAAATAATCATCAGAATTTTTTTGCTGCAGCTCATAACGATAGGGTTGAGCGATCTGGGCAACGAGTGGCGCCGTAACGATCGTCATAAGCAGTGACAAACTTAATGTGAACACGTAACTCCTTTGCATAATATTAGTCTCCTTCGCTTAACGTCATGACCAACCCGAATTCGTCCTCTTTCACGGCTTGAACGGATAACCGGGAGGCACGCACGAGTGTCATATTACTTAAACGCTTGTCGGCCTTTATTTGTGCGAGCGTCACGGGATTTTTCAGCTTTTTATGGGCCGACAGTTCTACCGCAATCCACTCTGCGTCTTTCGGATCGGGAAAGCTCTCCTTCGTAACTTTTGCCGTTCCGATTACCGCCTTGTCGTCGCCGCTGTGATAAATAAAGACCATGTCGCCTTTCTTCATCGCCTTCAGGTTATTTCTGGCCTGAAAGTTTCTCACGCCATCCCAAGTCGTTTTCTTGTCTTTTACGAGATCATCCCAGGAGTAGGTCCCCGGTTCTGTTTTCACAAGCCAGTAATTCATGATTGTTGTTTGTTAGGTACGTTTATTTGGCAGTATACAGGTGGTGGATTGTTCTCTGCCAGACCAATATCGAATGTTGTTTTAAGACATTCTAAAATAGTAAATAGTATTAGTTTTCTTTAAACCAACCGTCACAAATGAAGGTGCTGATTGTTCATTCCGGGCCACCGGGGGAAATTGTCTTTTCAACCGTGCTAGTAAGGGTGTTAAAGATTCAGATCGAGGAGGCCGCGATTTTTTACTTTACGCACGAAACAGGTAAGCGCATTCTTACTGAAAACCCGTATCTGGACGCAGTGTGGGCATCGGACAACTCAGACGATGTAAAAGCATGTCAAACCAACAGGTATGATTATGTGCTGGATCTCAGTCCTGATTTCCCTTCCTGGCTGCAAACGAGGCGCCTGAAAGGAAAAGTCATCCGTTTAGACAAACGTCGGTGGAAGAAGTGGTTGCTAACGCGACTCAAGATCAATCGGATGATACCGATGCATCTCATTGATCAGTACATCGCAACAGCTTCCGTATTGAATGTGAAGAACGATGGGATGCGTCCGGATTTCAACATCCCTTACCGTGATGAGGTCCCGCCTGACTGGCTTCCGGATCCGTTTCAGAAAGGATATGTCGCCTTTTGTATTTCCGCGCCCCATAATACGCGAAAGCTTCCGTTGGAGCGCATGATCGTGTTGTGCGATCGCATTAATAAGCCTGTTGTCCTTCTGGGTAATAATGAAGATGTAGAATCCGGAAGTACGATTGAGAGATTCTTTGCTCGCAGTGCGTCGGAGGATGTCGAAGAAGGATTACAAGCCCTTAATAAAAAAGCAATTGTTTACAACGCCTGCGCAAAATTCAGCTTCAATCAGATGGCAAGTGTTGTCAGGAATAGCAGGTATGTATTCACGTTTGATAACGACTTCGTGGCAATAGCATCAGCTTTTGGTAAAGAGTCCTTTGTACTCTACGGAAATACAGTGACTGATTTTGGCGTGTATCCGGTGAATAGTCGTTTTACGATTCTTGAAAACAATCGACTTGCGTGCAGGCCATGTGCGACTTCAGGGTACAACAAATGTCCGCGCGGGCACTTTCGTTGTATGAACGATATTGTATTTGATTTCTACCTGCCGTGGTAAGCTAGTAAGCGCGAACCAGCTTTCCGTCCATGAAGTTTACGTACGAACGGTTCACGACTTTCATTCCGCCGGGAGTTGGATAGTCACCTGTGAAATACCAATCACCGGAATGATAGGGAATTGCTTTGTGCAGATTTTCAACGGTCTGAAATACGATTTCAAGTTCCGCGTTCATATCGGCAGGGCGACAGATTTCAGAAATCTTCAGCGAGATTTCGTCATCCGTGAATTGATCATAAAGTTGCTTTACGTAGTTCTGCTGACTCTGGTGTCCCCGGGCACGAATACACTTTTCATATGCTTCCCCAAGCATATATTCTTTGCCGCGTTCGCGCAGCAAAGCAATCATCGCGCGAAAGGCCACGAATTCGCCCATCTTGCTCATGTCGATCCCATAGCAATCCGGGAAACGAATTTGCGGTGCGGAAGACACAACGACTATCTTTTTCGGTTCGAGTCTGTCGAGCATCTTAAGGATGCTTTTTTCAAGCGTGGTGCCACGTACGATAGAGTCGTCGATTACCACTATGGTGTCCACACCTTTACGGATTACTTCATACGTAGTATCATATACGTGCGCCACCATTTCATCGCGATGTTCATCATCGGTAATGAACGTGCGCAGCTTCACATCCTTCAAGACCAGTTTTTCTATTCTTGGTCTGAATGAAAGGATATCGTCGAGCGAATCTACCGATGGTTTCTGATCGATGATAATATCCTTCTGTTTTCGTATAAGGTAATCTTCGATGCCTGCCATCAAACCATAGAATGCTGTTTCCGCGGTATTTGGAATGTATGAGAAAACAGTATTCTTCAGATCGAAGTTGATGGCGCGCAAAACCTGAGGAACAAGTAGCTTTCCAAGTTGTTTGCGTTCCTTGTAGATGTCCGGGTCGTTACCGCGTGAAAAATAAATTCTTTCGAAGCTGCAGGACTTTTTTTCACCGGCGCGAATGATCGGATACTGCGCGTAATCTCCGCTCTTGTTTATAATCAACGCATGCCCCGGATCAATTTCTTCAATTTGGGCATAGTCGATGTTGAATGCTGTTTTGATCGCAGGTTTCTCAGAAGCGACGACGACAACTTCATCATCGGCATAAAAGTATGCGGGGCGGATACCATTCGGGTCGCGAACGACGAAACTTGATCCACTACCAATCATACCTGCCATGGTGTAGCCACCATCGAAGTCCTTGCAGGCGCGCTTGAGCACACGCTGAAGGTCGATTTCATTTTCGATGATGTCGGATATCTCGCGGTTGGAAAATTTGTCTTTATATTTTTCAAACAGCACCTGCACTTCTTCATCCAGAAAGTGGCCGATCTTCTCCATCACGGTAACGGTATCAACCTTTTCCTTCGGGTGCTGACCGAGATTAACAAGGATGTCGAAAAGCTCCTCAACATTGGTCATGTTAAAATTACCAGCCATTACCAGGTTCCGGCTTCTCCAGTTATTCTGGCGGAGGAAGGGGTGAACGTTTTCGATGCTGTTCTGGCCATGCGTTCCATAACGAAGGTGCCCTAACCAGATTTCGCCCGTGAATGCAACGTTTTCCTTTAGCCATTGCTCATTTCGGAATTTATCCTTGCCTTCTTTCTGGGCCTTGCGGTACTTTTTGCTGATTTTTTTGAAGAGGTCGGCGACCGGCGCGGTCTTGATTGAGCGGTATCTGCTGATGTAACGGTGTCCGGAATCTACGTCTATCTTGATGTTTGCAACTCCGGCTCCGTCCTGTCCCCGGTTGTGCTGCTTTTCCATTAGGATGTACATCTTGTTCATGGCATAGGTAGGGCCATACTTTTCGATGTAGTAGCTGAGGGGCTTTCGCAGACGGATCATTGCGATGCCGCATTCATGCAGAATCTGGTCGCTCATTTTTTGGTTCCTGGTTCGAACGGTCTCCGGCAACGGAGTGTGGAATGCCGAAAACTGTTAGCTCTAGTACGCAAAGGTAATTTTATTAATCCATCCCATCAACAAACCTGGACTGAAGAACAGGAGGAGTACGAATAGAACCAAAATTGCACCTAAAAAATTTTGTACAAGCGATTTATTTGACGGCCAATCGGACGTTGCGGGGCGAACGAACGCATAATACGGCAGGCGAAGGTAATAGAAGAGCGAAACCACGGTGTTTAACAATCCAAAAACCAGTACCCAAAGCAATAGCGTCTTCCCGGACAGCGCGTAAGCTTCCCACAATGCGGAGAAGATGAGCACTTTTCCCGTGAAGCCGGCGGTGGGAGGCAGGCCGGTAAGGCCAATCATGCCCACAAGGAGGCAAACCGATGACCAGACTGCTGCTTTGCCGGCACCGCTGTATTCCGCAATCGTTGTAGCACCGTTTTCTTCAAAGTATTGCAGTTTGATGAACACGAGAAAATTCAAAATCATGTACACCGCAGCATAAAAAAGCATGTACTGAAATCCACGGGTGTCAAAGGTTACAAGGGCCACAAGCAGGAACGCAGACTGCGCAATGGACGAGTAGGCCATGAGTCGTTTTACGTTCTTTTGCCAGAGTGCCGAGAAGTTACCGACCGTGAGCGTGGCGAGAATTACGATCGACAGGATAAGCTGCCAGTCTGGTTTGCCATGCATATTCATGATGATCAGGAACCGTGTCAGGATACCCAGTCCTGCAAGCTTCGGGACCACTGAGAACAATGCGACGACGGGCATTGAGGCCGCCTCGTACACGTCGGGGGCCCAGGGGTGCATAGGGACTGCAGCAATTTTGTACAGGAAGCCTGCCAGGGCCAGTGTCGATGCCACCAGAACCAGGCTGTCGCCGTGGTCGCTAATCCCCTGAAGAAATTCAATAGATGTAAACTGAACCGTGCCGGTAATTCCATAAAGAAATGAAAAACCATACAGCATCACGGCAGACGCGGCAGAGCCAAACAGGAAATACTTGAGGCTTCCTTCCGTCGCTTTTTTGGTAAACGCAAACCCGGTAAGAACATAAGATGCAATGGAAATGACTTCAAGTGAAACAAACGCGATAACCAGGTTCTCGCTCATTACAAGCAGTCGCGCCCCGAGGATCACCGACAAAATCACCGCATAGTATTCGGCAAGACGGCGCTGCTGGCGCTTTGCTGT
>Ga0079224_100004550_pt1 | contig 17997 bp, 14 predicted proteins | sample Stecom2015_FD_80414 | JGI IMG/M metagenome (GOLD analysis project Ga0079224, IMG submission 80414) | Agricultural soil microbial communities from Utah to study Nitrogen management - Steer compost 2015 | ecosystem: Environmental > Terrestrial > Soil > Agricultural land | place: USA: Utah...
TCCGTGCATGCCTCGGTTGCCCTCGCCGGGTCGTCGCGCGCCCGCACGGCCGCGGCACGCAGCGCCAGGGTCGCCACGCGGCGGTAGTGGCGTCCGGTCTGCGTAGCGCTGCCCAGCACCGCCTGGGCGTCGTCGAGCGCGCCGCTCCAATTGCCTTCGGCCAGCTGCAGCCGGACGCCGATCACCCTCAATTGCTCGTAGTGCTCAGGCCACGGCAGTCGTGCCGGGTCGACCTCGCCCAGCAGCGTTCGGCACTGCTCAAGGTAGCGACGGGCGTAGGCCGGGTGGCCAGCGGCAAGCGCCATGCGCGCCTGCAGCAGCAGCTTGCGGATGCGGACCCGCTCGACCAGGTAGCTGTCGGCGATTCGCTCGGCCCATTCCAGGTCGAGCTGGACACGGTCCTGGTTGCCGAGTGCCCAGTGAACCCCGGCGCGAATCACCACCGCTACGCCCAAGAAGCCGAAGGCCTGGGTGGAACGCAGGATGTCGATGGCGATGTCCAGCTCGGCGAGCGCCTCATCCAGGCGGTTCGCCTCGTACAGTGCTACCGCCAGTTGCGTTCTCACAAAGGCCGCGCCCATGCTGTCCAGCCAGTGCCGGCGCTCGGCGAAATCCAGCGAGCCGCGTCCCATGCTCTCGGCACTGTTGCGCTCGCCGCGCAGCCACGCCAGCACGGCGAGGTTATAGCGGGCGAGCATGTTGATCAGGGAACTCTCGCCGAGCTCGGCAAGCTGCACGCCCCGCTCCAAGTGGGCGGCTGCTTCGTTCAGTCGGCCGCGTGCGCGGGCTGCATAGCCGAGCGCGACTTCAGCGAAGGCTCGCACCGAGCTGTCTGCTTGCGCCAGGATTTGATCGACCTGGCTTTCCAGGACGTCGAGCTGCGGTTCATCGGTGCGGATGACGCCGAGCGTGCACAGCAGTACTTCCGTCTCCGCTCGCACCTCGGCCGGCGCCTCGGCGTTGGCAGCCGCCGTCAGCGCCAGGTCGGCTCGATTGCGGGCAAGCTCGAATTCGCCGGCATAGGCGCAGGCCCAGCCGTGCAGCACGCACAGCTCAGCGTGGCGCCGCAACACCGCCTCCGGCAGCTGTTCGAGACTGAGCTTGAGTTCCTTGAAGCGGCCGGCTCGGAACAGGTCACGGCCGTAGGACTTGAGCAGCTCAGCGGCCCGCTCGACCGCGCCTGCCCGCAGTGCGTAATCGAGCGCTTCCGAGTGGTTGCCCTGGGCCTGGAACCATTCGCTGGCACGCCGGCACAGCTCTTCCGCCTGTCCTGGCCGCTCGCGCAGCCGTGCCTGCAGGAATTCCGCGAACAGATGGTGATAGCGGTACCAGTTGCGCTGTTCGTCAAGACGGAAGGTGAACAGGCTCAACCGGTCCAGCTCGGCCAGGATCCGAGCGCTGTCACGCCGGCCGCAGACGGCGTCGCACAGCTCGGCGCACATGCGATCCAGCACCGCGGTCTGGACCAGAAACTCCTGCACCGGCGGCGGCTGGCGCTCGAAGACGGCGCTGAGCAGGTAGTCGGCCACCTGGGCCTGATCGCCAGTGAACGCAAGCGCGGCCGCTGGACGCCCGCTCTGGAGGCTGAGGCGGGCGAGCTGCAGCCCGGCGGCCCAGCCTTCCGTGTGGCGATAGAGCTCGTCCAGCTGCTCACTGCTGATGGCGAGGTTGCTGCGGTGGAAAAACTGTTCCGCCTCCTGGCGTGAGAACTGTAGCTCCTGCCAGCCGAGTTCCAGCAGCCGGTCAGTGGCGCGTAGCTCGGGGATTTGGATGGGCGGCTCGGTGCGCGACCCGATCACCAGCGACAGCTCGGCGGGCATGTGGTCGATCAGGCTGGCGAGGGTGCGATGGATGACCGACTGACCGATCTCGTGATAGTCGTCGAGAAACACGATTAGGCGGCGGCAGTCCAGGGAGGACAGCTCCAGCGCCAGCCGCAGCGCCAGCTCCTGATAAAGCCGGGGCGGCAGACCCTCCAGCCATTCCGGCAGTCCGGGCGCGAAGTCGGGCTGAGTCTGGCGGATGGCGGCGACGAATTGGATGAAAAAGCGGTGGATGCCGTTGGCCAGCGGCGTCAGTGATAGCCAGGCCACAGCGTCGCCCTGGCAGTGCAGTTCGTGATAGGCCTGCGCCAACAGCGTGGTCTTGCCGGAACCTGCTGGCGCCACTACAGCCGCCACCGTGCGCGGGCCGAGGGCGGTGATGCGCTCGCTCAAGCGCGAGCGAGGAATCGGCTCGGTTCCGCCACTAGGCGGGCGGAGCAATACCGGCGGAACGCCGAGTGTGTCGCGAACGTTGGATCGCCGAGCAGGACGGTTGGGGGTAAGCGGCTCTTGCATGGTTCTCGTGGCGACCGTCGCCGTAAACGTAAGCAGGGCGGGCTGGGCCCGCGCGTTATATGCTCGCATTCACTGGCTTCGATGACAAACTGTTTTTGCCTTTATGATCAATCGCTTGGATTTGCCTTGCGTGGCCGCCCCGCCGGGGCGTACATATGGCTTCTGGTTCGATTGAGACTGCCGCTTTGGCGCCGCAAGGGAAGCCTTGCGAACATTGTGCATCCGTTGAAGGGTAGCCGCACGGGGCTTCTGCCGCGCCTCGCGGCAAAAACCCCTGGGCCGCATTCAAGCTCACATGCTGTTGGGCAACACGGTGACGATGGCGGGGAAGAAGAACAGGATGGCGGTGGTGGTAAGCTCCATCACGATGAACCAGCCGGCGCCGTGGAACACGTCCGTCAGCGATATGTCCTTGTCGAGGCCGGCGATGACGAAGCAGTTCAGCCCGACCGGCGGCGTGATCAACCCGATCTCGCACATTTTCACGGCCAGGATGCCGAACCAGATCGGGTCGAAGCCCAGAGCGACGACTGCCGGGAACATGATGGGCAAGGTGATGACCAGCATCGAGAACGCGTCGAGGAACATCCCGAGTGGCAGGTAGATGAGCAGGAACAGGGCCACGATCGCCAGCCCCGGCAGCGGCAGCTCGGTGACCCACTCGGAGACGATTTGCGGCACTTGCGCTAGGCTCAGGAAGAAGCTGAACACGCCGGCTCCCAGCATGGTCATGAGGATCATGACCGTGGTGGTAAGCGCATCCCGGCAGGAGTGCCAGATGAGCGGCAGCTTCCTGCCGACCGGCGCGGCGAGCAACAGTAGTAGCGCCATCGCGGCTCCCACCGCGGCCGCCTCTGTGGGGGTGACCCAGCCGGTGTAGATCCCGCCCAGCACGACCAGCATCAGCAGGCCGAGTTGCCAGGCGCCTTTGAGCGATACCAGACGCTCTGCCCAGCTGGCCTTGGCGGTGGTTCGGCCCAACTCGGGACGGCGCAGTGTCAGCAGCCAGATGCCGGTCAGGAACACTGCGGTCGTGAGAAGCCCGGGCAGTATGCCGGCGATCAGCATCTTGCCGGCTGACACCTCGGTCAGCGCGGCATAGAACACCAGCAGCACGCTGGGTGGGATCAGCACGCCCAGCACGCCACCGGCAGCCACCGCTCCAGCCGACAGCCGGCGATCGTAGCCGGCCTTTTTCATCTCCGGCAGTGCCATCGAGCCGACCGTGGCGGCGGTCGCGACGCTCGACCCCGAGGTGGCCGAGAAGCCGGCGCCGGTCAGAATGCTGGCCATGGCCAGGCCGCCCGGCCAGTGGCCGACCCAGCGGCGGGCGATGTCGAACAGTGATCTACCCACGCCCGCATGGTGCGCGAAGTTGCCCAGCAGGATGAACAGTGGAACGACGGTTAGCAGGTAGGAGGCGGTTTGGTAATAAGAAAAGCTCTCCAGCTGCGAGAGCGCGTATCCGAACCCTTCCGTGGCAGCGATGCCGACTAGGCCGGCAAGGCCCAGGGCAGCGAAGACCGGCACACCCGCTGCCATGAGCGTGAATAGCAGCAAGACCGCGATGGCGGCGGCAATGGTTGGCTCGAGCATGGTCGAAGACTCTTGCTTTTAATGTTGTGGCGGCGTGGCGCTGGGGCCGTTGCGGTCGGTGTCGGCCGCGCCGGGCAACAGGAAGGCCCGCAGCGATCCGGCCAAGTGATAGACCATCTGCAGGGCACCCAGCCACAGACCGACGGCAAGGATGATCTTCACCCACCAGATTGGCATTTGCACCACGCCCCAGCGAAACTCGCGCATCGCGAACGATTCCAGCGCCGCCTTGCTGGCCGGCGCAGCCAAGACGACAAGGAATAAGGCGCAGGCCGCCCAGGCGAGGGCATCGAAGAGGTGCTGCGCCCGCCTGGGCAGCCGCTCGATCAGCATGGTTGCGCGGATGTGCTTGTGGTCCTGCTGCGTCCAGCCTAGGCCGAAGAATACTAGCACCACCATGGCAATCTCGGCGACTTCGAACACGCCCGCGATTGGTCGGTTGAAGAAAAAGCGAAGCGTGGCGTCGACCGTCGTCGCCAGCATCATCACCACCAGGAACAGGGTGGCGGTGGCGCCGGTCGCCGATGACAACCAATTCTCCAGCCGTTGCAGTAGCTTCATGGCGTCATTCTCCCGCGCGAGGTGGAGGCGGCAGCGCCGCCTCCCGGGACAGGGCGCGGTGCTCAGGCGTTCTTGAGTTCGTTGTAGATCTCAAACGGACGCTTGAGCTGGCCGGTGGGCTCGTGCTTGGCGATGGCCTTCTCGACGATCTCTTGCATGGCTTCGCCGTCGATGCCGTTGGGTTTGGCGACCTGGTCGATCCATAGCTGGACCTGCTTGGGCTGCACGATCTCACGGGCACGCTGCTTTTCGGTATCGGACCAGGCGGAGAACCTGGCGCCCTCCTTCATCGCCTGCTCGACGCTCTTGCGCGCAGCGGCTTCGAAGATCTCGGCATAACGCCCAGCGTAGATCTTCTCCACGACCTCGTTGATCACTTCCTTGAGATCGTCGGGCAGCGCGTTCCAGGTACCCATGTGCATGATGGTCGTCGCCGGCGCGTGCGGACCGTCGCCGATGTCGGTGATGTACGGCGCGATCTCGTGCAGCTTGTAGCCGATGGCGGTGACGAAGTCGAAGCCGTAGACCCCGTCGAGCACGCCGCGCTCTAGGGCGGTGTACACCTCGGGAGCGGCCATCGGCAGAGCGGTGCCGCCAAGGCGTTGGATGACGTCGGTGGCCACACCGTAGCCGCGGATCCGTTTGCCTTTCAGGTCTTCGATCGAGTTGACCGGCTCGCGCGTCACCAACGGTGCATAATACCAGTTGGTCCAGTACAGCACCTTGGCGTTGTAACGCTTTTCCCACTCATCGCGCAGCGGCTGGAACTGGTTGTAGACGTCGCGGCAGACTTTCTGCAGCGCGTCCGCTCGCTCCATGCGGTAATACCATTCCAGGCCGCGGGTCACCGGCAGGTTGGCTTGATAGTAGCCGGGAGAGATCAGTGAGATCTCGGAGCGGCCGTCGCGCACCGCGGTGAGGTGCTCGCCCACCTTGTTGAGGGACTGGGCCCAGTATTTGCGGATCTGGATCCGTCCTTCCGACCGCTTCACCACCTCGTCAAGGAACCAGTTGTCCAGCTGCGAGGGCGCCGCCGACTGGGCGATGTAGGTGTCGAACTTCATCCGGAACTCTGGCTTGGCTGCCAGCGCTCGCATCGGCGTCGACGTCAGCACGACAGCGCCGCCAGCGGCGAAGGCGGTGAGTTCGAGGAATTGTCTTCTACGCATGGGCTACTCCTCCCCTAGAGTCGTCGCTTTCACAACTGCAGAAGTCGTCGAATCCACTCGGTCGCGTTGCTCGCGCTCCCCTTGGTATTGCTGCTGTCGTGTTCCAGGACCGGGGCGTTGGCGGACTGGGCGCGCCGCTTCTGCTGGACCTTGCCGCAGGCGTTCTTGGGCAGTCCGGCCAGGACTCCGCCGGTGAGGTCTGCCGCAGTCCTGTCGGGTTGAGGCGGCTCGCTAGCGACTCGCTCCCACAGATCGGCACCATTCAAGGCCGCATCTCCTCCGCGACCTCCGGTCACGCGCGGGCGGTGCCGGAAGTTTCTGTTTTGCTTATCTCTTGCTTCTGATCCTAAGAAGATGGAATAGAACCTGTCACCCCCCGAAAGGGGGGAAAACGGACGAAAACGCATGCTATCCCCCACGAAAGAGGGGAAGGCGTGTGGTTCGGTGTCCGCCGGCCGGGCCTGAAGAGCACCCAATTCGGCAAGAAAGAGGGCTTCCCGGATGTCGCTACGCTCGTCGCTCCCTGAGCCTTGCTTTGATGAGGCTTCGCAGGCTGTGCCTGCGGCAAAAGCGCGACATTACGGCGCCCGTTTTCATGCGCTCGCGGTCAGACCGCACAGAAAGCTTTCCAAAGTTGAAGGAGAGAAGACAGATGGCATAATGGACTTTCTTTCTGTGCCGAGTTAGAATGATGCCGGTTCAGAAGAACAACTATACCGACATCCTCGTTTGCGTTACCGGATTGACGCCGCAAGTCGTCACTGAAACGCTTTATGCCCTCGCCGTCCAATCGGATCCGCCCTGGGTGCCGGCGGAGATCCACGTCATCACCACCGGCATTGGTCGCGATCGGCTCGAGCTTTCGCTGCTCGATAGCCGCGGCGGGCAGGATTACTTGGGGCGTTTTTGTCGCGATTACGGGCTGGACCGAGCCGCAATACGTTTCGATTCCGATTATATCCACGTCATCCGCGGCGTCGACGGCAGCGAGCTGGACGATATCGTCGATGAGGCCGGCAATCACGCTGCCGCTGACCAGATCACCCGACTGCTGCGGGAGTTGACCCGCGACCCCGGCAACCGGTTGCACGTCTCGCTCGCCGGCGGCCGCAAGACCATGGGGTTCTACATCGGCTATGCGCTGTCGCTTTACGCGCGGCCACAGGATCGGCTTTCGCACGTGCTGGTGAACCCGCCTTTCGAGTCGCATCCGGAGTTCTTCTACCCCCCACCACAGCCGCGGACACTCAGCGTTCCGGACCGCAACTGCTTTGTCAGTACCGCCGACGCCCGGATCCGCCTCGCGGAGATCCCATTCGTGCGCCTGCGCGACGTGCAGCCCATGCTCGCCGGTGACTTAAGCTTTAGCGAGGCCGTCGCACTCACCCAGCAGGCACTGGACCGGCCCGAGCTGCGCATCGACCTCGACCGCCGCCAGGCCTACCTGCAGGGGCGTCCGGTGCGGCTGTCGCCCACGCAGTTTACCTGGCTGGTGTGGTTTGCCGATCGCGCCAAACGTGGCCTGCCGCCGGTGCGCTTCGACGAGGAGGGCGCTGCTGAGCTACTGCGCGTCATCGATTGGCTGGAAGGGCATGGCCCGAACGCACTGCGCAAATCGGTGGAAAGCGCGCTCGAACAGCTGCGAGCGGGCGAGAAAAGGCCAAATTATTTCGAGCGCGCGCTCTCGCGCCTAAACGATGCGCTGCGGAAATCCGGCCTTAGTCCGACCGCGGCGGAAAAATATCGGGTGCGGTCGTTTGGCCGCCGGCCGCATACGAGATACGGGCTCGATCTCGAGCCGGGGCAGATTCACATCGAGGGAGAGCCGTAGCGGAAAGCTTTCCATTCGCCGCGGCGGTGTCGAAGCAATCTAGAGTGGACGCGTCCCGAAGGGGAGCAAGAGCATGAAAGTCCTGACGCTGAGAATCCGTTTCCTTACGCCAGCGTTTCTCGGCGACGCCGAGCAAAAAAGCGCCTGGCGCACGCCACCCTTCAAGGCGCAACTGCGGCAATGGTGGCGGATCGAGAAAGCCGCGGAGCGGCTGAGCTGGGAGGAGATCCGCAGGCTGGAAGGGGAGCTGTTCGGGCACGCCAGGCCGGATGGCAAGCCCAGGCGCAGCCAGGTGCGGCTGCGGCTCGACCGGTGGCGGCCGGGGCAGGCGAGGCCCTTTGAGCAGCCATTGCTCAAGCAGACCAAGAAGTCGGAGTCGCCAGCTCCCGAGTACCTTGCCTATGGACCGTTTTCGCAGAGGCGGCCTGCCATCGACGCTGGCGACGGCGCCGAGCTGCGCCTTGCGGTGCCGGAGGAAAGGTGGCCGGAACTGGAGCGCGTGCTGGGGCTGATGCACCGCTTCGGCACGGTTGGTAGCAGCAGCCGCAATGGCTGGGGTGCCTACGCCCTGGAGGACGCGCCGGAGATCCCGCTGGAGCGCTATCTGATCGACTGGCGCGAGGCGCTCGAGGAAAGCTGGGTGCGCGGCATCGGCAAGGACGAGCAGGGGCCGCTCATCTGGCGCACCAGCGAAGGTTACGACCGTTGGCACGAGGCCATGAAGACGCTGGCTGAGCTGCGCAAGAAGGTAAACAGCGTGTCCACGCAGGCGGATTTGCGCTGCCTGGTTTCGTATCCGGTGACCAAGATGCGACAACAGGGGTGGAGAAACAGCGACCGTCTGCCCGGCACGTTGCGTTTCAAGGTCCTCAAGCAAGGCGAGCAATACTACGGCCAGGCCGTGCATCTACCTTGCCGTCCCAACGACGACATGTTCAGGAGGGCCAAACTGTCCCGCGATCAGTTGTGGCATCTCTGGCGGAACGTGCATCGCCTGCTCGATGGGAAGATGCAGCGCGTCGCCGCCTGAGGGGAGGAATCGATACATGAGCGACTTGCTTTGGCAGGCCAAGCTGCATGCGCGGTTGCACGATCCGGCCGAGAAGGCACTGGTGCTGTTGCGTGATCCCGCCGGTCACGAGAGCGGCACCGTGCGCACGCTGCATGAATGGCTGTTCCCGCAAGGGGTGAGCTCGCAGGTGCGAGCCGCCGTCCGGCGCGCTGACTGGTGGGCGTCGGCGGCCGATCGGCCACAGTTCCCGCGTGAACGGGACGATGGTCCCTACGTCCCATGGGCGCAAGTGAATTTCGCGCGCGAACCAGTGCTCATCGGTGCTCTGAATGGTGCTGCGTTCGATTTGCAGCAGCAAGGTGGTTTGAAAGACACCGACGTTCAGACGGTAAAGGAGAAGAGCCTTTCCCACTTCCGGCGGCTGCTTGATGCCGTATCCGCGGGACGTGACCAGCGCAAGGCGGCCCTCGTGCTGTGGCGCTTCGGACCGGAGCTCGTGGAGGACGACGAGCCGGAGGCAGATGGCGTCGAGGACAAGGAAGGCCAGAAGAAGAAGGTGAGGCTCGGCCAGCTCTGGCGCATGCTGCCCGCCGACACGCGGGTGCCGGATCACAGCATCTGGGAGCATCTGGACCTCGTGGCTGCCTTCGCCGGTGCCTTCATCGCCGATCCCAAGGGGCAGTGCGCGCTGCTCAGCCTCAGCATCGGCCCGGTGCAGGACTTCATTGCCGCCGCGCGGACCACCTCGGACCTCTGGGCGGGCTCCCACCTGCTTTCCTATATGGCTTGGGAGGCGATGCGGCTCGTCTGCGCGGAGCTGGGGCCTGAGGCCATTCTGTTCCCGCGCCTGCGTGGCGTGCCGCTGGTGGACCTTTGGCTCATCAAGGATTGCGGTCTGCCGCGTGAGTTGTTCGATGGGCAGGCCTGGACGCGCGGCACAACCGACGCCAATCCGCTCTTCAGCGCCGCGCTGCCGAACCGCTTCGTCGCCGTGGTCCCGGCTGCGCAGGCAGAGGCGCTGGCCCGTCGCATCGAGGCGCACTTGCGCACGTGGGTGATCGAACAGGCCGACGAAGCCTTCCGCCGCGTGCTGGAGAAGGCCGGTAGCACGCCCGATCCGCGCATGCGCGGCTTCCGCCAGATCCGCGAACAGCTCGCCGACTTCCCAGAAGTGCACTGGGCCGTCGTGCCTTACGACGCCCTAGTCGCCGAGGGCAAGGACGGACTCGATGTGTCGCGGCTTGCGCAAGCGATGGCGCCGTTTTTCCCCGGTGCGCCGGAGCAGCGGGGGTTCCTCGGTAGTCGAGCCTGGAGCGTGTTGCGCCGCCCGCTGGAGCTCGAAGGCAATGCCAAGTTCTACGTTCCCAATCCTGGCGTGCTGTACCCCGCGGTGCACGCCCTGACCGATCGAGTGCTCGCGGCGGCGAAGTCGGTACGGCCTTTCTCGGCGCTGGCGCAGCATGGCTATCGCTGCTCGCTCACCGGCGAGGCCGAGTGGCTGAGCGACGAGCTGGACTGGGAGGGAAAGGAGAAGACCGACCTGGGTTTGCCGCCCGGTGAGCGCAAGGAGAAGCAGACGCTCTGGATCCGCTTGGCGCAGGCGCAGCCGAGCTGGGCACGCGAGGGCGAGCACCTGGGGGCACTCGCTACCCTCAAGCGGCTGTGGCCGACCCTGTTCCTGGAGCGGCTCCGGCAGGACCTCGGCGACGAGGGGACCTTTTCGCGGTTCGTCGTCTCCACCCACGCCATGGCGCTGGTGACCAGCCTGACGAAGGTCGACCTCGCGCGGCTGGAGTCTGATCCAGAGTTCGAGACACTGCGCAAGGCGCTTGACCAGGTTGAGCCGGTGGCACTGCCACGCAAGCTGGCTCTGGAGCTCACGCGGGAAGAGAAAGACCGCCTCGCCCGCATCCCGAGCTGGTTGGACGCTGCCCGCGACAAAGGGGAGGAATGCTACGAGGAGGCAGAGGAGTTGTTGAAAAAACTCCTCGGTGGCACCCGTCCCGAGACGTACTACGCCCTGCTCCTCATGGACGGCGACCGCATGGGGGCGTGGCTCTCCGGTGGCGAGGGGACCACCATCCGCTACCGCGACAGCTTCCATCCGCGCCTGCGCCAGGCCATCGAGCAACGCTTCGGTGGCCACGATGATTTGCGAAAGTACCTCGAGGAGCATCGGGCGGTGTCACCGGCGCGCCATATGGCGATCTCCAGCGCCCTTAACGACTTCTCGCTCTTCATCGCGCGCGACGTGGTGGAAGAGGAGCACATGGGGCGGGTGCTGTACGCGGGCGGCGACGACCTGCTCGCCATGTTCGCCGCGAGCGACCTGCTGCCTGCCATGCGCCGGCTGCGGCACGCCTACGCTGGCATGGCCTTGGCGGGGGAAGAGAGCACTCCGTCCGGGATGCGCTTCCGCAACGGCTTCGTTTGGCGCAAGGGACGGCTGCATCTCACCATGGGCGAAAGAGCGACGACCTCGGCCGGCGCCGTCATCGCTCACCACCAGGCGCCCCTCAGTGCCGTGTTGCGCGAGCTGCGCGCCGCCGAGCAGCGGGCCAAGCGTCACCGCTGCCCGTGGACCGGCCGCGATCGCGACGCCTTCAGCCTGAGCCTCATCAAGCGCAGCGGCGGCGTGGTGCGCTTTACCTCGCGCTGGTTCAGCCAGGGTGAGAACGACGTGATTCTCCGCCTGCTGGAGATGGTGGCCGCGCTGTCGGCGGAAGGCGTCTCCCGGCGTGCCGCCTACAACACCTTCGACTGGCTCGCGAACCTGCCCGAGCCGAGCGAGGTGGGCGGCGAAGAGCCGTTCCGGCAGATGCTGGAAGCCATGCTGGCGTACCAGTTCGCGCGGCAGGGTATGAAGGAGCCCGCGCCGCATGCCAGGCAGCTCGCCCGGCTGTGTCCGGCGAGATGCGCCAATGAGGCCGCGGAGTACATCAAGGGGTTCCTGGCCGTGGCCGAATTCCTGAGCCGCGACGTTCGGAGCGCGTCATGACTGCATATCGCTTCATCGAGCCATTGGATGTGCTGTACCTGCGCGGCAACCACCTGTTCGGCGAAGACAGCGCGCTGGGCCGGGTGGTGATGCCGCCTTGGCCGACGGTGTTCGCCGGCGCCTTGCGCAGCCGCATGCTGGTGGACGCTGGCACGGAGCCGAGTGCCTATGCCGAAGGGCGGATGCCCTCGGAGCCATATGCGACCGTTCTGGGGACGCCCGCGCGGCCCGGTACCTTCGCCCTGGGGGCGGTGCTCCTTGCGCGCCGCAATGGCGATCGCTTGGAGCGCTTCTATCCGCTGCCGGCCGACGTGCAGCTCTTTGAGCTCAGCAAGGCGAGCGAGGCGCAAGGTGGTCAATGGGAGAAGGGGCAAGACGGCACCCTGGAGATCCACCGTCTGCAGCCGGCGCGGCTCGATGCGGCGCTTGTCTGCAGCGGTGCAACCGCGAAACTGCCCGTGCTCTGCCGGGCGGAGGCCGGCAAGCCCGCCAGTGGGTATCTGCTGACCGAGGAGGGCTGGCGGCGCTACCTCGTGGGCGACGCGCTCGCGCCAGCGCATTTTGTCAAGCGCAACGAGCTGTGGACGCTGGAAGAGCGGCTGGGCATCGCTCTGGAAATCGCGGAGCGGCGCACGAAGAAAAGTGCACTTTACACCACGGAAACCGTGGCACTGCGGCCGGGCGTCGGCTTCCTGGTGGGCGTCAGTGGCGTCGATGATGCCCTGTTGCCCGCCGACGGCCTGTTGCGCCTGGGCGGCGACGGACGGGCAGCGGCCGTCTCTGCCGCGCCACAGCCTACCGCTCTCGAGCCGGACTGGGCGCGGATCCGGCAGACGGGCGCCTTCCGCATCGTGCTGCTCTCCCCGGGCCTTTTCCCGGGCGGCTGGCGGCTGCCTGGCCTCGATGCCGACGGGCGCTGGCGCTGTCAGGGAGCGACCGCCCGCCTGGTTTGTGCCGCCGTGGGGCGGGCCGAGGTGATTAGCGGTTGGGATGTAGCCACCAAGCGACCCAAGCCGGCCCAGCGTTTCGTTCCGACGGGCGCGGTGTACTGGCTGGAGGAATTCGAGGGGGATATCGCCGCGCTTCGCAAGCTTGCCAAGGACGGCCTCTGGGGCCTGAACGACGATAATCATGACCCACAGCGACGGGCCGAAGGCTTCAATCGCTTTGCCGTCGCCAACGCGTGAGAACCGGAACCATGTACCAGAAGAAAGCAGCGATTTTTCTCTACTGCGTCAGTCCTGTCCACATGGGTGCAGGCTCAGCCATCGGTGTTGTCGACAACCCCATCCAGAGGGAGGCGCATACCGGTCATCCGAGCTTTGCCGGCTCCGGCATCAAGGGCGCGGTGCGGCACGGCTTCGAACTGCTGGCTGGCGAAGGCGCGAGGGACAAGGCGGAAGCCATTTTCGGCAGCAACACCCGGGCAGGTGCCGCCAGTTTCGGCGACGCTCAGCTGGTGCTGTTTCCCGTGCGCTCGACCCGTCATGGCTATGTCTACGCGACCAGCTCTCAGGCGCTGGCCCGCGCCGCCCGGCTGCTTGCGCTGCTGGGACTGGAGCTCGACTGGCGCGTGCCCGACGTAGCCGAAGGCCAGGCGCTGCTCGGCGAGCAGGGCAAGGCCGAGCTGGCGGGCGGTGGCAAGCTGGATCTGGAGTTCTTCCAGTACACTGCGCAGGCAAGTGCTGCCGTGGAGGCTGTGGCCAGCTGGCTGGCCGACAAGGCCCTACCGACCGACGGCGGCTACGGCTACTTCCGCGACAAGATTCGCCGCCACATGGTGGTTCTGTCCGACACGGACTTCAGCTATTTCGTCCAGAACGCCACCCTGGTGGAGCCGCACGTGCGCATCAACGAGGAAACCGTCACCGCCGACAAGGGTGGCCTGTTCTACACCGAGAACCTGCCGCCCGAGTCGTTGCTCATCGCTCCCCTGTTTGCCTCGGCGGAGCGGGGCAGCGAGGGCATGACGGCAGAGCAGGTGATGGGCCACCTGCGCACCGCTCTGGACAAGAAGGCGATGCAGCTTGGCGGCGATGCCACGACGGGTCGTGGCCTGGTCGTGATGACCCTGGTGGAGGGCTAGAGCCATGGCACGGACCTTGGATCAGCTGCGCGCCGCCGATGCATGGCGACGCGCCATGAATTGCGACGAAGCCTATACCCGCCTGGCCAAGGGCTTGCCGGCGCTCATTATGAACAGCGGGCTGATGCAGACGATCGCCTATCTGGAGAGCAAAGGCGGTTCCGAGCATGCCAGGCTCGGCCGCGATCTGCGTGAGTGGCTTGCCACCCGTTTCCCCAGGCGCTTCGCCAGCTATGAGTTCAGAAGCTTCATGGATGCGCTGATGGAGTGCGAGCCGCTGGAGTTCCAGCAGATCACTGCCGAAGCCCTGGCCTGGCTGGCCTGGCTGCGGCAGATTGCCCCCGCCGTGACAAGGGAGAAGCAAGGATGAGCGCAAGGATGCATAAAGGGAGACTCGCGGCGGTTCCGCGATATCTGGGCCAGGACTTTGACCACACCGCGCCGGGCCACCGGTTCTATCTGTACGCCAAGCTGTGGCAGCCGGACTGGACGCTTTGCGAGGAGGAGGGGAACGGCACGACCCGCAAGTCCGCAAGGGTCGCAGAGCTGGCCGCGATCTCCCGGCTGACGCTCAACGAAGCCAGCCGGCCCAACCCCAACATCGCCTTGGTCAATGCCTTGGTCGAGCGCCAACAGTGGCTGGCCGAGAGCATCCTGCGCCAGCCTGGCCGTCGCATCCTGCAGTTGCCTGCACGCGCCGTGGCACCCGTCGCCACCGGGCTCGGCATGGAGCATCCGCTCGAGAACGGCTTCGCTTTCCTCACCCCCTACGGGCTGCCCTACCTACCTGGGAGCAGCATCAAGGGTGTTGTGCGGGCAGCTGCTCGCGAGCTCGCGAGTGGCGCCTTCCCCGACCTTGACCCCGCCGGCTGGGACGAGCAGGCCATCGACGCGCTGTTCGGCCCGCCAGTGGCGGACGGTGAGGCCGAGGACGCCAAGCGCCGGCAAGGGGCGTTGCGCTTCTGGGATGCCTTTCCTTTGCCGCCGATGAACGGCAGCCTGCTGATGGCGGAGATCATGACGCCGCACCAGGCGCATTACTACATGCAGAACGAACCGCCGCACGATTCGGGTAGTCCGGTCCCGATTCCTTTTCTGGCCATCGCGCCTGGTGCGCGCTTCGAGTTCGTCGTCGAGTGCGACCTGCGGCGGCTGCGCGAGCACAGGGAGACGCTGGTCGATGGCGAGCGCTGGCGGCAGCTGCTGCAGGCGGCCTTCGAGCATGCATTCAAGTGGCTGGGGTTCGGCGCCAAGACGGCGGTCGGCTACGGAGCGATGGAGACGGATACGCTCGAGCTGCAGCAGAGGGAGCGTGCGGCCCGCAAGGCCCAGGAACGCGCGGCGCGGGAGGAGCGCGAGCGCGCCGAGCAGGAAGCGCGCGCGGCGCGGCTCGCCGCCATCGAGGATCCGCTGTTGCGGGAGCTGGAGCAACTGCTCGAAGAGCGCCCGAACAAGGACGAGCCGGACTACGTGTTCCTGATCCCACAGCTGGAAAGCGGCCGTTTTGCCGGCAACGAGGCCAGGGTGGCCGAGGAGATCAAGAAGCGCATGGAGGCTGCCGGTCGCTGGAATCCCGAGGGCAAGGGCAGCAAGCCGGCGCAAAGGAAAGCCCACCAATACACGCTGCGGGTGCTGAAACACCTGAAGGAATGACGCGATGCACACCTTGGTCTCTTTTTTGGGACGCAATCTCTATCACAAGACGCGCTACCTCCTGCCGGATGGTTCCAGCGAAGAAGCGGCTTACGTCGGCTATGGCCTCAGGCGCGCGTTGCAGGTCGATCGCATGGTCATTCTGGGTACCGCCGGCAGCATGTGGGATCACCTGTTCGAACGTGACGTCGATCTGCAGAGCCGGGGGGAGGATCTGAGGCTCGAGTTGGCTGCGGCAGTTGAGGAGGAGAAGGTCACCCAGCAGCAGCTGGACCAGCTGGCGCCCCTGCTCGAAGAACAGCTCGACTGCACGGTCGGCTTGCGCATCATTCCCGAGGCGCTGGAGCCCAGGCAGCAGGTGGAGTTGCTGCAGGCGTTAGCCGAAGCCAGCGACGGCGCCCAGCGGCTCAGCCTCGACGTCACCCACGGTTTTCGCCACCTGCCCATGCTCATCCTCATGGCGGCCCTGTACCTGCGCAGCACGAGGCCCGAGCTGCGCATCGAGGGCATCTGGTATGGCGCTTTTCGCCCGGGCTCCAAGATGACCGAGGTGATCGACCTGGGCGGTATCCTCGAGATCGCCGATTGGCTGGATGCGCTGCGTCGGCACGACTGGCTGGGCGACTACGGCGCCGTCGCGGACCTCATCGACGACGAGGAAACCGGCGAGCTGCTGCGCCAGGCTGCGTTCAACGAGAGCATCCATCAGGGCCAGCAGGCACGCAAGCGGTTGCAGCGTTGCCGCGAGCGGTTGCGCGAGCGACCGCTGAGCGGACCAGGTGCTCTTTTCCAGCCACTGCTCGAGGAGCGCATCGCCTGGGTCGATCGGCAGCAGCTCTACCAGCGCCAGCGTGAGCAGGCGCTCAGTGCGCTGCAGCGCGGAGACTTCCTGCGTGCCTCGCTGTATGGCTTCGAAGCCTTCATTACGCGCCTGGTAAGGAGCACCGCGCCGGGCGCCGATCCCGATAAGTGGAGCGTCAGGGAAAAGGCCAAGGAAGACTACGAGAAGCACAAGCCGCGCGAGAGCTATCGCTGGTACGAACTGCTGCGGAATACGCGCAACGTGTTGGCGCACGGTACTCGGCCTCAGGAAAAGGAAATCCAGCGGGCACTTGCCTCGCCCCAACAGTTGCGCGCGCTGCTCGAGGAGTGCTTCGGTAAGCTTCTGCCCGAGGACGACGCATGATTCCCATCCTGGCGATGCGGCTGCGCTTTCGTGCCGAGCGCCCGCTGCACCTGCCAGTCTATCCCGGAGGGCTTTGGCGCAGCGCCTTCGGCAAGGCGCTGCGGGACCTGTGCTGCATCACCGGAGCGCCCAATTGTCGGGGCTGTCCCGCGCTCGCCGGCTGCGGCTACGGCATGCTGTATGAGCCGCCGGTCCGCCTGCCGGAAAACCGGGGGTTGGCCAGCCATTACAACGAGCTGCCCCAGCCCTATGTGCTTTCCCCCGTAGGGCGGCAGCCGGATGAACGCAGCGCGCTGCTCGACGTGATCCTCATCGGCCGGGCAGCGCGGCGCTGGCGGGAGGTGCTGGACGCCGCGGCAGCCTTGCGCCTGGGCAGGCAACCCCTGCGGCTGGTGGAAGCGACACCCCTGCCCATCAGCGGCGAGCTGCCGTCAAGGCCGGGCGAGGCAGCGGTGCCGCAGCCGCCGCCTGCGCCCAAGCGAGTGCGTGTGCATCTGCTCCACCCCCTGCGGTTGCGGCGGGAAAATCGCTATCTCGGACCACAAGACTTCGATTTTCGGACCTTCTTCACCACGCTGTGCCGGCGCATCTCCATGCTTCGCGCCCAGGAAGACGATCTTGCGCCGCTTGAGGCCGACTATCGCTGGCTGGCCGAGCGCGCACAGGCGGTGCATGTGGCCGATGCCTGCCTGCGCTGGGTCGAGTGGAAGCGCTATTCAGCGCGTCAGCAGCGAGAGATTCCCATGGGCGGTATCGTCGGCGTGTTCACCGCCGCCGGTGACCTGGAGCCGCTGTGGTCGTGGCTTTGGGCGGGACAATGGCTGCATGTTGGCAAGGGAACCGTGATGGGCCTTGGCCGTTACCGTCTGGAGGCTCTGCAATGACCGTCTGGATCGTCAGCCGCCATCCCGGCGCGCTGGAGTGGTTGCGCCGGCAGGGGATCACGGGCCGCGAAGTCGCCCATCTGGATCTCGGGCAGGTTGCGGCGGGAGACAAGGTGGTCGGTACCTTGCCGATCAGCATGGTGGCCGAACTGTGCGCGCTGGGCGCGTGCTACTATCACCTCGAGCTCAATCTGCTTCGGGAGCAGCGCGGGCGGGAACTCAGCGCCGACGAGCTGGATGCCGCCGGTGCCCGGCTGGTGCCCTACGAAGCAAGGCGCGTCGAAGACGCATGAGAGGAGGTTCTTTCCTGTTCATGTCAACGTGCATCTTCAGTGATATGGATTCTCTCCGCTTGCCTCTCGCGACAGCCCGGACTGCGACAGCTTGCTATCCCTCATTCCGCTTCGCTAACTTTCCGCGAAACGGAAAAGTCTGCAAGGGTGATTGTAAACTGTTGATCTTGATGGAGAATCCCGGCGCCGCGGTTTGAGAGATGCCCTGAACTAGAAGGGATTACGACCGTCGAACCGGCCAAGGTGGATGTCGGCCGTGGTTTGAGAGATGCCCTGAACTAGAAGGGATTACGACGCTCTCCGTCGTAGTAGGTGACGATCGGCAGCGGTTTGAGAGATGCCCTGAACTAGAAGGGATTACGACGCCTTCGGGAGCGCAGCTGTCCAAA
>Ga0079224_100004551_pt1 | contig 17996 bp, 18 predicted proteins | sample Stecom2015_FD_80414 | JGI IMG/M metagenome (GOLD analysis project Ga0079224, IMG submission 80414) | Agricultural soil microbial communities from Utah to study Nitrogen management - Steer compost 2015 | ecosystem: Environmental > Terrestrial > Soil > Agricultural land | place: USA: Utah...
AGCCGCATGAGCAGCGAGAGCCCGAGCGCGACGAGGCCGACCAGGATCGCGACGCTGCCGTACTGGATCGCTATGACCTTGTGATCCTGACTCCAGATGTACTTCGTGACGAAGGTATCCGGATCGTGCAGGTGGTGATCCCGGTCGGCAATTGCGACGTATGCCATGTAATGCCCCCTTCGGGCCTGCGGGTGTCGCCCCCGGTCGGCCGCGCGTTATCTCAAGTCCAAGTCGATTCGAGTACCCTCACCGTTCCCTCAGCTAGAGCGTATTGATGTACGCGACGACGTCGTCGATCGCCCGATCGTCGCGCAGGCTCGCGGCCATCATGGCCATCTGCAAGCCGTAGAGGTCGTCAGGATGCGCGCCGCGCACGCCGTCCCGGAAGTACTGCAGCTGGCGACGCAGATACCAGTCGCTCATCCCGGCGAGCCGCGGCGCGTTGGTGCTCCAGTTGCCCTGGCCGTCGCGGCCGTGGCATTCCGCGCAGGTCGCGTACAGCTTGCGCCCGCGGACCGGATCGCCGAACACGGTGTCCTCGGCGGGCTCGTCGGGGAGCGTCTCGATGTAGGCCGCAACGTCGGCGAGCATCTGCTCGGTCGCGAGCGTGCTCGCCATCGGGGCCATCTGCATGCCGAAGACGTCGCGCTCATCGCTGCCCCGCATCCGCTGCTGATACATCCGGATCTGCCGCTTCACATACCACGGCTCCTGACCGGCGATCTTCGGCGCATTCAGAGCCGGGTTGCCTTCGCCCTGCGCCCCGTGGCAGGCGGTGCACACCGCGTATGCGGCCTGGCCGGCCGCCGGATCGCCCCGCGGGGCCGACGCGGTCTCCGCATAGGTCGGCAGCGCCGCGAGCCAGGTCTCGAAGTCGGCTTCCTCGTCGATGACGACCTTGCCGCGCATCGCGAAGTGGGCGAGCCCGCACAGCTCCTCGCAGAGGAGCTCGTAGCTGCCGACCGTGGTCGGCGTGAACCACTGATACGTGACCATGCCGGGCACGAGATCCATCTTCGTCCGGAACTGCGGCACGGTGAAGTTGTGCAGGACGTCCGTCGAGCGAAGCAGCATGTGGATCGGACGCCCGGCCGGCAGATGCAGGACCGGGGTCGCGACGAGCAGGTCGTCCTGACCGGCCGGGTCCTCCGGGTCCATGCCGAACGGGTTGTCGACGCTCATGTGCCGAACGTCCGTGCGTCCGAGCACGCCGTCATCGCCGGGGAAGCGGAAGCTCCAGTGCCATTGCTTGCCGACGGCCTCGACGACGTCGGCGCCGTCGGGGACCGTGACGAACTCGCCCCAGACGAACAGCCCTGGGGTGAGCATGGCCGCGACGCCGAGCGCGGTGAAGGCCGTGAGCCCGCCCTCGAGCTTCTTGCTCTCGGGCTCGTAGTGGGCCTGGTGGTTCTTGCGGTGCCTGAACCTGACGAGGCAGTAGGCGGTGAAGAGGTTGACGGCAACGAAGACGATGCCGCAGACGAGAAAGGTAATGCCGACAGTGAAGTCGACGGAGCCCCAGTTCGATGCGAGCGGCGTGAAGTACCAGGGGCTCGCAAAGTGGAAGACGAGGGACCCGACGACCAAGAGGACGATGACGACGGCTAAAGCCATACCTGGTCCACCTGCGTTCTGGCAGCGATCTGTGCTGTGACCGCTTGAGTTGCCCGAAAGGCGTGTCGGCCCCTCTTCTTCCCTACACGACTACTCCACCTCGAACTTCCTGTTTCGAACCGGTTCCTGAGAACTTCCTGTCCAAAGAGGACGACTCGAAGCTCGACCTGCTCCCTACTCGACGATGAACTTGCCGTTCATCAGCACGAAATGGCCCGGGAACGAGCAGAAATACGTGTAATCGCCTCCCGGCTCGAGCTTGGAAAGATCGAACGTCACCGACACCTCCTCACCCCCGCCGATCACCTCGGTTGCGGCGATCACGCGGTCGTCGTTCGCCGGAACGTAATTGGGCGGTCCGGCAGCCTGCCCGGCCTGCGCGACCGGCATGTAGTCTTCCGTGGTCGTCAAGACCCAGTTATGTCCCATCACGTTGGCCGGCAGCTGGCCGACGTGGCGAAGCGTCACGGTCACCTCCTCGCAACTGGAGCTGACGCGCATCTCTTTCTTGTCGAACTGAATCTGATCGTTGCCCTCGATGGTCAACGAGCACTCCTGTGCAAGGCCCGGCGCGGCGGCGAACAGACCGGCGAGACCGAGCACGACCGTGAATCGTTTCATGGAGTTCCCTCTGCTTTCGATGACCGTGCAGCTCCAGTTGAGCACACAAAATCTTAACAGACCCTTAATGAGCGGTCATTGCGGCGTCCCGAAATCCCGAAGGTGCGATGATCGGAGCCGGGCGACGATGATTGCGGCAGCCGGCCGCCGATGTCAACGCCGAACGCGGCTCGGGGCGCCCCCGGTCAGATCTCCCGGGTTTTCAGATACGCGAGCTCGGACGCGCGCTGCCAGCCCTGCGACTGCTCGAGGAACGCTTTGTACGACGCCCATACCTTCGCCGCGACCGGGTCCCTCGCGGCGAGCCCTTCGACGACCTGCAGGGTGTACCGCTTGAGCTCGGCGAGCACCGGAGCCGGAAACTCGAGCACCTCGACGGACTCGTCGGCCTCGAGCTGCTCAAGGGCCCGCGCGTTGCGCGCCATGAACTCGGCCGTCATATCGAGGTTCACGGCCTGACAGGCGACCTCTACGATCGCCTTGAGGTCATCGGGAAGGCGTTCCCACGCACGGCTGTTCACGATGCACTCGAGCGTCGGCCCCGGTTCCTGCCAGCCCGGGTAGTAATAGTACCTGGCGGCCTGGTGCAGCCCGGTTGCGACGTCGTTGTAGGGCCCGACCCACTCCGCCGCATCGATCGTGCCGGTCTGCAGCGCGGTCAAAATGTCAGCGCCGGGCAGGTTGACCGGCGTGCCGCCGGCGAGCTTCAGCACCTCGCCGCCGATGCCGGGTATACGCATCTTGAGGCCGCGCAGGTCCTCCACGCGGTCGATCCTGCGATTGAACCAGCCGCCCGTCTGCACGCCGGTGTTGCCGGCAGGGAACGGCACGAGGTTGAACGGGGCGTAGACTTCGCGCCACAGCTCGAGGCCGCCGCCGTAATAGAGCCAGCCGTTCATCTCGTGCGCATTCAGGCCGAACGGGATCGACGCGAAAAACTGCGCCGCCTCGACCTGGCCGCGCCAGTAGTAGGCCGCGCCGTGGCCCATCTCGGCCGTGCCGCGCGAGACGGCATCGAACACCTCGAACGCCGGAATCAGCTCGCCGGCGGCGTAGACGCGGATCCTGAGGCGGCCCGCGCTCATCTGTTCGATGTACCGGACGAGCTTGTTCACGGCCGTGCCGAGACCCGGGAAGTTCGGCGCCCACGTCGTCACGACCCGCCACTCGAAGCGCTCGTCGCGGCGGTCGCCGCTGGTCGAGGTCTCGGGGCCCGGGGCGCACGCGGTCAGGGCGGCGGCACCGCCGACGCCGGCCAGGAAAGCGCGACGTTTCATATCAGCCTCTCGTGGTAGAGTCGAAGCTTGCGTACTAATAGCAGATCAATCGGTACGCGCACAGAGCGTCGGATACGTTCCCCACTGCGGTGGCCAGAATCCGTTAATCTTGGCTAGAGTTCTCCACTTTCTGGCGATTCTCTACAGAGTGGGGAAGCAGTAGGCGGTTGTCGCTGTGGAAGGAAAGAAAGTGGGTCGTAAGCGACGAGGGCGCCGGCCATGATCGGCCTGCTGCAGCGCGTGAGCCGCGCCGCGGTGACGATCGACGGCGAGGTCGTGGCGCGGATCGCGACGGGTCTGCTCGTGCTCGTCGGCGTCGAGCGGGGCGACGGGCCGGCGGAGGCGAAACGACTGGCCGAAAGGCTGGTCGAATACCGTGTTTTTCCCGATGCCGCAGGCCGCATGAACGTGAGCGTGAAGGACGCGGGCGGCGCGATACTACTGGTCCCGCAATTCACGCTCGCCGCAGACACCCGCAAGGGCACGCGCCCGGGGTTCTCCAAGGCGGCGGATCCGGCGGTCGGCGCCGTGCTCTTCGAGCGCGTCGTCGAGGAGGTCGGCGCGCTCGGCGTGCCGACGGCGTGCGGACGCTTCGGCGCGTCGATGGAGGTCGATCTGACGAACGTCGGTCCGGTGACGTTCTGGCTGCAGGTGGCGCCGCGAGGGTGACGGCGTCCGTTCATCGCTTTGGCGTATCATTAATTACTTTGCTGCCCCTCCAGGAGGGTTGGACATGGGACTCGGCGGAATCAGTATCTGGCAGCTCCTGATCATTCTGTTGATCGTCGTGTTGATCTTCGGCACGAAGCGGCTGAAGACGCTCGGCGGCGACCTCGGAAGCGCGCTGAAGAGCTTCCGCAAGGCGATGGAGCAGGACGACGACAAGGACCGCATCGGCGAGGAGCCGAAGCGCCTCGAGGGCGCGGCGGCGGAGGCGACGGCGCCCGATGCGGAGTTCGTCGAGCAGAAGGACAAGGCCTCTCACGGTTGAGCGCCCGAAAGGCACCGCGAGGGATTCGCTAAATGTTCGAGACCGGCGTCTCGGAGCTGATCCTGGTCTTCGTGATCGGGCTGCTGATCCTCGGCCCCGAGCGGCTGCCCCGTGTGGCGGCCCAGATCGGCCGCTGGGTCGCGAAGGCCCGGCGCGCGGCGAACCAGCTCCGCTATCAGCTCGAGCGCGAGGTTGCGCTGGAGGAGCTGTACAAGGCGCAGAAGAAAAAGCCGCGGCCCGCCGCGTCGAAAGAGGCCGCAGCCGCGCCCGGCGCCCAGCCGAGCGGCTCGGCGTCCGACGCCTCCTCGACAGGGACGGGCGAGGGCGGCGCTGAAGCGGGCACGGCATCCGGGGAGGCCGGCGCCGGATCGACGTCCGTCGACGGCGCGGAAACGATCGCGCCGGCCGGTGCAACGGCGTCTCGGGAAGCATCGGCGGGTCCCGACGGTGAAGGCTGGGCCGCGGACGAGGATTCCGCGGAGGCCGAGCCCGCGGTCGAGGCGGCCGACGGCGGCAAGATCCGCGGATCGGGTACGTCCAGATGAGCAGCGTGGCCGACGATCGAGAGCAGGAACAGCTTGCCGAAGGCACGCTGATCTCGCATCTCATCGAGCTTCGCTCGCGCATCATGAAGGCGATGGCGGCGGTGCTCGTCGTCTTCCTGTGCCTCGTGCCCTTCACGCAGGAGATCTTCACGTTCGTTTCCGAGCCGCTGCGCGAGGCGCTGCCCGAGGGCCAGACGATGATCGCGACCCGCGTCGCGAGCCCGTTCCTGACGCCGTTCATGACGACGCTGTTCGTCGCCCTGTTCGTCGCCATGCCCGTCGTGCTGTATCAGGCCTGGGCGTTCGTCGCGCCGGGCCTCTATAGGCGGGAGAAGCGGTTCGCGCTGCCGCTGCTCGTCTCGAGCATCATCCTCTTCTATGCGGGGGTCGCGTTCGCTTATTTCGTGGTCTTCCCGCTGATCTTCGGCTTTTTCGCGATGTCGACGCCCGAGGGCGTCGCGATGAACACGGACATCGGCGAGTATCTGAGCTTCGTGCTCACGCTCTTTCTTGCGTTCGGGGTCGCCTTCGAGGTCCCGATCGCGACGGTGATGCTGATCTGGAGCGGCCTCGTGAGCGTCCAGAAGCTCAAGGCCGCGCGGCCGTACGTTTTCCTCGGCGCCTTCGTCGCAGGCATGCTGCTCACGCCGCCGGACGTCATCTCGCAGACGCTCCTTGCGCTGCCGATGTACCTGCTCTACGAGGCCGGGCTCGTCATGGCGAAGTTCCTGCTGCCCGGCAAGATCGAAGCCGACCAGGTCGCGGAGGAAGAAGGCTGAAGCGAGCTCAGGGGCGCCTCGGCCGGGGCGGCCGCCTCCCCGGCAGCGTTGCCGGTCCAGTTCCGCTCCGCCACCCGAGCGGTCGGCCCGGCGGAATGGCGCAAACGCTCATCAGCGGCGGAGCCGAGCACCCATGAGCGCCGTGCCGTCGCCGCTCCCGCAGCTCACGTCGAAGGCGATCGTCCTCGGCATCCTGCTGTCCGTGATCCTCGCCGGCGCGAACGCGTACCTTGGGCTGTTCGCGGGGCTCACGGTATCCGCGTCGATCCCGGCCGCCGTGATCTCGATGGCGATCCTGCGGTTCTTCAGGGATTCGAACATCCTCGAGAACAACATCGTGCAGACGTCCGCGTCGGCCGGCGAGTCGCTCGCCGCCGGCGTGATCTTCACGCTTCCGGCCCTGATCCTGCTCGGCTACTGGAGCACGTTCGATTATTTCTGGGTCACCGCGATCGCCGGCATCGGCGGCCTCCTGGGCGTGCTGTTCACGATTCCGCTCAGGCGCTCGCTGATCGTCGATCTGAAGCTCGCGTATCCCGAGGGCACGGCGACGGCCGAGGTGCTGAAGGTCGGCGAGGACCCGAGCCGGGGCGCGGCGTACCTCGGCGCGGCGGCCGCGGTCGGCGCGCTCGCGAAGCTCGCCGAGACCGGGCTCAGGCTGTGGCCGGCGACGGCGCAGTCCGCCGCGTACGTCGGCTCGAGCACGATCGCGTACGTCGGCAGCAACCTCTCGCCGGCGTTGATCAGCGTCGGCTACATCGTCGGGCTCAACATCGCGGTGCTCGTGTTCATCGGCGGCGCGATCTCGTGGTACGTCGCGATCCCGCTCTATTCCGCGTTCGCGCTCGAACCGGGGACGCCGCTCGGCGATTCGCTCGCGGCCGGGACGCCCGCGGCGGACCTCGCGTTCCAGATCTGGTCGGCGGAGATCCGCTACCTCGGCGTCGGCGCGATGCTGGTCGGCGGCATCTGGGCGCTGATCTCGATGCGCGCGTCGCTCTTCTCCGGAATCGCGGGCGGCCTTCGGCGCGCGGCGCGCAGCGCGGGCGCCGCCGCCGTTTACGACCACCGCGAGCACGACACACCGATCCCGTTCGTGCTGACGGCGGTCGCCGTGCTGGTGCTGCCGCTCTTCGCGCTGTACTACGCCGTCGTCGGCACGCTCGGCGTCGCGATGGCGATGACGGTCGTGATGCTCGTGGCGGGGTTCCTGTTCTCGTCCGTCGCCGGCTACATGGCGGGCCTCGTCGGCTCCTCGAACAACCCGATCTCGGGCGTGACGATCGCGACGATCCTGTTCGCGCCGCTGCTGCTGCTCGGCCTCATGGGACCGGGGGCGGCGAGTGGCGCCGCCGCGGCGATCATGGTCGGCGGCGTCGTCTGCTGCGCGGCGGCGATCGGCGGCGATAATCTGCAGGACCTGAAGGCCGGCCACATCGTCGGTGCGACGCCGTGGCGGCAGCAGCTGATGCAAGGCGTCGGCGTGCTCTCGGCCGTGCTCGTCATGGCACCGATCTTGAACCTGCTGCTGCAGGCGTACGGTATCGGCGCCCCGACCCCCGAGCGGCCGAATGCGCTGCTCGCGCCGCAGGCGACTCTGATGGCGTCGGTCGCGCAGGGCGTCTTCGGCGGCGGCCTGCCGTGGGACATGGTCGGCTACGGGGCGGCGATCGGCGCCGCGATCATCGTGCTCGACGAATGGCTCAAGCGCAGGGAATCGACGTGGCGGGCCCCGGTCCTTGCGGTCGCGGTCGGGATCTACCTGCCGCTCGAGCTGGCGGTTCCGATCCTGATCGGCGGGCTGATCGCGCACGCGGCGAGCCGCGCGCGGGCACGGCGCGGGGCGGCGAACGCCGGCGCCCAGCACGGCATGCTGTTCGCGGCCGGGCTGATCACCGGCGAGGCGCTGATCGGCATATTCATGGCGATCCCGATCGTGCTCGCGAGCGATCCGGACGTCATCGCGCTCGGCGTGTCGTGGCCCGCCGCCGTCGGCATCGCGGTGATCGCCCTGATCGCGGCGGCGCTCTATCGGGTCGCCGCGCGCGCCGCGTGATGCGCGTCGGCGCCCGGTCCGTCAGCGCCGGAAGAACAGGTTGACGAGCACCGTGAGCACGATGCTGATGATGATCATCGACGTGATCGGAAAGAAGAACCGGGTATTGCCCCGCTCGATGTCGATGTCCCCGGGCAGCTTGCCGAACCAGGCGAGCGCGCCCGGGACAAAGTGCAGGAGGAGGCCGATTCCCAGTAGGGCGAGGCCGATCCCGATCAGGACTTTCGCAAGCATCGTCGGATCTCCGCGCGCATGAGCCTGCTCGAATCCAAGCTGCCGAACGTCGGCACGACCATCTTCACGGTGATGTCGCAGCTCGCCGAGCAGCACAACGCGATTAACCTCTCACAAGGGTTTCCGGATTTTCAACCGCCGGCGGAGCTGATCGAGCGCGTGACCCGGCATCTCGAAGCCGGCCGCAACCAGTATGCGCCGATGGCCGGGGTGCGCGAGCTGCGCGAGGCGATCGCCGGGAAGCTGCGCGCGCTCTACGGCGTCCACGCGGACCCGGAGACGGAGATCACCGTCACGCCGGGCGCGACGGAAGCGCTGTTCGCCGCGATCCACGCCGTGGTGCGCGCGGGCGACGAGGTCGTCGTGTTCGATCCGGCCTACGACTCGTACGAGCCCGCGGTCACGCTCGCGGGCGGCAGGACGCTCCACGTTCCGCTCGAGCGTCCGTCGTTCTCGATCGACTGGCAGCGGCTGAAGTCCGTGCTCTCGGATCGCACGCGGCTCGTGATCGTGAACTCGCCGCACAATCCGAGCGGGGCGCTCTTGACCGACGACGATCTCGCCGAGCTCGCCGCGCTGCTGCGGCCGTACGGCTGCTACGTGCTGAGCGACGAGGTGTACGAGCACATCGTGTTCGACGGCCGGCACGCGACGGTGCTCGCGCATCCCGAGCTCAAGGAGCGCTCGATCGCGGTCTTCTCGTTCGGCAAGACCTACCACGCGACCGGCTGGAAGGTGGGTTACGCCGTCGCGCCCAGGTTCCTGACGGAGGAGCTGCGCAAGGTCCACCAATACCTGGCGTTCTCGACGGTCACGCCCCTGCAGTACGCCCTCGCCGACTTCGTGCGCGAACGGCCGGAGCATTACCTGTCCCTGCCGGATTTCTATCGCGCGAAGCGCGATCTGTTCATCGAGCTTCTCGCGGGGTCGCGATTCGAGCTCGCTCCGGCGCGCGGAACGTACTTTCAGCTCGCGGATTACGGCAGGATCTCGTCGGAGCCCGACACGGAGTTCGCCCGGCGGCTGACCGTCGAGCACGGCGTCGCCGTCATCCCGATCTCGGTGTTCTGCGCCGAGCCTCCGCCCGGCGCGACGCTCGTGCGCTTCTGCTTCGCGAAGCAGGAGCAGACGCTGCGCGAGGCCGCGGCGAGGCTCGCCGGCGTGTAGCGGGCGGACGGCGGGCATGCAGGCTGCGGAGTGCGGTGACCGCGCGCGCCTGATGCGCCTCGCGGGGGCGGCGTCGGTGACGGTCGCCGTCCTGCTGATCGTGCTGAAGGCGTGGGCCTATGCCGCGAGCGGCTCCGTCGCGCTGCTCGGCTCGCTCGCGGATTCGCTGCTCGACCTTGCCGCGTCGCTGATCACGCTGCTTGCGGTCCGGGTCGCGCTCACGCCCGCCGACCGGGAGCACCGCTTCGGGCACGGCAAGTCCGAAGGGGTTGCGGGCCTCGTGCAGTCGCTGATCGTCGCCGGATCCGCGCTGTACGTCGGCATCGAGGCGGTGCGCCGGCTGCTCGCTCCGCAGCCGCTCGAGGCGCCCGCAGCCGCGCTCGGCACGCTCGCCGCGTCGCTGCTCTTGACGCTCGCGCTCTTCGCGCTGCAGCGCTACGTCATCGCGAAGACGGGGTCGCTCGCGATCGCGGCCGACTCGGTGCACTACCAGGCGGACATCCTCACGAATGTCGCCTTGCTCGTCGGGCTCTTCGCGAGCTACCGCTTCGAATGGCATCTGCTCGACCCGCTGCTCGGCCTCTTCGTCGTCGGGGTGATTCTCTGGAGCGTGCGCCGCATCGCGGTGGAGGCGCTCGACGTGCTGCTCGACCGCGAGCTGCCGACGCCGGACCGGCGCCGGATCGAGACCATCATCGCGAGGCACCCGGCGGTCCTCGGCTTCCACGACGTGCGGACCCGCTCGTCCGGGCACACGGACTTCATCCAGCTCCACCTCGAGCTCGATCCCGAGCTGACGCTATTCGAGGCGCACGAGATCTCCGAGGAGGTGGCCCGGGAGGTCCGCAAGGCGTTTCCGCGCGCGGAGGTGCTGATTCACGTCGATCCCTACGGCCTCGCCGAGCCTCGGGATCCGTTTTGAGGCGCCGCGAAGCTGTAATCAGTCGCCGGGCCGCTCGGAAGCCGCGAGCTCGTCCGTCAGCTCCAGCAGCGATTCGTACGTGCCCGTGAGCGTCGCGTTGGTCGTGTACTTGCCGTTGACGACGATCGTTGGGACGCTCGAGATCCGGTAGCGTCGGTTCAGCTCCTCGGCGTTCTGAATCCGCGCGTGCACGTCGTAGGAATCAAACGCCTCCTCGAACTCGGCCGCGCTCACGCCGAAGCGTGCGAAGAACTCGGCCAGGGCCTCGCGCGTATCGAGCGGATTGCGGTTCTCGTGGATCTCGGCGAACAGCGCCGCGTGCATCTCGTCGAGCTTGCCGAGCGCCTGCGCGGTATAGAACGCGCGCGCGTGCGTGCGCAGAACCGGATTCCAGAGCGCGGGAATGCGCACGAAGCTCACGTAGTCGGGCTTTCGCTCGAGCCAGCGCTCGAGGTACGGTTCGAGCGCATAGCAGTGCGGACAGCCGTACCAGAAGACCTCGGCGACCTCGACCAGGTCCGGGCTCGAGCTCGTCGGCTGCGTCGGTGTGAGGCGCTCGTAGTGCACGCCGAGCCGAAAGCGCTCGGACGTCGGCGGCTCCTCAGCCTCGTCGAGCCGGCCGGCCTCGGTGCCGGGCTCGGGAGCGAGGGCGGCCTGGTCGCCGCCGGGCTCGAGATCGCGGCCGGGATCGGCAGGCCGATCGCCCGCGCCGCACGCGGCGAGGAGGAGCAGCCCGAGGGGCAACAAGAGACGGTGCATTGTCTTCACAGCGAGTCTCCGGGCGTGTCCTCGACGGCCGCTGCGCTCACTCCCGGCCGGCGGGATCCGAGTTCATTGACGCAGCCCCTGCACGTAGCTCACCACCGCCCGGAGCTCGTCCTCGAGCAGCTGGTCCGCCACGTTGCGCATCATCTGATTGTAAGCGGTGTCCGAGCGGCGCGTTCCCGCCGCGTACTCCTGCATCGTCTTCAGCATGTAGGCCGCATGCTGCCCGCTGATGCGCGGATAGCCGGCGAGGTAGTTGCCGTGGCCGCCCGGGCCGTGGCACGCGATGCAGGCCGGCACGCCGCGCTCCGGGATGCCGGCGCGGTAGATGTCCTCGCCGAGCCCGACGAGCTCCGGGTCCGCGCCCTTCGGCGTCAGCGTCTGAGCCGCGTAGTACGCCGCGAGGTCGAGCATGTCCTGATCGGACAGCATCATCGCGAAGTTCTGCATGCCCGGATCCTGCCGCTCGCCGTTCTTGTAGGCTTGCAATTGGTTGTAAAGATAGCGCGGATGCTGCCCGGCCAGGCTCGGCCACTCGGCCGTCACGCTGTTGCCGTCGACGCCGTGGCACGCCGCGCACGTCGTCGATTTCTCCCGCCCGGCCTCGACCGAGCCGCCGAAAATGACGTCCTGTCCCTGCTCCTGTGCAGGGGCCGTCCCGGTCAGTACGGCCGCCGCGACCACGGCGACGGCGGCGAGCACCGTCGAGGGCCGCACCCGGCGGCCGCGCGGTTCGTCGATCATCTCGTCCACGCTCTCGGAAACTTCCCTGGATATGCTTTCGTCGGAATGAGGCGCGGATTGTACACTACTCGCGCTGCACCGTTCCGCCCGCAGTCCGCCCATGGCCGCCGCGAAATTCCTCACCAGCGCCTCGGATCCCAGCGGCTTCCTTCGGCCGGACGAGCCCGAGGTCGCGTTCGTCGGCCGCTCGAACTCCGGCAAGTCGAGCGCGATCAACGCCGTGACCGGCGCCCGCAAGCTCGCGCGGGTCAGCAAGACGCCGGGGCGGACCCAGCTGATCAATTTCTTCGAGGCCGCGCCGGGCAGGCGGATCGTGGACCTGCCGGGCTACGGGTTCGCGCGCGTCGCGCCGGAGGTGCGCCAGCGCTGGCGCCGCCTGCTCGAGGCCTATCTGTCGGGCCGGCCGAACTTGCGCGGCCTCGTTGTGACGATGGACATCCGGCGCGGGGTGACGGAGCTCGACCGGACGATGCTCGACTGGGCAGAGGCCCTCGGCCTGCCGACCCTGCTGCTGCTGACGAAGGCGGACAAGGTGAGCCGGAACGAGGCGGCGAAGCAGCGCCGCCGCGTCGAGCAGGAGGTGCCGACCGCCGCGGGGACGATCGTCTTCTCCGCGCAGACGGGGCAGGGGGTCGACGAGGTCCGGGCCCAGCTCGAACGGTGGTTCGCGGAGGGCGGCGGCCGGGGCGAGGGCGCGCCGGACGCGAAATAGGGGCAAAAAAAGGGCCCCGTGGGGGAACCGCGGGGCCAATTTGGTCGGCCCCGGGCATGGGATTCAGGGGACACGCCCGGGACCGGTGTTCCGGTTGGGGTAACCGGAACCAAGCCCGCTTAGGGAGGATAGCGGGGACGCCCTCATCGGACGTCTGCGAAATTAGTCAGGGGGCGGCTCGAAAAGTTCCGGGGGGCCCAGGCTCTTTTTTCACCCTGCCGGGGCCGGCGGACCGCGTCGGAGCCTGCGCGGAGGGGCGCATGCGCGCCTTGGGGATCGCCGCGGTTAGCTAGTGGGCCTCGTCCCAGTTGCCGCCGATACCGGCATCGACCCGCAGCGGCACGTCGAGTTCCGCCGCCGACTCCATCAGCCGCACGACGGTGGCGGCCGTCTCCTCGGCCTGATCGGCGCGGACCTCGAGCACGAGCTCGTCGTGGACCTGCATGATGAGCCGCGCGTCGACCGGCGAGTCCGTGAGCCACTCGTGGATCCTCAGCATCGCCCGCTTGATGATGTCCGCCGCCGTGCCCTGCATCGGGGCGTTGATCGCGCTGCGCTCCGCATAATGCCGCCGCTGGGCGTTGCGCTCGTTGATCTCCGGCAAGTAGAGGCGGCGGCCGAAAACGGTCGAGACGTAGCCTTCCCGCCGGGCACGCTCCCGGGTCTCGTCCATGTAGCGCGCGACCCCGGGGTAACGCTGGAAATACCGGTCGATGTAGCGCTGCGCCTCGCCGCGCTCGACGCCGAGCTGACGGGCGAGGCCGAACGCGGACATCCCGTACATCAGCCCGAAATTGATCACCTTCGCGGAGCGGCGCTGATCGGGCGTCACCTCCGCGAGCGGCACGTTGAACACCTCCGCCGCCGTCGCGCGGTGGATGTCCTCGGCCTGGGCGAATGCGGCGAGGAGGCCCGGATCGCCCGACAGGTGCGCCATGATCCTGAGCTCGATCTGGGAGTAGTCCGCCGCGAGCAGCCGGTAGCCCCGCTCGGCGACGAACGCCTGCCGGATCTTGCGCCCTTCCGGCGTCCGGATCGGGATGTTCTGCAGGTTCGGGTCGGACGAGGAGAGCCGTCCGGTCGCCGCCACGGCCTGGTGGTACGAGGTGTGAATCCGGCCGGTGTCGGGGTTGATCTCGCGGGGCAGCTTGTCGGTATAGGTCGACTTCAGCTTCGCGAGCGCGCGATGCTCGAGGATCAGCCGCGGCAGATCGTACGACTGCGCGAGCTCGGCGAGCACGCTTTCGGCCGTCGACGGCTGCCCGCCGGGCGTCTTGCCGAGCACCGGCAGCGCGAGCCGCTCGTAAAGCACCTCCTGAAGCTGCTTCGGCGAGCCGAGGTTGAACGGGCCGCCGGCCGCCTCGTAGGCCGCCCTCTCGACCTGCCTCATCGCTTCGGCGAGCTCGCGGCTCTGCTTCTCGAGCATGCGCGCGTCGACCTTGACGCCCGCCTCCTCCATCGCGAACAGGACGCCCGACAGCGGCTGCTCGATATCGACGTACAGCCGCTCGAGCCCCGGCGTCTCGACGAGCTGCGGCCACAGCGCCTCGTGGACCCGCAGCGCGACGTCCGCATTCTCGGCCGCGTAGCGGCACGCGTCCTCGACGGCGACCTGATCGAAGGCGATCCGCTTCGCGCCGCGCCCGCAGACGTCCTCGAGGGTCACCGTCTGGAGGCCGAGGTACTTGCGCGCGATGCCGTGGAGGTCGTGCCGCGTTGCGACCGAGTTCAGCACGTACGACTCGAGCATCGTGTCGTGGCGAACGCCCCGCAGCGCGATGCCGTGACGGGCGAGCACGTGCGCGGCGAGCTTGAGGTCGTGCCCGACCTTCGCCGCGGACTCGGACTCGAGCCACGGCTTGAGACGGCGCAGCACGGCGTCGCGATCGAGCTGCTTCGGCGCGGCGGCGTCGCGGTGCGCGAGCGGAATGTACGCCGCCTCGCCCGGCCGGACCGATACCGCGAGGCCGACCAGCGCGGTGCGCATGTAGTCGTCGGAGCGGTCGGCCTCGACGTCGAGCGCGACGAGCGGCGCGCCGGCGATGCGCTCGAGCCACGCGTCGAGCCGGGCCTCGGTCAGCACGGTCTCGTAGTCTCGCGGCCCCGCATGCTCGTCGGGGGAGGGGCCGGCGCCGGGCTCGGCCGCGGGCAGCCGCCGCTTGATCAGCGAGTGCAGCTCGAGCCGCGTGTACAGCGCGCGCAGGCCGTCGACGTCCGGCGGCTCGACCCGCAAGTCGTCGATTCCGAACGGCAGCTCGCAGTCGCAGCGGATCGTCGCGAGCTCGCGGAAGAGCGGCAGGTCCGGAACGGCCTCGCGGAGCCGCTCGCCGGCCTTCCCCTTGATCTCGTCGGCCCTCTCGATCAGCTCGTCGAGCGAGCCGTATTGCTCGAGCCACTTCGCGGCGGTCTTGGCGCCGACGCCCTTCACGCCCGGGATGTTATCCGTGGTGTCGCCGACCAGCGCGAGATAGTCGACGATCCGCTCGGGTTCGACGCCGAATTTCGCCTTGACGGCGGCCGCGTCGATCGGCTGCGAGACGTCGCGGCCGGGCCGCGGCATCGTGTCGACGAGCGTGATCTTCCCGTCGGTGACGAGCTGCGCCATGTCCTTGTCCGACGTCGAGATCACGGTCCGGATGCCGGCGTCGGCCGCCTGCCTCGCGAGCGTCCCGATCACGTCGTCCGCCTCGATTCCCGGCACGCTCAGGACCGGGATGCCCATCTTGCGGATCGCTTCGATCAGCGGCTCGATCTGCGCGCCGAGCGCGTCCGGCATCGGCGGCCGCGTCGCTTTGTAGTCCTTGTAAAGGTCGTCGCGGAAGGTCTTGCCCGGCGCGTCGAACACGACCGCCATTCGCTCCGGCGCGTATTCGTCGACGAGCTTGTAGATCATGTTCAGCACGCCGAGCAGCGCGCCCGTCGGCTGGCCGTCCTTCGTCGACAGGTCGGGGAGCGCGTGAAAGGCGCGGTAGAGGTACGAGGAGCCGTCGACGAGGACGAGGGGCTTATCGGCCATCGGCTCGGTTTTCCGTCTCGTCGCCGTCGTCGGATTCGGCCTCGGCCTCCCCCGCTTGCCCGCCGCCTGCGCCGGCGGGCGCGTTTCCGCCGGCCGAAGCCGCGCCGGCGGGCCCGCGCGCTGCCGCGCCGTCCGGCAGCACCAGCGGTCCCTTCTGACCGCAGCCGGCGAGCGCCGCCATCGCGATGCCGGCGAGGAGCAGGCCGGCCGCGGTTCTCGCGCGCTCGCGCCGCATGCCGTTCGCCGGTCGCTGTCGCCGTTCCGCCGTCATGGCTTCTTCGCGGCGAGCTCGGCCGCGACCCGGCGATACGCCTCGCGGAAAGGCAGGCCCTGCTCGAGCACGAGCTGGTTCGCGCGGGCCGCCGCGAAGAGCTCGTCGCCGAGGCGAATGTTCTCCGGGCGAAACCGCACGCCGCGCAGCGCGTGCGCCGTGATCTCGATAACGGCCTCCGCGAGGTCGATGCTGCGGAACAGCGGCGCCTTGAGGCGCTGCAGGTCGCGGTGGTAGCCGGAGGTCAGCTTCGCGATGATGCCGAGCGTCTCGACGAGCGCGCCGTTGATCGTCGCCTGCGCGGCCCGCAGCAGCTCGAAGACGTCCGGATTGCGCTTCTGCGGCATGATCGACGAGCCGGTCGTCATCTCGTCGGGCAGCGTCACGTACGCGAACTCGGCCGTGTAGAACAGCAGCAGGTCCGACGCGAGCCGGCCGATGTCGCCGACCAGCAGCGACAGCTCGAAGATCACGCTCGCCTCGGCCTTGCCTCGCGAGAGCTGCACGGCCGTGACCGGCTCGTGAACGTGTGCGAAGCCGAGCTCGCGGCGCGTGGCGTCGCGGTCGAGCGGCAGGTTCGGCACGCCGTAGCCCGCTGCCGAGCCGAGCGGGTTCCGGTCGATGCGCGCGAGCGTGCGCAAGAGCCCTTCGCGGTCGTCGCGCAACTCCGCGGCAAAGCCTTCGGCCCAGAGCCGCACCGAGCTCGGCATCGCGGGCTGCATGTGCGTGTAGCCGGGCAGCGGAAACTCGCCCTGCGTGTCGGCGAGCGCGTCGAGAGCACGGATCACGGCGTCCGTCCCTTCGGCGAGCGCGGCGACGGCATCCTTGAGGTACAGGCGCAGCGCGGCGAGGACCTGATCGTTGCGCGAGCGGCCGAGATGCACACGGCCGCCCGCCTCGCCGATGCGCTCGATCAGGCGCGCTTCGAGCGCGCCGTGCACGTCCTCGTCGGCGAGCTCGATGCGCCATTCGCCCGCCGCGTGCTCCTTCGCGAGCGCCTCGAGCCCGGCGCGGATCGCGCTGCCGTCCTCGGCGGTGATGAGGCCCTGCTGCTCGAGCATCCGGGCATGGGCGATCGACGCGCGCACGTCGTACTCGACGAGCCGCTCGTCGAGCAGGTGATCCTCGCCCGCCGTGAAGCGCAGGATGCGCTCGTCGAGGGGCAGGCCCTTGTCCCACAGCCTAGCCATGGCGGGGCGAGGTGCCGCTCACGCCTGCTGCTCCGCCGGGCTCAGGTGCTCGACGTCCTCGACGACCATCGTGCCCGTGCCTTCGTTCGTGAAAACCTCGAGCAGCAGGCTGTCCGGCAGCGCGTACGAGATCACGTGCACGCGCGGCACGCCGCCCGCAAGCGCCTTCTCGATCGCCGCTGCCTTCGGCAGCATGCCGCCCTTGAGCTTGCCCTCGTCCTTGAGGCGCTTGAGGCCCGCGATGTCGACGTACGAGATCAGCGAGCCCGGATCGTCGAGCGACTCGAGGATGCCGGCGACGCCGGTCGCGAGGATCAGCTTCTCGGCCTTGAGCGCGCACGCGATCGCGGCGGCGACCGTGTCCGCGTTGATGTTCAGCAGCGTGCCGGAGTCGTCGGCCGAGATCGGGCTCACGATCGGCACGAGATCGTCCTCGAGGAGCTTCGCGATCACGGCCGGGTCGACGCGCTCGATGTCGCCGACGAAGCCGTAGTCGACCGGCCCGCCCTCGCGCTCGACCGGCGGCCGCCTCTTCGCCCGAATCAGCCCGCCGTCGACGCCGCTGATGCCGATCGCCGGCACGCCGAGCTCGCGGCACGCCGCGAGGATCTCGGTGTTGATGCCGCCGTTCATGACCATCGTCGCGATCTCGAGCGTCTCCTTGTCCGTCACGCGGCGGCCGTCGACGAACCGGCTCTTGAGGCCCAGCCGCTCCGCGAGGCGGGTGGCCTGCGGACCGCCGCCGTGCACGACGACGACGCGGATGCCCACCTGGTGCAGGATGCCGATCTGCTCCATCAGCGCGCGCGTCGACTCCGGCGTCGTGAACGCGTCGCCCCCGGCCTTCAGCACGAAGACCTTGCGCTTGTACATCCGCACGTACGGCACGGCGTGGCGCAGCGCCGTGACGACGATCGTCCTTTCCGTCCCTGAGAGTCTCGGCATCGCCTTCATCCCTTCAGCATGCGATAGAGCACGGCCATCTGCACGAGCATCCTGTTGTGCGCCTCGCGGATCACGACGCTGCGCGGGCCGTCGAGGATCCGGTCCGCGACGACGACGCCGCGGCGGACCGGCAGGCAGTGCATGAAG
>Ga0079224_100004552_pt1 | contig 17994 bp, 16 predicted proteins | sample Stecom2015_FD_80414 | JGI IMG/M metagenome (GOLD analysis project Ga0079224, IMG submission 80414) | Agricultural soil microbial communities from Utah to study Nitrogen management - Steer compost 2015 | ecosystem: Environmental > Terrestrial > Soil > Agricultural land | place: USA: Utah...
CGGGCCGACGCGGCCCGCGCAGGCGAGGCTGATCGAGCCGCCGGCCATCTGGCCGCGGAACCCGCCGATTCGCGAGCGCAAAAACATCCCGACCGCCTGGATCGAGCTCACCATCCGTGAAGGCCGCAATCGGCAGGTGCGGCGCATGACGGCAGCGGTCGGGCACCCGACCCTGCGGCTGGTTCGCGTCGCCGTCGGCCCGTGGCGGCTGGGCGGGCTCGCTCCCGGCGAATGGGTCGAGGCCGAGCTGCCGCCGGCCTGGCGGCAACCGGCAGTGCAAAAGAAATCCCCACCGCGGCCCGGGAGCCGTCGGACCAGGTGACTCGGCTCAGCGACGGCCGGCCTGATCGCCGTGGTTCCTGGAACCCTTGGGGCGCGATTCGACAATAGGCGGCGGTGCCGGACTGATGATGTTATCCGGCTGATCGGTGAAGGCCTCTGCCCGCCGCTGCGTCTCTTCCAGGGTAGTCTTCTTCGGCAGCGGCTTGCCTTGCTCGCCGATGGCCTTTCGCCGCAGTTCGTCGTCTTTCGGCTGGCGGACTTGGCTGCGGTGGTACTCGCCGGGATCGCGCAGATTGCGTTCATCGGACATGGCGTGCTCCCGTCTGCGGCATGCGTCAGGCCGATATGGGGGTTCTCCCGGGTCGGCAAACCCAGGGGCCGACCAGCCGCTCATGACCCGGCCCCATCTTTCTTGATTTCGCGACGAGGAGGCTGTGGTGCGCTGGCTGGAGTGGCTGCTGCTGTTTGGTGGAGTGCCGCTGGTGCTGCGCTGGCGGGTGCCGCCGGACCTGTGGCCGTATCTGCTTGCGGCGCTTGCGCTGCCTGGGCTGTTGGCGGCCTGCCGTCGGGGCGGCGGCAACTGGAAGCGCCGGCCGCGGCCTGCAGAGCGGGTGCAGCTGCGGGTGTTATTGCGCCGGTTCGGGATCTGCGCGCTAGGCCTGCTGACGGCCGTAGCGTTGCTGGCGCCGGAGCGGCTGTTCGATATGCCGCGGCAGCAGACCGCGCTCTGGCTGCTGTTGCTGGCGACCTATCCGCTGTTCTCGGCGTATCCGCAGGAGCTGATCTATCGCTATCTGTTCCGCCGCCGCTACCGGCGGCTGTTCCGGCGGCGCGGCGGCTGGATCGCCGCCAGCGCGGCCGCCTTCGCTTGGTTACACATCGTTTTCGGCAATTGGCTGGCGGTGGTCCTGACCCTGATCGCCGGCGCCTTCTTCGCCCAGACTTACCTCGCCGGCCGCTCGCTGCGGCTGGCGGTGGTCGAGCACACGCTGTATGGAGCGCTGGTGTTCTCGGTCGGCATCGGCGAGTTTTTTTACCACGAGCGGGTGTCAGCCGGCGGCGCGGGTCTCGCTGTTGCAGCCATGCCAGGCGAGGAAGCGGGCAGCACCGTCGCGGCCCATATAGCGGGCCAGCACCGCTGGGTCGGTACGGGTCAGATCCACCATGATCAGCCCGTCCAGCGCGTTGGCGAACGCCGCATCGACATTGAAGCCGAGTACCCGCCCGCCGAGCTTGAGGTACTGGCGCAGTAGCACCGGCATGCCCTTGCCGTCTGTTTCGATGTGCTCCAGCAGGCGCGAGACCTGCTCCGGATGGCGCGGGATAGTGAGCTCAACCCGCTGCCGGCGCGGCAGGCCTTTGAACGGCTGGCGCGGACGCACCTGGCGCGCCAGTTCGGGCAGGAAACTGTTGGCCCGCAGAAAATCCACCAGCAACTGGCGTGAGGCGGTGCGGTAGTCGGCGCTGATGCTGACTGGTCCGAACAGCACTTTGTAGCGCGGGTTGGCCGCGACATAGGCGCCGATACCTTTCCAGAGCAGCAGCAGCGGCTGGTAGCTGCGCTGGTATTCCGGCCGGATGAAAGAGCGGCCAAGCTCCAGCGCCGGGTTCAGGGCATCGAGCAACTGGCGCCGGAAGCGGAACAGCGATTGCGTGTACAACCCCTTGCGGCCGTAGCGGGCCAGGATGTGGTCGGCCTGGCCGAGCCGATATGCGCCTACCAGTTCGCGTCGCTCGTGGTGCCAGATAAACAGATGCAGGTAATAGGCGTCGTGCAGGTCGATGTCACGGCTCCGGCCGGTGCCCTCGCCAGTAGCGCGGAAGGTGACCTCCCGCAGGCGGCCGATTTCCTGCAGCAGCCGCGGGATCCGGTCGGCCCGCACGCAGTACGCACTGAACGGACCGCTTTCTGCCAGCAACGTGTCGCGGTCGAGCGCGGCGACTTCGGCCGCCAGCAGTTCGGGATCTTCGGCCGCAGCGATGGGTTCCGCCTGGGCGAGCGGTACGACCTCCGCCGGCTGCTCGGCGAGCGCGTAGCAGCGCAGCCGCAGCAGGGTGGCCATATCCTCTGCGGGCATGCCGGCCAGCCGCTCAGGTGTGACAGGTGCGCCGAATCGCACGCTGATCCGGCTGCCTGCCTTGTTCAGCAATTCACGCGGCAGCAGCGCGGTGCGCAGACGCGGGTGCACCAGCCCGGCGATTTGGAAGCCGACGCTGTTGCGCCCTGGAATATAAGCCGGAATTACCGGCGCACCGGTGCGGGCGACGATCCGCAGCGCTGCCGGGTGCCAGGCCGGATCGGTAACGGTGCCGCGCCGCAGTTGCAGATGGGATACCTCGCCGGCTGGGAACACCACTAGCAGACCGCCATCTTCGACCCAGCGCACGGCCTGCCGCAGCGGTGCGCGGTTACGACGGCCGGCGTCCGGGCCGCCGAACGGATCGACCGCGATGAACAGCGGTGCGATCTCAGGGATGCGGCTCAGCAGGCCGTTGGCAAGGAAACGCACATCGGGGCGAATGTGGCGCAGCAGCTTGGCCAGTACCAGCCCTTCGATGGCGCCGTATGGATGGTTGGCGACCAGCACTGCGCCGCCGCTGACGGGGATATGAGCGAGTTCGTTCGCGGCCGCCTGTGGTTCGACCTCAAGCCAGGCCAGTGCGGCATCCACGAATCTGTCGGGGTCGAGTCCGCGCGGCAGCTCGTCGTAAGCAGCCTGCAGCCGGCGCAGACCGCTCAGCCGCTCCAGCAGTTCCTCCAGTGGGCCCAGGCGCAGGGCGCCGTTGAGCAGAAACGGATCGGCCAGTTCGCGCATAACGCTCCTCGCATGCAGGTGTTTGCACGGAGCGTAGGCGGTGGATCTTACCGGCCGGTTGAACCTCGATGACCGACGGGTGACGGCGAGGCGTGGCCGTGGTGTCTCAGCCCGACAGCGGCAGCCGGCGGTAACCCACCGCTTCCAGCACGTGGGCGGTGGCGATGCGGTCGCTGCCGTCGAGGTCGGCGATGGTGCGGGCGACTCGCAGGATGCGGTGGTAGCCGCGGGCGGACAGGCGCAGCCGGTCGACCGCCTGGTCCAGCAGCTGCTGGGTCGCCGAGTCCAGGCGGCAGGCCTGATCCAGTTGTGCGCCGCTGAGGCGGGCGTTGACCACGCCCCGCGTCAGCTGCCGGGCCCTGGCGGCGATCACCCGCTCCCGCACGGCGGCGCTGGGTTCGCCGTCCGGCGCGGCGCGCAGCACCGACGCCGGCAGGCGGGGAACCTCGACGATCATGTCGATGCGGTCGAGCAGCGGGCCGGACAGCCGGTTCCGGTAACGCGCCACCTGTTCGGCGCTGCAGCGGCAGCGGCCGTCGGGGTCGCCGAGGTAGCCGCAGGGGCAGGGATTCATGGCGGCGATCAGTTGGAAGCGGGCCGGATACTGTACCCGTGCCGCTGCCCGGGAAATGGCGACATAGCCGGTTTCCAGCGGCTCGCGCAGCGCCTCCAGCGCCCGCCGGCTGAACTCGGGCAGTTCGTCGAGGAACAGCACGCCGTTGTGGGCTAGCGAGATCTCGCCGGGCCGCGGCCGGGCGCCGCCGCCGATCAGCGCCACGTCGGAGCTGCTGTGGTGCGGAGCCCGCAGCGGCCGCCGGCCCCACAGCTGCGGCTGGAAGCCCAGGTCGCTGACCGAGGCCACGGCGGCCGTTTCCAGGCGTTCGGCCTCGGTCATGGGCGGCAGGATGCCGGGCAGCCGGGCGGCCAGCATGCTCTTGCCGGTGCCGGGCGGGCCGACGAACAGCAGCGAATGGCCGCCGGCGGCGGCGATCTCCAGTGCCCGCTTGGCCGGTTGCTGACCCTTAACATCCACGAGGTCGGCCACCGGCACGGCATCGGAGGGTGGGGGCGGCTCCGCCGGATTGAGCGACGCGGTGCCGGTCAGATGCGCGCAGACTTCCAGCAGGTGACCGGCGCCGAAGCAGGCTTGCGGATGCACCAGCGCCCCTTCGGCCGCGCTCGCCGATGGCACGATCAGCCGGCGGCCGCTGGCACGGCTCTGGAGCGCCAGCGGCAGCACCCCGGTAATCGGCCTTAGCGAGCCGTCCAGGCCCAGCTCGCCGGCAAACTCGTATTCTTCCAGCTCGGCCTTGAGCTGACCGCTGGCCTTGAGAATGCCGAGCGCGATCGGCAGGTCGAAGCGGCCGCCCTCCTTCGGCAGGTCGGCCGGTGCCAGGTTGACCGTGATGCGGCGGTTGGGAAATTCGAAGCCGCAGGTGAGCAGCGCGGAGCGGACCCGGTCCTTGCTCTCGCGCACGGCGGCCTCCGGCAGGCCGACGATGGAGAGCGCCGGCAGGCCGTTGGCCAGATGCACCTCCACCATCACCGCCGGCGCGTCGATGCCCAGAGCCGCACGGCTGCGTATCACCGCCAGTGCCATGTCCCCCCTCCCTGTGTGCCCAGGAGCCTCGAACAGGCCGCAGGTCTATAAGGCTCCTGCATGCTGCGGTTTATGCGGCCGCGGTTTGCCGTCGCGTTATGATTATGACTGAAGGAAGCGCGTCACATCGGATCGTGCATGGTTGCGAGACTTTCCCGCCTGTTTACCAGCCGTAGCCGGCCTCTGGCCGTGCTGGTGCTGTTCATCTGCCTGCTGGCGACGTTCTGGGGCTGGCTGCAGGCGCGTGAGCAGGTCGAGCAGGAAGCGCGCAGCTATTTCGATTCCCGTGTCGCCCAGGTCCTGAATGCGATCCAGCTGCGGATGCGCACCTACGAGCAGGTGCTGCGTGGCGGAGTGGCGTTTTTGTACGCCAGCCAGACCGTTACCCGCAGCGAGTGGCGCACCTATGTCGACACGCTCGAGCTGCAGACCAATTTTCCCGGCATCCTCGGCGTCGGTTTCACGGTCTACGTGCGGCCGGATGAAGTGCCGGCGCTGGAGCAGCGGCTGCGTGCCGAAGGGCACCCCGAATTCCGGATCTGGCCGGAGGGGGCGCGGGACGTCTACACCGCCATCGTCTATCTGGAGCCCTTCAATTGGCGTAACCGGCGCGCCATCGGCTTCGACATGTACTCGGAGCCGACCCGGCGCGAGGCCATGATCGCGGCCCGCGATACCGGCAGGACGATGGTCACGGGCAAGGTCCAGCTGGTGCAGGAAACCACCGAAGGCGTCCAGGCCGGCTTCCTGATGTACCTGCCGGTCTACCGGGGCGGAGTGGCGCCGGCGACTCTCGAGGAGCGGCGGGAGCGGCTCCTGGGCTTCGTCTACAGCCCGTTCCGGATGGATGACCTCATGGCCGGCCTGCTCGGCCGCAGCGTGCCGGATCTGGCGCTGCGCATCTATGACGGCCTCTCGATGACGCCGGACAGCCTGATGTACGAGGGCGGCTACCAGCCCGGCCTGCCCGCGTTCGAGCATGTAGAGACCATCCAGATCAACGGCCATTCGTGGACGATCTACCTTGCCTCGCAGCCGGCGCTGGAGCAGGCCATGCTGGAACGCAGCCGGCCATTGATCGTGCTGCTGGCCGGCCTGGGGCTGAGCCTGCTGCTGTTCGCGCTGCTGTGGATGATCGCCGGTACCGAAACCCGGGCGATGGCCATGGCGCAGACGATGGCGGCGGCATTCCGGCGCAGCGAGGCGAAGTTCGCGTCGCTGGTGCAGGCGGCGCAGGACGGCATCGTCATTGCCGACAGCGCCGGGCGCATCGTTGCCTGGAATGACGGCGCGGCCCGGATGTTCGGCTATCAGGAACAGGCGGTGCTGGGCCAGCCGTGGGCGATGATCCTTCCGGAGCGGCTGCGGCCGGAATTCGACCGCTGGCAGCAGGCGGCAATGGCCGGCGACAGGAGGCTGCTCGGGCGTGCGGTGGAAATCTACGGCCGCCGCCAGAACGGCGAGGAATTCCCGATCGAAGTGACGCTGAGCCGCTGGGGCGCCGGCGGCGAGATGTCGCTGAGCGCCATCATCCGCGACACCAGCGAGCGCAAGCGGGTCGAGCAGGCCCTGCGGCTGAGCGAGGCGCGCTTCCGGACCACCTTCGAGAATGCCGCCATCGGCATCATGCTGACCGATCATCAGAACAGGATTGTCGAAGCCAATCCGGCACTGGAGCGGATGCTGGGCTATGACGTCGGCGAATTGCGCGGGATGGAGCAGAGCGGTCTGGTCCACCCCGATGACCGGGCGGCGACCGAGGTTCTTGCCGAGGCGCTGGTGGAACGGCGGCAGCCCTTCGTCAAGCAGCAGAAGCGCTATCTGCGCAAGGACGGCACGGCCATGTGGGGCAGCGTCACCGTTTCCCTGATCCGCGACGATGACGGCAAGCCCCTGAACCTGCTGCGCATGATCGAGGATGTCACCGAACTGAGGGCCGCCGAGGAGGCGCTGAACAGGGCGTATCACGAGCTGGAGCAGCGGGTGGAAGCACGAACCTGGGAGCTGCGCGCCCAGGCCAGCGAGCTGGCCCGCTCCAATGCCGAGCTGGAGCAGTTCGCGTACGTCGCCTCGCATGACCTGCAGGAGCCGCTGCGTTCGGTGTCCAGCTTCGCGCAGCTGCTGGAGCGGCGCTACAAGGACCAGCTGGGCGAGGAGGGGCTGCGGTTTGTCCGTTTCATCGTCAGCGGCACCGACCGGATGCGCCATCTGATTACCGATCTGCTCGCCTATTCGCGGGTCGGTGCCCGGGAAAAGCCGCTCACTGCCGTGGATACCGGCGAAGTCCTGGCGACGGTGCTCAGCGACCTGGATGCGAATATCGGCGAGCGCCGGGCCGAGGTCAGCCACGGCCCGCTGCCCACCGTCTGGGGCGATGCCGGCGATCTGCAGCAGCTGTTTCAGAACCTCATCGCCAACGCCTTGAAGTTCAACCGATCCTCACCGCCGCGGGTGGAGATAAGCGCCGAGGATCACGGCGGGGAGTGGCTGTTTACCGTGCGCGATAACGGCATCGGCATCGACCCGGACTTCATGCCGCGGCTGTTCACGATTTTCCAGCGCGGCCATGGCCGCGAGGAATACGCCGGCACCGGCATCGGCCTGGCGATCTGCAAGAAGGTGGTGGAGCGCTGTCACGGTCGAATCTGGGCGGAATCCGAGCCGGGCCGCGGCACGGCATTCTTCTTCACCCTGCCCAAGCCGCCGGCGGACAGCGCGGCCGACACCGAGGCGCTCCGTCGCGGCGCCGGTCGCGGCTGACCTGCCAGGGTCAGCTGGCGTTCGGTGGGGTGACCTGGGCGGCGGCCGCGGCTTCGAGCGCCGCGACGCGTTGTTCCAGCGTCTCCAGGTGGGCGCGGGTGCGGGCCAGGACCTTGGCCTGGGCATCGAATTCCTCGCGCGTCACCAGGTCCAGCCGCGAAAACATGCCCTGCAGGGTGGCGCGCATATTGCGCTCCATCTCCTGCTGGAACTCGCGCAGGCCCGGCGGCAGGCTTTGCGCCAGCTTGCGCGCCATCTCGTCCAGAGATTTCGGGTCTAGCATGGGGTCGTCTCCATTCATCGGATTACAGCGGGCGAGCCGTGCTGCAAGCATCGTCCGGCAAGAATGAAGCTGGACGGCGCTCGCAGCAAGTCATGGCGCCGGGTCGCGTTCAGCCCGGCGCCATGGTGGCGATGAGCCGGGAATCCTCCAGCGCGGCGGTGCGGTGCACGGTGGCGGCCTGATAGTCCGGCGTGCCAAGCATGTCGAGAAAGGCCGCCACGGACGGATAGCGTACCAGCAGCACATCGTCCCAGCGCTCATCGGGCGGCGCAATCACGCCCAGCATTGCCGCACCAGCCCATACCACCTCACCGCCGACGGCGGCGACTTGCTTGACCGCGGTCCTGGAATAGCGGCGATACGCCTCACGTCCGGAGCAGGGGTCGAATGCCGCCTCCGGCGGGTAGGCCGCGGCGTCGCGATAGCGGAGCAGGTTGAGCATGACTACCGGCTTGTCCTGCGGCAGAGCGGCCAGTTCGGCAAGCGCGGCGCGGGTCGGGTCGACGGTCTTCATCCAGGTCCTCTTGTCGTGGCTTGCTTCAGGCGATTCGGGCAGGCATGACCTGCGAGAGCACCGCCACGAAGTGGCAGGCGCTGCCGCCCAGCACGAACAGATGCCAGATAGCGTGCGAGTAGGGAATGCGGCTGTGGTAGAACACGGTGCCTACCGTGTAGGTGAGGCCGCCGGCCAGCAGCCAGATCAGCGCCGAGGTAGGCAGTTCGCGCAGCATCGGCCCGATCGCGATCACCGCCAGCCAGCCCATGCCGATATACATCAGCGTCGAGAGCACCCGCAGCTTTCCCGTGCAGAACAGCTTGAAGACGATGCCGGCCACCGCCAGGCCCCAGACCACCCCGAACAGCGTCCACCCCCAGCCGCCACGCAGGTCAACCAGCATGAACGGCGTGTAGGTGCCGGCAATGAGGACGTAGATGGCGCAGTGGTCGAACACCTTCAGCCGTGCCCGCACGATTTCGTGGCGCACGGCGTGATACAGCGTCGAGGCGCTGTAGAGCAGCAGCAGCGAGGCGCCGAACACGGAGGCGCCGACGATCTGCCAGACATCGCCGAATACCGCGGCGAGCGTGATCAGCACCGCACCGCCACAGGCGCTGGCGAGTGCGCCGAGTCCGTGCGTTAGAACATTGGCCAGCTCTTCGCGGTGCTCGCGTAGATACATGATCGGACACTCCTGCAGTCAGACCTCGATTATGCCTGCGAACCATCGCCGGCGTCGCGCCTTCCGTCCGCAGGCGGCACGCATCGCGACAGCTTCAGGATGATGAATGTCTGTGGGCTGGGACGGCGGGATGGAAGGCTGCGCCTCGGGCCTGACCTCAGCCAAACCGGGCGCGGATCTCGGCGGATGGGATGATGCTCTGCCCGGGCCGGTCTTCGCGCGCAGCGCTCACCAGCGCCGCGGCCACCGCGCTCGCCGCGACCGGCCTGGCGCTGGCAGGGAACAGGAACCCGAGCCGCTGCCCAAGCGCCTCCGCCGGCCGGAATTCGCTGCGCGGCCCCACCAGCAGTGAAGGCCGCAGGATGGTGATGCTGCGGTAGGGCAGTGCCAGTAGCGCCTGTTCGAGCTCGCCCTTGACCCTGTTGTAGAAGAACCGCGAGCGGCTGTTGGCGCCCAGCGCGCTGACCAGCAGGAAGTGCCGCGCTCCTTGCGCCAGGCCGAGCTCGGCCAGCCGCAGCGGGTAGTCGTAGTCGACTTCCCGGAAGCGTGCCCGCGAGCCGGCCTTCCTGATGGTGGTCCCGAGCGCGCAGACGATCCAGCGGACGCCGTCCGGCAGGGCCTCCAGCTCAGCGAAATCGACCAGGCGTTCGTCGAGCCTGCCGGCCGTATCCGGCTCCCGCAACGCGGCCGGCAAGGGCCGGCGGGTGAGGACGGTGATGCGGCCGAAGACCGGGTCGGCGAGCAGGAGCCGCAGGCAAGCGCTGCCGACCAGTCCGGTGGCGCCGGCTAGGATCGTGGAGGAGGTGGTGGAGGTTGCCATGGTGTTCGCTCCGGGGCGGATGCGGATGGATCGACTGCGGCTTGAGTTATCCTCTGCCGCCTGGCGCGCGCCGGTGATGCCGGCCCGGTTTCATGCCGCAGTCTAGGCCAGCCAGCAGATTTATGCTTTTCAAAGGCTTACGAGCGTGCCGGAAAAATCGACAATTCCGTCATTGCCCTTTGCCGACCGGGGCTTGAGGTGCCTTTCCCAATATTGCCCACAGAGTTATCCACAGAATATGTGGATAAACTGAAGCGCCTGACGGCATCAGCATTTCTGCGACGCCGGAAGGTCATGGCGCGGGCGCCGCTCGGCTGGATGCGCACGGTCAACCGGGCGCCGGGCCGGATCGGGCCTTCGATGGCGCGTATGAAGGGGTTCCAGGCAGGATAGGCGGCAAAGTTGGTGAGGATCTGCCAGACCCGCTCCGCAGGCGCTTCGATCTCGATGGCCGTGCTGATCTGGTGTTCGCTCATTCCGCTCTGTCTCGGCGATGGCCTGGCCCTTGCCGGCATGGACCGCTCCTGCCGGCAAGGGCCTTCTTGGTTTGCCGATGCTAGACGCGGAAGCGCTGCATCAGGTTGCGCAGCTGCTCGGCAGACTTGGCGAGGGCGCTGCTGGCGCGGGACGTATCCACCACGCCCTTGGCATTCTGATCCGATATCTCGCGGATCGCGTGGATGTTCTTGTTGATCTCCAGGGCGACGGCGCTCTGCTCCTCGGCCGCGCCGGCAATCTGGACCGTCATGTCCTCGATCCGGGTGATTGCCTCTTCCATGTCCTCCAGCGACCGGTCGAGCCGGATCACGTAATCGACTCCGGTCTGCGCCCGGCTGCTGCCGGTATCCATGACGCTGGCGGCCTGGTCGGCGTGTGCCTGCAGCGACTTGATGGTTTCCTCGATCTCGGCGGTGGACTTCTGGGTGCGGCTGGCCAACTGGCGGACCTCGTCGGCCACTACCGCGAAGCCGCGGCCGCTTTCGCCGGCGCGCGCCGCTTCGATGGCCGCATTCAGGGCGAGCAGGTTGGTCTGTTCGGCAACTTCCCGGATGACCTGCAGGACGCTGCCGATGTTGTCGGTGCCGGCCTTCAGGGTCTCGATCACCTGCTTGGCTTCCAGGACCTCCCTGGCCAGCATGTCGATGGCTTCGCGGGTTTCGGCGGCCAGCTGCCGGCCACCCGCCGCCGATGCCGATGTCTGGCGCACGCTGTCGGCGGCCGCCTGGGTATTGCGCGCCACTTCCTCCACCGTCGCCGTCATCTCGTCGATCGCAGTGGCGGCGTCGTGGATCTGAGCGGTCTGGCTCTGGACCCCGGCATTGGTGGTCTCATTGATCTTGGTAAGCTCCGTTGCCGACGCAGCGACGGCGTCGGCGTTGGTCCGGAGCTGGGCGATCATCTCGCGCAGATTGGCCTGCATGGTCCTGATCGAGGCCAGCAGGCTCGTGGAATCGCCGTGCTGTAGCTGTACCGGCACGGTCATGTCGCCTTCCGCGACCCGGTGCACCACCTCCGCGGCATAGCTGGGTTCGCCGCCCAGCGTGCGCAGCACCGAACGGACCATGACGATAACCGCGACGACGACGATAGCCATGGTGAGCATGGCCAGGACGATGGCGCGCCACAGCGCCGAAGTCACATCGGCCAGGGCGACGGATTCCGGGATTTCCTGGACCAGTCCCCAGCCGAGCAGCGGGATCATGGTATAGCTGCCGAGGACCGGAGTACCGGCGGCATTCCGGTAGCGGCCGCTGCCGCTATTGCCGGCCGCCAGCTCGTGGGCCGCCAGGGTATCCAGCTCCTTGCCCGACAGGTGTTCGGCCGAGCGTACCGGGGTGATGGCCTGGCGCTCGCTATCGAGCAGGTAGACCTCCATCTCCTCGCCGTCGCCGAGCTCGGCGACCTGGCGGACGATGGTCTCCATGCGGACGGCGCCGCGCAGGACGCCGATCACCCGGCCCTGGCGCTGGATCGGAATCACGACGTTGCTGATCCGTTGTCCCGTTGCCCGCGAGATCAGCGGACGCGAAAAGACCTCTTCTCCCTGGATCGAGCGCCGGAACCATTCGCGATCGGCCACCTGGAAGTTGCGCGCTTCTTCGCGGCTCATCACGCGCGGCCGGCCTTCGTTGGCGACACCGACGACGCCACGGCCCTGCGGGTCGACAACGAAGATCGTGTCGTAAGCGGGCTGTGCCGCAACCAGCTCTTCCAGCAAATGGCTCAGGGCGTCCACGTCCATCTGCCTGGCGGCGTCCAGGCGGGCAAGGTATTGCAGCTCATGCTGGCGGGCCGTGAGCCATTGCGTGAAGGCGGCGGCGTCCAGGGCGCCTTCGTTCTGGAGTCGCTGCAGCGCCTCGGCGACGTAGGAGCTGCGGTACTGGAGGTAAACCGATCCGGTAATGACGGCGATGGAGGTAAAGACCAGAGTGGTCACCATCGCGATAAGACGGGCGCGGAAACTCAGTTTCGACAGCGAAGAGAGCGCGGACATCCTTGGGCCTCCGGCCATATTGGTATTGGTGAGGTCATTAAAGTCGCCTCGATCGTTCCCTGAGATTCCGGACTCGCTTAACGGCGGGTACCGGGCGGCGCAGCCTGCATCAGCGAGCTCGGAGCTTACCTGCTTATATCGACGCTCGACGGCGGATCTTGAGAGTCCATGCCGTATTTGTCAGGAGCAGCCCGCTTCCGCGGAATGGCTGAAGCGGGCTGCTGCGCGCTCGGATTTCTAGCGATTTCCGGTCGGCGTTACCCGCCAGATGGTGTTGGAAAGATCGTCCGCGACGATGAGCGCGCCGCGCGGATCGACCGTCACCCCTACCGGCCGGCCCCGGGCCCTGGCGTCCTCGCCGAGGAAGCCGGTGACGAAATCGATCGGCTCGCCGTCCGGGCGGCCATCGCGGAACGGCACGAAGACGACCTTGAAACCGACCGGCGGGTCACGGTTCCAGCTGCCGTGCTGGCCGACGAACACGCCCTCGGCGAACTCGTCCCCCATCGCCGGCGCGGAGAAGGCGAGGCCGAGCGCGGCGACATGCGAGCCCAGGGCGTAATCCGGCTTGATCGCTGCGGCAACCTTCTCCGGATCCTGCGGCCGCACCCTGGTATCCACGTTCTGGCCCCAGTAGCTGTACGGCCAGCCGTAGAACGCGCCTTCCTTGACCGAGGTGAGGTAATCGGGGACCAGGTTCGGGCCGATCTCGTCGCGCTCGTTGACCACGGCCCACAACTGGCCCGTATCCGGCTGGATAGCCAGCGCGGTCGGGTTGCGCAGGCCGGTGGCGTAGGGCCGGTGCATGCCGGTTTCGGCGTCGATCTCCCAGACCTGCGCCCGGTCGACTTCGGCGGTCATGCCGCGCTCGGTGATGTTGCTGTTGGAGCCGATGCCGACGTAGAGGAAGCGTCCATCCGCGCTGGCCGCCAGCGCCTTGGTCCAGTGGTGGTTGATCTCCGACGGCAGGTCCGTGACCTTCTCCGGCGGCCCGCTGGCCTGGGTCTGGCCTTCCTGGTAGTCGAACCGCACCAGCGCATCCTGGTTGGCGACGTACAGCGTGTCGTCGATCAGCGCGAGCCCGTAGGGAGCGTTGAGGTTTTCGGCGAAGACCGTCCGCATCTCGTAGCTGCCGTCACCGTCCGCGTCGCGCAGCAGGGTCAGGCGGTTGCCGCTCGGGACCGAGGTCGTGCCGACGCCCTTGACGCGGCCGGCGACCACGTCCTTGGGCTTCAGGTGCGGCGCGTTTCCGCCGCGGCCTTCGGCAACCAGGATGTCGCCGTTGGGCAGCACCAGGGTCTGGCGCGGGATCCCGAGATCGGTGGCGATGGCCGTGATCGCATAGCCCTCCGGCACCACCGGCTGCTGGTCGCCCCATGGCGCCGGCTTGGAAATCGTCATGTCGGGCAGCAGGCCGCGCTGGGGCTCCGGAAGCACCGGGTCGGGGCCATATTGCAGCGGTTCCGGGTCGCTGCTGCCGCAGGCGCTCAGCAGCGCTGCGAGGGCAGCGGCGGCAAGTGTTGTCGAGCCTCTCATCTTGCACCTCCGCGGCCGAGCCTGGCGAAGCCGACCCAGGTGGCGGCGCAGGCAAGCACGGTGACGATCATCGAGAGAATGAGGCCTTCCGGCATGCTCGCCCAGGCATCCTTGGCATGGACCAGCGCATCGACGAAGCCCAGGATCCAGGTCGCCAGTACCAGAACCAGGTAGACCAGGGCACGCAGGCGATCGTCACCGGCCCGAACCACGTCGACGATCGCCCAGAGCAGCGCCAGACCGCAGAACACCAGGCCGCCTGCGAGCAGCCAGGAAGCAAAGTTGTTCCACTGGATCTGGTAGGTTCTGGCATAGGCGATATCGCTCAGCATCGCGGCCAGGAACAGCGGGATGGTGCCGGCGAGCAGCACCGCATGCAGGGGGTGCAGCCGGCTGTGGTGTATCCGGTCGGCAGTGACAGCCACGGTGGGTCTCCCTCATCGCTGCGGGGGTTTCACCGCCAGCGCGCCGGCGCTGGTGGTCCCGGGAGACTGACAATGTTGGCGAATCAGTGCTTTCTAAAGTCTTGCGGTGCGCATCTGACACGCCGCGAGACCGGAAACGGCCAATCCGCCCGGACTGCGGTCGCTGGGGCTCCCGGAATAATCCGGTCAGCCGGCCCTGCGCACCTGGTAGCGCAGCTCGGCCAGGCCGGCGCCCATCTGCCGGACGGATACCAGGTGCAGGGTCGGGCTCAGCACCCGGCGGGGGAAAAGCGGCTTCCCCTTGCCAAGCGTGGCCGAGCCGATCTGAACGATCAGCTCATCCAGCAGGCCGGCATCGTAGAACTGGCCGGCCAGATCGCCGCCGCCAACGATCCAGATGTTCCTGGTGCCTGCCGCAGCACGCATCTGGGCGTGAACAGGGCGCACATCGCCGCTGACGAAGCGGAGATCCGCGCCTTTGATGACTGGGAGCTTGCGGCTGGAGAAGATCCAGGCCGGCTGCGTGTAGGGCCACGTCGAGCCGGTCTCGGCGGCTACTTTCTCAGCATTGCGCAGCAGCCATTCGTAAGTGGCGGAGCCCATCGCCAGCGCGCCGACATCGGCGATGAACTCCGGGTAGCTGGAGTCGTCCAGCTCGCCTAGCGGAAACAGCCAGTCCAGCGAGTCATCCTCGGTGGCGATGAAGCCGTCGAGGCTCGTTGCGGTGTAATACTGGGTTTTCATTGCCGTGAAGCTCCCGGGACGAGTACGTTGCTATCCGGTCCGGCCAGTGGCCTGGCTTGATTTCAGCGTTCCGCCGCGCAGGCGCGCAGCGCTTCGACATCTGCCGACACGATCACCGGCAGGTGGCGGGTAATCTTCTCGACCGGCCAGTCCCACCAGGCGATGGCCTCCAGCTGCTCGATCACGTCCGGCGGGAAGCGCTGCTTGATGGGCCTGGCCGGATTGCCGCCGACGATCGTGTAGGCGGGCACATCGCTGGCCACCACCGCGCGCGAGGAGACGATGGCGCCGTTGCCTATCGTCACGCCCGGCATGATCAGCGCGTCATAGCCGATCCAGACGTCGTTTCCGATCACCGTGTCGCCTTTGTACGGCAGCTCGTCCGGACTCGGCATGACCTTCTCCCAGCCGTTGCCGAAGATCTGGAACGGGTAGGTGGAGATGCCGGACAGCTTGTGGTTGGCGCCGTTCATGATGAACTTCGCGCCTCGCGCGATCGCGCAGAACTTGCCGATGATCAGCCTGTCGCCGATGAACGGGTAGTGGTAGAGGACGTTGCGCTCGAAGTTCTCCGAATCCTCCGGATCGTCGTAGTACGTGTAGTCGCCGACGATGATGTTGGGGTTACGCACGGTGTTCTTGATGAAGCACACCTGCGGAAAGCCGTCCATGGGGTGTTTGTTGGTCGGGCTTGGGCCGGGCATCGGGTCCTCCAATGAAGGCGATCGGCTGCAAGTGCCATCTCGCAGGCTGTGGTTTTTTGCCTGAAAGCTCGCCGTGGTGCCGGTGTGGCGTCAACCGATCGCAGGGCCTGGCGGATTCCTGGCAAACCACTCCACGATCAGGCCCATGTTGCGCTCGAAGCCGCCGGGCACCGAAATGTTGAGCGCGCCCGCCCGCACGCTGCCCCGATTCTGGAAATCATGCGTGACGCCGGCCGGCACGAGGACGAACGAACCCTGGGGGCAGTCGACCCATTCGCCGTCGACGAGAAAGCTCATGGTGCCTTCCAGAACATAGAAGACGTCATCCTCGGGGTGCGAGTGCGGGCCGGGGCCCTGGGTATTGGCCTCGAGCCACCATTCGGAAATCGAGTACCGCCCGGCCGTTTCATCCGTGTCGGCTTTGAACAGGGCGGACATGCCGCCCATCTCGTAGCGACGGCCCTGGCCGGGGCGGAGGATGATGGGATTGCGGGCTACCGTTTCCATGGCGCGAGATGTGCTGCTCCTGCCGTTGATAGTGGAAGTTTAGCCTCGCTGCATGGTCGTGGCAGTCTCCGCTTCCCAGAGACCAGGATAGCTGGTCACAAAGCCTGCAGGGCTGACCTCAAGCAGGGCGGCGTAGTCGAACCGGGGCGCTTCGTACCAGTACTGCCGGATGCCGCGCCGCTCATAGCGCTGAGCCAGCACCTCGGCTGTGCCGTCCGGCACATCAAGCCAGGCAACCGGGACATCCACAGCTTCCCCAACCTGCAGCGCCGCGCGCCGCAGTTGCGCCAGGTTCGTCGCCGGCGTGAACCCCAGGTCCAGACAGGCGCAGCCGCGCCAGTCGGCGACCGCCTCACCGCCGAGCAGCCAGCGGTCTTCGGCTGTCCGGGAGATCCGCAGATCAAGGCGGCGCGCACCGACCCAGCCCCGGACCGCAGCGCTGTGCGTCCGCCAGGCCGTATCGCAGTCGATCCTGTAGGCGAGGCAGGCCGGAGCGCCGGTTGCATGCTGAAAGACGGCCGAGCCTTCCAGGCGCCAGCCGGATCTTCGCTGTACCAGGCGGCAGGCGTCATGCCCGGGCGTATCGAGGCGTCGCCACAGAATCCATTCTGTCTGCATCGGGATCCTCCCTGATAGAGACGGAGGCTTCGTCTAAGCCGCCGGCTGGAACGGAAAGCTGCTGCCGGCCCGGTGACTTATCCTCCGCAGGCTGGCGGGCAACCGTCGCTGCCCGGCAGGCTTTACGAGCGATTTATCCAGGTCAATTGAATTTATAGATTTCAAAGACTTGCAGCGCTGTCGAAAAAACCGACAACCCTGCTGCTACCCTTTGCCGCCCGGGACTTGGAGTATGTTTCCCAACACTGTCCACAGAGTTATCCACAGAATTTGGGGATAAACTGAAATACCCGGATACGGGTGGCCGCATGCGGCTGCCGAGTGCCGAATGAAAAGCGCGCTGTCCGTTGCCGAGGCGACCACGGACAGCGCGCGTATCGGTACCTGAGCTAAGCAGGCAAGGGATTGGCTAAAACAGCTTGCTCGGCAGCCAGAGCGCGAGCGAAGGGATCATCGCCACGATCAACAGCCCGAGCAGAATCACCGCCACATAAGGAATGGCGGAGCGATAAATATCGCCCATGGTGACCCCTTCCGGTGCCACTCCCTTCAGGTAGAACAGGTTGAAGCCAAAGGGCGGGGTCATGTAGCCGATCTCGACCATGATGATAAACATGATCCCGAACCAGATCGGGTCAATGCCGTGCAGTTCGACGATGGGCATGAAGATCGGGAGCGTGATCAGCATGATCCCGATCGGGTCCAGCACCATGCCCAGCAAGAAGACCAGGCCGAGCATCGCCACCAGCGCGCCCCAGCCCTGTCCGGGGAGGTAGTTGACGAGCTCCATGATCATGTCCTGGGATCCCATCGCGTTGTAGGCGGTGCTGAACGCATGGGAGGCCATGAAGATCCACATGATCATGCCGGAGATCTTGAGCGTCTCCTGTCCGGCCTCGGCGACCATCTTCCACGACAGCTCGCGGCTCATGAAGGCGCAAAACAGCGCGCCCAGGACGCCAACGGCCGCGCCTTCGGTCGGGGTCGCGATACCGCTGAGAATGGAGCCGAGCACCATGACGACGACGATGATCGGGAGCAGCACGGCGCGCACCGCCGCCAGCTTCTCTCGCCAGCTGCCGCGCTCCTCCTTGGGCAGCGCCGGACCCATTTCCGGCTGGAAATAGCAGCGGATGCCGATATACAGCGACACCAGAATAGCGAGCAGCAGGCCGGGCAGCACGCCGGCAGCGAACAGGCTGCCGACCGACACCCCGGTGGTGA
>Ga0079224_100004553_pt1 | contig 17993 bp, 17 predicted proteins | sample Stecom2015_FD_80414 | JGI IMG/M metagenome (GOLD analysis project Ga0079224, IMG submission 80414) | Agricultural soil microbial communities from Utah to study Nitrogen management - Steer compost 2015 | ecosystem: Environmental > Terrestrial > Soil > Agricultural land | place: USA: Utah...
GCGACGGCGCGTTGGACCTGGCCGCCGTCTCGCTGCAGCGCAAGGCCCTCGCCTTGGCCTGGGGGTCCGGCGGCGGGGGCGCGGCGCTCGAGGGGTACGCGCTCGAACGCGGCCCCCTCGATCTCGCCATGGAGACGGGCGTGGCCCCGGGGCTGCGCCTCGTCCTCGGCGACGGGCCGGGAGCCCTCGGCCGGATGGACCTCGGGGCCGAGCGCAGCTTGGGGCCGCTCGTCGAGCTCGCCCCCAGCCGCGCCATCGAGCTGCGCCGGAGCGCGTGGCGGACCGGGACCTTCTTCGGACGCGGCCCGGCGCACGCCGTGTACCTCGGCACCGATGGCCTGCAGCGGGAATTCGCCTTCGCGTCGAGCGTGCACCAGGTGGAGGAAGGCGATCTCGACGGCGACGGCGTCCCCGATCTCGTGGTGCGAGCGGACGACGGCATCGCCCTGCTCCACGGCCGAACCTCCCAGGACTTCGTACGCGGCGCCGATCTCGGCCTGGCCGCCCCCGTGGTCGCGACCCTGCCCGCCGACCTGGATCGCGACGGCGTGCGCGATGCGGTGCTCGTCCTGCGCGGCTCCGCGCCCCGCATCTGGAGTGGCGCCACGGGAGCCGTCCGCGCCGTGGGAGAGGGCGAGGACTTCGTCTTCGCCGCGGCCGACGCCACCCTCGCCGACCTGGATGCCGACGGTCACCTCGATCTCATCGTGGCCGAGGCAGCGCCCGACGGCCGGCTCGCCGTGCTTCTCGGCGACGGCGCGGGAGGTTTCGGCCCGCCGATGCGCACGCCGACCGGCGCGCTCTTCCGCATCGTCGCGGCCGACCTGGATGGGGACGGTTCCCTCGACGTCGCCGCCACCCTCGACTCCGGAAGCGGACTGCTCCGCCTGCGGGGCACGGGGGACGGCAACCTGATCCCGGACTGGGAGCTTCCGCTCCCCGGCAACACCGCAGGGATCGCCACCCTCGACTTCAACGAGGACGGCCGCGTCGATCTCGCGGTCGCCCTCTACGGCGAGAGCGCCGTCCAGCTCCTGGCCAACGACGGCCACGGCCGTTTCCTCCCCTGCCAGATCCTCCCCGTGGCCGAGGGGCCGGTCGCTCTGCGCGCCGCCGATCTCGACGGCGATGGCCGCCAGGATCTCGTGGCGGCCGCATACGGTGGTCGCGCAACGAGCCTGCTCCTCCGGACGGCCGACGGAGGATGGGAGCGGCGGGACCTTCCCGCTCCGCGGCCGGTCTGGAGCGCGATCCCCCTCGATCTGCGGGGCGCCGCCGCCTCCCTCCTCGTCCTCGACGAGTTCGGCCAGGGCGAGATCTGGGTACCGGCGGGCGACGCGTGGGTGCGCGAGGGGCGGCACGACGCGCCCGAACGCGAACTCCTCTCCGCCGCCGTCGTCGATCTCGACGGCGACGGGTCACTCGACCTGCTGGCCGGCACCGCCCAGGGCGCGCGCTTCGTCTACGGGCGCTGCATTTCGTCCGACTGAGGGGCTGGGCGCCGCGGGGGAGATGCGTCGAGGGTGAGCGCGGTGTAGATCGCCATCACCACGAGGAGAACCATTCCCGCCACCGCCGCGGCGGTCGCGGCGACGAGGGCGATCGCGAGCGGCGAGACGCCGGAGAGGCCGGCGGCGACGATCGCCGCCACGCCGCCGCCGGCGAGCGAGACGGCGAGCTGGCCGGCCCACCAGGTGAAAAGATGCGCGGTGGGCCGGGCGAAAAACTGCCGCAACCCGCCGACGAGCGCGGAGGTTCCGCCTTCCCCCAAGGCGCCCGCCCGCGCGATGGCGATCCAGGCGAGCACCCGCCACAGAAGCTCCCCTCCCACGAGGAGGAGGATCACCGGCATGGCGAAGAGAAGGAGCGCCGGGCTCGCGAGCGCGGCGAGCACCAGGGCGAAGAAAAAGCCGAAGCCGGCGAGATGGAAGAGCAGCCAAGCCCCCACGCGGTAGGCGCCCAGCCCCACCATGGTGGCGAAGCCCCGCTCGAGGCCGCGTACGAAGGCCTGCCCGAAGGGGCGCGCCTCCCCGCCTTGCATCCGCTCGACGAGGAGGGGGATGCCCCCGGCCCAGAGCGCGAGCTCGACCAGGGTGGCGAAGAGGCCGGCCGCGAGGAGGAGGCCGACCGCCGCGGCCATCGAGGCACCGTCCTGCCCCAGGACGGCGTCGAGGACGAGGAGCGCGGCGATCGCGGCGCCGCCGCGCGCCAGGAGCAAAGCGCCCCCCAGGCCGAGGCCGAGCCAGGGCGCGCGGGCCGCCGCCGCGCACGCCCGGACGAAGAGCCTGCCGTAGGGCGTCATCGGCGGGCGGATCAGCCGGGCGACGACCGGCGCGAAGGCGGCCGGGTGGTCGGGCATGCTCACTCCCTCTGGCCGTAGGCCTCGATCTCGTCGCGGTTCGAGATGGAGTATCGCACGAGCGCGCGGAGGATGCGGTTGCGCTTCACGTTGCCGAGGATGGTCTTGAGATCCTCGTAGACGGTGGGATCGTTGATCAAGGCGCCGAGCGAGCCCTCGCCCTGCTCGATCCGCGCGACGATGGCGCGCAGATCGCGGGCCATGGCGGTCAGCTCGCGACCGAGCGAGGAGGTCTCCTCGGAGCCGTAGAAGAGTCCGTGCAGGAGGCTCTCCTCCTCGGTGCGGATGGCTTCCGCGAGCGCGCCGAATTCCCGCGCGAGCTTGCCGAGGTCGCCCACGAGCCGCTCGCCCTCTTCGCCCTGGAAGAGCTTGCCCACGAGGCCCTCGCCGCGCTCGACGCGGGCGAGGAGCGCGTCCACCCGCGCCATCGAGGATTCCAGCCGCCCGGAGAGCTGCGCGAGGCCGTCGAGGGTCTGGCGGGTCTTTAGACCGCCCTCGGGGTCGAAGACGAGCGCGTGGATCACGCCGTCGCGATCGCGGATGCCCTCGGTGACGTCCTTGAGGGCCTGCGCCAGGCCCGTCACGCTGTCGCGCAGCTCGGGCGAGTTGTACGCCTGCACGAGCTCGCGCAGGTCCTTGGTGATCGCCAGCGTGTTGTCGATCACCGCCGCGCCCTTCTGGATGAGCGCGGTGTAGTCCGAGCCGGTCGAGGCCGGGATCTCTCCGCCGGGCGGGATGACGGGCCGGTCCGGCGAGCCGAGCGAGAGGTCGATCACCTTGTCGCCGAGCACGCCGAGCGAGCCGATGGAGGCGGTGCTGTCCTCGCGGATGCGGTCGGCGTAACGCGCCAGCACGTTCATCTCCACCCGCACGCGCGGATCGGCGGGGTCGTCGAAGAAGCGGATCGAAGTGACCGTCCCCACCTGAACACCCGCCAGGCGGACCGGCGAGCCGGGTTTGAGGCCGTCGATGGAGTGGAAGGACGAGGAGTACTTCACCTGTCGGCTGAAGAGGCCCTGGTCGCCCGAGAAGACGAAGATGAAGGCCATGAAGAGGACGAGGCCCAGCGAGACGAAAAATCCCACGCGGACCAGAAGCCGCCTTTCTCGCTCCATCATGACGCGTTCACTCCCGTCATCCCGTCCACGAAGTTGCGCACCTCGGGAATGGTCGAGGTCCGCATCTCCTCGGGCGTCCCCACCGCGAGGATGCGCTTGTTGTACAGCATCGCCATGCGGTGGGAGACCGTGTATGCGGACTGCATGTCGTGGGTGACCACGATCGAGGTCACCTTCAGTTCCTCGTTGAGCTTGATGATCAGCTCGTTGATGCGGCGCGTGTTGATCGGGTCGAGGCCCGTGGTGGGCTCGTCGTAGAGCACCACCGCCGGATCGATGGCGATGGCGCGGGCCAGGCCCACCCTCTTCTTCATGCCGCCGGAGAGATCCGCCGGCCGCATCTTCTCGATTCCCGGCAGGCCGACCATCTCCAGCTTGTGGGCGACGCGCTCGGCGATCTCGGCTTCGTCGAGATGCGGGAAGTGCTCGCGGATCGGGTAGGCGATGTTCTCGCCCACGTCGAGCGAGTCGAAGAGCGCCGCGGACTGGAAGAGCATGGCGATCTGTCGGCGCACGGGAAGGAACTCCTCCTCCGTACGCCCCACCAGCTCCTCGCCGTCGAAGAGGATCGATCCGCGGTCGGGGCGGAGCAGGCCGATCAGGCACTTGAGCAGCACGCTCTTGCCCGTGCCCGATCCGCCGATCACCGTGAGCGTCTCCCCACGTCGAACGGAAAGGTCGAGGCCCTCGTAGACGACGTTCTTGCCGAAGGCCTTCCACAGGTTCTCGAACCGAATCAATTCCTCGCCCGGGCGGGCGCGCAGCTCGTGCCGGGAGAGGGGTTCGAGACGGGTCTTGGGGGCGGAAGCGTTCACAGGGTCAGAAGGAGCTGGGTGAGGAGGAGGTCGGCCACGAGCACGCCCACCGCGGAGATGGCCACCGTCTCGGTGGTGGCGCGGCCGACGCCCTCGGTCCCGCCGGTGGTGCGGAACCCCTTGTAGCAGCCCACGATGGCGATGAGCAGACCGAAGACCACCGACTTGAAGATGCCGGAGGTGAAGTCGTTGAGCTTGGCCGCCTCGAAGGCGTGGCGGAAGAACTCGCCGAACGAGATCGCATAGACCACCTTCGCCACCACGGCGCCCGACAGCAGCGCCACGGTGTTGGCGAAAACGGTGATGACGGGGATGCAGATCATCGTGGCGATCACGCGGGGGAAGACGAGCTTCTTGATGGGATCGGCGCCGAGGGCGCGGATGGCGTCGATCTGCTCGGTGACCTGCATCGATCCGAGCTCGGCGGCGATGCCCGAACCCACGCGGCCGCCCACCGTCAGTGCGGTCAGCACCGGCCCCAGCTCGCGCAAGACCGAGAGGGCGAGCACCCGGCCGATCGCGTAGGCGATGCCGAACTTGGCCATGAAGTAGCCGAACTGCACCGTCAGGACCATGCCGGCGAAGAGCGCCGTCAGCGTGCCGATCGCGGTGGAGCGAATGCCGATGTGCTCGATCTGGTAGACGATCGCGCCGAGGTCGAAGCGCCCGCGGAAGCCGCGGGTGAAGACCTGCCACGTGAGCAGGAGCCCGCCGCCGACCTGCTCGAAGCCGGATCGCAACGCCTCCAGCAGAGGGAAGGAGGCCTTGCCGTCGATCGCCGCGCCCCTGTCCATCTATCGCCTCCCCGGAACGTCGAAGCTCGCCACGACCCTCCGGTAGGTGGGCAACTGCGCGTCGAAGCGCGCGGGAGACGCCAGGTAGGTGAGGTCGTAGACGCAGCCGTCCTTCTTGAGGACGATGAGCTCCATCACCACCGGCACGCCGTCGAGCGTGGCCGAAAGCCGCGTCCGCAGCGCTCCCCGGCCCGCGAGATGCAGTTCCTCGCGCTCGATCACGCTGCGGTTCTCGAAACCGATGAGCAGGTGGTTGGTCAGGACCGGAAGGCTCGGATCCCCGTGGTTTTCGCACTCGGCGTTCACGGCGATCACCTCCCCCGCGGGGCCGCCCCATGCGAGGTCGTTGCCCGAGAACGACAGGGGGGTCCACCCCCGGGGGGCCTCCACCCGGTAGACCACGTCCGCCCCCTCGAAGACGCCGTTGCGGTAGGTTCCGGTCGAGGCGCAGGCGGCAAGGAGGACGGAGGCTGCGAAAAGGAAGGTACGGAACGGGATCGACATCGCGTACGTGCGGAGGGCGGTCTGGCTGCCACATACCACCGCGGGTGCACGCGCGCAAACAATCCGGCGCCGTGCCGGTGAGGCCCCTGCTCGCTTGACTCTGCTCATGCGTTCAGCAAGGATGGCGGCCATGGAACCGCTCACGGAACGCCAGCAGGCCGTCCTCGATTTCGTGGTCGCCTACATCCGCGACCACCGCTTTCCTCCCACCGTGCGGGAGATCGGACGCGCGCTCGGCATCCGATCCACCAACGGCGTGAGCGATCACCTCAAGGCGCTCGAGCGCAAGGGGTATCTGGAGCGGCGCGGGATGAAGAGCCGCGCGCTCGTCCCGACCCGCCTCGCCCTCGCCGCGGTCGGCGGGCAGGGGGCGGCGGAGTCGGAGCCCGCCCCGAGCCCGACCACCCTGCGCGTTCCCATCCTCGGCCGCGTCGCGGCGGGCGCGCCCATCCTCGCGCAGGAAAGCTGGGAATCCACCATCGAGGTCGACCGGAGCCTGCTCGGAAAGAATGCGGAGGCGGTGAACTTCGCGCTGCGGGTGAACGGCGACTCGATGATCGGCGACGGCATCCACGACGGCGACCTCGTCCTCGTGCGCCAGCAGCCGACCGCGCGCCCCGGGGAGATCGTGGTGGCGCGGATCGACGACGAGGCCACCGTCAAGCGCTTCTATCCCGAAGGCGAGCGCATCCGCCTGCAGCCCTCCAATCCGCGCCTGCAGCCGATCTACGTCGGCGCGGACGACGCGCGCGACGTGCAGATCCTCGGCGTCGTGGTCGGCCTCTTCCGCCAGTACGTGCGGGTTTGAAGCGGCGCGCACCCCCAACGAAAAGAGGCCCCGTGGCATCGCGCCACGGGGCCTTCTCTGGTGGGCGATGGTGGGTTCGAACCACCGACCCCCGCCGTGTGAAGACGGTGCTCTACCGCTGAGCTAATCGCCCATGCGTTCGGGGACGTGCGCCCCCGAACCGCGGCGCAGTATGCAAATCCGACCCTTGGCTGTCAAACGAAAAGGCCGGCTCAATCGCCCTCGAGCAGCTTGCCCGCCGCCTGCCGCAGCGCCTCGCGATCGGGCGGCGCCACCGCCTCCTCCTCGCTCCCCTCCTCCAGCGACCAGCGCTCCCACAACCCCTTCCGTTCACCATCGAGTTCCTGAAGGAATCGCGAGGGGCGCAACAGGATGCGCTCGCCGTCGCGCGGGGCCGCGAGAATCGGATGGCAGAGATACAGCTCGTCGCGTGCACGCGTGACCGCCACGTAGAAACAGCGCCTTTCCTCCTCCTCTTCCACGGGGTCGGCGGTCGCGGCGGGGATCGGGAAGTGCCCCTCCGCCAGCCAGATCAGGAAGACCGCGCGCCACTCCAGGCCCTTGGCGCGGTGGATGGACGAAAGCGTGACGAACTCGTCCTTTTCTGCCGCCTCCACCACGTCCTGGGCGGAGAGGTCGGAAAGGAGCGAGACCTCCGCGAGGAAGGCGTTCGCGTCCGGAAACTGCGCGGCCCAGGCGGCGAGCTGCCGGATGTCCTCCACCCGCGCGTCGGCGTTCAGGAAGCTCGTGCGCAGATGCTCCTCGTACATCGAGGAAAGGACCGTCTCGATCGCCGTGCCCGGCGCCGCCAGAAGCTCGGCCACCGCGGCCACGAGCCGCCGGAACGCCTCGTACCCCGCGGTCGAGCGGATCGCCGGAAGCTCCAGGGTTCCGAGCCGATCCGCCGCGCTTCCCGCGGCGCCGGAGAAGGCGGTCCACAGGCGATCCGCCGTCTTCGCGCCGATGCCCGAAAAGAGGCGCACCGCGCGGCGGAAGGCGAGTTCGTCGGCCGGGTTGTGGGCCAGCCGCAGAAAACAGAGCACGTCCTTGATGTGGGCCTGCTCGAAGAAGCGCACCCCGCTGCGCACATGGAAGGGAATGCCCCGGCGCGCAAGCTCGATCTGCAGCTCCATCGACTGGTGGTGGGCCCGGTAGAGGACGGCGATCTCGCGCAAGGGGAAGCCCTCGTCCCGCAGCTCGAGGATGCGCTGCGCAACGAAGGCCGCCTGCTGGACCGCGTCGCGGGCGGGAACCAGCACCGGCAGCGGACCGTCCTCGCGCATCGCCCGCAGGTCCTTGGGAAACTGCCGGGTGTTGTGGGCGATGGAGGCGTTGGCCAGCGCGAGGATTTGCGGCCGCGAACGGTGGTTGGCGGTGAGGCGGTGGATCGCGCACCCCGAAAAGCGCACCGGGAACTCGAGGATGTTGGTCAGGTCGGCGCCGCGGAACGAGTAGATCGACTGCGCGTCGTCGCCGACGACGGTGACGTTGCGCCGGTTGCCGGCCAGGCGTTCGACGATGTCGGCCTGGATGCGGTTGGTGTCCTGGTACTCGTCGACGAGGATCGCCTCGTAGCGCGCCTGCAGCTCCGCGCGCACCTCCGCGTGCTCTGCGAGCAGCCTCTGCCAGTGGAGCAGGAGGTCGTCGAAATCCATCACCCCCATGGCGAGCTTCCGCTCGCGGTAGCGGTGCGCCACGCGCACCAGCTCGGGCTCGAGGTCCGCGAAGCGGTCGTACCTCGCGGCGAGGAGCTCACCCAGGGTGCGCTGCGTGTTCACCGATTCGGAGAGGAGCGCGGCCACCCAATCCGCGCGCGGGAAGCGCCGTCGCCCCACCGACAGCCCGAGATCCGCGATGCAGGCCGCCACGAGGTCGCGCTGGTCCTCCGTGTCGAGGATGCCGAAGCCCGGAGGAAAGCCCAGGCGTTCCGCATGGCGCCGGAGCACGCGATGGCCCATGCGGTGGAAGGTCCCGCCCTGCAGCCGCCGCGGATCGATCCCCGGGAGGGCGCCCACGAGTTCGGCGGCGCGATCGAGCATCTCGCGGGCCGCCCGGTTGGTGAAGGTGAGCAGGAGGATGCCTTCGGGCGGGATACCCTGCTCGAGCAGGTGGACCAGTCGGAAGACCAGGGTGCGCGTCTTGCCCGAGCCGGCTCCGGCGATGACGAGCACGGGGCCGAGCGGTGCCCGCGCGGCCGCGAGCTGCTCGGCGTCGAGGTGCCGCTCGAAGTCCACGAGCGAGGCGCGCGGCGTCGGCGCCGGTCCGAGGCGGTAGGTCCGAGACATCCGGGCCACGATAACTCCCGCCCACCGCCGCCCGCAAGGCGGCCCGCGCGTCAGGCGCGGGGATGGAATTTGTCGTAGAGGCCGCGCAGCCGCCGGCGATCCACGTGGGTGTAGATCTGGGTGGTGCTCACGTCGGCGTGGCCGAGCATCTGCTGCACGGCGCGCAGATCCGCCCCGCCCTCGAGCAAATGCGTGGCGAAGGAGTGCCGCAGCTTGTGCGGCGAGATCTCCTTGCGGATCCCCGCCGCTCGCGCGTGCAGGCGGATGCGCTTCCACACGGTCTGGCGGCTGAGGCGACGGCCCGTCGGCCCGACGAAGAGGTGGCGCCCCGCCCTCCCCCGCGCGATCGCGTCGCGCGCGGAGCGGAGGTAGTGCTCGACCGCCGCGATGGCCACGAGCCCCACCGGGACGATCCGTTCCTTGTTGCCCTTGCCGCGCGCCACCAGATAGCCCGCCTGGAGGTGGAGGTCGTCCAGGGTGAGATCGCAGAGCTCGGAGACGCGCAAGCCGGTGGCGTAGAGCAGCTCGAGGATCGCCCGGTCGCGCGCGCCGACCGCCGTGGCGGGATCGGGGGCGGCGAGCAGCGCCTCGATCTCCGCGTGCCCGAGCACCACCGGCAACGAGCGGCCGATCTTCGGCCGCTCGACCGCACGCGCCGGGTCGCTCGTCGCGAGTCGGTCGCCGAGGAGGAAGCGGTGGAACATCCGGATCGCCGCCAGGTGCCGCGCCTGCGAGCGCGCCGAGAGCCCCGCCTCCTCCAACTCGGCGAGATGGGCGGAGACGTGCTCGGGCCGGATCGCATCCGCCTCCCGCACGCCCTCGCGGTGGAGGAAGTCGAGGTAGCGCTGCAAGTCGGCGCCGTAGGCGTCCACGGTCTTGGGGCGCAACCCGCGCTCGACGCGAACGTAGGTGAGGAAGAGATCGAGCAGGGGCTCGAGCGGGCGGTCGCCGGCCATGGGCCCATCCTAGCGCCTCCCGGGCCCATCGCCGCGCCGGCGCCTGTGGATCGTCGCGATGGCACCGGTCAGAAGGGGAGCTTGCCCTTGCCCTCGCGGAGGACCTCGATCTGGTCGTCGAGCAGGGAGACGACCGTGGACGGCTCGAAGACTTGGAAACCGCCGTCCACGATCAATGCCAGCGCATGCCCCAGGCGCTCCTTGATGGTGCGCGGATCGTTGAGCGGTTCGCCCTCGAAGGTGGCCGAAGTGGTCAACAGCGGATGCCCGAGCCCCTGGACGAGCGCCTGGGGGATGGCGGCATCGGGGATGCGGATGCCCACCGTCTTTTGCCGCGTCATCGCGATCTCGGGCGTGAGCGGCGTCGCCGGGAGGATGAACGTGAAGGGGCCGGGAACCAACCGCTTCATCGTGCGGTAGGCGAAGTTGGAGATCCGTGCGTATCGGGCGGCGTCCGAGAGATCCGTGCACAGGAAGGACAGGGGCTTGGTCTTCGGACGCTGCTCGAGGCGGTAGAGCTTCTCCACCGCGCGCTTGTTCATGAGGTCGCAGCCGATCGCGTAGTAGGTGTCCGTGGGGTAGGCGATGATCTCACCCGCCTCCAGCGCCGAGACGGCCCGGGCCACGAGTCGCGGCTGCGGATGGCGTGCGTCGATTTCCAGGATGGGTGCCGACATGGACCCTCCAGTTCGAAAGCCCGTCGGGAAGGGTCCTAGCACGAAAAACCTCCCGGAGCCCGAAAAATCCGGGCCACGGGAGGGTGAGCGCACGCGCCGAAGACGGTCGCGGCCCGCGCGTCAGTTGGGCTCGTTCCTCTCGGTCGCCTTGCCTTCCTCGATCAGCTTGCGGACGCGCTGCCCGCCCTTGTGGCCGATCTCCTCGTAGAACTCGTGGCCGCGCTCACGGGCGACCTTCTCGCCGCCCATGCGACCGATCTCCTCGTAAAACTCGTGGCCACGCTCCTTGGCGACCTTCTCGCCACCCATGCGGCCGATCTCCTCGTAAAACTCGTGGCCACGCTCACGGGCGACCTTCTCGCCTCCGAGACGGCCCGCCTCCTGTACGGTCATGTCCTTGTTCTTGTCCGCCATGTCTCGCCTTCCTTTCCTCAGTCGTTGGGCTCACCTTCGGAGGCTTTCCCCTCCTGGATGAGTTCGCGCACCCTCTGGCCGCCCTTGTGGCCGATCTCCTCGTAGAATTCGTGGCCACGTTCCCGGGCGACCTTCTCGCCTCCCTTGCGACCGATCTCCTCGTAGAAGGAATGTCCGCGCTCGCGCGCGACCTTCTCGCCGCCGAGGCGACCGGCCTCGCTCACCGTCATCGGCTTCTTTTCGTCCGCCATGGTCCCTCCATGTGTTCCTCTTTCAACCCATGGGGACGGTTGTCGAAAACGACAAGCATGACGGCCGAAAGAATGCACACATCGAGCGCTTCCCCGCGTGTCACGGAGACGGGCGTGCGCGCGCTTCGGGCACGAAAAAGGGGACGGCCGGGCGGCCGTCCCCCGGGGGTGAACCGGGCTGGTTGCAGCCCCCGGTTCACTCCTCCTCTTCGGACGTGGTGCGCTTGCCTTCGCGGATGAGCTCGCGGACCTTCTGGCCGCCGCGCTTGCCGATCTCCTCGTAGAAGGGCATGCCACGCTCGGCCTTCACCGTCTCGCCACCCTTGCGACCGATCTCTTCGTAGAAGGCGGCACCGCGCTCGGCCTTGACCGTCTCGCCGCCCTTGCGGCCGATCTCCTCGTAGAACTCCCGGCCGCGCTCGCGCGCCACGGTCTCGCCGCCTTTGCGACCGATCTCCTCGTAGAAGGCGCGGCCGCGTTCGCGTTTGACACGCTCGCCGCCCTTGCGCCCCGCCTCGGCGACGCTCATGCCGCCCTTGGACTTCTTCTGCTCGGCCATCGTCGACTCCTTTCACCCTCAGCGGGACGTGCGCCTGCCGCGCCGGCTCGTGCTCGGCGTGGTCTGCTCCTCCTCGATCTGCTTCGCCAGGGCGATGAGTTCACGCACCCTCTGGCCGCCCTTCTTGCCGATCTCGCTGTAGAACTGCGGCCCGCGTTCGCGCAGCACGGTCTGCCCGCCCTTGCGTCCACCGATCAGGCCGCCCTTGCGACCGGCCTCGCGCACGCTCATGCTGCCGGTTTCCGTCTTGGTCGCCGCGCGCGTGCGCGCCGTGGTCCTCCGGGTGGTTCCGGTCGTCGCCCGCGTGCTCTTCCGGGCCGTCGTCGTTCGTTTGCGCGTTGCCATTTCAACCCCCTCCTTCCCATCGAGCCGCGGTCTGGGGCGACTCGCTCGCTCGCCTCGCTGCATGCCAGGCGATCGCTTCTCCCATGTCCTTGTGGGTGGCCAGACCGATGCCCGCCCAGCCCGGGCTTCCGTTCACCTCGATCACCGTCGGCCCCTCGGGGCCGACGGCGAGATCGACGCCAGCCCAGTCGAGCCCGAGGGCATCCGCCGCGCGCAGCGCGAGGGCCGCGAGCGTCTCGTCGGGCTCGATCGCGCGGGCGGTGCCGCCGACCTCCAGGTTGGTCCGCAGCTCTCCCGGCGGCGCGCGCCGCTCCATCGCGGCCTCCACGCGGCCGCCGACCACGAAGAGCCGCATATCCCGCCCACCGTGATCGACGTAGGCCTGCAGGTAGAGGGACCCCTCCCTCTCCACGCGCTCGACCGCCCGCTCCTTTCCGTCGCGCTTCGCGTCCAAGAGCTGCACGCCCTCGCCGAGTGATCCCCACTGCGGCTTGGCGACCACCGGCGAGCCGAGCCGCTCGAAGGCGGCCGGGACGTCGCTCGCCCGCTGCACCACCACGCTCGGCGGCGTGGGAACGCCAGCGCGGGCCAGGGCGGCGCTCGTGCGGAGCTTGTCCTGCGCCGCGAGCAGGGCGTCGAGGGAGTTCAGCACCAAGGCCCCGCCCTCCTCGAGAAGCCGATATGCCAAGCGCTGGACCTCCGCGTCACCGCCGGGTCCGAGCCCCCGAAGCAAGAGAAAGACGTCGAAATCCTCCGCGGGTCGATCCCCGAAATGCAGGCGAGGACCGTCGCCGCCGAGGACCTCCATGCGGATCGAGGCGGGCGCGAGCGCCTCCGCGCGGCCGATGCGGGCGCAGGCGCGCAGAAGGCTTTGCGAGGTCGGATCCTCCTCCGGATAGCCCGTGACCACCCCGAATCGAAGCGCCTGCCCCCCATCGCGCCGGACGCCCTCCCCGCTCGACTCTCGACCGAAAGCCTCTGCACGCCCACCCGCACCGTGCAAGTGCGCCACAGAGTGGCGCGTTCGGTTCCATCGCTTCCGGTCGCCCATGCCCGCTTCGTCCCCGACAAGCCCGTTCGAACAGGCTCCTACCGAACAAAGCTAGGCAGCAATGCCAAGGGGGGAAGCCCTCTCGGGTCGCCCGAGGACGCGCGCCGCGGCGATTCCGGGTCAGAAGACCCCTGTCGTTCCCTCGCCGATTCCGCCGCGCGCGAGCGCCTCGCGCTCCTGGATGAACTCCCGCACACCCTCAGCCACACCGCGCATCATCTCCTCCTGGTAGGCGGCGGATTGGAGGCGCTTCCCCTCCTCCGGATGGGAGATGAAGCCGGTCTCGAGGAGGATCGCGGGCATCTTCGCGCCGACGAGGACGAAGAAGAGGGCCTGCTTGACCCCGAGGTCGCGGACGGCGTCCTGACCGAAGCGGCCGCGCGCGCGGGAGACCATCTTGCGCTGCACCAGCTCGGCGAGCTTGACCGAATCGTCGGTGTTCGCCTTGGTCGCGAGGTCCGCGAGGATGAACTGCAAGTCTCCGAGCGTCCGCTCGGAGGAGGCGTTCTCCCGCGCCGCGAGCCGCGTCGCGTAGCGGTCGGAGTTGAGGTTCAGCGTATAGGTCTCGATCCCGTGCGCGCTGCGGTTCTGCGCCGCGTTCACGTGCAAGGAGAGAAAGAGGTCCGCTCCCTTCTCGTTGGCGAAGCGCGTACGCTCCTCGAGCGAGAGGGTGCGATCGTCCTCGCGGGTGAGCAGGACCTCGAGCCCCATCGCCTCCAGGTGGCGCCGCAGCTTCTTCGCCATGGCGAGGGTGAGGTCCTTCTCCTTCGCGCCGTCCGGCCCGATCGCCCCGGTGTCCTTGCCCCCATGGCCGGGATCGATCACCACGCGACGCACCTTCAGCCCGGCGAGGACGGAGAAGGGCACCTCGGCCTTCACCACCTTCTCGAGCTCCTGCACCCTCTCGCCGCGCTGGCTGGCTTCCATCGCGGCCAGGATCTCGGCGGCCGAGGGCAGGTGCGCGCCGGGGATCTCCTCCTTTTCCCGCTTCGACCGAGCCGGAGCGCCTTTCGCGGCCGCCTCCGTCTTCGTCGCGGCCACGGCGGTACCCGACCCGCTCGTCGAGAGCTCGGCCAAGCGCTCGCGCGCCAGCGGAACCATGTCGCCCCGGGGGAAGCGCCGGAGGAGTTCGTCGAGCGTGGCCCGCGCCCGCGCGTCGTCGCGGCCGAGGTGGATCTCCGCCGCGCGGTAGAGCGCGTCGTCGGCGAGGTTGGAGCGGGGGCAGCGGTCCGCCACCGCGCGGTAGCGCCGATCCGCCTCGTCGCGGTCCTTCTGAACGAAGGAGACCTTCGCCATCTCGGCCACTGCGCGCGCGCCGTTGTAGAGCGCCGCGCAGCGCAGATCCTCGTTGCGAAGCCGCGCGGCGGAGCGATCCAGCGCGGCGATCACGCGTTCCCAGCGGTCGCGGTAGCGCTTCGCCTTGGCGTCGTCGATCAGATCCAGGAGGGCCTGGCGGGCCTCCTGGTACTCCTTTTCCGCAGCCTCCTGGGCGGAAGCGGTGAGCGGAACGACCGCCAGGAGGAGAGCGGCTGCCATCCGGAGAGCTCGCATCGCACCCACCATTCCACACCCCGGCACCAGGGCCAAAATTTCCGCCCCCTCCCCTGTGGATTCCTCGCGCCCGCCAGTGCGCCCTGGCCCCGCGCCCCGCGCGACAGCGAGAGGGCTCTTGTATCGCCCGAACCAGCAAGGTAGAAATTCTCCAAGAATAGGAGGCCTGCATGCGTGCTCAGCTTCGAACGCTCTCCCTTCTGCTCCCCCTCCTCGCCTTCGCGGCCTGCGGCGACGAAGGCGGGGTGGTGATCGAGGCCACCTCGTCTTCCCGGGCTCCGGTCGAGTCGACGCCCGGCCTCGTCCGCACCCAGATCCTCCTCACCCTCCGCGAGATCCACGCCCATGTGGTCGGCGGTCCGGACGAGCCGCCGCCGAAGGGTCGGCACGGTCTCGAATGGAGGACGAAGCACGGCAAGTGGATGGTCGCCACCCTCGAGGGCTCGCCGACCATCGATCTCCTCGAGCTACCGGAGCGCCCGATCCGCATCGGGCACCTCGATCTTCCCGAGGGCAAAATCACCCAGATCCGGCTCTTCCTCGACGAGGAGGGTCCGAACGAAGTGGTGCTCCCCGACGGGCGGAGCTGCCCCCTCCACATCCCCTCCTCCGCCCAGACCGGGATCAAGGTGATCAAGCCCTTCAAGCTCGAGGTGGAGGAGGACGAGGAGGTGCGCCTGGCGATCGACTTCAAGCTGCGCGAATCGATCGTCGAGGAGGAGGGTTGCGCCTACCGCCTCTCCCCCGTCTTCGAGGTGCGCGTCGACGGCTGAGCCCGGCGCGCCACGCGCCTCGTCCGCTGCGGCTCAGCCGAGGCGGGCCTTCCACGCGAAGAGGAGATCGAGGGCCTGCCGCGGCGTGACCTCGTCGGGATCGAGGCGGCGGATGGCGTCGAGGACCTCCGCCGCCTTCGGATCCGGAGGCGCCTCCCCGCCGAAGAGGCCGAGCTGGGCCGGCTTGGCCGCGGATTTCCCCTTGCGCGCGAAGACGGCCCTCCCCTGCGGATCGAGCTCGTTGCTCTCCAGGTTCGCGAGGATCTCCTTGGCGCGTGCGATCACCTCCGGCGGCACGCCCGCGAGGCGCGCCACCTCGATCCCGTAGGAGCGGGAGGCGCCGCCGGGGATCAACTTCCGCAGGAAGATCACCCGCCCCGCCCGCTCGGTGACGGCGATGGTGGCGTTCTGCACCCGCGGGCGCTCCTTCGCCAGTTCCACGAGCTCGTGGTAGTGCGTGGCGAAGAGCGTGCGCGCGCCCACCCGGTCGTGGAGGTGTTCGGCCACCGCCCAGGCGATGGAGAGGCCGTCGAAGGTGGAGGTGCCACGACCGATCTCGTCGAGGACCACGAGCGAGCGCTCGGTGGCGCCGTGCAGGATCGCCGCCGTCTCCACCATCTCCACCATGAAGGTGCTCTGCCCCTTGGCGATGTCGTCGGAGGCGCCCACCCGGCAAAAGATCCGGTCCGCCACGCCGATCCGGGCGCGGCTCGCCGGCACGAAGGAGCCCGCCTGCGCCATGAGGACGATGATCGCCGTCTGGCGCAGGATGGTGCTCTTGCCCGCCATGTTGGGGCCGGTGATCACCAGGATCTGCTGCTCGCTGCGATCGAGACGGACGTCGTTGGGCACGAAGCTCTCGGTGCCCAGCGCGCGCTCCACCACGGGGTGGCGGCCCTCGACGATCTCCAGCACGTCGCTCTCGTCCACCTCGGGCCGGGTGTAGCCGTATTCGGCGGCCACGCGCGCGAGGCTGGCCAGCGCGTCCACCGTGGCGATCGCCGCGGCCGCGCGACGGATCGCCGCCGAGCGATCGAGGATGCGTCGCCGCAGTGCCTCGAAGAGCTCCGCCTCCTTCTCGATGCGGCGCTCCTCGGCGGTGAGGATCTTCTCCTCCAGCGTCTGCAGCTCCTCGGTGGTGAAGCGCTCGGCGTTGGCCGTGGTCTGCTTGCGCAGGTAGTGCGCGGGAACGAGGTGGAGATTGGGCTTTGTGACCTCGATGTAGTAGCCGAAGACTTTGTTGTAGCGGAGCTTGAGCGAAGCGATTCCGGTCCGCTCCCGCTCCTGCGCCTCGAGCCGCGCCAGGACCTCCTTGCCGCTCGTGGCCAGGTCGATGAGCTCGTCGAGCCCCGGATCCCAGCCCCGCCGGAACATCTTCCCCTCGCGCGTGGTGGGAGGCAGCTCCTCCTCCAGCGCGCGCTCGAGCTCCGCGGCGAGATCCTCGAAACCGAGCAGCGGCTCCCGCTGCTTTGCGAGCAGCGCCGCCGAGCAGCCGCCGAGCCGCTCTGCGAGAGGTGACAGCCGCGCCAGCGAAAGGCCGAGTGCGCGCGCGTCGCGGGCATTGCCCACCCCGAGCGCGAGGCGGCCGAGCAGCCGCTCGAGATCGCCCACGCCGCGGAGCAGGTCCACGAGTTCGCCGCGGAGCACCGCCCGCTCGTAGAGTTCCTGGACCGCGTCGTGGCGCGCCCGGATCGCCCCCACGTCCAGAAGCGGCGCGGCCAGCCAGGCGAGGAGGCGGCGTCCGCCCATGGCCGTGGCCGTCTTGTCCAGCGTGCCGAAGAGCGAACCCTTCTTGCGGCCGCCGTGCAGGGTGCGGAAGAGTTCGAGGTTGGTGGAGCTGGCCTCGTCCAGGCGCAGGTGGCGCTCGGGGTGGAAGACGTGGATGCGGTCCACGTGCGTCGCGTCGGTACCCCGCTGCGTCTCCTCCAGGTAGGCGAGGGCAGCGCCCGCGGCGGCCGTGGCCGCGGCCTTCCCGCCCAGGCCGAAACCCTCCAGGCTCGCCACGCCAAAGTGGCGCAGGAGCAGCCGCTCCGCCCGCCGCGGCTCGAACGATTGCGCATCCTCCGCCGCACGAACCGAGCTGCCCTGCGGCGCGCGGAGCTCGCCCACCTCGGGCCCGACGAGGATCTCGCGCGGTCCGAAGCGCGCGATCTCGGTCTGTGCCGCCTCCAGGCTCGGCAACTCGGTGGCGAGGAACTCGCCCGTCGAGGCATCGAGGAAGGCCAGCCCGAAGCGATCCCCGATCCGCGCCACCGTGGCGAGGTAGTTGGCCGCGCGCGGCTCGAGCAGATCCTCGTCGAGCACCGTGCCGGGCGTGACGATGCGGGTGACCTCGCGGCGGAAGAGCTTCCGTCCCCCCTTCAGCGACTCCTCGGCGACCTGGTCGCAGATCGCCACTTTCTTCCCCGCCTCGATGAGCTTGGCGATGTAGGCGCGCGCCGCGTGGTAGGGCACGCCGCACATCGGGAAGCGCTCCCCGTCCTTGCCCCGGGAGGTGAGCTGGATGTCGAGGATCTCCGACGCCTCGACCGCATCGTCGAAGAACATCTCGTAGAAGTCCCCGAGGCGGAAGAAGAGGATCGCGTCCGGAAACCGCGCCTTGGTCTCCAGGTACTGCCGCATCATCGGGGTGGCGTTCTCGATCGTCGGGAGCGTACGCATCGCGGGTCGGGGAAAGGCGGTGGAGAGGGCTTCTTACTACGCGGTCCGCCGCGCGCCAAACGGAGAAGGGCC
>Ga0079224_100004554_pt1 | contig 17993 bp, 16 predicted proteins | sample Stecom2015_FD_80414 | JGI IMG/M metagenome (GOLD analysis project Ga0079224, IMG submission 80414) | Agricultural soil microbial communities from Utah to study Nitrogen management - Steer compost 2015 | ecosystem: Environmental > Terrestrial > Soil > Agricultural land | place: USA: Utah...
CTCTATTCCGATGCATCGGGGTTCGAAGCCGGCGTTCGCGTGGTGATCGAAGCGATCCTGCAATCACCATACTTCGTCTATCGTGTGGAAGAATCGGACACCGTCGAAGACGACGTGATCCCGCTCGGCGAATACGAACTCGCCGCGAAGCTCTCGTATACGCTGTGGAACACGATGCCCGACGAGGCCCTGTTGGCCGCCGCGAGCGAGGGCACGCTACGTCGCGATCTGCGTTCGCACGCCGAGCGCATGGTGGCCGACGCACGGGCGCGGACGATCGTCCAGCGCTTCCACGAAGCCGTGTTCCAGGCGGGCAAGTTCGCGGCACTCGAGCGCTCGTCGACGGTGTTCCCCGGCGTGCCCGAAAACCTGGGCGAGCTGGCGACCGAAGAGTTCCGTCGTTTCGTCTCCGACGTGGTCTTCGCCGGCGACGGCGGGCTCGTCGAGCTGCTCACCAGCTCGCAGAGCCACGTCAACGCCGATCTGGCGCGGATCTACGGGGTCTCCGGGTCGTTCGGCGACGCGTTCGAGCCCGCGCTCCTGCCCGCGGGGCAGCGACGCGGCGTGCTCACGCAGATCGGGTTCCTGGCGGCGAACGCCTCGGCGACCCATCCCGATCCCATCCACCGCGGCAAGCTCGTCCTCGAGCGCATCGTGTGCGCGAAGGTCCCTGCTCCGCCCAACGTCATCCCGCCGTTACCCATTCCCGAGGGGCAGACGAACCGTCAGGCGATCGAGGAATTGACGGAACAACCCGGCAGCACGTGCGCGGGTTGCCACTCCACATTCATCAATCCCTACGGCTTCCCCTTCGAGAACTACGATGCGATCGGTGCATTCCGTGTCCTCGACAACGGCTTGCCGATCGATTCGTCGAGCGAGGTCTTCCTCGACGACGAAAAAGTGCCGATCGCCAATCCGTTCGAGTTGATCGATGCGCTGGCGTCCAGCCCGGCCGTGCACGCCTGCTACGCGAAACATTGGGTGGAATACTTCCAGGGGCGTCCGGCGGTGGCGGAGGATCGTCCGACGATCGACCGTTTGGCGGAAACCTCGCTCACCGAGGGCCTCTCGATCCGCGAGTTGCTCGTCGAGTTGGTGATGTCTCCCGCTTTCCAACTGCGGTCCGCCCAGGAGCTCGCCCCATGAACAAGCTCTCTCGTCGTCTGGTTCTGCGGGGCGCCGGTTCGCTCACGCTCGCGTTGCCGCTCTTCGAGAGCCTCGGTCGTTCACGCGGTGTGCGAGCGGCCGAGGAGGCGTTTCCTCCGTTCGCGATCTTTCTGCGGCAGGCCAACGGCGTCGCCTCGGCGCAGACCACCACCGAACTCGGCGAGGAGCCGGAGCGCTTCTGGCCGCGAAACTACGGGCGGCTGAACCCCGCGAACGTCGAGGGGCGCGCGCTCGAGGAGCTCGACGCCTACCTCGATCGTCTGCTCGTGGTGCACAACGTCAACATGGTCGACTTCCCGTATGCGGACGGCCATGCGCGCGGCGCCCTGCAGGGCCTCACTGCCCGAGGTCCCGTCGAGCCGGGGCTCGCCGGCGAGTCCGAGGCGGACGGCGAATCGCTGGATCACCGCATCGGCGCCGAGCTGAACGAAGAGGGGCGTGAATCCCTGTTCCTCTACGCCGGTTCGAGCTTCGGGTGGCTCGGCGGCGCCTGCATCTCGTATCGCGGCCCCGGCAATCGCAAGAATCCCCAGAGCGACGCGGTCTCCGTGTACCGCGACATGATGGGACTCGACAATCAGCAGTTCACCGACGTGATCGAGCGCCAGCGCAGCGTGAACGACCTCGTTCGCGATCAGATGGACGTGCTCCTGCGGCATCCCACGATGAGTCGAGCGGATCGCGAGCGCCTCGAGCTGCATCGTGCGGCCATTCGCGACCTCGAATCCTCGCTGGCGTGTCGCTTCGCGGAGGACAAAGAAGCCGTGCTCGACGGAGAATCCGCGGGCTACGCGAGCGAGAACGGCGACCACATCCTCGCGGCCGTGCGCTCGCACATGTCCGTCGCCGCGTTGGCCGTGGCGTGCGGGTACACCCGTTCGGTGGCGATCCAAGTCGGCGACGGCAACGACGGTACCACCCGCTACCGCAACCTCGAATCCGGCGAGTTGATGGAGAACTTCCATTTCTTGTCGCATCGCCGGCAGTCTCACGACGCCGAAGGTGCGGTCATTCCGGAAGCCGATCTCCTGCATCATCACGTCGATCGGCAGTTCGCGCGCACGTTCCGGCATCTGCTCGACGAGCTCGCCGCCCACACCACGCCGCTCGGCGGCTCGTTGCTCGATGCCGGGCTCGCGGTTTGGTACAACGACCTCGGAAACGGGCCCGCGCACGGCGCGGAGAACGTCCCGGTCGTGATCGCGGGGAGTGCCAACGGGTTCCTCCGCCAAGGCGAGTACGTGCGCGTGGGCGGGAACGAGTCGTCCACACACAATCAGCTTCTCAATACGATCGGCACCGCCGTGGGGCTGCGCAACGCCGACGGCGACCCGCTCGACGACTTCGGCGATCCGAGGCTCCCCAAGGGCATCCTCGACGACCTCCTGGCGTAATTGCGCCCGGGTCGTGCTCGGCGAGGCGGGAGCGGGCCACCGGTTCGAGAGGCTTTCGTCTTCGCGCCGAACCCGCTACGCTCGGCGCCTCCAGGAGCGCCCTCATGATCGCATACGAAACCCTCGTGCAAGCCATCAACGACTGGCGTGCAGGCAAGCGGCCGACCGCGCTGACGGTATCGCGTCCCCCCAGTCGGAGTGTTCTCGCGGCGAATCGGAGCGTCGCGGACGAGGGCTACGACGAGCTCGAGATCGACGAAGCCAACGATCTCTCCGACTACGGCGACGACGGCGGTGTCTACGACGAAGCCGCGGATGACTCCGCGGTGTTCGACCCTGCGATCGATCTGCACGAGTATCTCTTGGCCGGAGCCCGGATCGAGCACGCGTGGGTCGATCCACAAGCCCGCTACGACCGCTTCTCGGAGTACGGCATCCGCGACGAGGCCCACTACGCTCAAGTGCGCGCGAGCGTGGAGCGCTATCTCGCGTCGCCGGCCGGGCACTTGCGCTGGGGGAGCGCCGAAGAAGTCGCCCAGCTGCGCGCTGCAGCGGCGCAGACGGCTGCCGGCGCGAACGAGTTCAGCGCGCACCTGGTGCCGGTCGACGGCGTGACGCTGCAGCACTGGGCGTACGCACAAGCGCAGATCGCCGTTGGTTACGATCCCGCGGCCGTCCTCGCGCAGCTCGAAATCGACGAAGACCTGTGGGCGCGTGCGTCGGCGGAGTGGAACGAGCGCATGGCTCGCGACACGAGCGGCACGATCGCCGGCGAGTATGCGCAGGCCTACGCCGTCGCGCAGGAGCAGATCGCCGCGGCCACGAGCGCGATGGAACCCTCGGGCGATCCGCCGATGGCGTTCGAGCGTTGGGTGGAGATCGAGCAGGCGTGCGAGGTGCTCGCGGCGGCCGGGCACCCGCTCCCGGACATCCTCATCGAGTTCGAGACGTCTCCCGAAGAGTGGCACGAAGCCACGCAGTGGTGGTTGCAGTACCTCGCCGCGCACGCCGACGAAAACGGTGGCGCGCTGCGTCAGCGCTACGAGCAACTGCAAGCGTTCTACCGCGATCACTACGCGCAAGCGCTGGGGGAGTGACCGGGCATCGTGGCCCGAGCGGGGGGACGCCCGCTCAGGCCACGTCGTCGTCCGTGGGTTCGCAACGCTCGCCCAACGTATCGGCGAACAAGCGACACACGTCGGTGGTGGTCATGATCCCCGCGAGCTTGCCCTGATGGAGGACGAGCACGCAGTCTTCTTCACGTTCGGCCATCTCGGCGATCACCCGATCGAGGCGCTCGCCGAAATCGACGATGTAGGGGTTCGTCTTGCAGACGCGACGCACCTCGACGTGACCTGCGACCGTGTCCGACTCGAACAACGCGGCGACTCGGACGTCGCGGCCGGAGATCATGCCGACGACCGAGCCGTCGTGCACGACGGGAACGTGCTGAATCCCGTGCTCGATCATCATCGCGTGCGCGTCCGACAACTTCGCATCGGAGTGCACGAAGTAAGGGAACGGGGTCATCACGGCACCCACCGCCGGAATTCGTTTGTGCACGCGATAACGTAACAGAGACGCCCGTCGGCGACGGCGTCGCTCGAACGAAAGGCGTGCCGTCCGTGGGCGCGCGGCGCCGGACCTGCCCCGGTGCTCGCGGCCGAGGATGCGGGGCGGCGCGGCTCAAGCTCCGGGTTGGCATCGTCGATTCCCTCCTTGCCATGGTCTCCGAGCCGTTCAATCCGGCCGTCGTCGCCGCCCTGAACGAGCTGACGGACGACGGGAGTTTCTTCGACGAGATGCTCGCGTTGTTCCTGGAGGACCTCGGACCTTCGCTGGCCACGATGGCGGCGGCGTGCGAGCGCCGTGATGCGCCGGCGCTGCTGCGGAGCGCGCATCGTGTGAAATCGTCCGCTGCCAACGTCGGGGCGGTACGGCTCTTGGCCGCCTGCGTGGCGTTGGAAGCCGCCGCGCGCGAAGGCCGGATCGCGGCCGCCGTCACGGAGTTCGCGACCCTTCGGCGGGCCGCCGACGAGGTTTCGGCTTGGGCCAGGCGGCGTTCGCTCGCCGCCACCGGGACGTGATCCGCAGCCGCGTGTCGCCCGGTTTCGGCCGTTTTCTTGATCGGAACGCGCGGTCGAGCGAATCGTTCGCCATGCAAGCGGACCTCAGCGCGCGGTGGCTCACGACCGCGGACCTGGTCGACCTTTCAGTGCAGCTCCAGGCGTTCCACGGCTACCGAACGGTGTGGCTCGACGATGGAGGACGGCTGTGGCACGCCGAGCCCGACGATCTGCTCGAGGAGCAGGGATTCCGCTACCTGGGATCGTTCCTGCGCCCGTCGGTGGATGAGCTCGCTGCTCTCCTGGCGCCGCCGGTCGCCGCCTGAAGCGGCGCTCTCCACCGTGGGCAGGTCGCCCACCGAGGGCCGCCTGCGGGCGGGGAAACCTCGATCTGCGACCTCAAGGCGCGCGCGGGGTGGACGATTCATCGACTTCGTTCGGAGTGCAATTCCGCGAGAGGAAGTCGTGAAAGTCACCATTATCGACGATAGCAAGGTCATGCGCGCCATCGTGAAGCGAACGCTGCGTCAGGCGGGGTTCAACGATGTGGACGTCATGGAGGCCTGCGATGGCGAGGAGGGCCTGCAAGTCATTGCGGAGTCCAACCCGGACTTGGTCCTCTGCGACTGGAACATGCCGAAGATGACCGGGATGGAGCTCCTCGAGCGGCTCCGCGCCGAAGGCAACCGGGTCCGGTTCGGGTTCGTCACGTCGGAGGGCAGCGAAGAGATGCGGGCGCGGGCTCGTGAAGCCGGAGCGGCGTTCCTCATCGCCAAGCCGTTCAAGCCCGAAGATTTCCGTGAATCCATCGACAAAGCGATGGCCGCATGACCAGCAGAGTCATTTCCCTCGAAGAGTGGGCGGTCGCGACTTGCGGTTCGATGGAGGACGTCGCGACCGGAGCGCTCGGTCTCGCGGACTTCAAGATCTCGACCGTCCATCAACTCTCGACCGATGCCGATTGTGGTGGCTACATTCCGCTGCTCACGGACCTCGAATCCGTGCAGATCGGTCTCGCGACGGATCTCGAATCTTGTCGCAAGCTCTCGCGGTTGTTGCTCGTCCTCGACGACGACGAGCCCGATCCGCCGCTGGCCGAGGTCCGCGACGCGATCGGCGAGATCGCGAACGTGATGGCGGGCGCGATCAAGACCCGCATCTGCAACGCGCGGGAAGGCGTGGACATCCAGCTCGGCCTCCCGTTCTTCGTCCACGGACGCATCGCGCCCGTCGCCGGACTCGCCGACGCGGTGCTGCGGTTCGAAGCCGAGGGCATCACGTGCGACATCCACGTGATGCACCGCCCGCATCGCGACAAACGCCGCGCCGCCTGACGACGGTGCCCAGGCGCCCGCTCACCCCGGCTGCACGCGGACCTCGTAGCCGTCGGGGAGGCGCTCGACCACGACCCGCAATGGGCTCTGCGTGGGTTTCAACTGCAGCACGGCGTACGGATTGGCGAAGACGTGTTGCAGCTGCGCCGGGTTGACGGCGACGGTGGCCGCGGCGAGGTGCTTCTCGCTCTGCGCGGCCGCGGTGCCCGCTTGTACGTCGACGAGCCAACGCCCGAGGACCGCGCGCGCGTCGGTGCCGGTGACCATCATCATGCCGCCGGTGTGATCCGCGGCGCCCCAGGCCACTTTGAGGTCGCCGCGCTCGTCGAGCAGCGGAGCCAGGTCGCGCGGGAGGTACCGCAGGGCGTTGCGCACGGTGAGCTCGTGCACGGACACCGCCCCGATCCGCGCGACGTCGCGGCCGAAGCGAAGATCGGGCACGGACGCGCCGACGCCGAGCGTCTGCGCGAGCTTGAGATTGTCGAGCACCCCGGCGACGAGGTGCAGCGCGGCGTTGCCCGCCGCGCGAGCATCCGCCGTGCCGAGGCCGATCATCACGTGACGCGCCGGCGCCACGCCCAGCATGACGCGGCCGTTCCATTGCCGCGACAGCGACACGAACCGCGCGAACAGGTCTTCCAGCGTGCCGCGGATGAAGACGCTCTGGTCGGCGATCTCGCGGCGGATCTGCTGATGGACGTCGGCGACCAGGGCCGCGTGCTCGGCATAGCGTGTGCTCGCGCCGAGCGTGACGAGCGGGGATTCGAGCATCCCGGTGAGCGCCCCCGGCTGGACCAGCGCGAGCCCGGGGAGGTCGGCGCGGACGCCCCGAAAGCGGGCGCGGACGCGATGCGGCTCGGCCCCGACGAGGTCCACCGCCTCGAACGGGAGCTCCACGCCCCACTGCGCCGCCGTGACGGCGTCGAGCCGGACACGGATCGCGGGCTCGCCATACTTCGACTCGAGGGCGTATCCCGTCGCGATGCCGCGGAGATCGTGGGCCAAGGTCAGGACCTGGCGCTGCGGATCGAGGTACGCGATCGTCGGGCGGCGGTCGCCGGCCGTTCGAGGGATCCGCACCGCGCCGAACGATCCTTCTTTGGTCAGCGGGGCGAGCAACGCCGCCACCCGCGTCATTGCCTCGGGGCGGATCGGGAGTTGGAGGATCGTCTGTCCCCCGAGCTGCACGCCGTTCCACGGACGATCGAGCGCGAGGAGGGGAGCCACCTGCGTCTCGAACGTGCCGGAGAGATGGCGCGCGAGCGTGGGGAGCATCTCCGCGGCAGGCGGCACGACCCCGGCGCCGTAATTCGCAGCGACGTGCGCCAGCGTCAACGGCTCCCGCAGGTGCAACACGCCGGCGGGCGGTTCGGTAGGGAGCGGTAGAGGATCGGGCATGCCCGCGATGCGCGGAACGGCTGCGCGAGCCTCTTCTTCGGGGTTTCGGGCGCCGTCGGAGCTGCGACTGCACGCGGGGAAGCACAGCAGGAGCGGAAGCAGGACGTGTCGAAGGGCTCGCATGACGAGGGGCTGCGACACTCTACTCTCGAACGCCACGCCGGACGAGGCGGCACGCCCGAGGCCGTCGTTCGAACGCTGGAGACGTGACCAAAAACCTCTCTAGCCGTGGCGCCTCCGAGCCGGTTTCGTCTCCGGGTGCCCGTCGTCCGTGACCACGCAGCGGAACCCGATCGCGATGTGGCGGGTGCTCGCCGGGCGGGCATGTCGAGCGGCAGCGCGAGCCGACAATACCTCGCTGTTCCACGCGCCCCCTTTCACGATGTAGGTCGTCGCGCCCGCCGGGGTACGGGTCCACTCGAACACGTTGCCGGCCATGTCGAGCACACCGTAGGGGCTCGCCGATTCTGGAATCGTTCCCACGACCGCCGTGTCGGCGTGTCCGCTCTCGAGCACGTGCGCTCGCGCGGCGCCCTGGAGCCCGAAGTCGTTGCCCCACGGGTATTGCCGACCGTCGACGCCGCGCGCGGCCTTCTCCCACTCGAGCTCGCTCGGGAGCTCCGCCGTTACGCCGCGTTGCATCCCCCACCATCGGCAGTAGCGCTCGGCGTCGTCCTGGGCGACGAGCACCGCCGGATGCTCGAGGCGATCGGGCGGCGGATGTCCGCCCGTCCACGCGAAACGCTCCAGCTCGCCGTAGGCGTAGCCCGTGGCTTGCATCTCCCACGTACGCGCGTCGAGCCAGGGTTCCGGAGCGCCCGTCGCTTGCGTGTACGTCCAGTAGTCGTACTGCGTCACCGGGCGCACCATGATGCGGAACGCGCTCTGCTCGACGCGACGCAGCGGAGCCTCCTCCCGCAGCCACGCCACCGCCATCGGCGAGGTCGGTCCTTCGCGACGGCGTGCATCGAGGGCCTGCGCACGATCGTCGAGACTCGATCCCGTCCAGAACGGCCCGGCGGGGATCTCCACGGTGCCGTCGGTCGTGGCCGTCCGGCGGTGGCCGCAGCTCGCCGCCGCGAGGAGGACCAGCGCGAGCGCGAAACGAGAGCGACGGGGGTGGGGCACGAGACGTTCATCGACGCCGCGTCCACGCGGTTGAGGGGCCAACGTGGCGCAGCGCGGCGTCTCATGCGCTGTGCGTTTTTGGGCAGCCCCGAGCGAACTTTTTTACGGCGGTGAGAACAACGTGTCGGATTCTTCCATCCAAATCCAATCAAAGTGAGTCAACTCACTGGTTTCTGAACAATTCGCTCGCGAGATTTCTCGAAGCGCCGACCAATACCTGGTGAGTGGCCCGACCCGGGTCGATGGATGTCGTTCGTGATGCTCTACGCCTACGCCACCGGTGCCGACGATCGCATGCAGCCTGCAGAGGCTGGGGCGGCCCGGGCAGATCGCGCAGTGCATGAGCCGTTCCTTTCGCCGTTGGAGGTGGGACCACGGCGGAGCGGGATGACGAACCTCCGCGTGTGGGGATCGTGCGCGGCGCCCTGGAGAGGGAGCAGGGTGTCGCGTCACGGTCGCGGCTTGGGTTGGGCCACGACCATCTTCGTCCCGTAGTCCGTGGCGCCTCGCCCGACCTCACACCCCGTCCCTCGGGGGAGGCCGCCACGGACTACGACGCCGGAGACCTACTCGAGGTGGATCGCGTAGGCGAACCGCGCGTCGGGCCAGTACGCGGAGACGACGACTTCGTAGACGCCGGGCTCGAGCTCCAGTTCGAGCCCGGAACAGTAGGAGGAATAGTCGATGTCGTCGTTGGAGGCGACCTGGGACCCGCCCGCCGAGTAGATCTCGAGCACGGTGTCGAATGACGAGTAGTAGCACTCGCCGTAACCGAACGGGTCCTCCGTGACGATGCGGACGTAGGTCGACTCGAGGATTTCGAACTGCCACCGATCGACGTCCCCCGAGCCCCCGAAGTATCCCACGACGCTGGACTGCAACGGATTGCCCATGCCGGAGTCGTCGTTCGGTTCCACTTCGGCGAGCGGGACCGCGTCGAACGACATCTGGTAGGGCCCGCCGGAGCCCGTCGCGGTGAGGAACAAGGTGTAATCGCCGGGTTCTTCGATCGCGGCGTAGCCGACCCATGGATCGAAGTCCGCGTCGCTGTGGCAATGCGTCTGCGTCCCCGGATCCTCGCAGTCGCGCCGCAGGAACCACTCGGGGAGCTCGTCGCCGTCCACCTCGACCCGGATCGCTTCGGGCGTCGCGGCGTGAACGTGGTAGGGGACCGTCGACAGGCCCGAACCGCCCGTGCAGGTCGGGTTCAGCGGGGCGAACAGCGGGGTGCCGCCGGTTCGCGTGTTGCCCCGGAGCGTGACGCCGGACTCGAGCTCTGCCGCGTCTTCGCACGTGGTGCGGATCGCGTCCTGACAAACACTCTCTTGGAGGCAGCTCGGATCCTGGCAGTCGACGAGGTCGTTGTCGTTGTCGTCACGTTCGTTGGTGCAGTCTTCCCCGGCCTCGACCTCCGAGACCAAGAGCTGCAGGGCGCCACGCTGCAGATTCGACGCGCCTTCGACGACGATGTCGTACGTGTATCCGGCCTGCACGTCGAACTCGATCTCCTCCGTGCCGTTGGACGAGGATTGGTTCGCACACACGAACGCCGGGTCGAGCGCGGCACAATCGTGCAGGACGTACAGGAGCACGTTCGGTACGGCCTCGACTTCCACGCGGAGGCGGCCGCTCACGTCGGCCGTCAGCTGGAACACTTGCTCGTAGCCCGACCTGCTGGCGCAGTCGTTCCGGCGGGAAGTCAGGGAGCGATCCCCGGAGGTGAGCTCTTCGACGGCGTACTGTCCTCCGGCGGCGATCGGGATCGGTCGCTCGCACGTGCCCGCCTCGTCGACGAACGACCCCGTCGATGCGCTGTCACTCGACGATTCCTCGCCAGAGGTGGTGGAGTCTGCGAGGTCGCCCGTGCTCTGGGCCACGCCGCCTCCGGTGGTGTCGTCGTTCGGGACGTCCGACGACGTCCCGCTCGCGTCCATCGTTTCGTCCGCGGTGGTCGTCTCCGCGGTGGTCGTCGACATCTCGATCGAGAGCGATGTGCTGCCGAGGCTCTCGGCGTCGAGCGTGGTCGCTTCGACGCCGGTGGCGGAGATGGAGGTGGTCAGCACGACCGCGTCGGTGGTCGATGGTTCGGACCCGACCGTAACGCCCTCGTCGGCGAAACAACCGGTCCCGAGGACCCACCCGATCGAAGCACGCGGAAGCCACCGTCCCAAGGCGTTCACGTCGTTGACCACGGCGACATCTTGGCGCGTCGATCCGCGAAGGTCCACCGTTTCCGCTCGCTCGCTAGCGAGCGATACCCGGCATCAAGTCAGAACTCGAGTCGCCAAGCGAGATTCACGCCCCGGCTGCGGAAATATGCATGCAGGGTATGACGTCGTCGGAGCCGTCGATCCTCGTGGCATTCGACGATGCCGAGTCCTCGCGCGACCAAGCGGGTCGTCGCCGTGGCCAACGTGCTCCAAGCTTGAGGAGACGGCGGCTCGATCCCGTCCCCACTCGACCAGCGTTCGGTCGGTCGCGGTGGATCGAGCAGAGCCCGTTGCGTCCATTCGAGTTCCCGCGCGTATCGCAGTGCCCATCCGGATGCGGGATCGAGGCGCGGCGTGGAGGTCTGCAGGCGAACGCGGGGCGCCGCCCAACGCAGGTCGATGCGGGGTGGCGCGGGAGGATCGGCCGCGCGCACGGAGGTCGGGACGACGCTGGAAGCGATCAGCGCGACCGCGCGCATGCGTGTCAGTGTCGCATTTCGACACGCCGACCAAGCGGTGGTCGCTCGCCGATGCCCGGCGAGGATCGGCGTCGAACGAACATCGGTGTCAGGTCGGCGCATCGATCCACCCAGCCCTTCAACGGTATTCGAACGCGCTCCACACGAGGAAGGCCTGCGGTTCGACCGCGAAGTTGCAACCCGGGTCGCTGCAACGTGGACCGACCGGCCCGTCCGTCCGTTGCGTAGGGCTCGCGATGCGATGTACGCGGAACGTCGTGCGGCCGTGGGCTCCTCCGCGGACAGCGCACGGTCCTGCGGGCGCGGGGGACTCAGCGATCGATCTTCACGTACGGAAAGTCCACGGCGCGCCCACCGACGCCCTTGCGCGGGGGTGCGATCCAGCGGGCGAACTCTCCTGGAGCATAGTGCGGCCGCATGATCGATCGCAGGTAGGCGTTGTCATCGGGGCCGAGCAGCCACGCGTGCACGTGCGCCTGCCAAGTCGCCTCGGAGACGAGGTTGCCGTGCGGATCGAAGCGATGGCCCGCGTAGAGGCCCTGATGGCGGTGGAATCGACGGCTCGGGAGCGGGAGCCGAAACGGGATCTCTTCCTGCGCGAGCACGGCGGTCCAGCGCGCGACGACGCGTTCGCAATCGCGGATGTACACGTCGCGCAGGACCTCGTTCATCGCGTTGCGCAGCGGGACGCACTTCTCGACCAGCGCGCCGTTCTCGACGAGCAGGAGCGGATACTCGCGATCGAGGGCGCGATGATCGGGGTACGTGCGCTCGCGGAAGCGGCCTTTGAGGCCCGCGGCGAAGAACGTCGACGCGTTGCTGGAGATCTCCCCGCCGAACAAGTCGAGGCTGTGGCTGAACCAATAGTTGATCGCGCGCTGGACGAGTTCGAAGTCGATGCCGCCCTGGGCCCGCACGTCTTCGTTCGGATCGGCTTTGAGCAGCTGCGCCGAGCGACGCAGGATGCGTTCGATCCCGGACTCGCCGACGAACAAGTGGTGCGCCTCCTCGGTCAGCATGAATTGCGTGCTGCGGGCGAGCGGGGCGAAGCCACCTTCGGTGAGGGCCGCGAGCTGATATTTGCCGTCGCGATCGGTGAACATCGTGAAGGCGAAGAACGACAACCAATGATCGCAGGGTTGATTGAATGCGCCGAGGATGCGTGGTTTGTCCGGATCGCCGCTGCAGCGCTCGAGCAGCTCGTCCGCCTCGTCACGACCGTCTCGCCCGAAGTATTTGTGCAGCAGATACACCATCGCCCACAGATGGCGGCCCTCCTCCACGTTGACTTGGAACAGGTTGCGGAGGTCGTAGAGGCTCGGCGCCGTGCGGCCGAGCTCGCGCTGCTGCTCCACGCTCGCGGGTTCCGTGTCGGCCTGGGTGACGATCATGCGGCGCAGCGCGTTGCGATGCTCGCCGGGCACCGCGTTCCAGGCGGGTTTCCCCGCATCGTCGCCGCAGCGGATGTGCGCGTGGTCGTCCGGGGGAGCGAGGAAGATGCCCCAGCGATAGTCGGGCAGCGTGACGTAGTCGTAGTTGGCCCAGCCGCCGCGCTCGACGGAGATCGCCGTGCGCAGCCAGATCGGACAGTCGGTGAAGGTCGCCGGGCCCCGTTCCTTCCACCACGTGGTGTAGGCGGGGAGCCAGTGCTCGAGCGCGCGACGAAGCTTCGGATCGTCGGAGAGGCCGACGTTGTTCGGAATGCGTGCGTTCCGATCGACGGCGGCCATGATGCGTCCTACGCCCGCTCCCAGTCGTATCGCGGGCGTTGCGGACGACCGAAGTGGGTGAGCGCGCCGTCGGGCCCGGTCGCGTTCGGGCGGGCGAAGATCCAGTTCTGCCACGCCGACAGCCGCGTGAAGACCCGACTCGCGATCGTCTCGGGGCCGTGTAGGCGGAGGTTCTGTTCCAGACCCGCGAGCGCGTCGGGGGAGAGGCTCGCTCGCTCCTCGATCGCGATGCGGACGTGGTCGTCCCAATCGAGCGGGTCGAGGCACTCCGTCACGAGGCCGGCGGCTTCGGCCTCCGTCGCGGTGAGCAGGCGTTCGCCGGCGAGGGCATCGGGCACGCCGTGGAGGCGGGTCGCGAGCCGCGATGCCCCGTGCGCCATCGGCAGCGCGCCGTGATTGCACGCGCCGACGCCGAGCCGCGCCGCGGGTTCGTCGTCGAGCGCGTAGATGCGGTCGCAGGCCAGGGCGAGCTCGAGCAGGCAACCCGCGAACGCGCTGCCGGGGCGGACGAGAGCGAAGCACGAGCGCGACGTGTGGTCGAGGCGACGCAGCACGCGGGCCATGTGCAGCCGCACCTCGCGGTGGAATGGACGATCGCGCAGCGCGAGCAGGGCGCGGTCGTGGGCGAGCACGACGTCTGGGTCGCCGTGGGTTTCGATCGTGACGACGCCGATCGTCGGGTGGTTCATGCGCAGGTGCAGCAGGGCGTCGTCGAGCTCGCGGAAGGCTCGGAGGGCCCATGCGGCGGGATCGGGGGGCTCGTCGCGGGCGAGGCGTTCCACGTCGGCCAGGCTCGGGCCCCGCACGACGAGCTCGCCCGTGCGGCGGGCGTCGTCCCACGTCAGCGTGACGTCGCGATAGCGGCGGCACGTGGAGGTGACTTCGACGGCGAGCGGGGGCAGGCGGACACCAGCAGGGGTTGCTTGGGCGGGTCGCCGTGACGCGAGTTCGAGCGCCCGCGCCCGCACGCGCGACGCGAACGTGGAGCGCGGAAACACGGCGTCGACGAGGCCCCAAGCCTGGGCTTTCGCACCCCGCACCCCTTCGGCGGTGGTGCAGAAGACGTCCGCGCGGTCGCGCCGGACCTTGCGCTTCTCGACGAGGCGCGTGAGCCCACCGGTGCCCGGTAGCACGCCCAGCAGCGGGACTTCGGGCAGCGACACCGCGGAGTGGCCGTCGTCTTGGAGGTAGATTTCTTCGCACGCGAGCGCCAGCTCGTAGCCGCCGCCCGCCGTCGTTCCGTTGCATGCTGCCACGTAGACCTGGCCGCTGTGGCGCGTGGCGTCTTCGATCGCGCACCGGGTCTCGTTGGTGAACTTGCAGAAGTTCACCTTCCAGGCATGGGAGGCTCGCGCGAGCATCGGAATGTTCGCGCCGGCGCAGAACACCCGCTCGTGCGCGGAGGCGAGGACGACCACCGCGACCTCGGGATGCTCGAAGCGGAGGCGCTGTACGATGGCGGCGAGCTCGAGGTCGACGCCGAGATCGTAGGAGTTCAGCTTCAGCTCGTACCCGGGATGCAGCCCCGCGTGCGGATCGACGTGCATCTCGACCCACGCGAGCGGAGGTTCGAGGCGCAGGGTCCAGTGCCGGTACGGAGCGGCGACTTCGAACGTGTCGATCGTCTCTCGTGCGCGTCCGGGCTCCATCGCCGAACCAACGTAGCAGTCGGAACGCGGCAGAGATCGCTTCGGCGGCGCGCTCGGACGCTCGGCGCCGTGTGGTCGCACACGGACGACGCCCGGGGTCGAACACGCGCCTACGGCTAGAGCAGCGTGCTTCCGGAGGACTCGGAGGTCGATTTGGGGGGCGGAGCCGCCTGCGTGCGGCCGTTGCTGCCCTTGGCGGAGCTCGCCACGGGCGAGGCGCCCATGCTGCATTGGCCCTGCAGGGTGCCGCCTTCCTCGATGAGGAGGGCGCGAACGTTGATGTCTCCGCTCACGGTGCCGCTGCTCGTGATGACGAGGCGCCCGGTGGCGTGGACGCTTCCCTCGACTTTGCCTTGGATGCGCACGTCCGGCCCGGACACGTCGCCCTTGATCACCGCATCTTCGAGGATGACGATCTCACCCGCGGCGGAGACGTTGCCCTCGACGGCGCCCGCGATCGTGAGCGACCCCGCCGTGGTGATGTTGCCTTTGACCGTGGTGTCGTCGGTGATGTAGTTCTGAGGACTCGCCATGAGGGTACCCCGCTGTGTCCATTTCAGTCACAGGCGGGCGGCGCTCGTCAAGGCCGGGTTCTCGTCGTGTTGCGCGAGACGACGTCGTGGGTGCCCGTCGCGGGTCAGCCCTTACCGACGAGCCAGGCGACGATCTCGATGTGGGCGGTCTGCGGCAAGGTATCGAATGCGCGCGCCTGAATCAGGCGATAGGCCCCCTGTGGGCCGGTCAAACGCTTGATGTCCTCCGACAGCGGGCCTGGGCTGCAGCTCATGATGTGCAATCGCGTTGCACGTAGGCGGTTGAGCTGCTCGCACACGGTGGGCCCGAGCCCACCTCGCGGTGGGTTGGCGATGACGAGGTCGACCGTGCGATGGGGGTGCTGACTGTCGCCGACGATCTCGGCGAGGAATTCTTCGACGAGCGCGGGTTGGATGCCCAAGGCGCGCGCGCTTTCGGGAAACGACTCGCACGGGACCACCACGTCGAAGTGTTCGCGCAGCAGCGCCGTGGTGACGCCCGCGCCCGCGTAGAGATCGAGCGCCAGGCGACCGTGCAGCGTGCCGCCGGCGGGGACGCGAACGAGGTCGTGATAGGCGATCGCCGCCGTGACGGGATTCGGCTGGAGGAAGGCTTGGGGCCCTACGTGGACCGTCACGCCGCACAGCTCGATCGGTAGGCTCTGCTGCCCACGAATGGGGCGCAGCGCCGTGCCGCGCATCTGGTTGTTCTTGGCTGCGTTGACGCCCCACGCGATCCCGCGCGGGATCGTGAGCCGCTCGGCGACCTCGAACACCGCGGTCGCGATCGGATCGCCGGTGACGATCGCGAGCAGCACGTTGCCCTGACCGTCGGTCTTGAACCACGCGTAGCGGAAGTCGCCGTATTCGTCGATCTCGTTGTAGGCCGGCACGGCGAGCTCGTTGCAGACGTCGACGAGCTCGGTCGCGGCGGCGACGATGTCCGGATGATCGACGAGGCAACCCGTCATGTCGGCGACCTTGTGCGTGCCTCGCACGTAGCTGCCGAGCACCAGTGCGCCGGCGTTGCCGGCGAACACCCGTTTGCTCGACCAGCGGTAGTGCAGGCCGTCGTCCTCGGTCGCGATCATGCGATCGATGCGGAGCCCGAAGCGGTCGTTCAGGCTCTGGCGTTTGAGCTCGCGCTGGCTCGCGATGTCGAGCTCCATCACGGGGCATCCGCTGCAGCGCCCGTGGTGGATGCAGGGGGCTTCGCGGCGGCCGGGGTGCGAGTTGCGGCGCGTCACGACGACGCCGTGCGCCCGCGGGCTCGCGCGGCTGACGTAGTCGACGAGGACGTCCGCGGTTTCGCCTGGAAGGAGCCCGGCGACATGGACCTCGATCGCGTCGACGACCCCGACTCCGTCCCCGTGGCGGGAGAGGGAGTCGGCCATCACCGTGATGGTGTCTCCGGGCTTCATCGCCGATGGACGACCATACCGACCTGCGCCAGGTGCTGGAAGTAGTCGGGGTAGGTCTTGCCCACACAGTCCGGGTCGAGAATCGTGACGTCCCCGGCGAGGGAGAACGCCATCGCCATGCGATGGTCCTTGTACGTGGCGATCTCGACGCCACGCCGCAGTCCGTCGCGCGGGGGTTCGATCACGAGGCCTTCTTCGTGTTCGGTCACTTGGGCGCCGAGCTTGCGCAGCTCGGTCGCTCCGGCCGCCAGGCGATCGCTCTCGTGGTGCCGCAGGATGCCCACGCCGGTGATTTCGGTGGGTCCTTGCGCGAACAGCGATGCCACCGCGAGGGTGAGGGTCATGTCCGGCATGTCGGAGAGATCGAAGTGGCCGCCGCGGAGCGTGCCCGTCCCTTCGACGGTCGTCTCGTGCTCCGTCTGACGCACGCGCGCACCCATCTTGCCGAGCACGCCGGCGAAGCCCACGTCACCCTGCATGCTCCGCGTCCCGAGGTCGCGGATCGTGGTGCGCCCGCCGTGGATCGCCGCGAGGGCGAGCGGGTAGGACGCTGCCGAGGCGTCGGGTTCGATGCGATACGCGGTGCCTTCGAGCACGCACGGCTGCACGAGGAGCTCGTTCTCGTTCACCCACTCCGCCGTGCCTCCGAACGCGCGCAGCACTTCGAGCGTGATGTCGACGTAGGGCCGCGCCGGTGTGCCCTGCTCGAGCACGATGCGCGTGGGGGCCTTCGCGAGCACGGCCGCGAGCACGAGCCCGGACACGAACTGCGAGCTCGCGGGGCGTTTCAGGCGAATCTCGCCGCCCGCGATGCCGTCCGGGTTCGGCCCGATGTCGAGCGGGAGGCAGTTGTTCCCGCTCTCGGACGTGATCTTCGCCCCGAGCTCGCACAGCGCTTCGACGAGCGTGTCCATGGGGCGCTCGCGCATGCGCGGGGTGCCGTCCATGCGCAGGCGGCCGGGGCTCGCCGCGGCGATCGCCAGCAAGAATCGCGCGACCGTGCCGGCGGTGCCGACGAACACCTCCGGCGCCGGGTCGACGCTCGGCAGCGCTCCCCCGACCCCGTACACCGACAACGCGCCATCCTCCGTCTCCGACACCGCGATCTGCAGGGCTGCGAGCGCGTTCCGCATGTGGTGGGTGTCCTCCGCGTCGAGCCACCCGTGCAGGGTCGAACGTCCGCGGGCGATGGCAGCGAGCAGCAACGCGCGATTGGTGATGCTCTTGGAACCGGGGGGTTGGAGCTGCCAGTCGATGGTCGAGGGCTTCTGGAGGGAGATGGCTGTCGCCATGGTTGTGGGACACTACCCCGCTACCCAGGCGGCGGATAGCTTTCTGCGCCCCGCCGGAGCGGCTCTCCCGGTGCAGGCGCTGGATACGGCTACGCCCCCTCCTGCAAATATCCCGATTTCCCGCCCACCAAGTCCGTACACCACGGGTATAATGCACATCACACACACCACTGACTGAACTCTATACCC
>Ga0079224_100004555_pt1 | contig 17992 bp, 14 predicted proteins | sample Stecom2015_FD_80414 | JGI IMG/M metagenome (GOLD analysis project Ga0079224, IMG submission 80414) | Agricultural soil microbial communities from Utah to study Nitrogen management - Steer compost 2015 | ecosystem: Environmental > Terrestrial > Soil > Agricultural land | place: USA: Utah...
AATGACGCGATTGATTTTTGTCGTACCGAAGAAACGAAACCGAGCATAGGACAGGCCTACGTGAGGCTTTCGGTGATGAAGGTACGGCGAAAAAGAAGCCGTCGTAAGTGTGAAGAACTTATGAAACAGAGTACTAGATTTTGACATGGTATTCTATTCTCATTTCAGAGGGAAATTCAAGGTAAGCGATTTCCGACCACGACAAATATAGACATTCTGTGGTTTTTTTGAAAAGGAATAATATCTTAGTGACCATGTCGCTGATCGAACACCCTCTGAGAAAGTTCAAAATTATTGCCGGACTGGATGAAGCAGGTCGGGGTTGCCTCGCAGGTCCGGTTGTCGCTGCTGCGGTCATCTTACCCGATGGATATTTCCATGATGAGTTGAATGATTCCAAACAATTAACCGAAAGCAGACGAAATGTACTTCGACGTATAATTGAATCAGAGGCTCTGGCTTTTTCTGTAGCTTTTGTATTTCCTGAACGAATTGATGCTATCAACATCCTGCGTGGATCCATCGAGGCGATGCATGTTGCGTTGGATTCCCTGACTGTCAAGCCAGAGTTCCTGATCGTCGATGGTAACAGATTTTATCCATACAGAGACTGCCCTCATCAATGTGTCATCAAAGGCGACGGCAAATATTTGTCCATCGCTGCTGCTTCTATTCTCGCAAAAACGTACCGGGATGAATATATGAAAGAACAGCACTTTAAATATCCGGTTTATGGCTGGGAGAGAAATAAAGGTTATCCAACAGCAGAACATCGCCGGGGAATAATCGACAATGGTGTCTGTCACTTACACCGAAAAAGCTTTCAGTTGTACCCGGCTCAGCAAATTGAGTTGTTTTAAGGATTGATTTCAGGGAAAATATTTCTGGGGCGTGTAGGTCAATTTTATATTAATGGGTCGGCTGCCAATTATCGTTGAAATCCATTTCAACCATCCCTTTCAATTATACCCCTGACGCTCGATTTTGTCCACTTTCTGTGGAGGAAAATGCCCGGTCTCTTCATCTGAAAGCCTCGACGCAACCCCGGCTATGTCTACGTTTTCTTCTTCGATTTCAGACATTTTTCTCTGCACATCGAATCGGACAAACCAAAACACCACGGGTATACAATGCTCAGGTCGTATGAGCGGATTAAAAAGCAATCGATGTTCAGGGCTCCTGCGGTGATATAACTGAGCACTACACAAAATCACCTTCATTCCATCTTTGGTCTGCCTCCTTCATTTGGGGGATCGGTTTTTCAACCAATATTGCGGAATAATCCTCCTCATCATCGGATTCATTGAGACCCAGTTCTACCAATCGTTTTTGATATTGAACTTCTTCCCAACTTTTGAACCGATGGAAAACAAATGCCGATAACCAATGAAAAATTAACCCGATCATCCAAAAACTAAATATAGACAGAAAAATGTATAGAAGAGGCCGGGCACGAATGAGAAAAACAGCTATGATAAATATGAAAAATAAAGTAAAATAAATGCTAATGTGCTTGAAAAAAGCGCTTTGATTGCGCACTCTTTTTCGTATTTTCCTCCTCAACGCTTCCTGTGCATCTCTTTCGCTTAATTTTCTTGAAGCCACAGTATTTGCTGTTTTGTGAACTCATAAAGGTAGTAAAATGTATCGAATCCTGCTCATTGAAAATATCCGGGTATTTTGCAATTATTTCAAATAACCAGCGATCTTTATCCCCATGACTGCATCGAAACCGCTCAACGTTGTTGGAATTCAAACCGCATTATATTGGGAAGCAATCGAATGCAATCTCGTGCATTTTGATCGCATTCTGTCCAATATATACCACGGGGAACAAGACTTGGTAGTGCTGCCGGAAATGTTTACCACAGGTTTTTCCATGAATGCCATGAAACTGGCGGACCATTCACAAGGACTTACACTGGAATGGATGCGCAGACAGGCTCGAAAGTTGAATGCTGCCCTAACCGGTAGTGTAATTATCGAGGATCTAGGACAATACTACAATCGGTTATATTTTGTATGGCCGGAAGGCAATGTGGAAATATATGATAAAAGACATACCTTCTCCTATGCCGGTGAGGATAAGGTGTTTCAAAGGGGGAAGCAGAGAATCATCATCGAATACCAGGGTTGGAAAATATGTCCTTTGATATGCTACGACCTCCGGTTTCCTGTGTGGTCCAGGAATAGTGTGGATTATGATATACTGATTTATGTAGCCAATTGGCCATCATCCCGTATCCGGGCATGGGATACATTGTTACAGGCCCGATCTATTGAAAATATGTGTTATACCATCGGGGTAAACAGAATAGGGGAGGATGGAAATGGTATCAACTACCCCGGTCACAGCGTAATACTTGATGCGCTTGGAACGCAACTAAGCTATTTGCAAAATGGTGAAGAGGGATATGTGCAAGCCACCTTGGATCCTGAATCTTTAGATGGTATCCGAAAGCGGTATAATTTTCTACTGGATAGGGATTCTTTTAGACCGTTGGAATCCGAGTAAAAGGATTATTTCATATGACCATGATGCGGCACTTTGGTGTAAAAATCCATTCAGATGCCGGATTCGTGGAAGGTGATAAAATGGTTTATTGATCGTAGTCCAAATGGATCTTCGGGCTTCGTGGCAGAGATTGACATGTCAGACGATACCCTTCTTCGACTTCCTCGTCTTCCAGCGCAAAATTTGCCATCATTTCAACTTCCCCTTCTAATAACTTTGCACGACAACTACAGCACACACCGCCCAGACACGAAAACGGTGCCGGGTATCCTGCATCCAGGACATATTCCAGAATGGGCTGGTCGTCGTAGGGAACCTTTAACACATGATCCTGTCCATCCAGGGTGATGGTAACCTCACTCACATCTTCAGAAGGTTCATGAGGCGCCGGTTTTTTATGTTTCAGGATGTTTCCCGCACTGCTTTCAAACAATTCAAAATGAATGTTCTTTTTGGGTACTTCATTTTGGATCAGCATATCCCGAAGGTCGAATATCATTTGCTCCGGGCCGCAAAGTAAAAATTCATCGGTTCCCTCGATACTAAGCAGCAATTTTTGGGAAAGGATCTGACATTTGGATACATCCAAACGACCGCAAAACAAGGCATCGTTTAGTTTTTCCTCCGTAAAGAAATAGTGGATTTGAAAACGATCGGCATGCTTATTTTTGAGTTGCTGTAATTCCCTATAAAAGATAATAGAGGAATACGTTTTGTTCCCATAAAAGAGTACAATAGAACTGCCAGGTTCTTCATGAAGGATGGCTTTGATCAGCGATATCACCGGGGTAATCCCGCTCCCTGCGGAGAAAAAGACATAATTCTTTTTATTGTTGGCATTCAGATCCAGAGTAAAATTCCCTTCTGGTCCTCTTATTTCCAACCCATCGCCTACCTTAAAATTGGAATGAGCAAAGTTGCTGAACAAGCCATTTTCGGCTTTTTTGATGGCCACACGCCATTCGTTTTCGTGAGGGGCAGTACACAGAGAATAGGGTCTTTGGACAGTTTCTCCGTTGATATTGGCTTTGAGAGTAAGATATTGACCGGCCTTTACCGCTATGTCTTCGTAATATTCCTCTGCAATATCAAAGGCAACGGAAATGCAGTCATTTGTTTCGTGGGTGATATTGGCGATGGTCCCGGGCACAAAGTCCCGATCCATGGATTTGCTTGTCTTGTTTTTTTTTCTCGAAAAAAGAAATCTCATCAGGTGTAAAATTTGGTGCAAAAGTACGGGATTTATTCAACTATAAGCCCGCAACTCGAATCATGCTTGCACGGTCATCATGGAAGCGGTGAATCTTAATACACTAACATAAACCCTTGCCACTTGTTGAGGCCATCACGTACAAAAAGTAATTTTGTAAATTCGGGTGTTGATATGCCGTATTTTCTCCGGGACCTTCCCGGTTTTCAATAGATCGGATTAGCTTCCAGGTACTTCCACACTTCATCGGGAACCAGATACCGTATGGATTTCTTTTGTCGAATGGATTCTCTTATAAATGAGGATGAAATCTCCATCAGGGGAGCCTCGACAACGGTGACCCTTGCTTCATGGCGGAGTTGGCCCAGGTCATAATTGGGGCGTTTATACACCAAAATATCATGGTTGCGGAGGATCATCTCATAGTTTTTCCATTTGTGTAAATTTGCGAGATTGTCACCACCCATAATCAGGGAAAAAGTATGGGTGGGAAATTTATCTTTCAGGTATGCCAGCGTATCGACGGTGTACGAGGGTTTGGGCAGACCAAATTCTATATCAGAAGCCCGTAGTTTGTCCTGGTCACCGATGGCCAGATGGACGAGGTGCAATCTGTCAAAGTCGTGGGCCAGATTGGATCGTTCCTTGAACGGATTCTGAGGAGAAACGACCAGCCAAACCTGATCAAGATCGGTCCAGTGTGCTATGTGATTGGCAATGATCATATGCCCGGTATGTACCGGGTTGAACGAACCAAAAAACAAGCCAATTTTCATAAAATCTATTTCACCATTACAGGCATAACCAGCATGAGCAGGTCTTCATCCTTGGCATTGGAGGATGGCAGAAGCAAGGAAGCCCGATTGGGTGTAGACATTTCGAGCATGACCTCCTCCGAATTGAGTACCCCCAACATTTCGATTAAAAACTTGGAATTGTATGCGATTTGCATTTCGTCCCCGGAATACTGACAAGGGAGACTTTCATGCGCTTCATTGGAGTAGTCCAAATCCTGAGCTTGAATTTCGATTTTGTCATTTTTGAGATCCAGGACAATTTGGTTTGTGGATTTGTTGGCGTAGATCGAAATACGTTTGAGTGAATTGAGCAGGGATTTGCGATCAATTGTAAGAATATTTTGATTATTGGTGGGGATTACGCCATTGTAATTGGGGAAGGTGGCATCTATAAGCCGACAGGCAATTTCGGTATTTCCGGATTGGATAAATACGTGCGAATTGCTAAAGTTGATTACAACGCTACCATTACCATCCAGGGCCAGGTTGACCAATGCCAGAGATTTTTTAGGGATAATCATCGAACCATCCACGTTGGTATGGATATCCCAGAAAGTATATTTTACCAGTTTATGAGCATCTGTAGCGACAAAAGTGATTTTATCTTCTTCGACCTTGATAAATACCCCCATCATGGCTTGTCTCATTTCATCATTACTCGTTGCGAAAAGGGTATTTTCGATGCCTTTTTTCATGATTCCTATGGGAATTTCAACCGATTGTGAAATTTGAGCATTAGGAATTTCCGGAAATTCTTCAAAATCATCGCAGGCTAATTTGTATTCTCCATTGTTGGTTAAAATAACCAGGACATTGGAATCCTCCTCTTTGATGAATTGGACGGGTTGATCTGGAATCGCCTTGAGCGTATCACTTAATATTTTTCCGCGGACAGCTATTTTACCATCTTCTTCGCCCTGCACATCGAGGGTAGAGTAAATGGTGGTTTCCAGATCAGAAACTGTGAGACGGAGTTCGTTTCCATTCAGTTCCAGCAGGAAATCTTCCAGGATTGGCATCATGGGATTGGAGGGAATTACACTCGAAGCAATCACGGTTTTTTTCAAAAAATCACTGGAAGAAACGGAAAATTTCATGTTCTGTGGTCAATTTTAATTTCAGAGTATAAACATAAGAAAAAATTGATTGAAAACATTCAAAGCAAAGTACACGAAAAGAAACCCTGCACAGACTGGTGCCTGTTTACGTGGGGATTATTCGCCGCAGAAAGATCAGTCCAAAATGAAATGCAATTCTTCTGGCGCCATGGTTCTAATCCCCGACGGCCATGGAAAATGTGGGAGGGGCAGGCTGTATTCCCCATATTCTGATATAAGATTACAGCGAACCATTGTAATTCAAAATTCGTTACCGACTAAATAAATTTATACATTTGGTTCATGGTTCAAAACACGAAGGAGATCCAACTGCCCGGGATCAAGAAAATTGAAAAACCAGCTCCCTTTGAGTATCATATTGAAATGGTTGGTGAAGAAAGTACCCTATATACCATTCCCGGTATGCAAAATCTGGGATTGGTCAAGGTAGAGATCGTACTCAACAGGGGTAGATTTGACGAGCAAAAGAAGTTGAGTTCGCGTTTTTGCGCGAGGATGCTCAAGGAAGGAACTCAAACCCGAAATCAGGATGATATCAATGATGTTTTTGATTTTTTCGGGGCCCAATTCAATGTCAGGTATCAACTGGATTATGCTTCGTTCTCATTGATATGCCTTACTAAGTATTGCAAGGAGTTAATTCCACTGGTTTTTGAAATAATATCCCAACCCCAATTCGATCGGGTGGAACTAGCCAGACTTAAAAAGCAGGCTCAATCAAAGCTGAAATTATCTTTGGCAGACAATGATTCGCTTTCTTTTCGCATCCTGACTGAAAAAATATTTGGGAGCCAGCATCCTTATGGTTACAATTCGACCGTGAGTGACATCGATGCGATTCAGATTGAGGATCTTCTGGAATTTCATGAAAGGTATTACCGCAAACCCAATTTCAAAGTTTTTCTCTCGGGGAGTTTTAACCAGGATATACAGAACACGTTGCTGGAATATATGCATTTGTTGCCCGAGGGTAATCAGGAATCCACTGATGATGTCGTCTTTGACGCGCTTGATCCTGCCGGTCCGGGAACCTATTTCACCAAAAATGAATACGCATTCAACACCCAAAGCTCCATCAAAATGGGTAAACGTATCGTGCAGCGTCACCATCCTGATTACGTTCCGATCCACTTTACCAATACCCTTTTAGGTGGCTTTTTTGGTTCCAGGTTGATGCAGAATATCCGGGAGAAAGAAGGCTTGACTTACAATATTTTTTCCGATCTCGAGCCGATGAGACACGATGCTTATTTTCTGATAGCTACAGATGTAAAGACACAAAACATAGACATCGTAATAGGCCTGATACACGAACAACTTGAGAAGCTGGAGCAGGAACTGGTAGGAGAAAAAGAGTTTGGGATGGTCAGAAATTACATCAAGGGTTACCTCTTAAGTTCTCTTGATGGTGTGTTTTCCAAAGCGGAAATAGTTAAAATTTTGGCGTTGGAAAACATGGGAGTTCCGTGGATGTACGACTTTTTTGAAAAGCTGGATGAAATCGTCCCTGAGGATATCCCAAGCCTGGTAAAAAAATACCTGAAAAAGGATGAATTATACACAGTAGTAGTAAATTGATGTTAAATTTGGGTCATTAATACTTGAGCTTAGAAAATTGAGTTTAAAACTAAAATTACAAGAGCGATATGTGCTTGACATAGCCATCGGAACAATATGAAATTATTTAGCTTCTTTACGCAGGAACTGGCCATTGATTTGGGAACGGCGAACACGTTGATTATTCAAAATGGGGAGGTGGTTGTTGACGAGCCTTCCATTGTGGCAATTGACCGACGTACCCAGGAAGTCATTGCAGTTGGTTCGAAGGCGATGCAAATGCATGAAAAGACGCACGAACATATAAAAACCATTCGACCCCTGAAGGATGGGGTAATTGCGGATTTTCAGGCAGCGGAAAATCTGATCGAAGGGCTGATCAATATGATTGACAGTCGAAAGAGTTTTTTTACCCACCTTCGGATGGTTATTTGCATCCCATCGGGGATTACCGAAGTGGAAAAAAGAGCGGTATTTGATAGCGCTGATCATGTGGACTCCAAAGAAACCTATCTGATTCACGAGCCTTTGGCTGCGGCGCTGGGCATAGGACTCAATGTCGAAGAACCGGAGGGTAATATGATCATCGATATCGGAGGAGGGACTACAGAAATCGCCGTGATTGCTTTGTCGGGAATCGTAACCGATCAATCCATCAGGACGGGAGGGGATGAATTTACATCCGATATTGTCAATTATATGCGCCGCGAACACAATTTGCTCATTGGTGAAAGAACGGCAGAAAATATCAAAATAAAGATCGGATCTGCCTTGGAAGAACTGGATGATCCACCACCTGATATCCCTGTGAATGGTAGAGACCTGATGACCGGAATCCCCAAGCAACGGATCATTTCGTACCAGGAAATAGCGACGTGTATCGATAAATCTATTTCCAAAATCGAGGAAGCTATTCTTAAGGCATTGGAAGCCACACCACCCGAACTGGCTGCAGATATTTTTAGAAAAGGCTTGTATCTTACCGGTGGAGGTGCGTCATTACGGGGGCTTGACAAACGGATTTCTCAAAAAACCAAGCTCGATGTCCATGTACCGGATGATCCATTAAGGGCTGTTGTCATCGGTACCGGTATCGCTCTCGAAAATATTGGCAAATTCTCATTCCTGATCGACCGGAAGAACGTGTGAGAACCAAGGTGACATATGGGAAATTTTATACGATTTATCCTACGCAATCTGCACTTCATTGTCTTTGTGATTCTGGAGATTGTCAGTATCAGTCTCGCAGTCAATTTTGACAACAGACGAAAATCGATATTTCTCAGTACGTCCAACCATTTTTCGGGCTTCGTTCAAAGCCATTTCAGTCAGGTCGCCGGCTATTTCAAGTTGAGCGGGGTCAATGATGAATTGTTGCATGAAAATGCCCAGTTGAGAAATCAATTGTTGAACCTTGAGCAGCAAGTTGCTATACAGAATTTAAAACCGGATAGCATGGCGATATCCACTATGGACGAATACGGACCACAGCGGTATCGTGTGATTCCCGCACATGTAATTTCAAATTCATTTTCATCGCTATACAATTTTCTTACCATCGATGTGGGAGCAGATAAGGGGATTAAGCCCGGGATGGGAGTAATAACCAATACGGGACCTGTAGGTATTATTACGCAAGTCAATAAATACTATTCTAAGGTCATTTCTGTGTACAATATTGAATCTCTGGTAAGTGCCAAGATCAAACACAACAATGCATTGGGAATTATCCAATGGGAACCTTACAGTCTTCAAACTGTGGTAATGCGTGAAATTCCCCGACATGTGGAGCTTGCTATCGGTGACACGGTCGTCACCAGCGGATATTCTTTTGCATTTCCTCCCGGTCTGCCCATTGGGGAGATAGAGTATTTTAATCTCGAAAGTGGAGAAAATGATTACACGGTGTATGTCCGGCTGTTCGAAGACCTGTACACTCTTCGTTTGTGTTACGTGATAGAAGATACCTGGAACAATCCCGATACGTTTTCTGAATCAGATTTAGAGGAATTAACAGAATGAGTGATTATCGATTGAATATCATTCGTGCCGTGCTTCTCCTCCTGGTCCAGGTATTGATTTTTAATTTTGTAAAAATCACCTGGTTTTCAATTCCATTCATTGAGGTATTCGTTTATCCCCTTATCATTTTACTCTTACCGCTCCGTACCCCTGCTTCAGTGGTCATTCTGATCGGATTTGTTGTGGGGCTGGTCGTGGATATTTTCCAAAACACACCGGGAGTCCATGCTGGAGCAGGGGCTTTTACCGGATTGGTCAGGCCTTACATCATTACCCTGCTTTCGCCACGGGGTGGGTACAAGGTCAACATTTCTCCGCTGATTTCCACCATCAATTTGACCTGGTTTTTGAAATATGCAGCCATCATGGTAATTTTGCATTGTTTTGGGGTAAGTTTGATTGACATTTTTCAATTAAAATTGCTACATTATATCCTTCTTAGGACGATCCTGACTGCTGTGATATCCTATGCGGTTATCATGATTATCATGATCGTTTTTGATCAAAACTGAATGGGGGTTGTATGAAAATTGATTCGCAGGACAGATTTAGGCTGGTTACCGGTATTATTATCGTGGGGTTCATTTTCCTGCTGGTAAGGGTAGCGCATGTTCAGATCTGGGATGCACAATCGCGTGTCGAAGCCAATACAACATCGTTGGTGAAGATGATCCAGAAACCATCCCGGGGATTGATTTATGATCGGAATGGTGAATTGATTGTGTATAACAAATTTGTCTACGACATCAATGTCGTGTACAACGAACTCGATAGAAACATGGACACAGCCCGACTGTGTGACCTGCTCAATATCGATCAGGAATACTTTCTAAAGAATATCGAGAAAAACTGGTCGGATATCCGCTTTTCCAAGTTTACCCCTTTCCCTTTTATGACCCGGATCCCGGATAGTGTAGCACTCCGATTCAAGGAATATCTGTATATGTTCCCAGGCTTCAGATTGACCAAGGAAGCGGTGCGGGGATATAAATACCATACCGCATCCCATGTATTGGGGTACATTTCTGAAATTAACCGGAACGAGCTTGAACAAAGCGAAGGTGTATATGTCCTGGGTGATTATGTGGGGAAAAGCGGAGTCGAACTTTACTACGAAGAATTGCTCCGAGGTGTAAAGGGACACCGGTACGAACTCAAGGACAATCTCGGAAGACAGGTGGGTGACTACCTGGGTGGATCACTCAATCAGGAACCGATCTCAGGAAACGATCTCACGCTGACCCTGGATATCGAACTCCAGCGTTATGCTGAAAAATTGATGGTAAATAAAAAAGGAGGAATCGTTGCACTGGAACCATCAACCGGAGAGGTGCTCGCCATGTTGAGTTACCCGGACTTCAATCTAAACGACCTGTCAATTGGCCAAAACAGAGGGGAACGCTTTCAGCAGTTGTTCGCAGATACCTTAAAACCCTTTTACGATCGGTCTTTGATGGCCCACTATCCTCCGGGGAGTACCCTCAAACCGGTTCTGGGCCTGATAGGTTTACAGGAACGCGTGATTACCCCATTTCAGCGTATGTATTGCGGTGGTGGGTATTTTTATAAAAACAATGTATGGAGATGCCACGCCGGTGGTGGAAACAATGATCTGAGAACATCCATCGTGCGATCGTGTAATACCTATTTCTTTACCATTTACCGTGACCTGATCAATAAATATGGTTTCAACAATCCCGAAAAAGGATTATTCGATCTTCACAATCACTTGAGCGGGTTTGGCATAGGTCGGAAACTGGGCATCGACCTTCCCATGGAAGGTACCGGGCTCAATCCCACACCTGCATATTACGATGATCTGTACCGGAATAAAGGAGATTGGAGGTTCACCTATATTCTCTCCAATGGGATAGGTCAGGGTGAGATCGAACTGACCACGTTGCAGATGGCTCATATTACGGCAATCATAGCCAATGAAGGGCATTACAAAATTCCTCACCTTATCAAGGCTATCGACGATGAGGAAAATCTGATCCCCGAGAAATACAAAGAACGACACAGGGTAGACATAGAACCTGAATATTTCGAACAAGTAAGGTTGGGTATGCAAGGGGTGATTGAGTATGGAACGGGCAGACTGGCAGAGGTTCCTGGTATAGAGGTTGCGGGAAAAACGGGAACATCAGAAAACAGTGGAGAAGATCATTCTGTTTTTATAGCTTTTGCTCCTGTGGACAATCCCAAAATAGCTGTCGCTGTATTCATTGAAAATGGAGGGTGGGGAAGTACGGTCGCCTCACCCATTGCAGGGTTGATGATCGAAAAATATCTCAAAGGAGAAATTTCTGAATCAAAAAAATGGGTTGAAAAACGGGTGCTTGAAACGGACCTACTCCATAAAAGACTTTTACCATGATCCTATCCGCTATTGTTGCCATATCCAACAATAATGTAATCGGCAAAGACAACGAATTGCCCTGGTATCTTCCGGCCGATCTCAAATACTTTAAAAAAATAACGATCAACCATCCGGTGATTATGGGGCGTAAAAGCTACGAAGCTATTGGTAATCCACTGCCCAAACGTACCAATATCGTTCTTACACGCGATCCGTATTATCTTTCCTCCAACATATTGGTCGCGCACTCCCTGGAAGAGGCTATAGCTCTGGCTTATGACATTGACCCAGAAGAGGCATTTATAATCGGTGGTGCCGAGATATTTGAAATTGCCTTCCCTTTCCTTGATCGACTGTATATTACAGAAATCCATGCAGATTTTGACGGAGATACCTTCTTTCCGGAATGGGATCAAAGTGAATGGAAACTCATTTCTGAAGAAGCCCATTCCTCCGACAAAACGAATGAATTCGATTATTCCTTTAAAATTTATGAAAGAATATAGCCCGGTCATAAACGAAGATTTTCTGCAGTATATCTGGCGGACACAAAAGTTTGATCATCGCGGTCTTCGTTCTACCGATGGTGCAGCACTCGAAATTATCCGGCCGGGCACGCTCAACTTTGATCAGGGACCGGATTTTATGGATGCGCGATTGCGAATCTCCGGACAGTTGTGGGCGGGCAAGGTCGAAATTCATACGAGATCCTCGGACTGGTACCGGCATGGACATGAAAACAATCCGGATTATTTCAACGTCATACTCCACGTTGTTTATGAAGCGGATCAAACAGTAAAAGATCCCTTTGGCGAAGAAATCCCCACCTTGGAATTGAAATCCAGAATTGATGAAACCATTTTGGAAACATATCGGTATTTGTCTTCCTATACTTATACCATGATTCCATGTGAAAAATTGATATCCACCGTATCCAGGCTCAATATTACCTCATGGAAAGAACGCATGGCGGTAGCCCGTCTCGAGGAGAAATACGCCCAGATCGAGGAAGTTTTTTTATATAGTGATAAAAACTATCAGGAAACGCTGTTCAAATTATTGTGTCGTTCTTTTGGATTTTCTAAGAACAATACCGCATTCGAATGGCTGGCCAATACCATAAAATTTAAAACGCTTTCCAGGCATATTAACGATAAGACGCAAATTGAGAGTTTACTTTTTGGTCAGGCAGGTCTTCTTTCCGGCAACGAAAAAGACGAATACCCCCAACACCTGTATCAGGAATACATCTTCCTGTCTGAAAAATATGGGTTGGATCACATTGATCCCACTGTGTGGAACTATGCCCGTATGCGACCTCAGAATTTTCCAACGGTAAGATTATCCCAACTTGCTGACTTCCTCTACAATTACGGAAAAACACTGATGTATTCCCTAGATTGGCAGGAACTGGTTCAGCAATTACACATCCAAGCCAGCCCATATTGGAATGACCATTATAGATTTGATGTACCTACCACGCAGGTACGAGTTAAAAAAATGGGTCAGGCAAGCAAAGACTCCATATTTATCAATGTCCTGGTACCCTTTCTGTTTTTTACCGGTATGAAAAAGAGAGACCAGTCCATCAAGGACAAGGCGGTGGCTATACTGGAGAATTTACCTGCCGAAACCAATAGTATAATGAGGATGTGGAAAAAACTCGACGTTACCATCGATCATGCCCTCGATTCTCAGGCACTTCTGTACCTTTACCATTCTTTTTGCAGGAATCGTAAATGCGCCCAGTGTCGGATCGGCCAGGCAATATTGTTGAAATCATGATCGATCAGTGGATTTTAAGAATCGTTTTGTTTCCCTTCGCCATGCTTTACAGATTGATCGTTGGTGTAAGAGGACTGCTCTATGAGGCCGGGTTGTTGAAGTCGGTAACCTTTGATATCCCCGTGATATCGGTCGGGAATCTCAATACCGGCGGAAGTGGCAAGACACCCATGATCGAATATCTTATCCGCCAATTGAGCCCATATATTAAAGTCAGTGTACTAAGCAGGGGATACAAACGAAAAACAAAAGGGTACCGCAATGTATCAGTGCAGGATACCTTCGATGAGGTAGGAGATGAACCTTTGTTGTTGAAGAAAAAGTATCCGGCAGTACCAGTGGCTGTAGGAGAGGACCGGGCTTTGTCTATACCTCAGTTGTTGCAAAATTACGATGATCTACAATTGGTACTTTTGGACGATGCTTATCAACATTTGGGTGTAAAGCCCTATTTGAATGTGTTGCTTACCGAGTATCGCAATCTTTTCACCAGAGATCTATTGCTTCCTATGGGACGTCTCCGCGAACCTATTCAGGCTGCGCGCCGTGCAGACTACATTATCGTAACCAAATGCCCTGCCAATTTATCGGATGAGGAAAAAAAGGCTATTGAGAGGGAAATCAAGCCTCTACTCCATCAAAAACTATATTTTGCCTCGCTTCGATATCATTCGGCATACAATGCTTTTGATACCACAGAGCGAATTTTACTGAATAGTCAGTCGGTATTCCTTATGACTGGGATTGCCAACCCTGATCCCCTGGTTCGGTTTATCCAATCGATGGATTTGCCTTATTTCCACCGGAAATTTCCTGACCATTATGCGTTCACCAAACACGATATAGCTACGGTAATCGATTCATATAACAAGCTGGAAGGAGATAAAAAAGTATTCCTGACCACGGAAAAGGATTTGATTCGTCTGGTCCCCCACCTTCCCTATTTCAGGGATAAGCAGATTAAAGTTTTTATTTTACCAATAGAAGTACAATTTCTGGGAAGAGAAGATGAGTTTATTAATGACATTAAGGGTCGACTATTAAAATTCACCGTATGATAAACCATCGTTTCTGGATATGCATTGGAATGATGCTGGCATTTCGGGCAGGTTGGGCTCAGGATAATCCGATCAATCTGAGCCCTTATGCATACGAGCAGCTAGAGAGATTATCTGCCAAATATGGCGGAGAAAATGCTCCGTTCCCCTCCTTTCATACGATGAGCCGAAAGGAGATCGCAAAGTTTCTGGTCGATCTGCCTATTCATTCAATGTCTCATGCGGATATAGATGCATTCACCTTTCTTGCCCGGGAAGTACCTGAATGGATGACGGATACCTCTTTTTTGAGCGAGCACGACTATTCTTTACAATTATCGGCCTTACTACCTGCCAGGCCGGATGGTTGGTTCTATCCATATCCAGGGCAGATGGTTTTTGTAAGAAAAAAGGATTTTTTCCTGGCTGCCAATCCCATTTTACATTGGAAATATGGACGACAGAAGGACGGTCATACCACCATATTTGAAAATAGAAAGGGTCTCCTGATGCGGATGGGTATCGAACAAAAATTTTATATCGATACCCGGATCGAGGATCTTCAGTTTTATCATCCGCTCCATATTTCACGTTATACCGATAAATACGGTTCAAGTCCGGGTTTTACCTCCTATTCGCGTTATCAAAGCTCGATCGCACCTGCACTTAGAGGAAGGGATGTCCTAAATGGAGAGGCCTATCTGACCATTCCTATTGGAAAATATGCCTATACCCGTTTTGGTTATGGCAGGGAATTCGTGGGGAATGGAATCCAATCCCTTTTGTTGTCAGATTTTGCAGGTAATTATTTAAATCTCAAACTCAATCTCCAGATATGGAAACTGAGATACCGATATATGATGGCGGAAGTTTCAGCAAAGAGTGCCAGGCAACTATCCGGGGACCAACTATTGCCCAAAAAATTTGTAGCTACGCATTTGCTACAGTTTCGATTGTGGGAGAAGACCCATCTGGGATTGTTTGAATCGGTCGTATTCAATCGGGAACAGCATCTCGAATGGCATTATCTGATGCCTGTCATATTTTTCCGCACCGTGGAACGTGCGATAGGGAGTCCCGATAATATCTTACTGGGTCTGGACTTTAAGACCACGCTTTTCGACCGTGCCAATCTATACAGTCAGTTTGTTCTTGACGAATTCAAGTCCTCCGAATTGTTTGGCGGGAACCAATGGTGGGCCAATAAGTGGGGATTGCAATTGGGAGCCACTTTATACGATGTGGCAGGTATTTCAAATTTGAATGGTACTGTTGAATACAACACTGTACGACCTTATACTTACTCCCACCGGGATTCTCTGGCAGTATATACACATTACAACTCCCCGCTTGCCCATCCTCTGGGGGCCAATTTCCGTGAGTATATCGGTCGGCTTGATTATACACCGCACAAGGATTGGCGATTGTTTGGATTGCTTTATTATCATCAGCAGGGACGAAATATCGGAAACCTAAATTACGGTGCGGATATAAGATTAAAGAACAGTTCTCGCCCTATGGATTATGGAATTCGTACCTTGCAAGGTCAAAAAGTGAATGTCCTGGGTTTGCAAGCCGGAATTTCTTATATGATATGGCAGGGTGCTTTTGTGGATTTCAACCTGGGATTTCGCCGAGAGGAACTAAACAATAACGTGTGGGGCAGTGTTGCTTTCAGGCTTAATACAGCCCGAACCGGCATGTCAATTTTTTAGTATGGAACAACTTTTACGAAAAATATTGCAGGAACGTATTCTTGTACTGGATGGAGCTATGGGTACCATGATCCAGGAATTTAGACTTGGGGAAAGCGATTTCCGGGGTCGGGATTTCGTGGATCATGCGCGTGATTTGCAGGGGAACAACGATCTGCTCAATATTTCTCGTCCGGATATTATTGGGTCAATTTATACAAAATATCTGGAAGCAGGAGCAGACATTATCGAAACCAATACATTCAATGCCAACCGGGTTTCTCAGGCCGATTATGGCATGGAAAAATGGGTTTACAGAATCAATTTGGAAGGCGCCAGAGTGGCCAGGAGGGCCGTGGATACCTTTATGGATCAGCATCCTGGAGCGGTGAGGTTCGTGGCAGGAGCACTGGGGCCTACCACCAGGACTGCATCCTTGTCACCCGATGTGAACCGGCCTGAATACCGGGCAATTTCCTATGACGAGTTATATGAGGTGTATCTGGAACAGGCAGGTGGATTGCTTGATGGGGGCGTTGATATATTTCTGCTGGAAACCATATTTGATACGCTCAATGCCAAAGCGGCTATTCACGCCATTCTGGATCTTCGGGAAAAAACGAAGAAGGAGATCCCGCTGATCATTAGTGGGACCATAACCGACAATAGCGGTCGGACCTTATCAGGTCAGACGGTGGAGGCTTTCTGGATTTCGATATCCCACGCCAAACCCCTGGCTGTTGGACTCAACTGCGCCCTGGGGGCGAAGGAAATGCGACCGCATCTACAGGAATTGGCGTCGATTTCCGATACCTTCATAAGCGCCTATCCCAATGCGGGTCTTCCAAATGAAATGGGCGAATATGACCAGGATCCTGAGGAAATGAAAGCCTACATCCGGGATTTTGCCGAGAGCAACTTCGTGAATATTGTAGGAGGATGTTGCGGAACGACACCAGATCATATCCGGGCTATCGTACAAGCTGTTCAGGGATTACAGCCACGGCAGCCCCAACTACAGCCCCCTTATAGTCAATATAGCGGGCTGGAAGCACTGATTGTTCGCCCGGAGTCCAATTTTATCAATATAGGTGAGAGAACGAATATAACGGGTTCGAAGAGATTTGAAAAACTGATCAAAAATCAGAAATATGAGGAGGCGCTAGAGGTTGCACGGCAACAGGTGGAAGGAGGAGCCCAGATCATAGATGTCAACATGGATGAAGGCCTGCTTGATTCTGAGCTGGAGATGAAGAATTTTCTCAACATGATGATGTCAGAACCGGAAATAGCCCGGCTCCCTGTCATGGTGGATTCATCAAAATTTTCGGTGATCGAGGCGGGGTTGAAATGTGTCCAGGGTAAGTGCATTGTGAATTCCCTCTCTCTCAAGGAAGGGGAAGAGAAATTTATTGAGCAGGCCCGCATCGTCAGAAAATACGGAGCAGCTGTTGTAATTATGGCCTTCGATGAAGAAGGACAAGCCGAAACGGCAGATCGGCGGATAGAAATATGCTCCAGGGCTTACCGAATTCTCGTGGATCAGATCGGGTTTCCTCCCCAGGACATTATTTTCGATCCCAATATTTTCGCCGTAGCCACCGGTATCGAGGAGCACAACAACTATGCCCTGGAATTCCTGAAAGCAGTACGTCGCCTAAAAGAACTTTTTCCCCTGAGTAAGATCAGTGGAGGGGTGAGCAATTTGTCCTTTTCTTTCCGCGGAAATAATACGGTCCGGGAGGCCATGCATTCGTCCTTTTTATATCATGCGGTGAAGGAAGGAATGGATATGGGTATTGTCAATGCAGGCATGATGGAGGTGTATGCGGATATTCCGGAAAAATTACTTACCCTGATCGAGGATGTTTTGTTCAACAGACATTCCGAAGCTACAC
>Ga0079224_100004557_pt1 | contig 17988 bp, 18 predicted proteins | sample Stecom2015_FD_80414 | JGI IMG/M metagenome (GOLD analysis project Ga0079224, IMG submission 80414) | Agricultural soil microbial communities from Utah to study Nitrogen management - Steer compost 2015 | ecosystem: Environmental > Terrestrial > Soil > Agricultural land | place: USA: Utah...
CGATAGCGCGAATCCATTCGTCGTTCCCGCGAAGGCGGAACCTATTCGTCGTTCCCGCGAAGGCGGAACCTATTCGTCGTTCCCGCGCAGGCGGGAACCCAGTTTCTTCAAAATCAAACTGGGCCCCCGCCTACGCGGGGGCGACGGAATAAGCAGCCCGAAGCGACATCATGCGGAGCTCCGCTTTAGGCTTTAGAAGCGACATCATGCGGAGCTCCGCTTTAGGCTTTAGAAGCGACATCATGCGGAGTTCCGCTTTAGAACGTTCTCAAGCCACCCACTCGGAGACGGGCGCCTTGGCCTCGTGCAGCGGCTGGCAGACGATGTCCACGAGGGTCGGGCTTTGGCTCTCCAGGGCTTTCTTCAGAACCGAAGAGAGCTGTGAAGGGTCGGTCACCCGCCAGCTCTGCAGCCCGAACGCCTCCGCCACGCGCGCGTGGTCGGTGACGCCGAAGTCGACGGAGAAATAGCGCTTGTCGAAGCCGGACTTCTGGCCGGCCTTGATCCAGCCGTAGACGGCGTTCGAGATGACGACGAAGGTGATCGGCAGCTTCAGGCGCACGGCCGTCTCGAGCTCGCCCGCGCACATGCCGAAGCTGCCGTCGCCCATGACGGCGACGGTCTTCACCGACGGCCGGCCGAGATGCGCGCCGATCGCCGCGGATAGCGAGTAGCCGAGCGCGCCGTGGGCGCGGTTCGAGAAGTAGCGCCGGCCCGTGCCGCGCACGGCGTAGTACGCCGAGAAGTACGGGCACGGCGTTCCGGGATCGGCCACCAGCACGGCGTCGGGATCGAGAAGCTGCGAGAGCGCCGCCACGACGCGCTCGGGCTTGATCGGCGTATCGCTCGACGCGGCGAGCGCCTCGAACTTGCGGATCTTCTCTTCCCTTTTCTCCTTGGCCAGGGACGAAAGAGATCCCGATGATGCCAATGAGGAACCGTCCAGGGCCTCGTTGAGCGCAGCAAGGCACAGGCGCGCATCGCCGACGAGCGGAACGTCGACCTTGTAGTTCGCGCCGGGCACGGCCGGATCGACGTCGAGGTGGATGATCTTCGCCGTCCCGGGCGCCGGATGGCGCCAGCGCTCGGTCGTCACGGAGCCCGCGCGGCAGCCGACGAAGATGACGAGGTCCGCCGCGTCGACCACCGCCCGCGTCTCGGGCGTGCCGCCGTTCGACCCCACGACGCCGGCCGCGAGCGGATGCAGCTCGTCGATCGATCCCTTGCCGCTGATCGTCGTCGCCACGGGCGCGCCGATCTTCTGCGCGAGCTCGAGGAGCTCGCCCTCGGCGCCCGAGAGCACGACGCCTCCGCCGCAGACGAGGAGCGGCGCCTTCGAAGCCCGGATGAGCTTGCAGGCGAGCTCCACATGGAAAGGATCGCAGGCGACCCTGCGCGACGGGAACGCGCCGAGCGTCGGATCGGCCCACACTTCCGACCGCGCCACCGGCGCCTTCTGCACGTCGAAAGGCAGCGCGAGGTGCGCGGACCCCGGGCGGCCGCTCGTCATCGCCTCGAACGCCGCACGGAAGACGCGCGGAATGTCCTCGGCGCGATCGATCACGGCGTTCCACTTGGTGAGCGGCCGCATGAGCGCGCGCTGGTCGAGCTCGGTGAGCGTGAAGCGGCCGCGCGAGGAGACCGATACGTCCGTATTGATCGCGAGGATGGGGACCGACGATTCGTTGGCCTCGACGAGGCCCGGCAGGATGTAGGTGGCGCCGCCCCCGGAAGGACCTTCGCAGACGCCCACCTTGCCGGTGACGCGCGCGTAGCCGTCGGCCATGTAGGCCGCGTGGCGCTCGTCGCGCGTCAGCACGTGGCGCATGCCGTGCGGCAGGCGCGCGAGGGCGTCGTAAAAGGGAAGGCTCGTATCGCCGCAGAGGCCGAAGATCACCTCGACGCCGTGCAGCCGCAGCATCTCGACGACCGCTTCGGCGCCGCTCAACGACCCGGCTTCGAGGGGCCTCGCGGCGCCGGCGGCCGCGTTCTCGACGGGCTTGTTCATGATGTAGTTATAGTATCGCGACCATGATTCCCCGCACCCTTTTCGCCCCCGAGCACGAGACCTTCCGCGACAGCGTGCGCCGCTTCATGGCCGAAGAGGTCGCGCCGCACGACGAGCGCTGGCAGGAGCAGGGGTACGCCGACCGCGAGGTCTGGCGCAAGGCCGGCGCCAACGGCTTTCTCTGCCCGACGATGCCCGAAGCCTACGGCGGCGCGGGCGCCGACAAGCGCTACAGCGTCATCCTCATGGAGGAGCAGGCGCGGGCCAACAACTCCACGCTCGGCTTCGGGCTGCATTCCGAGATCGTCGCGCCCTACCTCCTCCACTACGGCTCCGAGGAGCTCAAGCGCAAGTACCTGCCGAAGATGGCGAGCGGCGAGATGATTGGCGCCATCGCCATGAGCGAGCCCGGCGCCGGGTCCGATCTGCAAGGCGTAAGAACCACCGCAGTTAAGAAGAATGATCATTATTTATTGAACGGCGCCAAGACGTTCATCACCAACGGCTGGAACTGCGATCTGGTGATCGTCGTGGCGAAGACCGACCCGGCCAAAGGCGCCAAGGGCATCAGCCTCCTGGTGGTCGATACCTCCATGAAGGGCTTCACCAAGGGCAAGCGCCTGAAGAAGCTCGGCCTGAAGGGCCAGGACACCGCCGAGCTCTTCTTCGACAACGTCGAAGTGCCCGCGGCCAACCTGCTCGGCGAAGAGGGAAACGGCTTCGTCTACCTGATGCAGGAGCTGCCCTGGGAGCGGCTGCAGATCGCCATCGCCGCGGCGGCCAAGTGCGAGGCGGCGCTCGAGTGGACGCGCGATTACGTGAACGAGCGCCGCGCCTTCGGCCAGCCCGTCGCCGGCTTCCAGAACACGCGCTTCAAGCTCGCCGAGCTCGCCACCGAGACGCAGATCGCCCGCGTGTTCATCGATCGTTGCGTCGAGCTCCTCCTCGAAGACAGGCTCGACACGGCCACCGCCTCCATGGCCAAGTACTGGGTCACCGAGCTCGAGGGCAAGGTAACCGACGAATGCCTCCAGCTCCACGGCGGCTACGGCTTCATGTGGGAATTTCCCATCGCGCGCGCCTACGCCGATGCGCGGGTGCAGCGCATCTACGGCGGCACCAACGAGATCATGAAGGAAGTGATCGCCCGGTCGCTCGGCCTGTCTGGAAAGTGAGGGAAAAATGAGCGGAACCGGCGGGCGTGGGGCACGCACGAATCCCTGGGAGAACCAGCGGCCGGCGCCGGGCGAACTGGTCATGGACCACGTCGCGCACTTCGTGCCGGACCTCAACGCCGCGGGAGAGCTGCTGGAGGCGCTCGGCTTCACGCCCTCCCCCGTCTCCAACCACCAGGTGGAAGGCAAGCCGGCCGGCACGGCCAACCGCTGCCTCATGTTCGAGGCGGGCTACGTGGAGATCCTCGCGCCTACGCTCGACACGCCGAACGCCCGGCGCGTGCGAGCGCACATGTCGCGCGGCGGCGCCGAGGCTGCCGGCATCCACCTCGTCTGCTTCGGCACGCCCGACGCGCAGGCCGAGCACGCCCGCCTCGCCACGTACGGCTTCGAGCCCGAGCCGCTCGTTCGCCTCTCGCGCGTGGTGGACGACGGCCGCACGGTGCGCTTCAACGTCATCTACGTGCCGTCCGGAAAGATGCCCGAGGCGCGCGTGCAGTACTGCGAGCAGCTCACGCCCGAGGTGATCTGGATCCCCGAGCACGTGCGGCACGAAAACGGCGTGAAGGCTCTGGGCGATGTCTACGTAGTGGCGACCGACCCGGAGCGCGACGCGGCGCGCTGGGGCCTCTTCTCCGGCTGCCTGCCCCGTCCTGACGGGGCGCTCGTGCGCCTCGACACCTCGCGCGGAAGCGTGTTCCTGGGCACGCGCGCGGAGCTCTCCCGCTTTCTTCCCGTGGTGCCCGAGCCGCCCGCGGTCGCCGCCTTCCAGCTCAAGGTCGAGCACCCCGGGCGCTTCGCCGCGCGCTGCCTCGACGCAGGCGCCCAGGTCCACGACTCGCCGCGCGGCGGCTGCGTCGCGCTGCCGCCCGAGCTCGGCGGCTGCTGGCTCTTCAGCGAGCGGGCCTGAGGAACTTGACGAGCTCCGTGTCGGCGAGCAGCGTGATGCCTTCCTTCGCGCAGAACGCGCGCGCGTTCTCCGTCACCTCGCCGGCCGCGATGTAGATGCAGCCTTCGGCGCCGCGGCGCTCGGCGGCTGCGAGGAGATTGCGGAGCGGCTCGGTGCCGGTGCGCATGGCTTTCCAGCGCTTGCAGGCGACGAGACGCCGCACGCCGTTTCGCTCCAGGTCGAAGTCACCGTCGCTGCCGCTTCCGCCCGGAATGCGGCGCACCTCGTAGCCGTCGCGCCGGAACGCGGCCTCCACCTCGCCCGAGAATTGCTCCCAGCTCATCTTGCGCAAATCCTCCAGCCGCTCCTGGACGCGACCGGCGCCGGGCGCCCGCAGCTGGCGCCAGCCCGCGATCCCGGCAATGACGAGGAACGGCGAGGCGCTGAAGACCGCATACACGGCAGGCACGAACATCCGCACCACGGCGAAGAGGCCGATCGCCACCACGACGCTGATCCACCACGGCGAGCGCAGCAGGATGGCGAACAGCGAGTTTTCGTGCATGCGGAGTTTCATGGGTTTTCGTATCGTGCACTTCTGCACTGCAACGTGAAATATGACATGAAACAAGGTACCTTCGAGCCATTCGTATCAGGAGCGCATCGATGCCATCGCCTGCCGTGAACGTTCTCATTATGGGCGCCTCCTACGGCTCCCTGCTCGCCACGAAGCTGCTGCTCGCCGGCCATAACGTGAAGCTCGCCTGCCTGCAGTCGGAAGCCGACCTCATCAACGCCTCGGGCACGCGCGTCCGCCTGCCCGTGAAGGGGCGCGAAGGCCTGGTGGAGGTGGATTCGCGCAAGCTTCCCGGCCGCCTGTCGGCCGCCGCCCCCGCCGACATCCGCCCCGGCGAGTTCGATCTCGTCGCGCTCGCCATGCAGGAGCCGCAGTACCGCTCGCCCGGCGTGCGCGAGCTCCTCGACGCGGTGGCCAAGGCGCGCGTGCCGTGCATGTCGATCATGAACATGCCGCCGCTGCCGTACCTCGCGCGCATTCCGGGCGTGCCCGTGGAGGCGTGCCGCGCCGCCTACACCGACCCCGACGTGTGGAAGAGGTTCGACCCGGCGCTCATGACGCTCTGCAGCCCCGATCCCCAGGCCTTCCGCCCGCCCGAGGAAAAGGTGAACGTCCTCCAGGTGCGCCTGCCGACCAACTTCAAGTCGGCACGCTTCCCCTCCGACGAGCACACCGCCATGCTGCGCCGGCTGGAGGCCGACATCGAGGCCGCCCGCTACGACACCGGGACGGAGAAGATCGAGCTGCCGGTCAAGCTGAAGGTGCACGAGTCGGTGTTCGTGCCGCTCGCCAAGTGGGCCATGCTCATCGCCGGCAACTACCGCTGCGTCACCGAGGAAGGCATGCGCTCCATCAAGGATGCGGTGCACTCGGACGTGGCGGCGAGCCGCGCGGTCTACGACTGGGTCGTGGCGCTCTGCCAGTCGCTCGGCGCCGACCCGAAGGACCTCGTCCCGTTCGAGAAGTACGCGGCTGCCGCCCAGAATCTCGCGAGCCCCTCCTCCGCGGCGCGCGCGCTTTATGGCGGCGCGCCTTACATCGAGCGCGTGGACCGGCTGGTGCAGACGATCGCCGCCGCGAAGGGCATGAAAAACGAGGTTCTCGACCGCACGGTCGCCCTGGTGGACGCCCGGCTCCAGGAAAACCGGCGGGCGACGGCCGCCGCGGCGACGGCGAAGGCCGCCGGCTGATCGGCGTTTTTCTTTTCCGCTTCAAGGGCTTGGGCGAAGAAGCGGAGGACCGCCGCTCCCCGGCTACCATAAGTCCCTGAATTTCGTGGAGACTTCGGCTACTAGTTAACACATAATCACGTTCGGCTCGCGTACGCTGCGACCGTGGGCCAAAGCCGCAGGCGAAGAGGGGACGCTCGGCAATGCGAATGAACACCACGCTGGTGATCAACCCGAAGGGCGGGTCGGGCAAGACGACCGTCACCACGAATCTCGCCAGTCATTTCGCCGCACAGGGGCTCCCCACCGCCATCCTCGATTACGACCCGCAGGGCTCGAGCCTCGCGTGGCTCAAGCTTCGCGATCCGCAGGCGCCAAAGATCCACGGCGCCAACGGCGCCCCGGCGCGCGCCGGCCGGCTGCGCAGCCTCGACATGCACGTGCCCGCGACGACGCGGCAGCTCGTCATCGACGCCCCCGCCGGCGCTTCGGGCCTGCTCCTGCAGGAGCTCCTCGCCCGAACCGACTGCATCGTCATCCCGGTTGCGCCTTCGGCGATCGACATCCACGCCACCGCCAATTTCATCCGCGACCTGCTCCTCGCCGGGCGGATCCGGGCGCGCAACATCCGCCTGGGCGTGGTGGCGAATCGGGTCCGCCGCTCCATGCCCGTGTACCAGCCCTTCGAGCGGTTCCTCGGCTCGCTCAACCTGCCGCTCCTCACGCGCCTTTCCGACTCCGACGTCTTCCTCGATGCGGCGGAGACGGGCGTGGGCATCTTCGAGATGGACCCCGACGTCTCGGCCGAGGCGCGGGAGCAGTTCGAGCCGATCTGCGCCTTTGCCCAGCCCGGCGCCTCCCGCGCCGCGTCTTCGTCCGGCAAGGTCATCCCGCTCACCCAGTCGCGCTGGGCCTGAGCCGTCCGCCGGCACGGCGGCTGCATGAGGGGCAGGCGTCCCCATGGAGAACCGCCGCCTTATCCGTGCCGGCCTCAAGGTCATCCACCCGCATAGCGTCGGCGGGCGGCGCCTGCGCCGCGTCTCGGAGCTCCTCTTCATCGACGGCCGCCCCTTCGCCGTGCTGCGCTGGATCGACTCGGGCCGGGGCCTGCGCACGCCGCTCAAGCTCGCGCTCGAGCGGACGAAGCTGCGCCCCGGCGCCCTCCGGGGCACCTTCCACTACGAGGGGGAGACGGCCGATCCGCGCTTCGAGGACCTGAAGCCGCTTCCCGGGCGTGTCCCGGCCGACGCGCGGGCACGCCCCGGATAGCGAACGCGCCGGGGGCGTTTCGAATTTCGACGACGCCGGCGCTCCTATAATCCGCGCCCGAGACTCCTCACCGCACGCCTCGCAATCGTCCCCAAGGAAACCGCATGCAACGCAGAGACTTTCTGAAGAAGACCGGGCTCGGCGCCGCTGCCGGCGTCGCCGGCACCCTCGCCGCTCCCGCCATCGCCCAATCGCAGCCCACGATCCAGTGGCGGCTCGCCTCGAGCTTCCCGAAGAGCCTCGACACGCTCTTCGGCACCGCCGAGTACTTCTGCCAGCGCGTGGCCCAGCTCACCGGCAACCGCTTCCAGATCCGCGCCTTTGCGGCCGGCGAGATCGTGCCGGCGCTGCAGGTGCTCGACGCGGTGCAGAACGGGACGATCGAGTGCGGCCAGACGGCGAGCTACTACTATGTCGGCAAGGATCCCGCCTTTGCCTTCGACACGACGATTCCCTTCGGCCTCACCACGCGCCAGCACAACGCGTGGCTGTATGCGGGCGGCGGCCTGAAGCTCATCCGCGAGCTCTACAAGGACTACGGCATCGTCAACTTCCCGGCCGGCAATACCGGCGCGCAGATGGGCGGCTGGTTCCGGAAGGAAATCAAGACGGTGGAGGACCTGAAGGGCCTGAAGATGCGCATCCCGGGCCTGCAGGGCCAGATGCTCGCGAAGCTCGGCGTGGTTCCGCAGCAGATCGCCGGCGGCGAGATCTACACCGCGCTCGAGCGCGGCACCATCGACGCGACCGAATGGGTCGGGCCCTACGACGACGAGAAGCTCGGCTTCGTGAAGGTCGCCAAGTACTACTACTACCCGGGCTTCTGGGAAGGCACCGCGGGCCTCTCGCACCTCGTCAACCAGAAGGCCTACGACGCGCTTCCGGCCGAGTACAAGGCGGCGATCGAGGTCGCCTCGGCCGACGCCAACGTGCACATGACCACGCAGTACGATGCCCGGAACGCGGACGCGCTTCGCCGGCTGGTGGCGCAGGGCGCGCAGCTTCGCGCCTTCTCGCGGCCCATCATGCAGGCCGCCCACAAGGCGGCGTTCGAGCTCTATGACGAGCTCGCGGCGAAGAGCCCGCACTGGAAGCGCATCTACGGACCCTGGAGCAAGTTCCGCGACGACCAGTACCTCTGGTTCCGCGTGGCCGAGAACACCTTCGAGAACTTCGTGTACGCGCAGCGCGCCGCCAGCCGCAGGCCGGCGAAGAAGAAGTAGTCCGCCTCCGACCACCCGCACACGCCTCCGCGTAACACGGCCGCTCTAGTCTGGGCGGCCACGGAGGCGTGCATGCGACTCGCAGTCCTCGCCGCGCTCGCGGCGGCCACGGCAATACCCCTCTCCGCCCAGGCGTTCGGCATCGGCGCGCGCGCCGGCACCACGGGCCTCGGCGGAGACGTCGGCTGGCGCATTGCGCCGGCGCTGAGCGCCCGGATCGGCTACTCCGCGCTCAACTGGAACCGGGATTTCAGCACCGACGACCTGCGCTACGACGGCCGGCTCGAGCTTCGCAACGCGAGCGGGCTCATCGACTTCCATCCGCTCGGGCCGCTCTTTCGCGTCACCGGCGGCGTCATCTACACCGGGGGCTCGGAGTACGACGTGCGCACCCGGAGCGACCAGTTCACCCTGCGCGGCAACACCTATACCGGCGCGAGCCTCCGCGGCACGGTCGAGCCCGGGCGCAGCTTCGCGCCGTACCTCGGCATCGGCTGGGGCCGCGTCTCCGGCGCCGGCGTCAACTTCTACGCCGACATCGGCGTGATGTTCACCGGCTCGCCGAAGGCGCGCCTGCGCGCCTCCTGCGGAACGGCCCTGAGCGCCGCCGCCTGCGCGCAGCTCCGAAGCGACGTGGCGCGCGAGGAAGACGAGCTCGAGGACGAGCTCGACGCGTTCAAGTACTACCCGGTGGTCAACTTCGGCCTCACCGTCGGCTTCTGAGGCTCAGTAGAGCGCGGCGGCGAGCTTGCGGCGGTACTCGGAGACGAGCTCCGGCTGCTCGGCGGCGAGGTTGAAGACGTTGAGGAGCTGCCTGCGCGCCTCGCCTTCGCGCCACTCCTTGTCGCGGCGGATGATCTCGAGGAGCTCCTCCATCGCCTCGCGGTAGCGGCGATTCGTCGCGTACGCGCCCGCGAGCGCGAGGCGCGCCTCGTGATCGTCGGGCGCGGCCGAGAGCCTCGCGCGAAGCGCATCCTCGCCCGGGCCCTGCGCGCTCGCGCGGGCATAGGCGATGCCCTGCCGGATGGCCTCGACGCGCGGCTCCCAGTCGGGGTCGTACTTCACCTGCTCGAGCTCGCGCTCGGCCTCGTCGTACCGGCGGGCGGCGAAATGCGCCTCCGCGCGCAGGAGCGCCTCTTCCGAAGGCGACGGCAGGAGGCGCTGGAAGAACGCGCGCACCTGGCTCTCCGGCACGGCGCCCGTGAACTGGGCGACGGCGCGTCCGTCCTTGAAGGCGATGACGTTGGGGATGGAGCGCACGCCGAAGGCGGCGGCGAGATCCTGGTTCTCGTCGGAGTTCACCTTGACGAGGCGCACTCGCCCGGCGAACTCCCCTGCAACCTTCTCGAGAAGCGGCGTGAGCGCGCGGCACGGGCCGCACCACGGCGCCCAGAAATCCACCACGACCGGCAGTGTCTTCGACGCCTCCAGAACCTCCTGCTCGAAGCTCGAGGAGGCCACGTCCATGGAAAGCGTTTCCATGGCCATTATTTTTACCGGCACTTCACGTTCGGCTGCAAGCCCTTTTCGCGCGCGGCAGTGACGCAGTCGTAGAAGAGCTCGTAGGTTTCTTCGGAAGCCCGCGCCTTTCCCTGCTCGTCCACCAGGCGCCACTTCCAGCCCACGGTGCCGTCCTTCTTCACGTAGATGATTTCGCATTCGCGCATCGGCTTCGCTCCTTATAGGGGTTGGGGCTTAGGCGGTCTCGTAAGGGCAATGTCTGTCCGCCAGTTCGGATGCTGCGCTTTTCCGACTTATACACAGCTTTGCGCGCGGGATGCGCGGCCGCGCGCAAAATCGGGCAAATGGCGACCCCGCGCCGCGGTGTCCCGCGACGTCGCCTGTCACAGCGCCGGCTCAGGCGACGATGCGGCTTCGCCAGCCGAGGGACAGCGCCGCGCCGAGGAGCATCACGAGTGCGCCCGCGATGGTGAAGAGCGCGCTCACCTCGATGGGCTTGCGATCGACGACGAGACGCGAGCTCAGCGTCTCGTAGACCCGCATGAGCTCCGAGGCGCTCTCCGCCCGCAGATACTCGGCGCCGGTGATCTGCGCCACCTCGCGCAGCGTGTCCTCGTCCATGGTGACGTGCGTCGCCCAGCCTTCGCCGCGCACCATGGCGCCGCTTTCGGTCCCGACGCCGACGGTATAGATGCGAACGCCGTGCGCCGCCGCTACGCGTGCGGCATTGAGCGGCGGCGTGCCGACGGTGTTCGAGCCGTCGGTGAGGAGAATGATCGCAGCGTGCGCCTTGTCCTCTTCCGCGCCCGCGGAGTGCGCGGAAGCGCCTGCGCTTGCCTGGGCGGCTCGCAGGCTCGTCGCCCGCGGGTCGGCGCCGGGAAGCGCCGTCTCCAGCGAAACGAGGATCGCCTCCCCGATCGCCGTGCCGTATTGCGGCTGAAGGCGGTCGATGGCCTGCATCACCGCCTCGCGCCTCACGTCCGGCGGATGCGCGGTCATCGCATAGCCGCCGAACTGGACGAGCCCGAGCCGGACGCTCTCGGGCTGCGCGGCGATGAATTTTTTCGCCGCCGCCTGCGCCGCGGCGAGCCGGTTCGGCGCCACGTCCTCGGCGAGCATGCTCACCGAGACGTCGATCGCGAGCACCACCGTCTCGCGCTCGCTCGGCATCGCGGTGACGGCCATGGGCCGGGCGGCCGCGACCAGCAAAGTGACGACGCCGACCAGGAAAAGGAGCGCCGGCACGTGACGAAGCCGTCCTCCGGCCGGGATCGTCCCGACCAGCCGAGGATAGCGGCGCGCGAGGCTCCGGCCCCTTGCCACGGCGGCCACGTAGAGGGCCACCAGCGCCGGCACTGCCGCGAGCAATAGGAGCATCTTCGGCCACAGGAACGTCATGAGGGGCCGGGAGCAAGGATCGCGCCGCCCTCCGGGGGCTCGTGCACGCCAACAGAAAGAGAAAGCTAGAAAACTGGGCCCCCGCCTGCGCGGGGGCGACGCATATGCGACGCCGATGCGGGGCGACCTTCAGGCTAGGCGGCGGCGCGCTCCGTGACGGCGAGGCGATTCTTTTCGAGGCGCTCGTCCACCGTCGCGACGATCTCCTCGAGCACGGGCGATGCCAGCCCGAGATGATGGGCGATGCGGCACACCAGGCTGTCCACGCGCTCGATGTGGCGGGCGCCGGCGAAAAGCGCGCGCGCCGCCGACGAGGGCTTCGCCAGGCCTTCCGCCGCGCGCGCGTACTTGTCGAACGGCACGAGGTCGTCCGGCTGCGCGCCGAGCCGCCCGCACAGGCTCGCGACCCAGTCGTAGATCTCGCGCGAGCGGGCGAGGTTGCCGTGCACGGCCTCGCGGATCGGGATCATCTCGTTGCGCCGCACGCAGCGGTAGTTGCCCGCGATCAGCATGGGCCACTTCGCCATCGGCACGAAGACGGAGTCGTGGACCTTGAGCTTCACGGGCAGCTCGAGCGTCTCGCCGTCGAGCTCGAACCGCGCGCTTTCGATGTCGTCCTCCAGGCGGCGCAGAAGCGCCGTCGGCCCCTCGGCATCGAAGCGCGCAGCCTTGAAGTTGGTGGGCAGGCCGACCTGCAGCACGTTCTTCGCCCGCTCCGGCGGACGGAAGGCCTGCGGGTCGGGGCTCGCAAGGGTCACGAGCGCCGGGTCGAAGCCGGCCCAGACCTCCGGGTCGGCATAGCAGCCCTCGAGCGGCACGCCCGCGAGCGCGGGGATGCGCCGCAGGTAGGCGAGCGGCGGCATGTTCATGATCGCGAGGCACGGCTTTCGCGCACGCGCCACGCGGCTCGCCAGCTCGCGCACGCCCTTCGCGCCGTATTGCGCCTCCTGCATGCCGAGGACGACGAGGTCGAAGCCGTCCGGGTCGACGGCTTCGGGCGCCGCCGCCGCGAGCTCGCCCGGCAGCGCCCGCGAGGCGACGTCCACGAGTCCCTCCCGGCCGCGCACCGGGAAGCGCACCACGGTGCCTTCGCGCTGGATGAGCGCGGCGGTGGCGGGCGTGCAGACGAGCGTGACGCGATGGCCGCCCAGGAGGAGCTTCGTGCCGAGCAACGACCCGTACGAGGCGCCGAGGATCAGGATGTTCATGGGGCTCAGCTGGCGGTCGCCGGAATTCATGCTGGCATTGGAGCACCAAACGCGAGTACATTTTCACTTCCGAAATTTCACACTGTTAATTTCACTGGACCGCGCGCCGCCCGCTCCCGCGCCCCTAGACTGTCCGGACCATGACCCTGCATACCCGCAAGAGCCATTTCCTCGGCACGAAGCTGCGGGCGCTGCGCAAGCGGAACGGCCTTACCCTCGAGGAGCTCTCGGCGCGCTGCATCCAGCTCGATCCGCACGGCGCGCCGTCGATCTCGTACCTCTCCATGATCGAGAGCGGCAAGCGCGTGCCCTCCGACGCGGTGCTCGGGCTCCTCTCGAAGGTCTTCCAGCGCGAGCCGCGCTGGTTCCTCGACGGCAATCCGGAGATCCAGCCGGGCTCCCTCGCCCCGCGCACCGGGGCGGTGGCGAGCGTGCCGCTCGAGCCGGCCTTTCTCTTCTCGAAGGAGCTCCTGCAGGCGGCGATTCCCGAGCTCCTCGCGCAGACCGGGACGACCGGGCGCCAGTTCGCGCACCTCCTCATCCGCTCGTACCAGGAGATGTCGCGCAACGACTTTCCCGACCTCGAGCGCGCCGCCGAGAGCGTGGGCGAGCGCCGCTTCCCGCTCGGCGCCGACGACCTCCTGCGCCTGTGCCGCCAGCACGGCCTCGCCCTCAAGTGGTTCGACCGCGCGCCGGTGCTCGCGCGGGACAAGGACCGGGAGGTGCGAAGCATGGTGCGCTCGTTCTTCGAGCCGCCGCGCACGGTCTATCTCAACCGCGAGCTTCTCGCCGACCCGCCGCGCCTCAAGTTCGACCTCGCCTCGCACCTCGCGCACAAGGTGCTGCACGAGGGCGACGGCCTCAAGTCGCCGCACGCGACGGGCGGAGAAATGGGCGGCAGCCCCGATAGCGGCGCCGCGGCCGGCCCCATCGCCACGATGAGCGCGCAGGACGTGCTGCACGCCTGGCGCGATTTCGAGTGCAGCTTCTTCGCCGGCGCCCTCCTCGCGCCGAAGGCGCCGTTCCGGCGCTTCCTGGCACGCGAGTCCTATCGCGTAGAGGCGGGCGAGAAGGTGGAGCTCACGCCCGCCGTCGTCATGCGGCGCATGACCAAGGTGTCGCCCTACCCCTACTGGCATTTCTTCGACGCCTATCCCCCGGGTTATCTTCGGGCCGTGTACCGCGGAAACGGCATCCCGCTCCCCTGGGGCAACATGGCCCAGGCCACCGATCCCTGCCCCAACTGGGCGGTCTTTCGCATGCTGGGCGCCGAGCGCGGCGCCGACCGCGGCTCGCAGATCTCGGTGCTGCGCGACGGGGAGCGGTCGCTTCTCTACTGCTGCCACTCGCGGCGCACGAACGACATGGCGCGCAATCCGCACGTGCTCTCCGTCGGCATCGACCTCGTGCCGGCGCTGCGCTCGCACAGCGTCGACCCGGAGGCGATCGTCGCGAGCATCGCCGGGGAATGCCTCGCCCACGGCGGCGAGTCGAAGATTCCGAAGGCAGCGGCCGACGCGATCCGCGCCGCGGCGCGCGTGCTGAACATCGCCTGGGTCGAGGACGCGCTCGCGAAGCCCGCGCGGATCATCTGCCCTCGCAGCACCCATTGTCCACGCCACTCGCATTGCGACGCAGCCCGGCCGTCCCGCGCACGCGAGATCACCGACGTGCGCCAGGAGATCCTCCGCGCGCTGAAGCGCGGGCACTAGGCGGGTGGAGGATTCCGGGACGCGCAAGGCCCCGGGGCCACGCAGCGGCACCGTCACGCGCGCCCAGTTCCTGGCGCTCTTCTCCGCGGTCTTCCTGCCGATGTTCATGGCGGCGGTGGACCAGACGCTGCTCGCCACGGCGACCCCGGCCATCGCCGCATCGCTCGGCGGCCTGCGCGACGCGTCGTGGATCGCCGTGGGGTATCTGCTCGCCGCGGCGACCGTCGTGCCGGTGTACGGGCAGCTCGGCGACCAGCGCGGGCGGCGCGAAATGCTGCTCGCCGCGCTCGGCGTCTTCGCGCTGGGCTCGGCCGCCTGCGCCGCCTCCCAGTCGCTGCCCCAGCTCGTCGCCGCGCGGATCCTGCAGGGACTGGGCGGCGGCGGGCTCATGACGCTCTCCCAGGCGCTCATCGGCGAGCTCGTCCCGCCGCGCGAGCGGGTGCGCTTCCAGGGCTACTTCGCCATCGTCTTCACCACCTCGAGCGTCGCCGGACCGGTCCTCGGCGGCGTCGTCGTCTCGCACGTGAGCTGGCGATGGCTCTTCGTCGCCAACCTGCCGCTCGCGGCGTTCGCGGCCTGGCGGCTGCTCCGCCTGCCGCAAGGCGAGCGCCATCCGCCGCGCCGCAAGAGCGCCGACGTCGCCGGGCAGCTCCTCTTCGCCGTCGCCTCGGTGTCGACGCTCTTCTGGCTCACCTCCGCCGGCAATCGCTTCGCGTGGAGCGCGCCGGAGAGCCTCGTCCTCGCCACGATCGGCGCGGCGTCGATCGCGGCGCTCTACCTGCACGAGCGCCGGCAGGCGGCGCCCTTCATTCCGCTCGACCTCCTGCGCCAGGCGACGATCGGGCGCTCCACGCTGCTCGTGGCGCTTTTCGCGATCTGCCTTTTCGCGCTCATCTTCTTCCTGCCGATCTACCTGCAGCTCGGCCACCGCATGAGCGCGCAGGCTTCCGGGCTGCTCCTCCTCCCCGTCACTGCCGGGATGGTCGCGTCCGCCACCGTGTCGAGCCGGGTGCTCGCGCGCACCGGCCGGCCACGCTGGATCCCGGTGAGCGGCATGGCGCTCGCCGCGGCGGCGCTCGTCCTTCTCGGCACGCTGCCGCCGGGGCCGACGCTCATCACTGTGCTCGGCTTCGCCGCCGGCGCCGGCCTCGGCACGGTGATGCCGACCACGCAGGTGACCGTGCAGACGGTCGCCGGGCGCGCCCGGCTCGGCGCGGTCACCGCCCTCGTCGCCCTCGCCCGCTCGACGGGCGGCGCCGCCGGGGCGGCGCTCTTCGGCGCCGTCGTCTTCGCGCTCATGCCCGGCACGCTCGCGGAGGTCCGCGCCGGCGCGATGGACCCCGCCGACGAGCACGTGATCGTCGAGGCGTTCCACCTCGCCTTCCTCGCCACCGCCGCCGTCGCCGCCCTCGCTGCCCTCGTCGCCTCCCGCATCCCGCCGATCACGCTCTGGAAGCGCCACTGAGCGCGTCGCTTTGCGCGGCGTTCTCGACGAGCCAGGCGCGAAACGCGAGCACTTCCGCCTTGCCGGGCTGCGCGGCCGGCGCCTGGAGGAGCCAGTAGCTCCGGTCCTGCAGCGGCACGGCGAGGTCTTCTCCGAAAGGCGCCGCGAGCCGGCCGTCCCGCAGGAGATCGTCGACGACCGGCACGCGTCCGAGCGCGATGCCCTGCCCGGCGAGCGCTGCGCGCATGGCCTGGTCGTAGTGGGAGAAGTAGAGCGCGCCCTTGCCCTGCACCCGGCCGCCGCCGTTCCCGGCGAGCCACACATCCCAGGAGAGCCAGGGTGCGTAGCCCTCGAGGTCGTTGAAGTGGATGAGGGTGAACCGGTCGAGATCCTCCGGGCGGCGCAGCGACCCGCGGCGCGCGAGGCGCGGCGCGCACAGAGGCACCAGCCGCTCGTCGAAGAGCTTCGTGGCGCCCGGGCCGGCGAGGCGCCTCGGCGAATACCGGATCGCAAGGTCGTAGCCGTCGCGCTCGAGCTCCCGCAGGGCGTTCTCGGCAACCACGTGCACGTGCACGTTCGGGAAGCGTCGCTGGAACTCGGAGAGGCGCGGAATGAGCCAGAGCGAAGCGAAGGTCGGCGTGGTCGTCACGCGCAGCAGGGTCGCGGCGCGCCGGGTCTTCACGCGGGCCGTGATCTCCAGAAGCTCGTCCAGCAGCCGCTGGACCTCGACGTAATACGTATGCCCCACGTCGGTGAGCACAAGCGCGCGCGTGCGCCGGTCGAAGAGCCGCACGCCGAGCTCGGCTTCGAGGCGCCGCACCTGGCGGCTCACGGCCGACTGCGTGACGTGCAGCTCGGCCGCCGCCCGCGTGAACGAGCGATGCCGCGCCGCGGCTTCGAAGCCGCGGAGAAGCTCGAGCGGAGGCACGCGCCGGCGATTCATGCGCCTGCGGAATGCCGGCTATGACGATTCATCGTTTGTCCGCTCGCTCGGGCCGGGCGAAAGTTCGAGTCGATGCGAGAAACTTCGACGGGAGCACGCATGATCATTCACTGGGAAGCGGACGCGCCGGGCGAGATTGTCATTGGCAAGGGACACACGGCGAAGATCGAAGCTTACAAGGGACTCGCCCTGCAGTGCGTGGCGGGAAGCCTGTGGGTCGCGCGTCCCGGGGATGCGCGCGATCACATCCTGATTCCGGGATTGACCTACGTAGCGCCGGAAGCCGGCCCGCTTCTCGTCGACGCCCTTTCCGGCCGGAGCAGCTTCCGGCTGCGCCGGCAGGCAGGAGGCGGCCCTTCCGTCGGGCCGATCGTCATCGAGTCGCCCGAGCAAATGACGCGGGACGCGCGCGCCGCCCGCGCAGCGCGGCTCCTCGCCCTTCTTGCAGAGGCCCGGCACGCCTTCAGCCGCGCGCTCCGAGGGCTGGGCGCCGTGATCCGGATCGAGACGCCCGCGGACGCCTGGAAGACCAGGTCCCGTGAATAAGGTGGCCATCATCACCGGCGCGAGCCGCGGGATCGGCGCGGCGACGGCCCGGCTTGCAGCCGCGCACGGATACGCTGTCTGCGTGAACTTCGCCATGAATGCCGCCGCGGCCGCCGCCGTCGTGGAGGACATCCGCGCCGGCGGCGGACGGGCGCTTGCCGTGCAGGCCGACGTTTCGCGCGAGGAGGACGTCATCCAGCTCTTCGAGATCGTCGATCGCGAGCTCGGCACGCCCAGCGCTCTCGTCAACAACGCGGGCGTCCTGGAACGCCAGACGACCGTCGCCGGGATGACGGTCGAGCGCCTCGAGCGCGTCTTTCGCACCAATGTCATCGGCGCGTTCCTGTGCTGCCGGGAGGCCGTGCGCCGCATGTCGAGCGCCTTCGGCGGCAAGGGCGGCGCGATCGTCAACGTCGGCTCCGCGGCCTCCCGCCTCGGCGCGGCGGGCGAGTACGTGGACTACGCCGCCTCCAAGGGAGCGCTCGACTCGCTCACGATCGGGCTCGCCCAGGAAGTCGCCCCGTACGGCGTGAGGGTCAATGCGGTTCGCCCCGCCTTCATCTATACCGACATCCACGCGAGCGGCGGCGAGCCGGGACGCGTGGACCGGGTGAAGGCGAGCGTGCCGCTGCGCCGTGGCGGGCAGCCCGAAGAAGTCGCCGAGGCGATCCTGTGGCTCCTGTCCGAGCGCGCCTCGTACACGAGCGGCGCGTTCATCGAAGTTTCCGGAGGAAGGTAACCGCTTCATCGCATCAAGCCTCCTCTCTGCGGTATCCTGCCGGCCCGCAATGGCAGGAAGGCGAGAAGCGATGGACAGCGCGCTGCGCTTTGGCGCCGTATCGGTGGTCCTCGGCGAGAAGTCGGGCAAGTATCCCGACGGCAATCAGGTGCTCGTGCACGGCGCGGACGTGCGCGCCGCCTTCGACACGCCCATCGTGTCGAACCGCATCGGCGCCGCGTTCGACG
>Ga0079224_100004558_pt1 | contig 17988 bp, 18 predicted proteins | sample Stecom2015_FD_80414 | JGI IMG/M metagenome (GOLD analysis project Ga0079224, IMG submission 80414) | Agricultural soil microbial communities from Utah to study Nitrogen management - Steer compost 2015 | ecosystem: Environmental > Terrestrial > Soil > Agricultural land | place: USA: Utah...
AAAGCAGGCGGTTCGTCCCGCAACGGTCGCGACTCGGCCGGCCGTCGCCTCGGCGTGAAGAAGTTCGGCGGCCAGGAAGTGGTCGGCGGCAACATCATTATTCGCCAGCGCGGCACGCGCGTCTATCCGGGCGTCAATGTCGGCCTGGGCAAGGATCACACCCTGTTCGCGCTTACCGCGGGCCGCGTGCGATTCCACGACGGCAAGCAAGGCCGCAAGTATGTCTCGGTCGACATGATGGCACAGGCAGCCGAATAATCGGATGACTCGACAAAGGGGTCATCCACCGGGATGGCCCCGCCAGGCGGCAAAAGCCTGGCCTCGAGGGAGATGGGGCCACCCCGTCTCCCTTTTTTAGTCTCTCTCGCAAACGCCCTGTCACAATGTCGCGCCATGACGCGCGGCGTGGGGCGGTCACGAGGGAGAAGTGCGATGTTCCTGCGTACCGAACGGTTGTTCCTTAGGCCCGCGTGGCTGGAAGATGCCCCGGAGCTTGCGCGAGCGATCGGGCACGAGCCGGTCGTTCGCATGCTCGCCCGCGTGCCGTGGCCCTATCGCGAAGATCACGCTCGCGCGTGGATCGAATCGCAGCGCGATCCCTACCTGTTGAGCCTGCTTGTGACGCTTCCCGATGAGGGCGGGCGGATCACGGGTGTTTGCGGCCTGCATCGGGAGGATGGCGAAGTCGAGGTCGGCTACTGGATCACGCCCGCCGATTGGGGGCAAGGCTACGCCACGGAGGCGCTTCGTGGGGTCCTGTCGCTGGCGCGTCTCGCCGGGCACTGCCGGCTCGTCGGCCGGCACGCGGCGGACAATCCGGCTTCGCAGCGGGTGCTTCGCAAGGCGGGTTTTCGCCCGACCGGCCGCGCGCGTGAGTTTCACAGCCTCGGCCGCATGGCGCAGGTCGATGCGCCCGAATATGCGCTCGAGCTGTGCGAGGCGGACGGGCCGCACGATGCGCCCATGCGAAAAGCTGCCTGACAGGATTCACGGGTCGGCCTGGGTCGTATATGGCCCCTGCATGACGAGAACTGCCCCCTTGAGCAGATGGCGGTTGCGGCCGGATCGTGCCTTGCTGGGCGGGTTTCTGGTGTTCGCCTTCGCGGCCTGGGTTTTTGTCGAGATCGCCGACGAGGTCGCCGAGGGTGAATCGCTCGGGGCGGATCGGTACGTCCTCACGCTCTTCACGGCGCACAGCGGCTGGCCCGACTGGATCGTTCACGCAGTCGTAGATCTGACAGCGCTGGGCGGCATGGCCGTGCTCACGCTCGTCACCTTGCTTTGTGCACTCTACCTCGGGGCTGCGCGCCGACTGAGTTCCGCATTCTGGCTGGTCTTGGCCGTGGTGGGCGGCCTCGCTCTCAGCCACGGCCTCAAATTGCTATTCCAGCGACCACGGCCCGACGTGATCGAACATATCGTGGCGGTGAGCACTACCAGCTTTCCCAGTGGTCATGCCGCCAACTCCGCCGTGGTGTACCTGACACTGGCGGCGATCATCGCGCGAGAGCAAGGCAACCGGCAGTTGCGGATTTATGTGGTTGCCGTCGGCATCCTCCTGACGATGCTGGTCGGCTCCACCCGGCTCGTCCTCGGCGTGCATTGGCCTAGCGACGTACTCGCGGGATGGGCCCTGGGGGCAGGCTGGGCGGCGCTCTGCGCGTCCGTCAGCCGCTTGATGTCGCCTGGTCGCCGGTTGGCGTGACCGCGCAGCTTATCGCTCGGCAGCTACGGGATCGGCTCTGCTGGGCAGGAAGCGCGCGACGACTTCGCGCGCCAGCCTCGCGGGGCGCTTGGTATCGGCGTCGAGGCAGCACCAACTGCTGCTCACTTCGACGAGAACGTCCTCGCCGCGGCGGATGATCGTGCTGAAGAACGTCCGCGCACCCTGGACCCGCTCGGCGAGCACATCGGCGACGATCCCGTCGTCGAGGAACGCGGGCTTCCGGTAGGATATCTCATGCTTGAGCGCGACCCAGAGGTGCTGGGCGACAGCTTCGGCCGGTGCGACCGCTTCCCAATACCGCACCACCGCTTCCTGCACCCAGCGCAAGTAAACGGCGTTGTTGACGTGACCCATGTGGTCGATGTCGGCGGGCTCGATCGTTATGGTGTGGCGGTACATGGCGCTGCATCCTGGCGGGTTACGGCTGCGGCGAATTCGCTGTCGTACTTGCCGATCAGCGCGCGGTCGTCCTGGTTCCACGGATGGAAACTCGGGAGGAAGTAGCTGCACCACGCGGGGAAGACTCGCCTCAGGATACCCGGCTTGCCGATCAGGTACCAGACCATCGCCGCCTTAGCCTTCGGCCCGGTGATTCCGTCCTGTGCCAGCAACTCGGCAGCGTCCTGGAACCGGTTGCGCACAAAGCGCTGGGTGATGATGAGCATCAGCAGGCTCTTGACCTTCCACCGTTTCCAGCGGCTCCAGTCTTTCGTCGCGTGGAGCCATGTGTCGTAGGCGACCCCCTTGTGCTCGATCTCTTCGACCGCATGCCAGCGCCATAGATCGGCTTGCTCGCCATCCGCGCCAGCGAAATGCTCTGGATGCGTCAGGAACTCGTGGGCGAACATGGCGGTAAAGTGTTCGAGCGCCATCGTTACGGCCAGCCAGCCATGCTTGGGCCGCTCGTAAACCAGGCCGATCAGTTTCTCGACTCGCGCATCGATCGCACTCATGTCGTAGCCGGCCTGCGCGGCCGCACGATTGAATGCGAGGTGTTCGCGGGTGTGATTGACCTCTTGCCGGATAAAGGCGCGAATTTCCGCGTCGAGATCCGCTGGGGCGCCCTCGCGGAAAGCCTTCACCGAATCGATAAACAAGGTTTCGCCTCGCGGGAATGTGGCGGAAAGCGCATTGAACCATGCCGTCGCGATCGGATCGCCGCCAGCCCACCAGCGATCCTGCGGCGTCTCCCGGCCGAAGCGCCGGTCGCGTACCTTAATCGGCGGAGTAGACCGCGCGTTGGCGGCAATTGGTGTATAGGCGGTCATCGGGGCAAAAAATGGGGATTGCTGACATAGATGTCAATAAAGAAGCGCTGGCCGCCCGAGGAGAGCCGCCGTGCTGCGGTCGAGGCAGCGCGCGCCCTGCTGATCGAGGCCGGACCCCAAGCGGTGACGCTCAAGGCGGTGGCAGCGCGCATCGGCCGGACTCACGCGAACGTGCTGCACCACTTCGGCTCGGCCGCCGAACTGCAGAAGGCGCTCGCGACGCACCTTGCTGCCACCGTATGCGAATCGATCGGCGACGCGGCGCGCGCGACCCGGGCCGGGATTGGATCGCCACGCCAAGTGGTCGACCTGACGTTCGACGCCTTCGATCACGAGGGCGGTGGAGCGCTGGCAAGCTGGATGCTGCTGTCGGGCAACGACAGCGCGCTCGATCCGATCGTTGAGACGATTCATCATCTGGTCGACGATTTGCATCCGCAGGAGCAGGCCCATGGGGCCACCCGCACGATGCACGAAATCACGCGGGCGCTCGTGCTTCTGGCCCTGGGCGATGCGCTGATCGGCGAACGATTGGCGAATTCGCTCGGTCTGCCGCGCGAAGGCGTGCGCGAGCGTGCGGAAGGTATGCTGACCGATGCCTACATCGCATCGGGATTGTTGAAAGCCGACGGAGATACGGATTAAGCGGCGGTACCGAGCTTTAGCCAGTCCGGTAGCAGGGCCGGATCGATGTCTTCGGTCCGCAAGTGATCCACCGCGAATCCCAGGTCCGGATAGGCGGCCTTGCGTCGCTTCTCGTCCGACCGGTCCAGCGGCACCACGAGCAGGCGGCGGTTAATCTTCTGGCGCCAGTTCATCCGCGCGGTATTCTCCTGGCCGACATAGCACCCCTTGTCGAACGACACGCCGTTCAGCTCCGCGGCGTTGGCTTCGAGCCAGAGGATGTCGCCCAGTTCCTGGCGGCCTTCGGGCACACCGAGGGCGAGGCGGTGCCGCAAGTACGCGGCGTCGGCGGGATGATCCGCATCCGATACCGCCGCGATCCAGCGTTGGCCAAGCGAGGCCAGACGGGGGTCGGGTGCGCCGCCGTCGCCAAGCTCGGCCTGCCAATAGACCCCGAGCGATGGGTCCACGGCGATCGAGAGCTTGCGGCGAAGCCGATAGAGCGAGAAACGCTTGACCAGATCCTCGGCGGCATCGGCTTCGCAGTCGAGAAGCAGCGCGCCGTCTGCGCCAGGCCAGACGAGGAAATCGAACAGCGCCTTGCCCTGGGGGCTCAGAAGCGCCGCATAGACCGGCAAGGTGCCGGCGACTTCGTTGGTCACGAGGCCCTGGAGGAAGTCCGCTGCGTCCTCAGCCTGCCCCTCGGGCGCGATGCGCACGACCGCGCGGGAGAAAAGGCGTTCATTGGCCACGGCGGAAAGGTCGGGCCGCACCGGGCGTTAGTCAAGCAGCGGCTGTCCTACACGCGTGCTCTGTGCCATGGCGGAGACATGAAAGGCTTCGCCAAACTTGCGGCTCACGTGATTACTTGTCGCTTACCCGGAGCGGATTTCTTCTCCAGGACACTGTCAGGTTTGTCCACTTTGTCAGGAATAGAATCGGCTCGATGAACGAATCGCTCACCATTCGCCGGCCCGACGACTGGCACGTGCACTTGCGCGCGGGGGAGATGTTGCGCTCTGTCCTCCCGTTCACGGCGCGGCAGTTCGCCCGCGCGATCGTGATGCCCAATCTTTCCCCTCCAGTGACGACCACCGTCCTCGCAAGACTTTACCGTGAGCAGATTGTCGCGGCGCTGCCCGAAAACTCCGGCTTCAACCCGCTGATGACCTGCTACCTCACCGACACGACCGATCCCGACGACGTGGAGGCCGGTTTCGCGGAGGGGGTGTTCACCGCGGCCAAGCTTTACCCCGCCGGCGCCACCACCAACTCGGCCAATGGCGTCACCGACATCGCCAACATCCGCCCCGTGCTTGAGCGGATGGCCGAGGTCGGGATGGTGCTGTGCGTCCACGGCGAGGTGACCGACCCGGAGATCGACATTTTCGACCGGGAGGCCGTTTTCATAGAGCGGATTCTCGACCCGCTTTTGCGCGAAGTTAGTGAACTTAAGGTGGTCTTCGAGCACGCCACGACCGAGGAAGCGGTCGACTTTGTCAGCGCCGCCGGGCCGAATGTCGCCGCCACGATTACCCCGCAGCACCTCCATATCAACCGCAACGCGATGCTCGCTGGCGGCATCCGCCCTCACGCCTATTGCCTTCCGGTCGCCAAGCGCGAAAAGCACCGGCTTGCGCTTCGCCGCGCCGCAGTCTCGGGTTCGCCCAAGTTCTTCCTCGGCACCGACAGCGCGCCCCATACTCGCGAAACCAAGGAATCGGCGTGCGGCTGCGCCGGCATCTTCAACGCCCCGTTCGCGCTCGAAAGCTATCTCGCCGTGTTCGAAGAGGAAGGCGCCCTCGTACATTTCGAAGGCTTCGCCAGCGAGCATGGCGCTCGCTTCTACGGCCTGCCGCTCAACGAGGGCACAGTCACGCTAGAGCGATCGACCGTTCGTGTGCCGGATGAAATCGCAGGCATCGTGCCATTCCATGCGGACGAACAACTGCGCTGGCGCTTCGTGGGTTAGACCGGGACGGGCTCTTCGGCTTTCTGCCCGCGCAGCAGCTCCCAGGTGAACAGCGTGGCGGCCGCCCAAATCAGGATAAAACAACCGAGCTGGGCCAGCTTCAGCTCTTCCTCGAAAATCGTCAGGCCCATGACGAACACCACCGTCGGGGAAATGAACTGCAGGAATCCGATCACCGTATAGGGCATCCGCCGCGCGGCGATGGCAAACCACATCAGAGGCATGGCGGTCATCGGGCCGCTCCAGGCCACGGCCAGCGCGGTGCTCCATCCGTAACCGATCGCAGGACCCGCCGGCGTAGACCAGAACCATGCGACTATACCGAGAGCGACAGGCATCAGAATCAGCGACTCGACGGTCAGTCCCGCCAGCGCACCGGCGGCCACGGTCTTGCGGAGCAATCCGTAGATTCCGAATGTCACGGCCATAGACAGGCTCAGCCACATCGTGGTCAGGGCGCCGATCGCCAGCAGGCCGACCCCGGCGCCGGCCAGTGCCACGGCCCCCCACTGCCGCCGGCTGAGCCTCTCGCCCAAGAAGACGAGGCCCAGCAACATCATCATCAGCGGCAAGATATAATAGCCGAGACTGGCCGCGTAGACGTGGCCGCTCTGGATTGCCCAGACGTAGAGCCACCAGTTGATCGCTACCATGCTGGCGCTTCCCACCAGCGTCACCAGCGCCCGCGGATTTGCCAGAACGGCCCGAAGTTCGGTCCAGCCGCGACTCGCAGCCAGCAGGAACAGACAGAGCGGCAATGTGAACACCAGCCGCCACGCTACGAACTCGAGCGGGTCGACGGTGCTGACCAGCAGCAAATAGAGAGGCATCGAGCCCCAAACCGCGTGCGCGCCTACAGCGTAGGGCAGTCCACTGCGGACGCTGTCGGATGAGAGGCTCACCGACAGGGCGTTAGGCTTGCGCAGCGAACCGGGCAAGCGAACCAAAAAATTGCATTTATGAATGCATGAGTTGCCTTCCGTTCAGAAAACACGGCGTAGACATGAACCGTCCACTCGAAGTTTCACAGGAGTCCAGACCATGAAAAGCCTGATCACCAAAACAGCCCTGGCCCTCGCTGCTTCGGGCATGGCGGTCGTTGCCGCTCCCGCTTTGGCAGTCGATTTCAACACGCCCGGTTATAGCGCCGCGCCGGCCGAGGATGGCTGGAACCGCGACCGCCGCGATCGTCGCGACCGTTATCGCGACCGCCGCGACCGTGACGATCGCCGCTATTACAACCGGAGCTCGTATGGCGAGCCGGTCTACCGCAATACCCGTGTCTGGCGCGGTAACGATGGCCGCACTTATTGCCGTAAGAAGAACGGCACCACGGGACTGATCATCGGCGGCGCAGCGGGCGCGCTGCTCGGCCGTGAGATCGACGGCGGCCGGGATCGCACTCTCGGTACGATCTTGGGTGCCGCAGCTGGCGCACTGATCGGCAAGGAAGTCGATGGCGGCACGCGCTGCCGCTGAGCCGAACTGCACCGCTTGCGTTTCTTGGCTCGACTATATGATAGGTTAGGCGTGGCGCCGGCGAGATGACTTGCCGGCGCCTTGCCATGTCCGCGGCGCCAGCCTCCCGTTTCGAGACGCCGCGCATTTCGCGGGTGGGCGTAAACCCTTTTCCGACCTGCCGACGCTATAAGGTGTCCCATGTCCGGCCATCCGCCCCGCATTGCCTTATCCCTGACGGCAAGTGCCGTGCTCGTTTTGGCCGGCTGCAGTGGTAACGAGCCGGCGCCGATCGAAAGGGAGCGCGATCCAGCGACAACCCTCGCGCTGGGCGATCAGATCCTGATCGATCCTGATCTCGTGGGACAAAACCGCGCCAACAGCGCCGCCGCCCTGCCTTCGCTGGACGGTTCCGTGCCTATCGTCGACAACAATCCCGAAACGATCGCGGCGGCCCGCGCCGACGCGCTTCGCTTGGTCGGCGGCCCTGGTCAAATGGCGAAGGCGCCCGAGCCGCGCGAAGCGCAAGGATCGATCCCCGCCGCGGCCGCGCTCACGGTGGCGGCGCGTGCCGCCGCCTCGCCTCGCGCCGGCTCAGATTGCGCGGGCCGTGCGGAGTATACGATGCAATGGGCCACCCGATTGCCCGCGGCCTTTCCGGTCTATCCCCGCGGCGCCGTGCAGGAAGCGGCAGGAACCGATGCGGCGGATTGCGAACTAAGAGTGGTCAATTTCGTCACGGCGGTGCCCCTCGACGAGGTAATGGACTTCTATTTCACCCGAGCGCGGTCGAACGGATTTTCCACCGATCGAATGTCGCAGAACGGTGACGATGTGCTGGCCGGAACGAAGGGCAAGGCATCCTACGTCATCTACGCCCGCCGCCTTCCGTCGGGTAGCACCGAGGTTGACCTCGTCACCAGCGGCTAGCGGTCCTCGCGGAAACCGACGCCGACGCTTGCGCGCGGCTGCTCCATTTCGGTGCTGGCGACCGGATAGGCGCAATAGTCGGCGGCGTAGAAGGCGGCCGGCCGGTGATTGCCCGAATAGCCGATTCCGCCGAAAGGCGCGGACGAGGATGCGCCACTGGTGGGCCTGTTCCAGTTCACGATGCCGGCGCGGATATTGGCCCAAAACCTGTGATAGTCCTGGGGGCTTCCGCCGATGAGCGAGGCGGCGAGACCGAAGCGAGTGTTGTTAGCCTCGGCAATCGCCTGGTCGAAGTCATCAACGCGGACGACTTGCAACAGCGGTCCGAACAGCTCGACGTCGGGCCGCTCGGGCATTGCCGTGGTGTCGATGAGGCCCGGGCTTACGAAGGGCAACTCGCCGCCGTGCGGGCGCCGCATATGGCTGATCGCCTTGCCACCGTTCGAAAGTAGGTAGAGGAAGCTCTCGGTCAACCGGTCGGCCGTGTCCATGTCGATCACCGGGCCCATGAAGGGGGCGGGCTCGTCGAATGGAGCTCCAACGATGATCCGTCCCGTCAGTCGTTTCACTGCGTCGATCGTCTCGTCGTAAAGGCTCGCCTTGACAATCAGCCGCCGCGCGGCGGTGCAGCGCTGGCCGGCGGTGGTGAAGGCCGATTGGACGATCAGCACCGCCGCGTCGGATATCTTAGGCGTATCCCACAAAACCAGCGGATTATTGCCGCCCATCTCCAAAGCGACGATCTTGCCTGGCGTGGCCGCAAGCTTGCGATTGATCGAGATTCCGACCTGGGCAGAGCCAGTGAACAGCACACCGTCGATCCCGTCGTGCGCGACGAGCGCTTTGCCTTCCGCAGGCCCGCCGACCAGCAGCTGGAGCACGGCAGCTGAAACCCCTGCCTTGTGAAAACACCCAAGAAGGAACTCTCCGGTCGCGGGGGTCTTCTCGCTCGGCTTCAGGATCACCGCATTGCCCGCGATCAGGGCCGGCACGATATGCCCATTCGGCAGGTGTGCGGGGAAGTTGAACGGTCCGAGCACTGCCATTACGCCATGCGGCTTGTGGCGCACGGCCGCCGTGCCTTGGAGCGCGCTGTCGAGCTTCCGCTGTCCGGTCCGCTCGGCATACGCGCGGATCGAGATCTCGACTTTGCCAATTACCGATTCCACCTCGCCGCGCGCCTCCCACAGCGGCTTGCCGGTCTCCCTTGCGATCAGTTCGGCGAAGGCGTCCTGCTCCTTGCGCACTTCGTTGGCGAAGCGGCGCATGAGCTCGATCCGGGTGGCGAGCGGTTGCGCGGCCCATTGGGGCCAGGCGCGGCGGGCGCGCATGACCGTTTCGTCGACGTCGCCTGCTTCGCCCCGCCACAGCACAGCCCCGGTCGCGGGCTCGTGGGAAATGATCTCGCTGGAGCTCACGGATGGATCGATATTCTCGAAGTGGTTTCCGGGGATACCGAGCGGCTTAGCCTCTAGGCCTTAACCTTGCCAGTCCCGCTAGGGTTTCAAATACCTTTATCGTCATGTCCGGCAGGACACGGCGGCGCGCCGAGGGCCTGGCCCATCGCGCGGACCGCTTCGATCTTGGCTTCGAGAGGCCGCCAATCGTCGCGCTCGGCTATAGCCGCCCAGATCGCCTCGACTTCCTGGATCAGCATCGACTGCGGAGCATCGCCCGCCCAGTAAGGATGCTCATCCGCGGTCGACGCATGGTCCGCCAGCGCTTCGGCCAGCGCATCCTCCGCGTTCCGGCCGCCGCGATGAGCGAAGAAAAATTCGTCTGGCCCAATTCCGCGCTCGCGCATGGCCTGCTCCGCAGCGCCAATCACTGCCAAATCTGCCTCGAGCCCGCCGCTTTGGACGCCCAGCCGCCAGACGAAGCGGCGCGCGAGTGCCCTGTGATAGAGATCCGGAAATCGCTCGATCGCGGCAACGAGCGGCGGTGCTTCTGCGAGCCGTCGCAGCGCTATCGCCAGTTGCGCCAGGTTCCAGCGAATGGCCTCGGGTTGGCGGCCGAAGGCATAGAGGCCGGTCTGGTCGAAATACGCAGCGGTGAAGCCGGGATCCCACTGGGGCAACCATCGCCAGGGACCATAATCGAAGCTCTCGCCGGTCAGGTTCATGTTGTCCGAATTGAGCACTCCGTGGACAAAGCCGGCCACCATGTACGAGGCAGCAAGATCGGCGAGCCGCTCGACCGCCTGGTGCATCAGCACCACCGCGGGTTCGGTGCGCCCGGGCGCTTCCTCCGGCGGCTGGGTGCCGGGAAATTGCGTCAAGGAATAGTCGACGAGCGCGCTCATATGCACGTCCTCTTCGAGGACTGCCAGCCGCTGAAACGTGCCGATGCGGATGTGCGAGTGGCTGAGCCGCACCAGCACCGCTGAGCGCGTCGGCGAAGGCTCATCGCCGCGCACCAGTTCCTCGCCGGTCTCGACCACCGAGAATGTCTTCGAAGTATACACTCCGAGCGCCTCGAGCATCTCGGTGGCCAGGATCTCACGTACGGCTCCTTTCAGCGTGAGCCGTCCGTCGGCTGTGCGGCTGTAGGGCGTGCGTCCGCTGCCTTTAGTGCCGAGATCGAGCAATCTTGCTGCCCCGTCGCGCAGCTGCGCAAATGTGAACCCACGCCCGTCGCCGATCTCGGGGTTGTACACCCGGAACTGGTGGCCGTGGTACCTCAGTGCGAGCGGACCCGGTAAGCTGTCCGGCAGAGGCTCGAAACGCGCGAAGTGGCGGACCCACTCGTCGTCCGTGAGCTCTGCCAGCCCGACTGCGCGCGCCCAGCGGTCGTTGCGGAAGCGCAGCTCGGCGATCGGAAACGCAGCCGGCGTGACCTCATCGCCAAGCCAACTCGCGAGGTCCAGGATGGAAGTATCTGGACGATAGGGGGCGGCTTGCGGTTCGGCGCGCATGCTTTCATTAGTGGGGTCGCAGGAGCGCGGGAGCAAGCCGAGTATGTCGAAAAGCGCGCCGGTGTTCTCTACCGGCCAGTGGCTCAGCGATGACGGCCTGACGCTTCGCTACCGCGAATACCCGGGTCCCGCGGATCGCCCGCCAGTGCTTTGCATACCGGGTCTGACGCGAAATTGCCGGGATTTCGAGCCGGTCGCCGAGGCGCTCGGAGGCCAATGGCGCGTCATCTGCGCCGATCTGCGCGGCCGCGGAGCGAGCGATTATGCCAGAGATTCGTCCAGCTATCAGCCCTTGCAGTATGCGTCAGATATCCTCGCGCTGCTCGATCATCTCGGCCTTCAGCGGTCGGTCGCGCTAGGGACTTCGCTCGGCGGGATCGTCATAATGCTGCTGGCGATGCAAGCGCCCGAGCGGCTGGCCGCGGTCGCACTCAACGATATCGGGCCGGACGTGGAATCGGTGGGACTCGCGCGCATCCGCGGTTACGTCGGACAAGGACGCAGCTTCGCGACCTGGATGCACGCCGCACGCGGTCTGCGCGAGCAAGTCGGCGCTGCGCATCCCGACTTCGAGATCTCCGACTGGTTGCGGTTCGCCAAGCGGCTGATGGCGGTCGGTCCCGGCGGTCGTATCGCCTTCGATTACGACATGAAGATTGCCGAGCCCTTCCAGACCGTCGGCGGTACCGCACCGGTCGACATGTGGCCTGCCTTCCGCGCGCTCGCCGGGAGGCCGTTGCTGGCGCTCCGGGGAGAACTGTCCGACATCCTTTCCCCGGCCACGCTCGCGCGGATGAAACGCGAGGTTCCGGAGCTCGCCACCGTCACGGTCCGGGGAGTCGGCCATACTCCAACGCTCGAGGAACCCGCGGCCCAGTCGGCGATAAAGCAGCTGCTGGCGAAGTTGGCGTGAGCGCAGTTCCGCGCATCCTGCACCTGCACTCCACCTTCGACGCGGGAGGAAAGGAGTTGCGCTGCGTTCGGCTGATCAACTCCTTTGGCGGCAAGGCCCATCACGCGATCGTCTCCGGTGATCCGGAACGTCGATCTGCGGCGGCCCTGATTAGACAGGGCATGCACGTCACCTGGCCAAAATTTCCATCGCTTGCAGGCAAGCCCCTGCCGGGCCGGCTCAAGCGGCTTGCGGCGGCGATGGCGGGTTATGATCTCATCTGCACCTACAATTGGGGCGCGATGGACGCTGCCCTGGCACACACGCTTTTCGCCGACGCCTTCAAACTCGCGCCGCTCGTGCACCACGAAGATGGCTTCAACGAGGACGAGGCCGGTGGCCTCAAGCGAAGCCGCAACCTCTATCGCCGCTTCGCGCTCGGTCGCAGCGCTGCGCTCGTCGTGCCGTCGCGCACACTTGAGCGGATAGCGCTGGAGACATGGGACCAGCCACGAAGCCGCGTGCGCCGGATTCCCAACGGTATCGACACGCGGGCCTACGCCAAGGTGCCCCGGCGCGACGCCCTCCCGCGCGTGGTGAAGCAGAAGGGTGAGCAATGGCTCGGGACACTGGCGGGGCTGCGCAAGGTCAAAAATCTGCTCGCGCTCGTTCGCGCTTGCGCGGCCCTGCCAGACGAGTGGCAACTGGTCATTGCGGGTGAAGGTCCCGAGCGCGAGGCGATAATAGCCGAGGCCGCATTGTTGGGCATCGAGCATCGCGTCCATCTTCCAGGCTTCATTGCCGAACCCGCCAGGGCCGCCGGGCTGTTCGACGTGTTCGCGTTGTCTTCGCATTCTGAACAATTCCCGATTTCGATCGTCGAGGCGATGGCGGCGGGCCTGCCGATCGCGGCGCCGCGAGTGGGCGACATCTCGGCGATGGTCTCGAGCGACAACGGCCCGTTCCTGAGCGATCCGGGCGACGAAGCGATGCTCGCACGTTCGATCGAAACGCTGGCCGGCGACCCTGCGCTGCGTCAGCGCATCGGCGAAGCCAACCGCCGTAAGGCGAAAGCCGAATACGACGAGAAAAAGATGATAGATCGATATCACGCGCTGTACTGGGGCCTGATCGGCCGGCAATAAGTTCCGGCGCAGTGCCGAACCTCGGGCATTACCCGCATTGCGCTCGCGATCTACGAGCGCTGTCTCTCGGGCGAACCGGCTTCATCGGCCATTCACTCGGCCGGGGACAGGGTTCCACTCGGCAATTGAAATGGCGAACCCTTCCGCTAAACAGCGCCGCAAACCTTAACAAGAGCCAGAAGAGCACAGTGGCCGTCCCACCGAAATCCGATAAGTCCCGCGCCAACGAGCTCCAGGTCCGCCGCGCTGCGGAGCAGGAAGTGCTCATGCGCGAAGTCGACGAAGCGGTCCGCCAGGACCAGCTCGGGACCGCGGCCAAGCGCTATGGCTGGATGATCGGCGGGGCCCTGGTCCTCGCGCTGGCGGTCTTCGGCGGTTACCTTTTCTGGGAGGATCGGCGCGAAGGACAACTCGAAGAGGTCTCCGAGAAGCTGATCACGACGCTCGACAAGCTCGAAGCCGGGCAGATCGAGCAGGCCGAAGACGATCTCGCGGCGCTTGCGGCTGATGGAAGCTCGGCTGTCGCGGCTTCAGCCAAAATGGCGCGGGCGGGCATTGCGCTGCGCGAGAACCGCCGGGAAGAGGCGGCCGGATTGTTTGACGAGATCGCGGCAGACACCAACGCATCTCAGCCCCATCGCGACCTTGCGACCGTGCGGGCGGTGGCCACGCGGTTCGAGACGATGGATCCTCAAGCCGTCGTCGACCGGCTGAAGGCGCTGGCCACGCCAGGTAACCCTTGGTTCGGCAGCGCGGGCGAGCTTGTCGCGATGGCCTACCTCAAGCAAGGCAAGCCCGAGCTCGCGGGGCCGCTGTTCGCCGCGATGGCACAGGACGAAAGCGTGCCGCAGTCCCTACGTTCGCGCACTCGGCAAATGGCTGGCCTGTTGGGTTACGACGCCGTGGTCGACGTCGACGAGACGCTTGCGCAGATGCAAGACGAAACCGAAGCTTCGGCCGCGCTCGCTCCGGCGGCGGCCCAGTGAGAGTAGGCGGATCGATGAATCAAGTTTCACGCCGGCGCGCCGGGATCATGGCCCGCTGTTTGGCGCTGCCCCTGCTGCTCGCCGCGCTCGGGGCGTGCGACACGCTCGGAATCGGCGGCGACAAGAAGGTCGGCACGCCAACCGTCGGTAATCGTTCGCCGATCCTTTCGCGCATCGCCAACGACGTGACGCCCGACCCGTCGCTGGCGTCGGTTGCAGTCGTCCTGCCACCAGCGCAGACCAACACCGAATGGACGCAAAACGGCGGCAACGCCGCCAAGGCGCCCGGCCACGTGACGCTGGACGCGGTGCCCACGCGCGTGTGGACGGCGACCATCCAGGGCAGCAACCCCCGCCGCCGGCTGGCGTCCTCTCCGGTGATCGGGGCCGGTTTGCTGTTCGTCGTCGATACTGCGGGTGACGTTCACGCGCTCGACGCTGCGACGGGAGCTCGTCGCTGGTCGCACAAGATCGACGTGGAGCGAGAGTTGCGTAACTCGACCTTCGGCGGCGGAGTTAGCTTCGCCGACGGCAAGGTCTATGCCACCAATGGTGCCGGCGACGTGGTCGCGCTCGACGCCGAGACGGGCTCCGAGATGTGGCGGGTCAAGCCGGCCGGCCCGTTGCGCGGCGCACCGACGATCGCTTTCAACACCGTTTACGTGATGACGCAGGACAACCAGATACACGCGCTGAGCACCGAGGACGGCTCGCTTGTGTGGCAAGAAGTTGCGGCCGGTGGCCAGTCGGGCGTGTTCGGCGTTGCGGCCCCGGCCGCCGCGCAGGGAAGCGTCATCGCGGGTTACTCCTCGGGTGAGTTGGTCGCCTACCGATACGAAAACGGCCGCAACCTGTGGTCGGACGCGCTGGCGCGCACGTCGATTTCGACTCAGGTCGGCACTTTGACCGACGTCGACGCCGACCCGATCGTCGACAACGGCCGGGTCTATGCGCTGGGCCAAGGTGGCCGGATGGCAGCTTACGAGCTGGTCACCGGGCAGCGCATTTGGGAACTGACGCTGGCGGGGATATCCACGCCCGCCATAGCCGGCGAATGGATATTCACGCTGACCGACGACTCGCGCTTGCTTGCAATCGCGCGTGCGACCGGCCGCGCGCGCTGGGTCACCCAGCTCGATCGTTGGCGCAATCCGAAGAACGAGACCGGACCGATTTTCTGGACCGGCCCGGTTCTGGCCAGTAACCGACTTTGGATTGCCAGCTCGGAAGGCGAGGTGCAGTCGGTCGACGTCATGACCGGTGAAGCGACGCCGTTTACCGAGCTCAACGATTCGGTCTCGCTGCCTCCGATCGTGGCCAACAACACGCTCTACATACTCGACGACGGCGGCCGCATTACCGCTTGGCGTTAATTCGCCGAGAAGACGTTACCGCCGCTTTAACCGTTATCGCGCTAGGCGCCCTTCATGAGCGCGCCTTCCTCAGCGCCCGCAAGGCTGCCGGCGAGCGACGTATCGCCTTGGGTCGGGCTGGCTGGCCTGGCGACGCTGCTCGGCTGGATCGCATTCGCGCGTCTGTGGCCGACGTTCGTCGTGTCCTTTGGGATCCCGGCGCCGGCGGAGCCGCTCTCGGGTCCCTATTCAGCGCTGCTCGCGATGGTCCTGACCGGACTTGCCATGGCCGTCTGGTCTGTGGCGGTCGACAAGGTCCACCGTCGCGACTCGACCGGTATCGACTGGAGTAACCCGCGTCTCTGGTCCGCCGCGGTCGGGACCTCGGTGACCAAGCTCACCGGACTGTGGGCGACCTGGCTTGTCATCGGCGGGTTCTACGCACTGGGCCGCTGGTACTGGGACGGGCAATATTTGTTCGCGATGCGCGTGATCGCCGCGGCGGCGGTGCCGTTGTTCGTACTCTCAGTTCCCTATGTCGTTTGGCTTGATCGCTATCTCACCGAGCCGCGCGATGACGCCTGGCATTTCGGAGCGATGTTGATCGGCCGCGAGCCGTGGCAAGCGGGGGAAGTCAAGCGGCATTGGCGGGCCTGGATCATCAAGGGCTTCTTCGGCGCCTTCATGATCTCGATCGTGCCGGCTGGCTTTGCCGCTGTGGTGGAGGCCGACCTGAGCATCGTCTCCGCCGATCCGATCCGCGTCGGCATTCTGCTCTTCGAACTCCTGTTCGTGATCGACGTACAGATCGGGACGGTGGGCTACCTGCTGACTCTCCGCCCGCTCGATGCCCATATCCGCAGCGGCAATCCGTTCCTGGCCGGCTGGCTCGTCGCGCTGATCTGCTATCCGCCGTTCGTCCACGCTTTCATGGGCCAGGGGGGAATCATCCAGTACGAATACGAGACGGCCAACTGGGGCTACTGGATAAGCGGTCATCCGATCTTGCTGTGGGCCTGGGCTGGCTGGCTGGCGTTCCTCACTGCCGTTTACGCATGGGCGACCGTTGCATTCGGAATTCGCTTCTCCAACCTCACTTACCGCGGCGTGCTGACCAACGGACCGTATCGCTTCACCCGCCATCCCGCCTACCTGTCGAAAAACCTGTTCTGGTGGTTTTCGGCTTTGCCATTTCTCGTGACCACCGGATCGCTGGCCGAAGCGATCCGCAACACCATCTTTCTGGGCTGCGTCAGCGCGATATATTTCGCCAGGGCGAAGACTGAGGAAGCTCACCTCCTTGCCGAGGACCGCAAGTATCGAGACTACCACGCCTGGATGGATGCCCGCGGCCCGATCACGGCGCGCCTGTCGCGTCTGATGGCCAGGCTCAAGCCTCGGCGCATGCTGGCTGAACCGGTCGAATAAGTCTCAGGCGTTCCCCACCACGAGGCAAGCTGCGGCGACCAGTAGGCCAGTGAACCGGTTCGAGCGGAAACGCGCCAAGGGATTGTCCGGATCGGCAGCGTCGAGCGTGAAGGCCTGCCACATCAGATGGAGCGCGGCGGGTATCAGCGCAATGAGCGCCACCCAGTCCTCGCGGAGCAGCCAGAAGGCGAGTCCCCAGCCCGTGAGCGCCAGACAGTAGAAGGCGATTACGCCGGCCTGGACGTTCTCGCCGAGCCGCAGCGCGCTCGAGCGAATACCCACGAGTGCGTCATCTTCGCGATCCTGTAGCGCGTAGATCGTGTCGTAGCCCATGCACCAGAAGATCGAGCCGGCATAAAGCGCGGCCAGGACGTCGATCCTGTCGGAGCGTAGCGCGGTCCAACCCACGAGTGCGCCCCAGGTGAACACCAGGCCCAGCCACGCCTGAGGCCACCAGGTGATCCGCTTCATGAACGGGTAGGCCGCAACGAGCGCCAAGCTGGCGAGTGCAACGATTTGCGCTTCCAGGCGGAGTTGCAACAGGACCACCAAGCCGACTCCGCACAAGACGAAAAGCCAGACCCAGGCCAACTTTGCGCTGATGCGCCCGCTCGCTACCGGGCGGCTGGCCGTGCGCGCCACCTGCCGATCAAGTTCGGCATCTACGAGGTCGTTGTAGACACAGCCGGCTCCGCGCATTGCGACGGCACCCACCAGCAACCATAGCACCAGTTGCCATTGTGCGCCTCCGCCCGCCAGCCACAGACCCCAGGCGCAGGGCCAGAAAAGCAGCCACCACCCGATCGGCCGGTCGAAGCGGGCCAGCAGCGCGAGATCGCGGGGGAATTGCGGCAGTCGGGCAACGAGGCCGCGATGCTGGCTGTCGGGGACGATCGCGTCGGACATCGATCCGGGCCTAGCGATTGCGCCCGCCGACGTCATCCGGAACTTGCTTTGCGACCCCATTCCCGCAGGCTTGTTTTATTCGTCGATCTGCCCGCAAAAGGATCCGGTAACTGCGAAGATTGCGCTTTACCGTGTGGGCGCGCCGGGCCCTTCCAGACCAACTTGGAGCGGCGCCCAACTTCCCGCTAGCGACTATCCGACGCATGCTGGCCAGGCGTTGCCGCGCGCCGCGCGATGGCAGGCATCAGTCTGGGATGACGGCCTGGCAGGCAGGCGGTATGGGTCACCGATGCCCGCCACTCCCGCCTGGCCACCAAGAAGCGCACCGCGGCTGTTCGTCCTCGGCCCATTGTCCGCAGCCAACCCGCTCGTCATCGATGGCCCGCA
>Ga0079224_100004560_pt1 | contig 17987 bp, 19 predicted proteins | sample Stecom2015_FD_80414 | JGI IMG/M metagenome (GOLD analysis project Ga0079224, IMG submission 80414) | Agricultural soil microbial communities from Utah to study Nitrogen management - Steer compost 2015 | ecosystem: Environmental > Terrestrial > Soil > Agricultural land | place: USA: Utah...
ATACCGCGTCTCCGGCCTTGATACCGCCCTCCACCACCAGCGCGCGCCAGGCGGTGAGGCCGGCACAGGTGAGGGTTGCCGCCTCGGCGTGGCTGTAGCCCCGGGGCGCCTTCACGAAATAATGCTCGGGCACCACCACCTGCTCGCAGGCATAGCCATCGTTGCGGTCCCCCGGCAGGGCGCGGATCTTGTCGGCGGTGGGCTCGCCGGCCTCCCAGTCGGGGAAGAAGGTGCTCACCACCGCGTCCCCTGGCTTGAAAGACCTGACCCCGGCGCCCACCTCGACCACCACACCGGCGCCGTCGGACATGGGTATCAAGCCGTCTGCGGCATGGGCCATGCCGCCCTTGGCGACGACATAGTCGTGGTAATTGAGGGAGCTGGCGTGAATCCGCACCAGAATCTCCCCGGCCCCGGGGGACGGTTCCGCCAGATCGGAGACATAAAGATTGTCCAGTCCACCTGGCTTGCGAAGTTGTACTGCTTTCATATCCTTTATCCCTGTTGATTGGTGGTCAGTCAGTTGGTATAGCGCCGCACCAGCTGTTTGCCCAGGGCCATCATATGGACCTGGTCGGGGCCGTCGGCCTGGCGGCACCAGCGGGCGTAGTTGAAGCCTTCCGCCATAAAGTAATCTTCCGTCAAGCCGCCAGCGCCGTGGATCTGCATGCAGCGGTCGATGACCCTCTGGGCCATCAGGGGCACGGCGATCTTGGCGGCGGCAATCATGTCCATGGCCTCCTTGGTACCCACTTCGTCCATCCGCTGCGCCGCCTTCAGGGTGAGCAGGCGGCCCTGCTCGACCTCGGCAAAGCTCTTGGCGATATCTTCCAGCACCGACTGGTGCTGGTTGAGGGTTTTGCCAAAGGTGGTGCGGCTCACCGAACGCTTGCAGGCCTGTTCCAGGGAGCGCTGGGCTATGCCGATCAGGCGCATGCAGTGGTGGATTCGCCCCGGCCCCAGGCGACCCTGGGCAATTTCAAAGCCCCGGCCCTCGCCGAGGAGGATATTGGCCACTGGCACCCGAACATTGTCGAACAGGAGTTCCGCATGCCCGGTGGGGGCATCGTCATAGCCAAGGGTGGTGAGGGGCCGCACGATGGTCAGCCCCGGGGTACCCTTGGGCACCAGAATCTGGCTCTGCTGAAGGTGGCGGTTGGGATTGTCGGGGTCGGACTTGCCCATCACGATAAAGATCTTGCAGCGCTCGTACATGGCCCCGGTGATAAACCACTTGCGACCGTTGACGACGTATTCATCGCCGTCGCGAACGATGGAGAGCTGGACATTGGTGGCATCGCTGGAGGCCACATCGGGCTCGGTCATGGCGTAGGCGGAGCGGATCTCGCCGTTGAGCAAGGGTACCAGCCACTGCTCCTGCTGTTCCGGGGTGGCGTAGCGCATAAAGACTTCCATGTTGCCGGTGTCCGGCGCATTGCAGTTGAAGACCTCCGGACTCCACAGCACCCGGCCCATGATCTCCGCCAGGGGGGCGTACTCCTGGTTGGTCAGGCCACCGTGACCGGCGGGTACAAACAGGTTCCACAGCCCCGCCCCGCGGGCCTTGGTCTTGAGGTCCTCCACCAGGGGAACCGTGGAGAAACGGTCCTTGAGGCCGTTCAGCTGGCGGTGGTACTCGGCTTCGTTGGGGTAGATGTGTTCGTCGAAAAACGCCAGCAGGCGCTGTTCAAGATTGGCTTTGTCCACGGATACCTGATAGTTCACGGTTTGCCCTCGCACGGTGGTAGGAAAATATTGGCAGGCCCTGGAGTGTAAGGCCCCGGGCAGATTATTCAAATTGTGTCCAGTGGGCATTTCCGGCCAGAGACTGCGACGGACACCCCCGGTGGGCCAAGGAAGAAAAACCACTGTATGTATTTACAGTGCCGAGGCGGCGACCTATTATGCTGTATGCCCATACAGCATTTGGAGTAACGCGCCATGTCCCAGCACAGCTCAGGTATTCTCAGTTTTCCCTTCCCGTTCACCGCCAGGCGCCAGCCGCCGGGGACACCTCCCCCTGGGGCGGAGCGCTGGGTCGACCTGTCGGGGCTCGGCCAACCCCACGCCAGCTATCTGCTGAGGGCCCCCCAGGCGCTGCCCCACCTGGGGGTGGCGGCCGGGGATTTGCTGGTTGTCGAGTATCCCACCGCATCCCCAGGGCCCCGGGGGGCGACGACCCGCCGGCAAGGGTCGCCACAGCGCCCGGATCTCGGCGGGGACCTCCCCCAGGCACTGCGGGAGGGGGCCGCGAGGGTGGTGCGGGTGTTCCCCGGAGCCAGCGGCCTCGGGTATGTCCACAATCTTCGCCCCCTGCGGCGCCGACAGTCCTGCGCCCAGGGATCCCGCTAACTGTTGGCCGCTTCGGAGTCCCGGTCAGCGGCCTCGTCGGCGCCGACCTGATGGGTCTCCACCCCGGGGGCGGGCTGTTTCTTGAACTGGTCCGCATCCAGAAACTGGAGCTTGATCACGGCGGACTGCCTGGCGGGGGCGATGCCCAGCACCAGCACATTGATCTTTTCCCGGTCCTGGATAACCCCTGGGATATGGACGATAAACTCCCGGGTCTCCTCACTGGTGAAGATGTTGAGATCCTCCTTCTTGGCCAGCTTGTTGGCGATGTTTCTCAGCATTTGCTGGAGGGCTATCTTGAACAGATGAAAGGTCAGGTGCCCGTCAAACTCCCGGTGGTCCAGGGACAGCTTGAGTTTGACCTTGGTTTTATCCGCGTCCTTGAAGGTCAGGGACACAAAGTCGACAATCTCGCCGTCGGCAATCTCCTTGTACATCTTGCGGGCTTTTTCCTTGTTGGCCCTGAAAAAGTAGGTGTCCAGCCCGTTCAGGGCCAGGGTCAACAACTGATCGACCCCAATAACCGGTTTGTTTGCCTCTGCCATGGTATTCTCCCCCTAGTGTCGCAGGCCGGAGAGTTTAACCCTGCCACCGGGTCCGCGCCACCGGGATCTCAACGGCGCAGCGCTTTGTTGATTTAACCGAACTTTCTTGATTTGGCGGAACTTTGATGTACCATCCGATCTGACCCAAGCAACCAAACCGGAGTTGAATACCCCTATGGAAACCAGGACCAACGCTGTTATCTCCAACACCCTCCCCGCCGAGGTCAGCAAGGTATTGCGCAACACCTACGCCCTGTTGGCCATGACCGTCCTGTTCAGCGCCGTTACCGCAGGCATCGCCATGGCGTTGAACGTGCCCTATCTGGGCCTGTGGACCCTGTTGCCCTACTTTGCCTTTCTGTGGCTGACGGAGAAGAACAAGGATAAAGCCTCCGGCCTGATCTGGGTATTCGCCCTCACCGGCTGGCTGGGGTTCACCATCGGCCCCATCATCAGTCATTACCTGAGCACCTCCGGCGCCGAGCCCGTGCTACTGGCCCTGGGTGGCACCGCGCTGATCTTCTTTGCCTGCTCCAGCTATGTGCTCACCACCCGCAAGAACCTGGGCTTTATGTCGGGCTTTCTGATCACCGGCCTGATCGTGGCTTTCGTGGCCGCCATCGCCAATGTGTTCCTGCAGATTCAGGGCCTGGCCCTGGCCATTTCCTGCATGTTCCTGGTGATCTCCTCCGGCCTGCTGATGTGGCAGACCAGCGAGATCATCCACGGCGGCGAGCGCAACTACATTTCCGCCACCGTCACCATGTATGTGATGCTCTACAATATTTTCGCCAGCCTGTTGCACCTGATCGGCATGGGTGGCGACGACTGACAGGTCGCAATCTGTCGACAGGCGGCCACTTGGCCGCCTTTTTTCTGGCACCCGACTATGTACGATGTGGACGACGAAGGCTTTCTCGAGAACCCGGCTCACTGGAGCCGGGATTTTGCCATGGCTACGGCCGCCGGCGAGGGCCTGGTTCTCGGCCCCCAGCACTGGGAGCTGATCGAGGAAACCCGGCGTTTTTACGACGCCTACGGCTTCTCCCCCTCCATGCGTCCCCTGGTGAAATACATTGCCATCAACCTGGGGCCGGAAAAGGGCAAGAGCCTGTACCTGATGACCCTGTTCCCCCCCAGCCCGGCCCGCCAGCTGTGTAAACTGGCCGGGCTGCACAAGCCCAAAAACTGCCTTTAGAAACCGCTGATTACCCAGCAGGAGCAACCCATGGATCTCGAAAAAATGACCTGCGAACCCTGCCGGGGCGATTCCCGGGGGATCAAGAGTGACGAGTATTCATCCTATTTGAACAACCTGCCGGGCTGGCAGATTGTTGCTGTCGACGGCGTCGACAGGCTCGAAAAGTCATTTACCTTCCACAGCTACTCCGCGGCGCTGGGGTTTGTCCAGCAGGTGGGTGAGGCCGCCGATGGGGAAGACCATCACCCGGTGATGGAAATCAGCTGGGGCAAGGTCAAGGTCACCTGGTGGACCCACGCCATCGACGGCCTGCACCGCAACGATATGATCATGGCGGCGCGCACCGAGGCCCTTTACCGGACCCTGGCGGGCCACGGGGAAAGTTAGGTCACCGCCACCTTCGCCACCTGACGTCGCAAGTGGCTGCCGGATTACAGGCTGTCAGTCCGCAACCACAGCGCTCACTTCCTCGGAATACCTTTCCATATTGGCGCACCACTGTGCCCGGCTGTCACCGGGAACCGAGGCCCCCACACAGGTGACCCCCATATCCGCCAGGGCGCCGATGCGATCGATCTCCGCCTGTGGATGCCAGTCCGGGGTTGACGGCCCCAGGCCCTCCACCGAGATGGCGGGCACCGGTTTGCCCACCTTTTCGGCGTACTCTTTCATGTAGAGAATCCCCGCCGCAAGATCCTCATTCCCCGCCAGAGTGGCGGTGCGGGCGGTGGCGGCCACCTGGGAATTGGGGGGTGTGTAGAAGGGCAACCAGGCATCGCCATAGTCCACCGCCCGGCGAATGGCGCGCTTGGAGTTACCCCCCAGCCACAGGGGCGGATGGGGTTGCTGGGCGGGACGGGGCAGAATGCGGTTGCCGCGGGCGCTGTACCCCGTGCCCTCGAAGCTGAATTCGTCCTCGCCCCAGGCTGCCTTCATGGCACCCAGGTATTCATCCGCCAGGTCGTTGCGGGCGTCGAAATCGACGCCGAGGGCCCGGTACTCCCCCTTCAGGTAACCCGCCCCCATGCCGAGGATCACCCGGCCACCGGAGTTGTAATCCAGGGCGTTGACCGCCCGCACGGTAATGAAGGGGTTGCGGTAGGGAATCACCAGCACCGCGGTTTGCAGGCGCACCCGCCGGGTGTGCGCCGCCACCAGGGACAACATCACAAACGGGTCCTGGGCGTAGTGGCCACCGGCGTCCAGCCAGCGCCCCGTCGGGCAGGGATGGTCTGTCACCCCGCAGGCATAGAAGGCCGAGGCATCCACCCGGCGGGCAATTTCCGCCACCGCATCGGGGCCGCAGAACTCCTCCCCGGCGGCAATATTGTCAAAGGGCAGCATAATGGTGGTTTTCATGGCTTCTCCACTACTTGGTGAAGGACTCGATGGTCCTGCGGATATCGTCGGTGGAGAAGGACTCCTGCTCGGCGGCACAGGCAAAGGGGCCCACCAGCAAAGCCGCCTGCTGCAGGTGCAGGTTGACGGCGCGCTTGGTTTCCTCCAGGGCCTGCTGGGGCTTGGCCGCCAGCTTCTTGGCCAGCCCCACGGCCCTGTCCATCAGCTCTGCGGCGGGCACGGCGAAGTTGGCCAGCCCCAGTTCGACGCACTCCTTGGCGGGGATCCGCTCACCGGTGAGCAAATAGTACTTGGCCTTGAGAATACTCATAAACAGGGGCCACTGAATGGCGCCACCGTCACCGGCGACAAGGCCGATATCCACATGGGGGTCGGACATAAAGGTGTTGTCGGCAATCAGCACAATATCGCAGGAGGTGGCAACACTGCAGCCAAGGCCCACCGCTGGGCCGTTGACGGCGGCGATAATGGGCTTGTGGCACTCCAGCATGGCATTGAGCAGGCGCTGGGCGCCGCGCATGGCGTCGCGGCGGAACTGAAGACTTTCATAGCTGCGGATAAAGTTCGGCACATTGCCACCGGCGGAAAAGGCCGAGCCGGCCCCGGTGAGGACGATGGCGCGAACCTCCTGATCCATGGCCAGGTGATTCCACACCTCCTGCATGGCCAGGTGCAGCTCATCGCTGAAGGCATTCTTGTTGTCGGGGCAGTTCATGGTGAGGATGGCCACCGGGCCATCGCGCTCGATTATCAGGTCGTTGGTGGGCATATAAGGCATCGCGGGGAACTCCATTATAGTGGCGGCGGGCTTGGTAGTCGGGCCTGGCAACTGGGCCAATAGCTGACTGTTTGTCATTTATAACTTTATAGGATGCGGCCCTCGCCGACAACTGGTTTGTGCTGGTGGCTGGCAACTTCACCACCGCCGGTTGACCACACCGGGCAGGCCAGCGCCGATTCCAGCTTGCGCTGCCGCGGCACTTCACCTTAAGCTGATACACCATCAGCTATTGGCAACACTATTTCCAACCATTGCTGTCCCACAAATGCCTGGAGCCCCCTCAGGAAACCTCAGCGTGGCGCTACCTTTACCGGTGGCCACCGGAAAAACTGTGGGACGCAATGATTCCCAATAAAACCTGGAGGAAACGTCCATGGACTATCAATTGACGGGCAAGCGGGCCCTGGTCACCGGCAGCAGCTCGGGCATCGGCGCCGGCATTGCCAGATACCTGGCCGCCGAGGGCGCGGCGGTGGTGATCCACGGCCGCGACGCGAAACGGGCCGAGGCGGTGGCTGCCAGCATCATCGAGCAGGGTGGCACCGCCGCGGTGGCCCTCGGCGACCTGGCTGTGGACGCCGGTGCCGCGGCGGTGGTCGAACAGGCCCGAGCCGCCTTTGAGGGCATCGATATCCTGGTCAACAACGCTGGCGGTGGCGCCGAGGTGGCGGACAAATCCTGGTTCGCCATGCCCCTCGCCGAGTGGGAGGCCAGCTGGCAGAAGAACGTGATGGCCGCCGGGCGCCTGATCCACGCCCTGGCACCGGCCATGGCCGAGCGGGGCTGGGGGCGGATCATCCAGATCTCCACCAGTGCCGCCACCACCCCCACTTCGGCCCAGCCCGACTACGGCCCCAGCAAGGCGGCCCTCAACAACCTGTCCCTGGGCCTGTCCAAGGCCCTGGCCAACACCGGGATCACCGTCAACACCATTTCGCCGGGGATGATTCACACCGAGGGCCTGGACAAGTTCCTCGCCGCCTTCGCCGCCAAACGGGGCTGGGGGGACGACACCGCCAGGGCGATGGAGTACATCCTCAAGGGCACCGGCCAGACCGTGAACCGGGTCGGCCGGGTGGAGGATATCGGCTACGCGGTGGCCTTTCTCGCCAGCCCCCTGGGGGGCTTTATCAACGGGGTCAACCTCAAGGTGGACGGGGGGATTTCCCCCTCCCTCGGCTGAAGGCTCAGAACATGGAGCGGTGGTGGCCGCCGTCCACCTCGATCCACTTGCCGGTGATAAAGCCGGCGAGATCCGAGCACAGGTAGGCGACCGTGGAGGCGATCTCCTCCGGCAGGCCCATGCGCCCGGCGGGGATCCCCGCCACCTTGCGCATCCACTCGGCGCGCTCCGCCTCGGTGGTCAGGCCGGCATTGTTCTTCAGGTAGGCGAAGGCGTTTTCGGTGGCGATCCAGCCCGGCGCCACGGTGTTCACGGTAATGCCGAAGCGGGCGTACTCGTCGGCCACGGTCTTCAGCAGGCCCACGGTGGACGGCCGCGTGGTGTTGGCGATGGCGTGGTGGATGGTGCCCTGGGGCTCCTTGGCAGTGGCCGAGCCGATGTGTACGAAGCGTCCCCAGCCCGCCGCCTGCATGGCCGGCAGCACCGCCTTCAACAGGTGAATCTGGCTCAGGGTGTAGGTGTTGAAGGAGTCCAGGTAATGCTGAATGTCGTCGATGTCGGCGAAATCCCCGGGCACATTGTGCTTGCTCTGGCCAATGACGATCAGCGGCTCGCCAAAGGCGGCGCGCAGGGTCGCCAGGGCCTCTTCCACCCCGTCCCTGGTGGTGATGTCGGCGCGGACACCCAGGGCCTGGCCGCCCTGGGCCGCAATGGCCGCCACCGTGGCGTCGATATCCCCCTGGGTGCGCGCCACCACCCCCACCTTGCAACCCTCCGCCGCCAGCATATCGGCGACGATGCGGCCGATGCCCTTGGTGCCGCCGGCGAGAAATACGGTTTTATCCCTGATGCCTAAATCCATGGTGCCTCCTGGTGTCGTTGGTTATTGGTCGTTGCTTGCGAGCTGTTGAGCGCCTGGGGGCGCTGCCGAGTTGCACGTTTCACGTTTCACGTTGCACGTGGGCCGTGGGAGTCAGCCCGGCCAGCACCGGGTTGCCGCCAACAAAACACTGAAACCCGCCGAGGCTTGGCGTCACTGCAATCACGTGCAACGTGCAACGTGCAGCGTGAAACGTGCAACGTGAAACTCAAGGCCCCACCCTCTCAAACACCGGCAGCCAGACATCGTCGTAGTGCTGGAAGGCGACGGTCACCGGATCGCCGATGGCGACCTCCCCGGGGTCGCAGTTGACGATATTGGTGGTCAGGCGCAGGCCCTCCTGCTCCGCCAGTTCGACGATGGCGTAGACATAGGGCACCTGCATGCCGGGCAGCCAGGGCTGGTGATTGATGGTGAAGCTGGCCACCACGGCGCGGCCGGACACCGCCTCGGGGGCTATCTCCCGGCCCCGGCACCGGGGGCACAGAGGCGAGTACTCGTGGATGTAGTGGCCACAGCTGCGGCAGCGCAGAATGTGCAGCTCCCCGTGCTGGCCCGAGGTCCAGAAATAGGCGTTGTCCTCGGTCACCAGGGGCAAAATTCGCGGTTGTTCCATGGTCGATCTCCTCACTCAGTTGTGTCTGGACAGCAGCATGCAGCCGCCGAGGGGGCCACCGCCGACACCCACCGCGGCCACCTCCAGGTGTGTGTTCACCTGGCGCTCCCCCCCCAGGCCCCACAGCTGGACACAGGCCTCGTGGAGGTGACCGAAGCCGTGCAGGCGACCGGCGGAGAGCTGGCCGCCGCCGGTATTGATGGGCAGCCGGCCCGCCAGGCTGTGGCCGCCCTCGGCGAGGAAGGCCCCGGTGTCCTTGGCGGCCACCAGTTGCAGGGCGTTGAGCCACATCGGCACATAGATGCTGAAACCGTCGTAGACCTGGGCGATGTCCACATCCGCCGGGGTCAGCCGGGTGCGCTGCCAGAGGGCGGCGCCGGCATCGTGGGCGGCCATGGTGGTGAGGTCGGGGCGCTGGTACCAGCTGTCCCGCTCCCGGTGGGCGCCGCTGAAGGCCTCCACGGTGAGGGGCGGGTTGGCCAGCCCCCCACAGGCATCCCGGGCGGAAACGATGATCGCCGTGGCGCCGTCGATGGGCACGTCGCAGTCGTACAGACACAGGGGGGTGGAGATCATCCGCGCCGCCAGGTAGTCCTCCAGGGTCAGGGGCTCCTGATACACCGCAACCGGGTTTTTCCGGGCGTTGGCGCGCAGGGTCACCGCCACCTGGCCCAGCTGCTCCCGGGTCAGGCCGTGGTCGTGGCAGTAGCGCTGGGCGAACACCCCGGTCCAATTGCTCGCCGAGGGGCCGTAGGGAATCAAATACTGGAGGTGGTCGCCGAGGCGGGTGTCGAGGCTGCCGTGGGACGCGCCGCGGCGGGCCATGCCCTGGATGGAGGACTCGATCAGGGTGCGGTAACACAGCACATGGCGGGCCTGGCCGGTGGCCACCGCCATAATGGCGTTGAATACGCCGCCCAGCTGACCGGCGGTTTCCATGCCGGCGTTGAACCAGTTCAGGCGCAACTCCAGGGCCTCCTTGACCTCAGACACCGACACCGGCGACATCCCCGGGTTGTCCGCCAGCTTGCCCGGCCAGGAGGACAGGCCGTCGATATCTTCCACACTGAGGCCGGCGTGGCCAATGGCGGCCAGGGCCGCCTCGGCGGTAAGGTCCAGGCCGCTGCGCATCAGCCGGCGCCCCACCTGGGACTGGCCGATGCCGGTAATAACTGCGTTGCTTTCTCCGGGATTCATCACATTTTCCTGTGGGTTAAAGGGTCAGCGCAGGCCGATCAGGCCATTGTTGAGGGCGATCACATCCCGCTCCACGGCAACCACCCGGAACAGCACCCGGGTGGGCTCCCGCCAGATGTCGACCCGGAAGGTCTCGCCGGGGTAGACCGGGGTGGTGAAGCGGCCGAACACCGAGGCGATGCGGGTGTGGTCGAAATCGCACACCCTGTCGAGCACCGCGGTGGCCGCCAGGCCCCAGGTGGCCAGGCCGTGGAGGATGGGGCGGTCAAAGCCGGCCTTGCGCGCCACCTCGGGGTCGGCGTGGAGGGGGTTCCAGTCGCCGTTGAGGCGGTAGAGCAGGGCCATCTGCGGCGCGGAGCGGATCTCCACCTGGATGTCCGGCGCCCCCGCCGGCAGCTCCACCACCGCCGGCAGGGTGCGCGGCGGGCCGCCGAAGCCGCCGTCGCCGCGGGCCAGCATGTACTGGTTGACGGTGCACAGGTGCAGGTCGCGGTCGGTGTCGATGATGCGCCGCTGCCAGACGATCATGGCGCCGCGGCCCTCGCCCCGGTCCACCACCTCGACGATTTGCTGTTGGCCGAGGACATTGGCGGCCGCGGGCAGGCTGTGGTGGAGGATCAGTTCCTGCTGGGCGTGGAGGGCCTTGACCCAGTCCACCCCGGTGTCCAGATCCCGCAGCCACAGACCGGGGTGGCCGAGCACGGTGCCGAAAGTGGGCAGGCAGCGCTGCTCGCCCTCGTAGACATAGGGTAGCTGGCGCGGGTCGAGGGGGTCGTTCCCCAGGCCCAGGCTCAGGGCGTAGAGCAGGGAGTCCCGGTGGCTGTAGGATTGGCGCACCTCGGGGATGCGCAGGGACATTAGCTGGTGGTAATTGATGGCCATCTCAGAACCCCTTGAATTCGGGCTGGCGTTTGTCGAAGAAGGCGGCCACCGCCTCCCGGTGGTCGCGGCTGGCGTAGAGGGCCGGCTGGTTGTCCAGCTCGAAGCGCAGGGCGTCCTCCAGGCTGTTCATGCCGCGGGCGTAGGCGGCCTTCATCAGTGTCCCCGGCAGGGGCGCGGTATTGGTGAACTCCCGGGCCACCGCGGTGGCCGCGGCCAGGGCCTGCCCCGGGGCCACCAGCTGGTCCACCAGGCCCAGGCGGTGGGCCTCCCCACCGCCCACCTTGCGGGCGGAGGCGATCATGTACTTGGCCTGGCCGATACCGATGCGCTGGGTGAGGGACCACAGCAGACCGATATCGGGGAGGATGCCCACCTTGCCGAAGGCGGAGATGAACAGGGCGTTGTCGGCGGCCACCACATAGTCACAGCCCGCAGCCAGGGAGATGCCGGCACCCACCGCAAAGCCCTCCACCGCGGCGATCACCGGCTTGGGACCGGCCATCAGCGCCCGGGCGATGCGCGCCCCCACCGCCATCTTGTCGCGGCTGAAGGCCAGGGTGCGCTCGGCGCGCATATTGTTGAGGTCGCCACCGGAACAAAAATGCTCGCCGTGACCGGTGAGCACGATGGCCCCGCAGCCGGGATCGCGGCCCAGAGCCTCCAGATGGTCGATCAATTCCTCCTGCATCTCGGCGCCGAGGGCATTGCGGCTCTCGGGCTTGTGGAGGGTGAGCACGGCAAGGTTGTCTTCCCGGCTGAGCAGGACATGGCTGGTCATGGGGTTTCTCCGTCGTTGTTGGCTGTTGTGGCGCCCACATCGCTGAGGCGGCCACCCTCGGCCACCAGGCGTTCGAGCAGGGCCGCGGGTTTCATGGTGTCGCCGAGCTGGTGGTGGAGCTTGCGCATCACCGCCAGTACCCTGTCCAGGCCCAGGCTGTCGGCGTGCCAGGTCAGGCCGCCGAGACGGCGGGGAAAGCTGTAGCCGTTGACCAGGATCACATCCACGTCGGCGGCCCGCAGGGCGATGCCCTCCTCCAGCACCCGGCAGGCTTCGTTGATCATCGGGTACAGGCAGCGCTCGAGAATCTCCCCGTCGCCAATCTCCCGGGTGGGCAGGCGGTGCTCGGCGACAAAGCCGCGAATCAGCTCCGCCACCAGGGGCGAGGGTGTCGCCGCGCCGGCGCTGTCGTAGTCGTAGTAGCCGGCGCCGGTCTTGCGGCCGCGGCGGCCCTGCTCGCAGAGGCGCTCGACGATGGTGGCGCCCGCGGAGGTGGCCGGGTTCCAGCCGATATCCAGGCCGGCAAAATCGGACATGGCGAAGGGACCCATGGGAAAGCCGAACTCGGTGAGCACCCGATCCACCTGCCAGGGCATGGCGCCCTCCAGGATCAGGGCCTGGCCCTGCTCCTTGCGGCGCACCACCACCCGGTTGCCGACAAAGCCGTGGCAGTTGCCCACCAGCACCGGAATCTTGCCGATCCGCACCCCCAGGTCGAGCACCGCCCTGAGCACCGGCGCCGCGGTGTGGGGGGTGCGCACCACCTCCAGCAGGGGCATGACATTGGCCGGGGAAAAAAAGTGCATGCCCAGCACCCGGCTCGGCTCCCCGGTGACGGCGGCGATCTCGGCGATATCGAGGAACGAGGTGTTGGTGGCGAGGATGGCGCCGGGACGGACCAGCTGGGCGAGGCGGCCGAACACGGCCTTTTTCACCGTCATGTCCTCGAACACCGCCTCAACCACCAGGTCGGCGCCGGCCAGGTCGGCGTAGTCCAGGGTGCCCCGCAGCAGGGCGAGGCGCGCCTCCAGCTGGTCCTGGCTGAGTTTGCCCCTGCTCACCGAGCGCTGATAGTTGGCGCGGATCGCTGCCAGGCCCCGGTCGAGGGCCTCCCGGGCGGTTTCCAGAATCACCACCGGCAGGCCGATATTGAGGAAGTTCATGGCGATGCCGCCACCCATGGTGCCGGCGCCGATAACGGCAATGCTGTTGATCCCGGTGTCGGCCTGTACCCCGGCGAGCTCGGGGATATCCGCCACCCCGGCCTCGGCGCGGGCGATATGGTCGAGGGCGGCGTCCTGTAGTGAATCGGTCATGCGCTTACCTGTTGTTTGAGTTCTGCGTTTTACGTTGCCCGTCCTGGTGGCAACCCACCGCGGCGCAGGCCGGAGCAGCTGCGACCTGCCACTACCCACCATCCCGCCACGCCCTGGCCACGGCCTCGCGATGGTCGGGGTGGGCGATGGCCAGCAGGGCCTGGGCCCGGGCTTCGGGGCCCTTGTCGCCGATGGCGGCCACCCCGTATTCGGTCACCACGTAATCGATTGCGCTGGCCTCCAGGGTGACGGTGGCGCCCGCCCCCAGACTGGGGACGATGTTGCTGATCTGGCCGTTGCTGAAGCTGGAGCGCAGGGCGACGATGCTCCTGCCCCCGGGTGCCGCCCGGGCGCCATTGGCGAAATCCGGCAGGCCGCCGGGATTGGCGATCACCCGCCCGCCGGCGCTCTCGGCATTGGCCCGCCCCCCCAGGTCGAGCTGGAGCACCGAATTGATGGCGCACAGACGCGCCACCGCCGCCAGGGTGGCCGGAGCATGGGTCACCGACACCGGCGCAAAATGGATGGCCGGGTGGCGGTGCAGATAGCGGTAGAACCCGGCATCGCCGCCGGCCATGGTGGTGGTGCACAGGCCCGGGTAGTCGCGCCTGGTACTGTTGTCCACCACCCCGCTCTCCAGCAGGGGCCGCCAGGCGCTGGTGAGGATGCCGCTGTGGGCACCCAGGTGCCGGAGGTGGCCGAGGTTGGCGAGCACCGCATCCGGCAGGGCGCCGATGCCGGCCTGGATCACATCCCCGTCGCGGATCAGCCCCGCCACCTGGCGGGCGATGGCGGTGTCGATGGCGTCCGCCGCCGCCAGAGGCAGCTCCAGCAGGGGCGACTCCGCCTCCACCAGGTAGTCGATAGCCGCCAGGGGCAGGGTGGACTGGCCCGAAGTAAAGGGCATATTGGGGTTGAGCTGGGCGACGATCACCGGGCGGCAGGCGATGACCTCGGGCATGTAGTCGACGGAGATACCCAGGGAAACCCGGCCCCGGTCATCCGGCGGTGAGACCTGGAGGAGCAGCAGATCAGCGCCCAGGGCACCAGCGGCGAAGAGTCTGGGGATGTCCGACAGGGCGCAGCGGCGAATCTGCACCAAGCCCTGGTTGACGGCCCGGCGCAGGCCGGGGCCGGGGAAAAAGGTCTCGATATGAATCTGTGCGGCGATGTCGGGGGCCGCATAGGCCGGCTCGGCAAAGGACATCAGGTTGTGGAGGGTGACGCCCCGCAGCAGCTCCAGGTGGTCGAACAATTGCCCCGCCAGCAGGCCGGGCTCGGCGAAGGCCGAGTGCAGCACGATATGGGCCCCCGCCGGCAGGGCGCGGGCGATGGCGGCGAAGTCGGGGGGTGGCGGCAGGCTGATGGTCACCCCCGGCAACCCCGGAGGACGGCGCTGGCGGGAAGGTGCTCAACGGCCATGGGCCGCCCTCCCCTTGAGCAGGCGCAGCGGGGTGTAGACCAGGGCGATGCTGCCGTCCTGCTTGACCACCTGGTTGCGGGTGCGCACCAGGCCCATCCCCGGGCGCCCCTTGCTGGGGCGGGATTCAGTAACCTCGCAGCGCACATGAAGGGTGTCGCCGACAAAGACCGGGCCTTTCACATCCAGCTCCATGCCCAGAAACGCAAACCCCACCCCCTGCAGGGATCCCTGGATCAACAGGCCCTCCGCCACCGCGTAGACCAGGGCGGCGGGCACCAGGCGGCCACCCTGAATGGCGCCCTCCTCCCTGCTCACCTCCACATTGGTGAACAGCTCCTCGAACATCCCGGAGACGCCGACGAAATTGACCAGGTCGGTCTCGGTAATGGTGCGGCCCACGGTTTTGAAGGCGCGGCCGACGTTGAGTTCTTCCCAGGGCAAGCCCAGGCCAACGGTGTGCAGATCGCTCATGGCATTTTCCTCGGTTATCGTTGAGACCCGCCCCTCGGGAAGCTGTCCTCAGGGGCGGCCTTGCAGGGCCTCGACAACCTGGGCACGGGTGGCCAGGTTGGCGTACAGGGGCAACAGGTTGGCGACCACGAAGGCATGGGTCTCGGCGCTGGCGCCGGCGATGCAGTCCTCGGGCACCACCACCTGATAGCCCATGTCGGCAGCGTACAGGGCGAGGCCGGGGATGGCGATATTGGTGGACACCCCGGTAATCACCAGGGTGTCGATGCCCATGTGCCGCAGCCGGGTGTCCAGGTCGGTGCCGTGGAAGGCGATCAGACTGTAGCCCCGGTGGTGGACGATATCCCCCGCCTGGGGTGCGAGGCCGGGCATGGGCTCGGCATCTTCACTGCCCTCCTGCTGGCGGCCGTTGCGCTTGGAGCGGGCCATGATCAGGCTGGTGAGGGGCAGGTCGGCATAGTCCGGCCGGTGGGCGATGTGGGCGTGGACCACCGGCAGTCCCGCAGCCCGGAAGGTATCGGCAAGGGCGGCGATGGCGGCGACAATGCCACGGCTCGCGGCCTGTTCGACGAGGCCGGGAAAATCCGTCAGCCCGGCGTCCACGGTGCCCCGCTGCATTTCGTTGATAATCAGGGCGACGCGGCGCCCCGGTTCCAGACCTCTGACCATGGTATAACCCCTGTGATTTATGACGTCATTGTTGTGATCGCCCCGGCGGCAGAGAAAAACCTTGCCCCTTTGGCCACCCCGCCCCTTGGCAAACCGGGTTCAGTGCCGATAAACTGACGGTTCGTAAGTTTTTCGCAGCCACGCCCCGCTGTCAAGGGCGGAGGGGGCTGCCAATGAAAATAACCTGTCAAGAGGAAGCGCCAGTCCATGACTCCCCCCGCCGACGACATCACCGGCCTGCTGGTCGACAGCGCCAACGGCTTTATCGCCGAACACTACGGCAGCCGCCCGCCGCGGCTGGCCATCGCCGAGCCCCAGCGGGTGGACCGCGACCTGTGGCGGCAGATGGCCGAGCTGGGCTGGCTGGGCCTGCTGGTCCCGGAACACCACGGCGGTGCCGGCCTGACCGCGGTGGAGGCGGCGGCTCTGGCGGAAGCCCTGGGCCGCGGCCTGGTACCCGAGCCGGTGGTGGCCGCGGCCCTGCTGCCGGGCGCCCTCCTCGCCCACTGCAGCGACGGTTGCGCCGCGGCGGAACGGCTGGCGGCGGCCATCCTGGGGGGCGAGCGCACCGTGGCCCTGGCCTGGCAGGAGGGCCCGGGCGGCCTCGATATCCCCCTCCCGGCCACCACCCTGACGGCTGGCCGCCTGCGGGGCGACAAGTGCTTTGTCCCGGCGGTGGAGGACGACAGTCTGCTGGTGGTCAGCGCCAGCGCCGGCGGCGACACCCTGCTCGCCCTGGTGGACGCCGACGCCCCCGGGGTGACCCTGACTCCCCAGGCCGGCGGCCTCACCGCCCTGGCGGCGGTCAGTTTTGCCGATACCCCGGTGGCCGCTGAAAGCGTGCTGCTGCGGGGCGACAGCGCCCACCTGGCCCTCGCCCGGGCCCTGGAGACCGGGCGGGTGGCGGGGGCCGCCCAGCTCGCCGGCCTCGCCAGTGGCGTCCTCGCCAAAACCATCGCCTACGTCAACGAGCGGGTCCAGTTCGAGCGCCCCATCGGCTCCTTCCAGAGCGTGCAGCACCGCTGCGTGGACCAGCGCACCGCCGTCCTGCTGGCCAACGCCAGCTGGCGCCACGCCGCCCGCGCCTGGGCCAGCGATCCGGACAGCCCGGCCACCCTGGCCGCCATCAGCGCCGCCAAGGCCCGCTGTGGCGACACCGCCCTCACCGCCGCCCGCACCGCCGTCCAACTGCACGGCGCCATGGGCTTTACCGAGGAGACCGGCATCGGTCCCTACCTGCGTGGCGCCATGCAGCTGGCGGGCTGGCTGGGCACCGCCACCGCCCACCGCCGCCGCTTCCTCGCCCTGAACCCTGAGAGGTGACCATGGATTTCAACCAGCTTTCCGACACCGACTTCCGCCAGCGCCTGCGGGAATTTCTCACCGCCCACTACCCGCCCCATTTGCGGCAGGATCACCGCCGCCCCTTTCTCCGCCTGCGGGGCGAGGACAAAAACCAGTGGCTGCGCACCCTCCACCGCCACGGCTGGCGGGCACCCACCTGGCCCCGGGAACACGGCGGCATGGGGCTGTCCTTCGCCAAGCAGATGATCTACCACGAGGAGCTGGAGCACGCCAGTGTCGGCCGCATCATCGACAACGGTGAGAACCTCCTCGGCCCCACCCTGATCCGCTTTGGCAGCGACGCCCAGAAAGCCCACTACCTGCCCCGCATCCTGTCCTGCGCGGACGTCTGGGCCCAGGGCTACTCCGAGCCCGGGGCAGGATCCGACCTCGCCAGCCTGCGCACCCGGGCGCTGCGGGACGGCGACCACTTCGTGGTCAACGGCCAGAAGATCTGGACCACCCAGGCCATGGAGAGCACCCACATCTTTGCCCTGGTGCGCACCGGCAACTACCCCCGCAAGCAGCAGGGCATCAGCTTCCTGCTCATCGACCTGGAGACTCCGGGGGTCACCGTGCGGCCCATCATGAGTATCGCCGGGGAGGAGGAGCTGTGCGAGGTGTTCTTCACCGACGCCCGGGTGCCGGTGGCAAACCTGGTGGGGGAGCTGGACCAGGGCTGGACCGTGGCCAAGGCCCTGCTGGGCCACGAGCGCATCTTTATCGGCAGCCCGGCGCTGGCCATCAAAGCCCTGCGCAGCGCCCGCCAGCTGGTGGCCGACACCGGCCAGAGCCGGGACCAGGGGGTGCTGGACCGCCTCGCCGCCCTCGCCGCCGATCTCCACGACTACCAGTTGCTGTACGCCGAGATGTGTGCCCGGGTGCGGGACAGCGGCGAGCCCGGTCCCGAGGCATCCGCCCTCAAGTTGATCGTCTCCGAACTGCTCCAGCGGATTACCGACTTCACCGTCGACATCGGCGCCGAGTACGGCGGCATCGTCGGTGACAGCACCATCAATGCCACCACCTACGACCTCCACTGGCCGCAGA
>Ga0079224_100004561_pt1 | contig 17986 bp, 15 predicted proteins | sample Stecom2015_FD_80414 | JGI IMG/M metagenome (GOLD analysis project Ga0079224, IMG submission 80414) | Agricultural soil microbial communities from Utah to study Nitrogen management - Steer compost 2015 | ecosystem: Environmental > Terrestrial > Soil > Agricultural land | place: USA: Utah...
CACGGCCCATAACCCACTCGGCCAAGCGGCGACGCTGCTCGTCAATCATGCGGTCAGTGTTCGTCTTCCAGCCAAGGTTCCGCTGAATAATATCGCGCTGGTCCAGCATGGCCTGTTCAACGCCGTGTTGGCGGGCTAGAGCGTTGGGTTTGGCAGCAAAGAACTTCTGCATATTGGTGGCATTAGGTCCCACCGAGCCCACGTCCATGTACTTTTCAAAGGCATTTATCCAACGTTGAACAGCAGTGATCTTATAGTCACTAAAGCTCGACAGGTTAGCGATATTCATAAGAGCGCGGTTAGTCGCCTCAAAGGCGTCCAAGGTCGGGGCCTGGGCACCTTGCCAATCGGGAAGTTTATCGCCCTTTCGGCTGTAATAGAGGCGGCCCTGAGTCCTCAGGAAGCTGGTGATACCGTCTTCATCAGGGTTATGGAAGCTGTGCACCGCTCCGTGATATTCCTCAGGCATCTCACGGTCAAAGTAAGTGCCGAAGGGTTTATCCCGGACATAGGTGCCGTTCTCCATACCATTCATGAATTCTTCAGGTGTGGGGAATCCAGGACGGCCAGAGAAGATATTATCTAGCTCGTCTAGGCCACCGCCGTCCAGAACCACTTGACGGGCCTGTTCCATTGTTTGGGTCCAAGCCTCGACCTCAGCACGGGTTCCCACCATATAGGTGCGAGGGCTGCGGAGATAGCGAGTACCGTCAGGTTGAATACCTTCATCGGTCTGCTTAGCGAAATACCCCTCACGGTAGATACGGTGACCACCGGCTCGATAGCCCAGTTGATCCCGGCGAAGCGGTTCGATGTTAAAATCGCTGCGACGAGCAATAACAGTGCCTACAGCGCTGCCGTCCGGGAGTTCGATAGCATCGTCAAAATGAACAGCAATGTAGCCTTCACTCTTAAGATTAGCAATCTCCTCGGGAGTCAGGGCTCGGTCAATGGGCGAATTATCACGAAGGTTAATAGCCCGAATCCGGATAGGCTTAGTGAAATCTGTATCCACAACAGCGTTCCGGCGATCTACCAGTTGTCCTGTGATATCGACCGATACCGTTTCTCGGCCGCTTACCGCCAACTCTTTATACGCAATATCGTTACGATATAGGAATTCAAGATCGTTCACTTGGCGGAGACGGTTATAGGCTTCCCACTCGCGGGCACTAATATCACGATTAAAGGTTCGTTGATAAAGAGCGTTAGCTTCGTCCGCTGTCCACCACCGGCCATGATTTTCACCAGCCTGCCACAGTTGAGCAATGCGTTCACGACTAGCGGGGTCAATACGGATTTGGCGATAAATGCGACGAGCAACGTTATTAATCATCGCATTGCGAGTGTTCTCGGACGCCTGGGCTTTATTAGCCAGAAATTCATCTGAACGTTGCCGAGCCCCCAGAAGGAAGCGGCTAAGAACATTTCTAGTTTTGACGTTCAGAACATTAGAATAAGCCCCCGTCTCAGGCATCGTGCGGGTAATCCGCCAGAAGAACTGTCCGTCTTCCCCTTGAACAATGTCAGCAGAGCCGTAGCCCAGCTCTCGGGCATTACGTTCAGCATACCCCCGACTAGCCCAGCCAGTGCCATCCTCCTTACCCACTGTGAATTGAACTTGAGTAACAGAAGAATCATCCGCTAGCCGGACGGAAGTAGGCGTACCGACATCAACCACGCGGTTATCGAGACGGCCTCGGGTCTTTTCAACAAAGTCCTCAAGAGCCCTTTGAAACTCGGCAGTATCAGCAAAACGCCCCGTTTGGAGTAGTCGAGGCATCTGGTCAAGGAGTTCGCGGGCTTGATCGATGAGGGCATGAGCCATGTTGGCAGGGCTCACGGTGTACTGGCCCGGCTTAACAATAGAGGGGCTCAGAGCATCTGTAAGATCGTCGAGACTGTCCAAACCATTCTGGCGGAGAGCCGCTTCACCGCCCTCGGCCATTACCTCAGTAGCTGCCTTAGCCATGAGGTTGCCCCATTGACGGCGACCGCCAACATTAAGAAGCGTGGCTGGCAGTTGCATACCGGCACGAGCCAAACGAGTGGCACCTGCAATCGGCACAACACCAGCTAGGTCCACCGCAGCCCAGATGTTTGTTTCGTGGGGGCTCCGGGTCTGATTAAATCCTGTCAGAATATCTAGTTGAGCACTGCGATTATTATAACCAAAGAAATTAGCATTACGCTCAACATTGGGAATCAAATCTTCTCGGACAAACCGAGTGAACTCTTCCAAAGGCATGTCCCAAAGGCTGGCCGCCTCGGCCCGTTTACGTTGACCAGACAAGAGATTGTCGTACCAGCTACGGACGGCCCGTTGAACAGGGACGTTGCCCACATTCCATTGGTTGTTATAGACCGGGACAGCTCCAAGGACGAAATCAATAAGGTCCCGGAACCACGGCTGCTGGGCGTGCTCCGATTGCACCCGATCGATTTCCCTCTGAACAATGAGGAGTCGGGTGTTATAGTCTCGGAGCTGTTCCAGAGGAGAGCCAAGTTCGGCCAGGTTAAGGAGGAGAGCCGCTTGGGTTCGGTCACCACTGGCAGCCAGGTCCATAATATTCTCAATGGCCTGCTGTTCCAGAGCGTATTCAGCCCTGCGTTCAATGTCTGCTTCCAGTTCAAGACGTGCAGCCTCTAGGGCCCCCGCTTGGAGTTCCCCTGTGGGGTCTACTGAAACGGGGTCACTGGCAACGCGCAGAAGATTTTCAACGTTACGTTGTTGACGCACACGAGCAGCATTGATACGAGTATTGAACTCGCCTTGCTGTCTAAAAAGCTCTTCGTATGATCTTTGAGCTTCCGAAAACGATTCGAGGGCATCTACGGCGCTAACATCGATACTTGCAGCGGCAGCCACTTGAGCTTGGCGGTGCTGAGCAGCACTAGTCGTCGGAGCTTCTACGCTCGACAGCTCAGGGGGCACATCTACATTATCGAAGGGGCCGGGTTGATTCTCGACAAGGCCATCAAGTATAGCCAAATTATCCTCCGGGGTTTGTCCACATCTCGGCCAGCTTATCAGAACTATTAAAGACAGCCATGCCAAGATTACTGACGGCTTGTGCTGTACTAGCACGTTGTTGGTACATCTGAGCTCGGCCCAGTTGTTGGGATGCCATATCGCTCAGAGTGCTAAATCGATCAAGGAACGAAATGTTAGAGCTAAGTTGGCTCTGAATACTACCCAAACCTCCTTGGCTTGCCGAACTTGCACTGGCCCCTTGATTCTCTGCGTTCTGCTGAGCTTGGGCGAAAGCAAGTCTGGACGCCCTAATGGCATCCCGGCGCTCCCGAGCATTCTGGAGAGTCATCCTTTTGCGATCCAACTCTGCAGCTTCTCGTTGGGCAGCAGCAGCTTTTCTAGCGTTCTTATTCGCTGTATAAGCGCCTGCACCAGCTACGCCTACACCTATCGCAGCAATTGTGGTCGCAACACCCATTAAGCAACCCCCTTGACATAAGACACTTCTAGGGGGGCATAACCATCTTCCTCAAGACGCTTGGCGAGGATAGCCATATGAGCTGTATTCATAATAGAGAAAGCAGTTACGACCGCGCCCTGCTCTTTGGCCCAAGCCTCAAAAGCTTGCTTCAAAGCTTCTCCTTGGCCGTCTTCGGCGTACCAAGCAATTTCAGTAGCAAACTGGACCAGAGGGTTGAAATAAAGAGGGTTAAGTATTCCAGCAATGATCCCCCGATCCGAAAGAAAGATTACACCATTGTCTAGTACATTCAACACTAGGCCTTCTACGGCTACTGGGTCAAACTCAACCTTACCGCCATAAGGGCTTTCATCGAAGAAAGCTTTTCCAAGCTCTAGAATAAGCTCAAGGTCTTCAATAGTAGCTTTACGAATCATGGTTGTGTATTTCCTGAAAGCGTTCCTGCCCAACCCAGAAGATCGAAGTCTTTACCGATCTCATCACACTCAAACCGAAATTGAATCGCTCGGCCGGTTCCTCGAACCTTGTGTCGGGTAACCACAACAGGATATCCGGTGTCAAAAGTGAGGTTATCCTCATTAAAGAGTGGTAACCTTGTGTGGCGGTATGCTTGAACCTTAGCAGAGTACTTGTTAGAAATTTCACTGTTTGCCCAATCCCATTTAACTTGGAAGAAACAAGAACTGGGCTTATCGAGGTCAAAGTCTCCCGCCCCGTTGTCAACTAAATTTTCTTCACTTCGACGGAAATATGTATAAATCCACGGCGTCATTTTCTTCCGCATAGCGTCCTCGGCCAGTTCATAGCCTGTTTCCGCAAAACTCATATACGGAAGTTCAGTCTCAGGATCGTCGGACCAGTCGCTGAATGTGGGGCTGTCAAAATTACCGAAGAAAAACTCGTAACCGTTGTCGTTGCGGTCCCGAGTAAGAATAAACTTGAAGAAGGTCGGCTTAATGGCCGGATGGTCTGGCCGGTTCAGGTGAGGCGTTAAAAAGATGCCGGCAATCCTGCAACCGGTGCTTGTATCAACCGACCACGGGTAAAAAGCCTGGAGGGTTAAGTCAAGGTTCAATACCCGGTTATAACTTTTGAGCGGCAGAGTTTCATCGTCACTGTAAAGCCACTGAATGACGTTAGAACCCGGATCATACATACCCTTAACATATTTCTTGCGGTCTAGAGGAATCTCTTCGATATACATAGACTGAATGGTTTGCTCAGTAATGTTTACTTTATCGAAGACGCCATCCACAGGCCCGAACTGCCCCATCTTGGGGGCCATAGCCATAATACCTACACGGCTCCACCAGTAGATTTGGCCCTCGGCTTCCACAATAGAGCCAGCACCATCTGTGCCAATTGGGTTAATCTTAGACACCGAAAGGTCCATGGCACTGAACCCAGCGTCAGAGCCGCTGATATACCAGATGCCATTCTTGGCAAAGATAACAATGCCATCGCCTAGAGGAACTAATTTAACTCCATACGACATTTCCGGAATGGGAACCACACCGCCGTCCGTAGGAAGGAGTTCGTTGATGTCCTCAGAAGTAGGATCAGCCTCCTGGTAGCACATACCCGCTTTGTTGGGGCTATCCAAAACCTGACTGAAATATACCGTACTGCCCGACAAATACCAAACACGGCCTGCGAAGAACGCAACAGACACCGGCCTAGTAGGAGTAGCCTCCACAGGAATTCCCGAGACCCCCGACACACCCGAGCGATCAATATGGAACGCATCGACGATATAGTGACCACGAGGAGCTCTGTTGTTCCCTGTGTACATCGTTTTAAGGAGTTCCGGGTCAAACTCGTTAGTGTTGGCATCCCGGGCAGCCCACCACTGCTTATTGTTGCCGGGATAGCGGGAGTTAGCCGAGAAATACGCAGTGATAGGGCTACTGGCTGCGCCGTTGTATGCCTTCTTTTGACCACTTGGCATGAAGGCAATTTGGGTGGGGCCAAGGCCGTCTACCTCAGAATCAACCCATCCTTGGTTCTTAAGGTTGTAGTGGTGTTCGTTGGAAAGGGTTGAGGGCTCTTCGTCGTTAGCCAAACCATCATCCAGTCCCCTGAAGTCCCGGATTTGGATGAAGATCTGCTCAGTCGAGATGGTGTTATTAGAGGGGTTGTATGTTACCCGGAAAGGTTCGATATTCTCTCCGACGACAAACAGGTCGCCTTTACCGCCAGACATCTGGACATCTACTGTACCGTTGTTAGTGGTGTTAGGTGCAGCAAAAGTGGCCAGATTGACACTAAACGGCAGGCGAGCTCCCGATGTTACTTCAGCATTCAGGTCGTAGAAATAGAGATAATTACGGACCTGGACACACAAAAAATTCAGAGAGCTGTCTTCGGCCACAGCGGACCAAACATACTCGTTAATAACCCCATCCATTTTATTAGCCGCACTGACCGAGACAGGGCTGGCGCTGTATCCGGGCTCAAACCTCACACCAAGACGGCGAGAGCGGTTACCTTTACGATAAATAATACAATTATCTTCGGCAATAGTAGCGTTCTCCGGATACGTCAATTCAGAGGCTTCCGTAATGAGGCCTCTGACAAACGTACGATAGAGTTTTGAAGTTACCGCTCTGGCCATATTGCTTTACCGTGTCTATTAGTACTTCTTAAATATGAGATAAGGGCGTCTTCCGCACGCTTAAAAGAGGTAAACAACCCTTCGATCTGCCGAGATTTGAGACCACCCTTATACGGATAAATGTAGTAGTACCCCGCCGAGTTAGTTGCAATCTTGAATTCTTGATTTCGTGCGCTAACGTACACAGGGTTTTTAGAAATCTTCTTTCGGGCCCGAGGGTGTAATTTCTCTAATCTACTAACGTCTCCGGCCATAATTGGGGCCTCGGCTTGTACGCCTTACTTCTCTAAAACGGCTCCGATCGTTTTGAGAGCGAACTAGGTGTCGCCTAGCTTTAACCTCTTCATTCGAGTTGCTGACCTGCTTAAAGTTGATAAAGCAGGCCTTCTTAGCTTCGGCAAGAAGGAGAGGAAAGAGGTTAATGTCCAGTTGGGGAATGAAATCGTCTTCAAGCTCAAATCCGGGAAGGACTTCACCCCAAGCCATAGTGTTCTTGGCTTTAAGGGTGGTTTCCAGGTCTTTCATGTACGAATCAAAAACCATAGTTCGATTATCGAATGTAGTCCAAAAACGAGGAGCTTTATTAGTAACGATTTGAAAGACGGTTCCGTTGATATCTACATTTTCATAGTTATCTGTATTCCCCGACGATTTAGTAGTCCGGAAAAGAAAATCTTCAGGGGGCATAAAAACTAGATCGTGGTAGTAAGACCCGGTGCCTGTGCCGGACTCATCCAGGTACTTAACCCACTTGACCTGTTTAACATTGTCAGGTAAGACCAGAATGTTGGGAATGTTAGGATCATTTGAGGGATTCAAACGGATGAGCCCTTCTTGGCTTGGGATGTCTAGAAGGGCGATCAAATCATAATAAGCGGTCCGAATTTCCTCAGCCACCTGAAAAGCTTCGACGGTATCGCTGATCGAGTTAACCTCGTCGGACTCCATCGAAGACAGGATGTTTTGGACCATTTGTAAGACAGACATTCTCATTACGCTTCAACTCCGCCGCCAGCAGGAAAACCTGACAACCTCAAATCGATCGGTCCCAACGTAATTTCTCCAGAATCATCGTCTGTTATTGTAACATCCCAACTTGTCAAGGAGACGGCCGGAGTGCTAGTGCTAAAAAATCGACTAAAGGTCAGAGACCACAAATTATCATTAACTTTAGTAGCAAACGCGTTTACATTGTCATCACTGCCAACAGCATCTACGCTAACCGAGTAAGGGGGCACGCCGCCGTATACGCTAACAAAAACTGCACTGGCGATTTCAACAGTAGTTGGCGCTGTGCCAGAGCCCTCTACATACGTAGAAGAAAGCTGGCCGCGAAGCTCGCCAAGGTCTTCTGGAATAAAAGATACGGCCATAAAGCTTAGAGGACCTGCCATTAGCTAATACCTATACCGGTGATGACCCAATCGTTAGCGGCCTCTTTTGTCAGAGAGGCAAGCCCCCACTGACTGATGGCAACACTGCCTGAGCTACTAGAGCCCGGCTGTCGAAGATTTACACCTCCAGACGGAGTAATAGTCACCGTGCCGCTACCAACGTTGCGGATAACAATAACAGTGCCGATGGGTAGCGCCACAGAAGCATTAGTCGGAATAGTGTATGTACGATTTGTGCTTGAAGTCTGACGCCACATAGAGCCTGAATCGCTAAGAGCCAGCGTCTGAGAGGCGTTAACTGTTTTAACGATGAGACCCCTATAGCCGATGCTCTCTGGCGTGAGGGCGGTAGGCGTAGCGGTGAGTTGGTGGTTCCCCGTCCCTGAAAGAGTGAGGGCCCCCGAAAATTCTTGGGCACCTGTCCACGTATAAGATTGACCAGCTTGAAGAACCACGGCTTCGTCCAAAAGGGCGGCCGAGCCAAGTTCAAGATTGGTGCGGGCGGCACTGGGGTCGGGAAGATCGCTTAGGTTGTTTTCTACGGCGAGATAGCCGTCTACGTCAACATCACTAAAAATAAAAGAAGTGCCGTCAGTGGTGATGAATTTATTTTCATTACCAGCTTTAGGCGGCAGAACGGCCGCAGCATCAATTGTAAGCTCTGCAGCGTCCCCTAGACGCAATGGATTAGAAGCAGTTGAAGGGGCGGGCAGATTAAAGATCGCATACCCATTCATATCCAGAGGCGCATCACGAGTAGCTTGCAGGTCCTCTAGCGCCTCAAGAATTTTTTCGAAGTTGTTGTTGATAACTTGAATAGCCGTAGTTTGATTCTCAAGGGATTCAAGTTCATCAATGACAATAGGCATGGAGGAGAGCCCTTTCAAGAGAAATGAGGGTGCCCATCTCAGAGCCCCCTCACACTGTTACTTAGTAGCTGCCCGGTGTCGGGACCGGATCGATGTACTTAATAATCAGCCGACCCTTACCAGCAGTGAAAGTGCCAGTCGCGGTCAGGCCGATGTAGGCTTGTTCCGAGCCAACAGTCTCGCCAATAACAGCGCCAGCGCCGACAATTCGCTCGCCGATAGTCAGGTCAGCGACTGCAGCGGCGGCAATCAGGCCATCGGCATCGATCGCCGAACCATCCAGCTCGAACAGACCGACATCCAGTGTCGTGCCGCCGAGGAAAGTCTCGCCGACCACCAGCTCAGCCGAAACAATGTTAGCATAAGCAGGAATCGAAACATCACCAGTGTAGAAACCGGTAGCAGTGCCTGTGTTGCCTCGGTCGGTGGTGTAGTTAACAGCACCCGCCGGGAGACGCTTGGCATCCACGTCAATTTCGATCTGCTTAACAGCACCCATCGTAGACAGGGTGCCGCCCCGATTGCCACGGCTCTTTTGGGCAATCCAGTCACGACCGTTACGGACAACAATACCCGAGGGATTCATCCAGCTCATATCAATTACTCCGCAAAGTTAGTGGAAGTGGCCGGATTCGACAGGATCGTAACCAGGTTCTCCGGACGGTAAATCTTGACGCCATAACGAGCAGTAGTCACGTACTCTTCGCGCTGGAAGTCCTTGTTGTATTCACCGTCAACCTTCGGCATTTGACGCCACGCGCCGATCCACGGCTTAACGTCAGCCGCAGCCGAGAAGAACAGGTTCGCAACGGCGTTAGTGCCCGAAGCGCGACCCTCAATGGTTTCCGAGGCCCCGCTCTGATCAGCGCCCGAACGCGGCAGGTAGTTCGAGGTATAAACATCGAAGCCGTAGATGTTGGCCACGAAGCGGTTCTCTTGACCAATACCAGTCGAGATAATACCTTCCCAGCGCGGGTTGTTCGAGACATTCACCAGGTTCGTCTGGGTGTTCATCACCAATTCGAACGACGGATCAACCAGAGCAACCAGGTTGGTTTGCGGAACATTCGCCATTTTCAGCGAATACAGGGCCCGAGCAAAGTCGGTCAGGGTCGGAACGCCAGCAACGCCATTATCGCCAGAACCCGCCACCATACGGTGAGGAGCGCCGTGAATCAGGTTAGCATTGCCAGCGACTTGATAGCCCGCCGGATTGCCAGTACGAGGCTGACCTTCCTTGAGGATATCGATTTCCAGGTGGCGCTTAATGGCGCGAGCCTGTTTAGGCACAAACGAGGAAACAAGTTCTTGCATAAAGAACATGTCTTGCTTGGCCTTGTTCGTGATGTAGGTACCGGTTTGCTTGTACTGGTTAATCGTGAAATTGAATTCACCCAGATCAAGCGGGGTATAGGTGACGGCCTGATCTTCGACATAATCCATCGCATCGAGATCACCGATGGTCGGGATGGTCAGCATCTCGCCGTCGTTAAAATTAGACAGCCAGCGAACGTAACCGTCAGCCGCAACCAGATCGTCTTCAAGGATTTCCTTGAGTTCGTTCGACCACAGCTCGGCACGGATTAGCGCTTGGCTATTAGCAGTAGTATGTCCAGCCAAATTAGTACTCCATTAGTCACTCGGAGTAGAATGCATCTCCGAGTTTTAGGGCTTGATTGTGCATTTCAAGCTGAATCTTTGGCGTGTGGTACAGACGCGGGTTTTCCCGACGCAGTTGTCGGTAATACGCATATGTTCCATGCTTCGCCTCAGAAGTGCCTGTCTTCGAAAGGGCCAGCGGGTTTACCTCACTCCGAGGTGCCGCGGCCTGGCGCGGAGCTTCCTGGTCAAGACCGATAGTTCGGTAGAACGCGCGGGGACTACGAGCGGCTGAATCCATAAGCCATTCAAGCGGGACACCCAGCTCATCGGCCTTATTACGCATAGCGGCGTTGGCCTTTTGGGTGTCACCATAAACTTCAACAAGCTTCTTGGAAACAGTGTCTACATTGTTCCGGCGCTGCTCTTCTTCTCGCTCTCGACGAGTAATCTCGCGCACTTTCGTAACCAGATCGTCCTCTTGAATAGCAGGCTGTCCGGGCGTGGCAGCTTGGGGCTGCTGGGCCGGAGGCTGGACCTGTTCTTGTTTCCGTTGCTCTGTGTTACGTTGCAGTTGTTCGAACCGCTCATTAAAGGTCAGTTGAGCGTTCAAATCTTCGCGCAGCTCTTTATTCTCATTTTTGATCTGCTCGATAAATTGTTGCGAAGTAGCATAACCTTTAACGAAATCGTCAATGGTTGCAAACTTCTTGCCCTCACCCACAAACTGGTCAAGCGGGTTGGCAGCAGGAGCAGCCTCGGGGGTCGATTGGGCGGGTTCCTGCGTAAAAATATTTTGATCCGACATATTGGTCGCTATGTCCCTTCTTTAAATTCTAAGAGCTCTAAGATTTCCTTATAAGCTTCCACCTTTCCATTTTGGTGGGCTTGCTTATGGGACCAAGAAGGGCAGTCATAATCGACCTCCCGTGTCTTCTCGGTACTCATACACTTATTATACACTATTTTCCTCAATTTGTCAAGGGCTTTTTGAGAGGAAAACAAATATTTCTTGAATTCTTCGGGATTTTCTTCCCCGTGGAGCCAAATTGCCTTAACTTTAAGCGACATTTGTGGGCATCCCCATCTGCTCAGCCATTACTTGTTCAGCCGAACCAGCCATCTGCTGAGTTTTAGCTTGCTCCAGAACTCGAACATTTTCTTGGACCAGATCAAACTTCTCAAGGCCAAGCAGCTCTTCGAGAGTCTTAGCGAGTTTGAGACCGGAGATGTGGGCCATAACGGCCGGGTCTTGGCCAAAGGCTTGAGCGGCTTGAGTAAGGTTCTGAATGATATTGGCATTACGGGCAAAGTGTCGAGCCCCAATCGGTCTGATCTTACCTCGGGCAGTGATGTCCTCTCTTGTAATATTGAGGAACGAAACGGCCCCGAACTGGTCGTCAACCACTCGAACAAGGTCAGACGGACCCATGTTGCGCCTAGCGGACTCCAGCATGGCATTCAGGCAGGGCTCCAAAAACATCTCTTCGAAGTACGAAGTCTTATTAATGAAGATGCGCTGAGAGCCGTTCTCAAGAACCTGGACTTCGTAGGCAGTCTTTTCACCCGGGGTCCGGAAACCCATAGCTTGCTTAGGTGCGCCGGCCATCTCTTCCATTTTGGCCTCATACATAGCAATCTGTGTATCGGCCGTTAGGAAGGTGGTATCGGGCCTCATAAACTCTACATCGCCCTCGTCACCCACATAAATACGGGCGTCAGGGCCATAATCGTATTCCTCAACAAAGCCTCGGACCTTTTGAACCGGGTGGATGATTAGGTCATAAGCATCGCTCTTGGCGTTTTCAAGGTGGTTGATTCGATACTGTAGGCCCACAAGATTGTCCAGCGGACCCATGGCGTAAAGGTTATCAGGACGCAGACGCCAACCCACATGGAAAATAGGAGCATGGCCCAGCCACGAGGGATTAGCCTGATTCCGGGCGATATAAGAGCGATCAACAACCGTAATAACTCGATTGCGCTCAATAGTGTCGGTCTCAGGGTTATAGATATCTCCGTAGAAATGGAGTAGCTCCACATAATCGGAGTTCATATAATTCACCCAAGAGCCGAATCCGTCAACTTGGTACGCACCATTCTTGGTGTAGTCAGCCTCTGTAGTCCCCGAGAACTGGTGGCGGGTGTCCTTGATCCGTTTAAAGACGCCTTCAAGATACTCAAGTTCAGGCCGAGTCTCGATGTCCGAGCGAAGACCCGCCAGTGTTTTAATCTCGCGGATGATCTTAGGAGCATCTTCGAAGCGGCTAACGGTCGGGTTAAAGACGATATCAAGCGGACTAATACGAACGAGTCGGGGGCCAACATAGCCTTGAATGTCTTCACCGGTCTGCGGGTCTTTAGTGACTTCATTGATGAACTCAACCATGGCGAAGGCATTGCCATAGTCGATATAATCAATAATACATTTAGAGACCTCAGCCCTAAAACGAGACATACGGAGTTTGTTCTCCATATACTGTTCAATGACCTTACGCTTCTCTACAGCGTCGGCCGCCTCGTCGTCACCCTCCCACCGGATGGGCCGATCGTTGGGGAAGAGGGCCGCCATGTAGTTGGCATGAAGGTTATCTCGGATTTGGCACAGCTTAGGGATGTGTACCGAGTTTTTCCATGCATTAGTTACGTTGGTTGTTTGGCGGGAGTCGGTGGCAAAGATATACTCGCGCACCTCTTTAGTGGTATCGAGCCAACTGGTCCGATACATCTCCCACTCCTGATATTGATTGGCAATCTGAGTCGCAAGGCCATCAGGCTTCATGACATCTGAGATTTCAATAGCTCTGTTAGCCATTAACCAAGACCTCCAAATCTCGGGTGATAATAAACATTACTTTTGCGTTGTATACCTCTAGACACCGCCCCAGTCGGGGGGACAGCAATACTGACCGCTGTGGACAGGGCGTCCATAACATCGTCGTGAGGCGGGTGAGAGAGAATCAGCTCATCCTCTAGCGTCTGACATTCACCTCCACGGTAGTGCCACATCTGCATATTGTCATAACGGGGCTCTAGGATAGCCGCCATACGCTCTTCCTTGGTGCCCTGGTGACGGGTGGGGGTTTTCTCTTCGATAGAGAGATACATACCATTAGGTTTAATGTAATTCTCTTTCAAATCGTTGACAATTGTTTTCTGGGCTGCCGTAGTCTCAGCCGCCAGTTTCCGGAAAGACCACTTTGAGTGCATCTGCAGGATGTGATCAAAATATTCAGAGATACGATCTGTTTTAAATCGATCAATATCCAAAACATAAATATTATTAAAGGGGTCTACGCCAATCACCACGATAGCAGTATAGTCAGCCCGCTTTTTAAGGCTATAAGCGAAGTCCACGGAGGCAAAAACATTAAGGGGCCGGTCTTTGTAGAACCACCGCCCCGATTCACCCCTGAGGTGCTTCTTTTCGTAGTACTGGAACTTATCACGATTAATACGCAGTTCGCCGGGGTCGTTGGGGTCGTTATAGTACTGAGCCCTAAACTGAGTCCGGTCCAGGTACTTAGCACGCTTCTTGGCTAAGATGTCCCGGTCGAACCCGAACCACATACCATCCGAACGTTGTTGGCGGGGCCAAAGGAACTGGCCTGTGCCATCCCCTGCATCCTCTACCTGCCGCTCGAAAACCTCAAAAACAGGTTCGCTGTCGATCTGATTGCCTTCGGCATCATAGATTTCATGACGCATGTCCAGCATATCAGAATAAAGGTCTTTCGGGTGGTAGCGGGTTCCCACTACCCATTCCTGCGCGTCAGCTCCTTCAATAGAGCTGAGTAGAGAGTATTGTGATCTAAGCTTGTTACGTCCTTCCTCAGAGTATGCCGTGTCGTTGGTAACAGTATCATCGAGTACTGCGATATCACAGTGTAGGCCCACCAGATTAGTGGTAAGCCCCCCAGTGAAAATCGTGGGGTCCCGTACGGCCTCTTCCCGTCTTTTCGGGTGATCCACGGCAATTTCATCGTTTGTCCATTTCGCTCTTTTACCTTCTTCTGGATGAACCATTTCTGGCCAGTACTTCCGGTAGATGGAAGAGGTAAGAATTTCTTTAATGAAGTACAACTGCTTCTGGGCCAGATTGGCGGTAGAAGAAATGTACAGAACTCGAATCCAAGGCCGTCTAGTGATTTCCCAAGCCACCCTGAAAGCGATATAACGGCTTTTACCGTGGTCACGAGGAAGAAGGACAAGTTGGTGGGGCTTACGGTCTTCACGGGTCCACCAGCGGCACAATTCACTGTGGACGTTGCCGATCACTTGTTTTGGAGCAACCAGCCGAATAAATGTCTCAAGATCGGCCTCTGCCGCTTCTCGGATTTGGTCAACCTTTGATTGAGCAGAACGTCTTGTGGCCATTAACTCCTCGGGTTTTTCTTTCTGGCGCTCCGCGTTCGGGCGAATGAGCGGTTCTTAGATTTACTTTGCATTGTCAGGTTAGCTGCGCGATTGTCGCGGGGGTTCCCGTTACGGTGGGCCACGTCTTTGCCGTCACCCTTGCGCGCCTTGCCTGCCTTTATCATCTTACGACGGGCCGCATTCCTAGCAGCCCGCCGTTTCTTTTGCTCCGGCTTCGAATTATATTTGGCCTGAGCTCGTCGTCTAGCTTCGCTTGCCACCAGATATCACCTTTAGTCCGATGCGTTCAAAATCTTCTTCGGTTGCCTCAGCTTCCTTGGTTGCCCTCTTGAGCTCAGCGTCCATCTCAGACTTGCTGGGCCGACCCCGCTTGGAGCCTTTCCAGCCTTCTTCAACGATGTACTTAGCCGCAGGAAGACTCTGGGACGAGTCTCCGCTGGCAATCTCTACGATTTTATTGATGGCTTCACTCTTCAGTTGATGGATGAGTTCAGCCTTCCAAGATTCATAGGCGGTCTTGAACCAAGGAATGTCAATAAGACGAAGCCAGTGAGCATAGTCCCCAAGATATTTAATAGCCCATTTGTAGCCAGTAATATCTCGGAGCTCAAGGAAGGTCTTACGACAATTAATGCAGCCGGGCCGATCATTATAAAGAGAGAAAACAGGATGAATGACTCGCTCTTCCATTGGCCGGCCTTGGGAGGTTTCCCAGAAGAGCGCTTGGGTATACCAGTTTCCGGTGCGTTCCCCTGTAGAGGATAGGGCTCGATAGGGGGGTTTTGTTAGCCTTTCAGCCATACTGTTTTATCCTTCAGTAAAAGCGCCCAGCGACAAATCGCCTTCGACAATAATATCGAATACGCGCGGAGTCGCACTATCTTCGTTGAGAATTTGTAACTTACAGGTGCCGCTGTCGTTCCAGACGTTGAAGGTGATCCGCCCGGGATTGACATCGCCTAGAGCCCTCTGTGCGGCTAGATCTGTGGTTCCAGGGTCTAGCGAGTTGCCGCCGTATTCGTCGCGGCTATCCGCACCGATCACCTCGCGCACGAACGTCGTGCTGGTTCCGGTAGCACGCACCCGAGCGGTCCAGGCGTGGTGCAGGGCGTTGCGGCCGAGGATTCGCACCCGACCATAGGTGCCCGAAAGGGGTGCCTCCATGGTGACATTCTGATTCACAGTCACCGACCGGCCACCCTCGGTCGGGTTGACATCAGAGGTTCGGTAGGTATACCCGTCCCGCCTCATATTGGCCAAAGCTGTGCCGGCCAAGGTGTCGCTCACACTTGTGATAGGGCCAATAATCTCTCCACCCCGTCTGCCGGAGTGGCCCACAAGGTTTCTTATGGTGGTTAGAGTCGCTGAACCCCCTGAGTTACAAATGATTCGACTAGCGTCAGCCAAAACCCCTACGGAGGCATAGCCGACAATGTTAGGATAGAGAAGGATGGTAGAGGCCCCAATAGCTCGGACGGCGGCATCAGCACCGCCTACGATAGAGCACTGGGCCACATAAGCAGAGGTGCCCTGGCCAAACAACAGACAGGACCCGTCTCCGCCACCAATAGAACACCGGATTAGGCCAACAAAACCTCCGCCTTGGGTGCCGATCAACTCACTCATACTGGTGCGGTGGTCGCCCCCGAAGCCCGCACGGTTAGCATAGAAGCCGCCCCCAAAGGTGCAGCGGATGATTCGATCAGGGCCATTACCCCAAGTTTCGTAATCCATACTGTCCCAACGAGACCCATCGCCCTCGATTTGAACAATACAGCCCTCGGTATCTGCATCATCGTTATAGGAGCCGAAACCCATCCATTTAGATTGAGCTACCGCGCCGTCGCGCAGGGTGAACATGCCCTCGTTGGAGGCCGAAGTGTGCTGACCGACCAGACATGTTTTAGGGACCAACAACTTACTTTCGAGCAGCCCGTTGCTGACCCCGCCGTTGTTAATCGTGGTTGGATCTGTGGGAGTTACGGGGAATCGGCGGCGGGCGGTAAAGCTGAGCCGGTCCATGGCTACGTCAATAACACGCCAAGAGCCATCAAAGGCTCGCGCATCGTTATCTCCGTTCATGTTCTGGACAGTAACCCAATAGTCGGTCTCGACACGGGCCGGAAGGGCGGCGCCAACAGTAAAGGTCACCTCACGAAGGGTGCCCGAAACCACAGTAGAGCTGATACCAGTGATATCGATAAAATCGGGAGCCCCCGCGGCCTCAATATAAAGTCGTCCTTGGTTCTTGGCCCGAAGGAATTGACGATTACCAATTTTAATAAGACCTTCAGGCATCTTGACACCGATATCGCCATACCCCACCTTAGGTTGGCGGCCCTGCCACTTGAAGGCGTTTTCCAGGACGGCATGGCGCTCCTCATCTGTGGTGGCGGCCAGGAGATCGCTGGAAACGTCAACCATGACATCGACATCGACCTCTTTGAGGTACGGGAGGTTATTCGCATAGGCGATGGCAGCTACTTGAGCCGCTGTGAGGCCCCCTTGGTTTTCTTCTGTAAGGATATGGGGGGCTGCAATGGCCGTACGAAGGTCTGGAGCGTTGTCGCCTACGTTAGCGCCATCAATGTCTAGTTTGTTCGTCGTGGCCAGTACAGCCTCGTCTCTGGCGGTCTCAGCAGCTTCTTGGGCCAGTACGGCCCCATCTTCGGCATCCTCCGCCCCCTGTTGGGCCGCCTCTGCAGCCAGCTGGGCCTCTTCTGCAGCCAGTTTAGCATTCTCTGCATCTTCTACTGCTTGGGTTGCCTCGTCTACCACACCTAGGATGTCAACATACCGAGCAGGTTCATGATCCGTGGTGGGTTCAGGTAGATTATAAATACGCTGACCATTCATATCAAGGTCAGCTTCCATGTGATTCGGGCTACTGCCGTCACGGCTTAGTGTGTTCTCGAAGGCCTGTTTAATTTCATCGAAGTTTTCATTTAGTTTATTTGAACTTCGGAACCCAGAAGAAAGAGAAGAAATATTAGGTGTTTTAGCCAAGGCATAAATCCTTATTGGGTCAACAGCGCCACGCTAGCGCCGGTGGGATTAAAAGAGAGAGAAGGAAAGATTCCCTCTAGAGGGTGGTCCGTGGGGTAACCCAAACCCGGATATAATAAACTAGAGGGAATGAATAAAATAATGAATCAATAACATTATTGCAGAGCAAGGGGACCACTTGAGGGGAGTGTCTGTCCCGTTACACTCCTATTATAGCATATTTTTAATCCATTGTCAAGACGGTATAGGCCGATTTGGTAAACTTTTTAGGCCAGGGGGCCACGAAAGGGCCATGTTGGGGAATTTCTATGAGAAAATTTGAGGGTGAGATATGCACTAGAAGGAAGCCCCCCCGGCCCCCCTGGTGGCCCCCCTTGACCTAAGTAACGTGCAAATATACCTGGGGGTCGTTACTTGGGGCCAAGGCGCGAACACTGGGCCGCTACTTGGGGAATACTATGTGGCATACAGTATGTGAGTCACACCCTTAAGGGGGTCATCAATACATAAGTCATTGAATACTGAGGAAGCGGAGGGACACCGGCTGGCCTCCGACAAGGCCACCAAAGCGGCAATGTAAAGTAAACTTGACACGCTCTTATCGTTTATCAATAAACCCTGTAACAATTCGTGATCGAATCTTATCGTTTATCAATAAAACCTGGGCTTGAC
>Ga0079224_100004563_pt1 | contig 17985 bp, 19 predicted proteins | sample Stecom2015_FD_80414 | JGI IMG/M metagenome (GOLD analysis project Ga0079224, IMG submission 80414) | Agricultural soil microbial communities from Utah to study Nitrogen management - Steer compost 2015 | ecosystem: Environmental > Terrestrial > Soil > Agricultural land | place: USA: Utah...
CGAGATCGGCATGGACGTGCGCTGGGACGACGCGACCATGGGCGTCGAGGACATGGTCCACGAGGGCGTGCGCCGGGCCTATGCGCACCCGGACAACAAGCTGCGCGCCAGCGTGCTGGCCGATCCGGCCGGCAAGCGCATCAACACGAGGGACAACACCCCGGGCGTCGTCAACGTGAAGATCGTGCCCGGCAACAAGGTCGACGTGATCGTGGCCGCCAAGGGCGGCGGATCGGAGGCCAAGAGCAAGTTCGCCATGCTCAACCCTTCCGACTCGATCGTCGACTGGGTGCTCAGGACCGTTCCGACCATGGGCGCGGGCTGGTGCCCCCCGGGCATGCTCGGGATCGGCATCGGAGGCACCGCCGAGAAGGCGATGCTGCTGGCCAAGGAGTCGCTGATGGAGGAGATCGACATCCAGGAGCTGGTGGCACGTGGCCCGTCGAACCGGGTCGAAGAGTTGCGCCTGGAGATCTTCGAGAAGGTCAACGCGCTGGGCATCGGCGCGCAGGGCCTCGGCGGCCTGACCACGGTGCTGGACGTCAAGATCAAGGACTACCCGACCCACGCGGCCAACCTGCCGGTGGCGATGATCCCGAACTGCGCCGCCACCCGGCACGCGCACTTCACCCTGGACGGCAGCGGCCCGGTGATGCTGGATGCGCCGTCGCTGGAGGACTGGCCGCAGCTGACCTACGACGCGTCCAAGGGCCGGCGCGTGGACCTGGACACCGTCACCCGCGAGGAAGTGGCGAGCTGGAAGCCGGGCGAGACCCTGCTGCTCAACGGCAAGCTGCTGACCGGCCGCGACGCCGCGCACAAGCGCATCGTCTCGATGCTGGACGCGGGCGAACCGCTGCCGGTGGACCTGGCCGGCCGGTTCATCTACTACGTGGGCCCGGTCGACCCCGTCCGCGACGAGGTGGTCGGTCCTGCCGGCCCCACGACTGCGACCCGGATGGACAAGTTCACCAACCAGGTCCTGGAGCAGACCGGCCTGCTGGGCATGGTCGGCAAGGCCGAGCGTGGCCCGGTGGCCCGCGAGGCGATAAGGCGCCACAAGTCGGCCTACCTGATGGCCGTTGGCGGGGCCGCCTACCTGGTGTCCAAGGCGATCAGGGCCTCCCGCGTGGTCGCCTTCGAGGACCTGGGCATGGAGGCGATCTACGAGTTCACCGTGCAGGACATGCCGGTGACGGTGGCGGTCGACAGCAACGGCGACTCGGTGCACGAGAGCGGCCCGCGCGAGTGGCAGGCCCGGATCGGGACGATTCCCCTGGACGTGCTCGCCTGACCCACCGCCCGTCGCAGGCGCGGCCTCGGCCGTGGCTTGCGTGGATCAAAGCTGCCCGGCCAGTTGGCGCAGCTTCTGCTGCGTCTCCGGCCTGAGCAGGTATTCCCGGGCCAGCCGCTCCAGCGCGGCGATGTGCGCGGCGCTGGTCTGGTCCAGGTCATCGAGCCCGGCCAGCAGTTCCGCCTGCAGGCGGAAGTAGCCCTTGCCGACCAGCTGCCGGGCGATGTAGTCGACCGAGTCCGCGTTGCCGTCGAACAGCACGTCGATGATCGGAACTGCCCATTCCACGGCCCCCCATTCCTGCGCCGAGCGCAGCGGGATCGGCTGGTTGCGTTCCCCGGTGCCCACCGACAGCACCACCAGGTCGCCGCACTGGCGGATCTCCCGGTCGCGCCGCAGGGCCTCGGCAATGGCGCAGGCGGTGGGATTGTTGGCGACGATGCCACCGTCGATCAGGGAGCAGGCCTGTCCCTCCACCTCCATGCCGTGGGCGGGGAAGTAGGACGGCGCCGCGGTCGATGCACGGCACACCTCCCACAGGCGCAGGTCCGCATGCCCGGGCAGGAAGCTCTTGAAGATGACCGGGCGCCGGGCAAGCGTGTCGTAGCTGGTGATCAGGGTCGGGCGCTGCAGGTCGCCCAGGCGCCGGTCACCGAATACCTCGCGCAGCACGGCTTCGAGCCCCCGGGCGTCGTAGCGCGGGGCCGAGGGACCATGGCGGAAGAAGCGCCGGGCACGCGACCACAGCTTGCCCGGGAGGGCGGGGAAGATCTCCTCCCGCCGCTCGCGGTAAAGCTGCGCCAGCGTCGCCGGTGACCATCCCAGGCCGAGCCCGCAGACCACCAGTGCACCGGTGGACGTGCCAGCCAGCAGGTCGAAGCTGCCGGCAAGGCCCGGCTTGCCCGCGTTGCCGAGGACCGACTCCACGCCCTCCAGCCAGGTGCAGCTCACCAGCCCCCGGATGCCGCCACCATCCACCGACAGGATGCGCCTTGCGTGCACCTCAGAACCACTCGAGCAGCGACACACCCAGGCCGATGTGGGTGGTGCGGTGGTTGTAGTCGATCAGGCTTTCGCCGTAGCCGTCGAACACCTGCAGATGGCCTCGCAGGGTGCCGCTGATGGGAAACGCCCAGGTGAAGCGCAGCGCACCGCGGGAGTCCTCGCCGCTGCGCAGCGAATGCCGCGTCATCAGCGAGAATTCGTGGCCGTCACGGACATGCACCAGGGTGGCGTCCGCGCGGCCGATGTAGTTCTCGATGCCCGGGTTGTCGTCCTCGCCGCTCTCGCTGATCCGCCACCAAGGCCTGACCGTCAGGGCCCAGTCCTCGCGGTCGAGGCCGACCATGCCGACCACCCGGTTCCAGCTCCGCGAGTAGGGGTCGCCACGGCCATTGGACTCGTGGTTGATGCCGAGTCCCAACATCCGTCCGCGCCAGCCGCCCAGCGACCAGCCGGTGCGGAACACCAGCATCGCCTCGGGCTCGTAGTTCGTCTCGCGGAACGGCCGCGAAGCCGCGGAGTTGAACACCTGCCAGCGGGCACTCTGGGTGTAGCCCAGCCACAGGTCGCCATTGTCGCCGAGCAGGTTCTCGGCCGCCTTGGTCTTGAAGCTGAGCTGGAACTTGGCTTCGATGTCGTCCATGGCCACGTCGCCCAGGCTGTTCTGCTCGTCGCCCCCGGCCGAGAGACTGGGGGTGTCGTTGGGGTCGGCGGACCAGAACACCGGCAGCAGGTAGACCGGTTTGTAGGCGCGGAAGTTGAAGGTCCCGAGCTTGGAGTCGCGGGCCAGCTCCCAGCGGCGGTCCAGCAGGCCGCCCTTGCCGGCGTTCGCGATGTGGTCATCGATCTCGCTGCCGCCTTCGGAGCGGAACAGGTCGCTGAGCGCGAGGCGGGCCCGGTCACGGCGAGGCAGGTCGCGGCGTGCGTCGACGGTCGCCTGGTCGAGCCCCGCCGCCGCTTCGCGCGCCTGCTCGGCCAGGGCGTCGGCCTGGCCGGCCGTCGACGCGCTGCGGCCATGGGCGTCGTCGTAACAGCGCAGCCGCGCCGCATCCACGGTGATCGAGGTGCAGGCCGAGGGGTCGCGCGGGGTGGTCGCGGACTCCTGGGCGACGCCGGGCGTGGCGCAAAGTGCGATCAGAAGCCCGCAGGCGGGCAGGGCGGCGTTGCGGGGGATCATGGCGCCTCGCCCCCGATCAGGTCGATGTCGGCATGGGCGCGGCGCTCGGCCTCCACCTGGGCGTCCAGTTCACGGTTCACCGATGTCTCCGGCAGATCGCCGACGCCCGGAGCCTCGATCCGGGGCTGGGCAGGGGCGTCACCCGCCAGGCGCGAGATGTACTGGACCGAGCGCGGTGCGTCGAGGATGCTCGCTTCGGCGAAGTGCGTGCGTACGGCATGGATGGCAGCGCTGCGGGCCTTCCCCAGGTCCGTGTCGCGCTGGTTGATCCAGGCAAAGAACTGCAGCTTCGCGGCCGTCCCGTCGTACTCCTGGACCGTCCAGGAAGGCGCCGGATCCGCCAGTACGCCTTCGACGCAGGCAATGGCCCTGAGTGCCACCTCCTGTGCCCGCACGATCGACTCGCTGCCGTCCACCGGGATGACGAAATCGAAGCGGCGGTTGGGGTTGCGGCTGACGTTCAGTACCACCGACTTGAATACCAGCGCATTGGGCAGATTGAGCTGGTTGCCGTCGAAGGTGACCAGCACGGTGGTGCGCGAGGTGAGCGCGGCGACCGTGCCGTCGTAGGAGTCGATGCGCACGACCTCGCCCGGGGCGAACGGCCGTCGCAGGCTGAGCAGCACTCCGGCGACGTAGTTCTCGGCAATGTCCTTGAACGCGAAGCCGATCACCAAGCCCACCACGCCGGCAGAGCCCAGCACCGCGCCCGCCACCGCAGTGGCTCCAAGCAGGTCCAGCGCGATCAGTAGCGCGATCAGGATGCTGGCCCAGGTGACGAAGCGCTGCACCAGGCTGGCGGTGTAGGGGTTCTCGCTGCGCCAGCGGCGCCGGCCGGCACGGCGGCCCAGCCACTTGCCTGTCCACCAGCCCAGCAAGACGACTGCAATGGCAACCGCGAGCACGGGCAGTGCGGCGACCAGCTGCAGCGAGCGTTCGGTGACCTGCTGCATCGCGGTGTCCAGCCGGGTGGCCAGGTTGGTACTCAGCACGGTGCGGTTCTCGACCGCGGCGACCCCTTCCTGCTGCGCCGCGACCTGCTCGGCGAGCTGCCGTGCCTCGGTGTCCACGACCTCGCCACTGAGCCGGGCCGTCCCGCCCTGGACGGTGACGGTGACGTTCTCCATGCCCGGGAGGTCGCGAAAACGCCGGGCGATGGTCTGGCTGGCCTCGAGCTCCAGGCGCCGCTGCTCCTGGGCCTGTGCCTCGGCCTCGGCGGCGAGCGCCTGGAGTTCGCTGGCGTGCGGATCCAACGGGACCGCCGGGCCTGCTGTGACGGGGTCCGGTGCGATGCCTTCGTCCGGTGCGGTGCCTTCGCCCGGGGCGGTGCCTTCGCCCGGGGCGGTGACGCCCTGTTCGGCGGAGTCCGGTACGGGAACCGGTGCCGGATCGGCCTCCTGCGCCAGCGCGACGGGCAGCGCCAGCAGCAGTATCGGAAGCAGGACCAGCCGCGTGAAAAGCGCTTTTCGGGTAGCGGGCCTCATCTGTTCCCTCAGAGTTGCGACTTGATCGGCAGCAGGACCCGTTCGGCGATGCGCTCACGCCACGGACGGGCCTGCCAGCGCTCGTAGCTGTACTGCTCCGCTTGCTTCAGGTCCTGCTCGAACACGGCGGTCATGGCGGCGGCGAACTCATGATCGTAGACGTTCAGGCTCGCCTCGTCGTTGAGCCGGAACGAACGGATGTCGAAGTTGGTCGAACCCAGCGACACCAGCTCGTTGTCGATGACCAGGAGCTTGACGTGGAACATGGTGGGCTGGAACTCATGGATCTCCACCCCCGCACGCAGAAGCGGGCCCCAGTCGGCTTTCGATGCCACCCGCACGATGTCCGAGTCGATGTGCTTGCCGGGAAGCAGCACGCGTATCCGGACGCCGCGCTTGCGCGCCTGCAGCAGGGCGCCCATGACCAGCTGGTCCGGAACGAAGTACGAGGCCGCCAGGTCGATGGAGTGCTCGGCGGCGGCGATCGCCATCAGGTACATCAGGTGCATGCTCTCGCTGCCGCCGGCCGGAGAGGCGATGAACAGGTGAGCCTTCATGTCGCCGGCCGGCTCGAGCGGCGGGAAGTACACCTCGCCGTTGAGCACCTCGCCGGTGGTCTTGATCCAGTTGTCATTGAAGGCGGCCTGCACCTGCGCCACGGCCGGCCCTTCGATGCGGAAATGCATGTCGCGCCAGTGTTCCGGGTCCTGCGCGTGGCCCTGCCACTGGTCCGCGATGCCGACACCGCCGGTGAACCCGATCCGCCCATCCACGACCAGCAGCTTGCGATGCGTGCGATTGTTCATCCGGCCCAGGTTGTACCAGTGCAGCGGCCGGTACCTGACGACTTCCGCGCCGGCGTCTTCCATCAGGTCGAGCAGCTCCTGGTCCATCTTGACGCTGCCTACCCAGTCGATCGTGACGTGCACCGGCACTCCCGCCGCGGCCCGTTCGGCCAGGGCCTTGGCGAACTCCTCGCCGATCTCGCCGGACCAGTAGATGTAGGTCTCGAAGGTGATCGAGACCCGCGCCGAACGGATCGCGTCGAGCATCGCCGGGAAGATCTCCGCACCGTTGTTGTAGGCGGTGACCCGGTTTCCGTCGATCACCGACGGCCCGAGCATCACCGACATTTCCCGCAGGAACTGGGGATCGCTGATCGCGTAGCGGTGCTCGACGCGGCGCTCCAGCTTCTTCTCCGGAGTCGCGAAATTGATCGCCAGCACGACCGCCAGTGCGGTGGCCAGCACGGTCATCACGATGATCCAGCTCATGCGTCTGCGGCTCCAGCGCGGCATCCAGGCCCCTCCCGTTCAGCTGGGGAACTGTGGGAGGCGGGTCAACAAACCGGTGTGAAGACCCGCCACGGAGTCGTGACTACTGGCAGGCCGCGGTCACCAGAAAAACCAGGAGAACCCGAACAGGCCCAGCATCGCGAACGCCAGGCCGAGCTTCAGCGCGGTGCCCACCAGCAGTCCGATCCAGGTGGCCACGCCGACCCGCGCCGCTTGTCGAATCTGGCGTACGTGCAGCCACTCTCCGGCCAGAGCGCCGACGAATGGGCCGGCGATCAGGCCGGGCAGCCCGAAGAACAGGCCGACGATCGAACCCGCCAACGCGCCCGCCACGGCCAGCCGGCTGGCGCCTGCACGCCTGGCGCCCATTGCGGACGCGAGGAAGTCCACCAGCACCGAGATCACGGTGAGCGCGCCCAGGGCGACCAGGGTGGCGGCGCCGATGCGCTCGAAATCGCCAGCCCAGGCCGCCAGCAGCATGCCAAGGAAGACCAGCGGCAGGCCGGGCAGGGCAGGCAGGATGACCCCGGCGATCCCGACCGCGATCATCAGGAAGGCGAGCAGGTAGGAAAGGGCTTGAAGGTCCACGTTGGCTCCGTTTGATCAGGGTAGGTCGCGGCGTTCAGGTGCCGTTGCAATTTGCCCGGACGCGTTGTAGTTTCCGCAGTGCTGTTTGCCGGGGTCACCGTGAATCGTGGCCCGATGCGGTTGATCGACGATCGCTACATCGTTGCACCTCGCTTCCTCCTTGCAACCAGCAACACCCGCACGGGTGAAAACCAACCAGCTCAGCAATGCTCCAGGGAGCAAGTCGATGTCCAACCGAGAGACCGGAACCGTCAAGTGGTTCAACGATGCCAAGGGCTTTGGCTTCATCAGCCGCGAAAACGGCGAAGACGTGTTCGTCCACTTCCGCGCGATCCAGACTGAAGGCTTCAAGAGCCTGCAGGAAGGCCAGCAGGTGTCGTTCACCGTCGTCCAGGGCCAGAAGGGCCTGCAGGCCGACGCGGTGCAGCCGCTCTAAACGCGGCCGTCCGCCTACCTGCCCACGGACCCGGCCCCCGCCGGGTCCGTCCAATTGTGCTGCTGCCGTTCCGGGAGCGTCGCATTCCCGGAGCGCATGCCTGATACAGGAACGGCCCGCACATGCGGGCCGTTCTCATGGGACCGGAGGCAAGCTTCCACGCGCCGTGGCTCAGCGCGGCCAGGCCCGCCCGTTGTAGACGCGCACGCCGGAGCCCACCCGGATGCCGTCCAGGTCGTTCTGGGTGACCACCGTGGTCCGCCCGTCGTTCATGCGCACGTGCACGTTGTAGGTGTTGTTCTCGACCCGGTTCTGGATCGCGTTGCCCGCCAGTGCGCCTGCCACCGCGCCGGCGGCGGTCGCGGTGTTGCGACGGCCGGAACTCTTGTCGTCGGCCAGTTCCCGCCCGGCCGCTGCGCCGACCAGTCCACCGATCACGGCGCCGGTGGCCTGGGGAGCCGAGCTGCCGCCGACCTGCTCGATACGGGTCACCGTGCCGCAATCCATGCAGTTCGCGGTGGATGAACCGGAGCCATAGCCGCCTCCGGAATAGCCCGGGTCATAGCCGGAGTTATAGCCCGGAGTGGCGCATCCGGCGAGGGCCAGGCTGGCCGCGGCTGCGGTGCCGAGGATGCTGAGGCGATGGGTCTTCATGTGCGTCTCCTGCTGGAAAGGGGCAGGTGGCCAAGCTGGGCCACGCGGCCCACGCTAGGAGCGGTTTCGTGAACTCCCGATCAAGTGCACCGGGCGGGGTTCAGGTCAGGATCGAGGCGCGCGAACGCCTTGGATCAGGTACGGAAGCCCTGATGGCAGGAGCGGCAGCTTTCGCCCACCTTCGACGTCACTTCGCCCAGTGATTCGCAGTCGCCGGGCGGATTTGCCAGTGCGCCGTCGAGGCTCGCGCGCATGCTGGCCGAGTGCTCGGAGAAGCGGGCGTCGTCGGCGAGGCCCGGGAAGGCCGGCTCGAGATCGTTCGCCAGGGTGCGCAGTGCCTGCAGATGCGGAAGCGAGTCGCTCACGGTGCAGCGGTTGCCCTTGACCTTGGCCGCCAGCTGGGCCGAGTGGGCCTGCAGCAGGTGCATGGTGGCGAGGGGATACCGGTCACGCCAGGACTTTCCGCTTTCTATCGCGTTCAAGGTCATCACCGTGCCGACCACACCGACGACCAGGCCGATCAGCAGCATGAACAGGTAGCGCGCGGCGGCGTTGGGCCTGGCTGCGGTGGCGTGGGACTTCGGTTCGGTCATCGTGCTGGCTCCAGTGGAAACGGCGGGAAGATACCACGCGCCCATGACCCGGCCCATCGTGCGCGGCCTACAATCGCCGGCATGGATGCACATGTGACCGACCCTTTGCTGATCGAGCGCTTCGCAGGCATCGACCGCCTCTACGGTGCGGGTGCGCTGCAGCGCCTGTCGCAGTGCCGGGTCGCGATCATCGGACTGGGCGGCGTGGGGTCCTGGGTGGCCGAGGCGTTGGCCCGCAGCGCGGTCGGGCACCTCACGCTGATCGATGCGGACGATGTCTGCGTCTCCAACAGCAATCGCCAGCTGCCTGCCCACGAGGGACAGTTCGGCCGGGCCAAGGTCGCGGTGCTGGCGGAACGTTGCCGGGCGATCAACCCGTGCATCGAGGTCGAGGCGGTGGAGAGCTTCCTGACCCCGTCGAACCTCGAGCAACTGCTGGATCGCGGGTTCGACCTGGTGCTGGATGCCTGTGACAGCTTCCGCAGCAAGGTGGAGATGGTCGCCTGGTGCCGCCGGCGCAAGTTGCCGCTGGTGGTATGCGGCTCCGCCGGCGGGCGCGTCGACCCGACCCAGGTGCGGGTCCGTGACCTGTCACGCACCGAGCACGATGCGATGCTGGCGCTGGTGCGCAAGAAGCTTCGCGCGGAGTTCAACTTCCCGCGCAACCGCGATCGGTATTTCGGCGTGCCGGCGGTGTACTCGCTGGAGAACGTGCGCTATCCGCAGGCCGACGGCAGTGTGTGTGGACTGCGGCCCCGCATGGACGCCGATGCCGCCCTCAAGCTTGACTGCGGCGCGGGCCTCGGTGCGGCGACGCACGTCACCGGTGCCTTTGCCTTCGTCATGGCCGGGAAGGCGCTGGAGTTGCTCCTGGGGAAAGGCCGGAAGGCCGCCTAGCTGCCCAGCTGGAACAGCCGTTCCGCGTTGGCCGTGGTCGCCGCGGCGATCCGCGCGGGATCCTCGCCGCGCAAGTCGGCGATCGTGTCCAGCACCTCGCGCAGGTGGCCCGGCTCATTGCGCTCTCCGCGCCGGTCGCATCCGGGCTGGTCGGGGGCATCGGTTTCCAGTAGCAGGCACTCCAGCGGCATGGTGGCGGCGAGCCGTCGCAGGCGCTGTGCGCGGGGCCAGGTGACCGGCCCGCCAAGGCCGATCAGGAACCCGAGGTCCCATAGCGCCTGCGCCTGTTGCCGACTGCCGGAGAAGCTGTGCACCACGCCGCGGAGTCCGCCGATGCGCCGGATGGCCGCGGTGACCTCGTCGACGGCCCGGCGCGCGTGGACGATCACCGGCAGCCGCGCTTCACGGGCGAGCTCCAGCTGGGCGATGAAATACCGCAGCTGGGACGGGCGATCCAGGCCGGGGACGAAATGGTCGAGGCCACATTCACCGACCGCAACCGCGGCTCCGTTCCGCAGCCGCAGCGCCAGCGCATCCAGGTGAGCGGGCCGGTGCTCGTCCAGGAACATCGGATGAAGGCCATAGGCGGCGAAAAGCCCCGGGTCACTGCTGCACACCCTGTCGAGCCGGTCCCAGCCTGCCGCGGAGATCGCCGGGACCACGATCCGCCGCACCCCTGCCGTGCGGGCGCGGGCCAGGACCTCCGGCCGGTCGCCGTCAAATGCCGGCACGTCCAGATGGCAGTGGCTGTCCACCAGGTCCATCGGTGCGTCTAGTAACGGTTCCGGTTTTCGCGCGGGGTGGTGTGGTCCTCCACGATCTCACCCTCGATCGTGCGTGCGTGGCGGTTCTTCCAGTTGGCCAGGACCAGGGTGCCGAGGCCGAGCAGGACCTCGTCGATCATCGGGATCGGGTCGGGCAGGACCACTGCAAGGATGAACAGCGCGGCGGTGACCTTGAACAGGGTGGGATACCTGAGTCGGCGGGCCCAGGCGAGCAGGGGCAAGAGCAACGGGTTGGCCATGGTGGCGGGGTCCAGTCAGAGAGTCCGACGCTAGCATGGGGGCTCGCCAGACTGCGCGTATGCCGCCTTGGGTCACAGGTTGCCAAAAAAGCGCGTTACCGTTCAGCTGGGAAATGGTGGAATGCCAGGAAGGATCAGCTTGCGGGGGGACCCGCCACAACGGAGGGGTATGTGATGAACAAGAATCTGATCGCAGTGGCGGTCGCAGCGCTCCTGGTGGGGGGCGTCGCCGTCGCGGCATACAACAGCTTTACCGCGCCAGGCCCGGACGCGGCCGTGGAAGCGCCGCCGCCGGCGCTTGCCGCGCAGGACGGCCTTGATTTGCAGGCCGATGCCGGGGCAGACGGGGCGATTGCCCCTTCCGCGGCTCCGGAGTATGCGGACGTGGTCAATGTGGTCCCCGTCACCGAGCAGCGGGAGCTGTTCGCCACGGTGATCGGTACTGACCCGATCCGCGAAACCACCACCAGTTCGACGCCGCGCCAGGTGTGCGAGGACGTGGTCGTGCAGGAGCGCCTGCCCGAACGCGACGGCAATGTCGGCGGGACGGTTGCCGGTGCGGTGGTCGGCGGCCTGATCGGCAACCAGGTGGGTGGCGGCAGCGGCCGCAAGGTCGCGACCGCGGCGGGCGCCGTGGCGGGTGGCTACGTGGGCAATCGCGTGGATCGCAACCACGTCGGCGGCCGCGTCGTCGAACGCGTCGAGACCCAGTGCCATACGGTGAACGAGTCGTCGCAGTCCACGGCGGTGGTCGGTTACAACGTCACCTACCGCACGCCGGACGGCAAGACCGCCACCATGCGCACCGGCAGCAAGCCGGGCGAGCGCATTTCGCTCGGTAACGAGGACCAGGTGGTCGGCTACGACGTGACGTACCGGTACCAGGGCATGGAGCGCAACGTGCGCATGAACGATCGTCCGGGTGAGCGCCTGCCGGTGGTCGGCGGCGAGGTGGTCCTGCAGACCGCCGCCCTGGAGAGTGCCGGCAACCAGTAAGCGCAGTAGCCGCTGCAGGCGTGTCCGCCGCAGCGGGCCTGTTTGCCGACGAGGACCGACGGGGCCGGGGAAATCCGGCCCCGTTCTGTTTCCGGCCACGCTCCGTACAATGTCGCGCTTCCATCCGAACTTCGCTGAGCGCGCCATGGCCCTGAATCCCCAAGACCTGTTCGATGTCCGTTCCCTGCTCACGGAAGAGGAGCGCACCGTCCAGGACACCGTCGCGCGCTTCACCGATGAGCGGGTGCTGCCGATCATTGGCGACGCCTTCGACCACGGGCGGTTCCCGAAGGAGCTGGTCGGCGAGATCGCCGAAATGGGGCTGCTGGGTTCCTCGCTGCCGGAGGAATACGGCTGCGCCGGGCTCAACTCGGTCAGCTATGGCCTGATCTGCCAGGAACTGGAGCGCGGCGACAGCGGCATCCGCAGCTTCGTCTCCGTGCAGTCCTCGCTTTGCATGTACCCGATCTTCGCCTACGGCACCGAGGAGCAGAAGCAGCGCTGGCTACCCGACATGGCCGCGGGCAAGGTGATCGGCTGCTTCGGCCTGACCGAGGCCCACGGTGGCTCCGACCCGGCCACGATGAAGACCCATGCCCGCCGCGACGGCGACGACTGGGTGCTCAACGGCTCGAAGATGTGGATCACCAACGGCAACCTGGCCGACATCGCCATCGTCTGGGCACAGACCGACGACGGCATCCAGGGCTTCGTGGTCGAGAAGGGCATGGCCGGCTTCGCGGCCCAGGAGATCAAGCACAAGATGAGCCTGCGCGCGTCGGTGACCAGCGCGCTGTACTTCGACAACGTGCGTGTGCCGGAAGCCAACCGCCTGCCCAACGTGAAGGGCCTGAAGGGGCCGCTGGGTTGCCTGACCCAGGCCCGCTACGGCATCACCTGGGGCCCGATCGGCGCCGCGGTGGCCTGCCTCACCGAGGTGCTGGACTATACGAAGGAGCGGATCCTGTTCGGCCGCCCCGTCGCTGCGACCCAGAGCGCGCAGATCAAGATGGCGGACATGGCCCGGCGCATCACCACCGCGCAGCTGCTGAGCCTGCAGCTGGGCCGGCTGAAGGACGCCGGCACCATGAAGCCGCAGCAGGTTTCCCTGGCCAAGTGGAACAACTGCCGCATGGCCATCGACATTGCCCGCGAGTGCCGCGACCTGCTCGGCGGTGCCGGCATCACCACCGAGCACGCGGCGATCCGCCACGCACTCAACCTGGAGTCGGTGATCACCTACGAGGGCACCGAAACCGTGCACCAGCTGGTGATCGGCCGCGAGCTCACCGGCATCAACGCCTTCTAGAAAGGCGGATGAGGGCGGCGCCTGCCCACGAAGATGACAGCCATGAACCAAGACGGCCCCGTCCTGCGAACCGAACGCCTGGTCTTGCGCGTACCCCGGCTCGAGGATTTCGACCGTTTCGCCGAGTTGCACGGGGACGAGCACGCCGCACGCTACATCGGCGGGCCGGTGGACCGGGCGGCAGCGTGGCGGCGTTTCCTGTGGCAGCCCGGGGCCTGGGCGCTGCAGGGCTTCGGCATGTTCTCGCTGATCGACCGCGAGTCGGGACGTTGGCTTGGGCAGCTCGGGCCGTGGCGGCCGGAAGGCTGGCCCGGCAATGAAATCGGATATTCCCTGCATCCCGACGCCTGGGGCCGGGGCTACGCGGTCGAGGCCGGCATCGCCGCCATCGACTGGGCGTTCGGGACCCTCGGATGGAACGGGATCATCCACTGCATCGACCCGGCCAACGACGCCTCCAAGAGAGTGGCCGAACGGCTGGGTTCGACCCACCTGCGCACCGGCCCGATGCCGCCGCCCTATGAAGACAAGCATGCGGAGATCTGGGGACAGACCCGCGCGCAATGGCAGGCGCGCCGGAGTGGCACGGCGCCACGCGTACCTACCTGAAGCCGGGCTACGGCCGCCAGCCCTTGTCCCGGGACGCCCCTGCCACCCTTTTCCCTCTGCGGTTTCCGCCGCTCCTGCATAAAGCCCAGACATGTCGAACAACGCCAGCACGATTCCCGCCCGCATGCGCGGCCTCAACCGCGCCGAGATCTGCGACGTCAACTTCAGCGAATTCGTGCAGGCCTGGGATGGACGGGCCGACGCCAGGCCCGCGCCAAGCGAGGCGATCCTCGACGGCAGCGCGCTGGATGCGCAGGGCTTCCGTGAGCTGTTCGAATCCCAGCTCATCAGCCGCCACCTCGACCTGATGGCACGCGTGTTGCGGGTGCAGAACAAGGCTTTCTACACCATCGGCAGCTCCGGCCACGAGGGCAACGCGATGGTGGCCAGGCTCACCCGGCATACCGACCCCGCTTTCCTGCATTACCGCAGTGGTGGGTTCATGGCCGAGCGCTTCCGCAAGCTGCCCGGGATGGATCCGGTGATGGATTCGGCGCTCTCGTTTGCCGCCAGCGCGGAGGACCCGGCCAGCGGTGGCCGCCACAAGGTCTGGGGCAGCAAGCCGCTGTGGGTGCTGCCACAGACCTCGACGATCGCCTCGCACCTGCCGAAGGCGCTGGGGACGGCGGTGGCGATCGAAGCGGGCAAGCGGCTGGGCCATGCGCTCCCGATACCCGGCGACAGCATCGCGATCTGCTCCTTTGGCGACGCCTCGGCCAACCATGCCACCGCGCAGACGGCGTTCAACGCGGCGGCCTGGACCGCCTACCAGAAGCTGCCGGCGCCGGTGCTGTTCGTATGCGAGGACAACGGCATCGGCATTTCGGTCAAGACCCCCAGCGGCTGGATCGCCAACCGCTTCCGGCAGATGGACGGGCTGGACTATTTCCATGCCGACGGCCTGGACCTCGCCGAGGGCTACGGCCAGGTACAGGCCGCGGTGGAGCATTGCCGCCGCACCCGCCGGCCGACCTTCCTGCACCTGAAGACCACCCGGATCATGGGCCACGCCGGGACCGACTTCGAAATCGAGTGGCGCTCGATCGAGGAGCTGTGCGCGGTGGAGGCGACCGACCCGCTGTTGCGCAGCGCGGCGATCGCCATGGAGTCCGGGCTGATGTCGAAGGACGAGGTGCTCGAGCTGTACGAGGGCACCCGCAGGCGCTGCTTTGCCGCCGCCGAGGAGGCCGATCGCCGGCCCAAGCTCGACCGCCTGGCCGACGTGGTCGCGCCGCTGGCGCCTTACACGCCTGGCAAGGTGCGCGCCGAGGCCGAGCGTACCGGCTACGACGAGTCACGCCTGGCCGCCTTCGGCGGTGAGGACAAGCTGCCCGAGAACCAGCCGCCACGGCACCTGGCGATCCAGATCAACAACGCCTTGCACGACACCTTCGCCAAGTACCCGGACACCTTGCTGTTCGGCGAGGACGTGGCGCAGAAGGGCGGCGTCTACACGGTCACCAAGGGCCTGCAAAAGGCGTTCGGTCCGGGTCGGGTGTTCAACACCCTGCTGGACGAGACGATGATCCTCGGGATGGCCCAGGGCTTCGCCAACATGGGCATGCTGCCGATCCCGGAGATCCAGTACCTGGCGTACCTCCACAACGCCTGTGACCAGATCCGCGGCGAAGCGGCCAGCCTGCAGTTCTTCAGCAACAACCAGTACGCCAACCCGATGGTGGTGCGCATCGCCGGGCTGGGCTACCAGCGCGGCTTTGGCGGGCATTTCCACAACGACAACTCGATCACGGCCCTGCGCGACATCCCCGGCCTGGTGGTCGGCTGTCCGTCGCGCGGCGACGACGCGGCGACGATGCTGCGCACCCTCACCGCACTGGCGAAGGTCGACGGACGCGTCAGCGTTTTCCTCGAGCCGATCGCCCTGTACATGACCAAGGACCTGTACGAGCCGGGCGACGGCCAGTGGCTGACGTCCTATCCGCCGCCGGGCGAGGCGATGCCCCTCGGCGAGGGCAGGGTCTACGCACCCGAGGACGGCAGTGCGGGCGATGAGCTGGTGATCGTCACCTATGGCAACGGGGTGCCGATGAGCCTGCGGGCAGCGCGGCGGATCGAGGCAGCCCACGGGTGGAAGGCGAGGGTGGTGGACCTGCGCTGGCTGGTGCCGCTCAACGCTGGCTACATCGTCGAACAGGTCCGCGGGGCCAAGCGGGTGATCGTCGTGGACGAGGGACGCCACAGCGCGGGCGTGGGCGAGGGGGTGATCACCGCCCTGGTCGAGGGCGGCCTCGGCGGCATCCCGCTGGAGCGCGTCGTTGGCGCCGACACCTACACCCCGCTGGCCGGGGCGGCGTTCCTGGTGATTCCCGGCGAGAACGACATCACGGCTGCCGCAGACCGGTTGAAGTAGGGCTCAGCGGCCCAGGCCACCCAGCAGCGGCAGTTCGCACAGTTCCACCGCGCCGGCTGCCAGCTGGCCCTCGGGCCGCTCCAGCGGCATCACTGCCAGGGCAAGGTGGCGGTCGCCGTCCGATGCCGCACTGGCGATGGTGCCCGCGGCAGCGTCGCCGGCGCGCACTTCGAGCCCGGGCGAGAGGGGTGCGTTGCCCTCGAGCAGCACCAGCCCGCGCTTGGCTTTGCCCAGGAAGTGCGTCCTGGCGACGATTTCCTGGCCGGGGTAGCAGCCCTTGCGGACACTGAACGCGGCCAGGCGCTCCAGTGACAGCTGCTGCGGGGTCCATTGCGGCTCGTCGCCGGCGGGCAGCCGCGGCAGCCCGTGCAGCAGGTCGGCCACCGCCCATTCCGCACTGCCGTCCGGGTCGGTCCCGGCTGCGACCCCGCGTTCGATCCACAGCGTCCGCGGGCCGCCTTCGCCGCCCAGGTCCAGCTCGAGCCGGCCGTGTGCCTCGGCGAGCCGCTTCCCCGTGGCCGCCGCCGGTGCCGCCAAGGCGCCCGAAACGCGACCCTGGACGGCCTCCACGCGCACCTTGGCCCGGAACACGAACCGGCCCAGTGCAGCCGCGAAGCCGGCCGGATCGGCGTCAGGGAGCAGGAGCAGCACGGCGTCGTCCACGCGCAACAACGCGAACAGCGCGGCCAGGCGACCCTTGGGCGTCAGCCAGCCGCTCCACTGCCACTCCCCTTCGGCGAGCGCTTCCACGTCATTCATGAACTGGGCCTGCGCGAAGCTCACGGCATCCGGGCCGGAAAGCTGCAGCAGGCGGTGCGAGCGCAACTCCAGCAAGCGCTGCGTCGAGGTCTGCGACTTGTCTTGCATTGAACCGAGTCTTAACATTCGGGGCTCCGATGATAGGCCAGAACCCCCACGAACCCTCCCCCGACGGTCGCGAGACCGCTCCGGGTGAAGCCCCCGTTCCGGATCCGGCGCCGCCTTCCGGCGACGGTCCCGCGCCGGATGCGCAGGCCGAGTACGGTGGACGGGACGGGCCCGACCCGGTGCGCTACGGCGACTGGGAGAAGGACGGACGCTGCATAGACTTCTGACCGTCCATCATCAACCCGCTGCATTCCGCTCCATCGTCCCAACGCGGCGCCACGCCGCCTTGCCCAGAGGGCTTCCCGCTCATGGCGAACCACCAACGTCCCCTCTCACCCCACATGCAGGTGTACCGCTGGCAGATCCAGATGGTCACCTCGATCCTCCACCGGGCGACCGGCATCATCCTGGGGGTGGGCAGCCTGCTGATCGCCTGGGCGCTGATCGCCCTGGCCGCCGGGCCGGAGCAGTGGGGCCACTTCTCGGCCGCGGCGCGCTCGCCGCTGGGCTTCCTCGTCCTGTTCGGCTGGACCTGGGCCTTCGCCTACCACCTGATCAACGGCCTCAGGCACCTGCTGCAGGATGCCGGGCGTTCCTTCGACATTCCGGGCTTCGTCCGCAACAGCTGGATCAGCGTGATCGGCAGCCTGGTCCTGACGGCGCTGGTGTGGGCCGTTGCCATGATGCAGGGAGGTGCGGCATGAAGCGCACGGGCGATCACCTGCGCCATCCATTGAAGGTGGCGCGCGGGCTGGGGTCGGCAAAGGACGGCACCGGCCACTTCATCATCCAGCGGATCACCGCCATCGCGCTGGTCTTCCTTGGCCTCTACGTGGTCTGGCTGCTGGTGTCCGGCGGGGCCGCGGACTTCGCGACTGCACGCGCCACGGTCGGACACCCGTTCCACGCCACGCTGCTGATCGCGTTCCTGGTGGCCATGTTCTGGCATACCCAGCTGGGCATCCAGGTGATCATCGAGGACTACGTCCATACCGCGGGTTGGGCGGTCCTGCTGCAGCTGGCCAACCGTTTCGTGTGCATCCTCGCTGCCATCGCCAGCGTACTTGCCGTCATCCGCATCGCGCTGGGAGCCTGATCCATGCCTACCTATCCCATCCAGGAACACAAGTTCGACATGCTCGTGGTCGGCGCCGGTGGCGCCGGGCTGCGGGCCACCTTCGGCCTGGCCCAGAAGGGCCTGAAAACCGCCTGCATCACCAAGGTCTTCCCGACCCGCTCGCACACCGTGGCCGCCCAGGGCGGCGTCGCCGCGGCGCTGGGCAACATGGGCGAGGACGACTGGCGCTACCACTTCTACGACACCGTCAAGGGCTCGGACTGGCTGGGCGACCAGGACGCGATCGAGTACATGTGCCGCGAGGCGATCCC
>Ga0079224_100004564_pt1 | contig 17982 bp, 12 predicted proteins | sample Stecom2015_FD_80414 | JGI IMG/M metagenome (GOLD analysis project Ga0079224, IMG submission 80414) | Agricultural soil microbial communities from Utah to study Nitrogen management - Steer compost 2015 | ecosystem: Environmental > Terrestrial > Soil > Agricultural land | place: USA: Utah...
AAAGCCCATAGTGCCTGCACCTCCTGATGTGACGAATAAATTGCGATCCATTGCCTGGCAATACCTGGCTGCCGCCATCTGGTGCTGCCCTACTTCGGTTGCAATGATGGCCTGGCCCTTTGTCATTTCACTAAGCATATGAATCACCTGACCCCTTTTTATGTTTTTATCCTCAGGGGTCCGGGTGATCGAACGCTGGATGACTTTTTCGTATTCCAAAAGGTTCAACTTGTGGAATTCCTCGATCCAATCTTTATGATTGCCTGGTTGAACCCGCTCGATAAGCTTTTTGATAGCCATACCTGCGTCCGCACAAATTCCCACATCCGCTTTTATGTTCTTGTCAATTTCGGCCGGATCAATTTCGATATGTATCACTTTGGCTTGTGTAGCAAACTGACTCACATCGCCGGTTACCCGGTCGTCAAACCGCATTCCAATGGCAATTAAGACATCGCAATTGGCGGTTTGTATATTGGTGGAATAATTACCATGCATTCCAAGCATACCCATATTGAGCGGATGGTTGTCATCCAATACCCCCATGCCATGGACAGTCCAGGCAACTGGGATATTGGTTTTCTCCACAAATTCCCTGAACAAATCCTGAGCTCCGGATATGTGTACCCCGTGGCCCACCAGAATATATGGCCTTCGTGCGCTGTTGATCAGCGACGCAGCCTGTTCAATTTGTTCATCCAATGGTTTTCTGAGGGGACGATATGATCTGATTCTTTTGACATGCTTATACACAAAATCGAGGGTGCTCGTCTGGGCGTCTTTTGTGATATCAATAAGTACTGGCCCGGGTCGACCACTTCGAGCTATATAAAACGCTTTGGCAAACACTTCCGGTATTTCTTCCGCTTTGGTAATCTGGTAATTCCATTTGGTGACTGCCATGGTACAGCTGATTACATCCGTTTCCTGGAAAGCATCGGTTCCCAATAATCCACTGGGTACTTGTCCGGAGATACAGATCAGGGGCGTGGAATCCAACATAGCATCGGCAAGACCGGTTACCAGATTGGTGGCTCCAGGACCCGATGTTACCATGACCACTCCGGGTTTGCGTAATACACGGGCATAACCTTCGGCTGCGTGAATACCACCTTGTTCGTGACGAGGAAGGATATGTCTTACCTGATTCATATAATGAAACAGAGCGTCGTATACCGGCATAATAGCACCACCCGGATAACCGAATATGGTGTCTACACCTTCTGCCAGCAGACATTTGATGACGGCCTCGGCACCGGTTATCCTGGCCTGACCATCCTGGCTTAAAACATCCTCCAGTTCAATGGAATTTTTGACAGTAATCATAACTTTGGTTTTAGAGTCCCTGGTCTGTTACACAGCCTTCGCTGGCTGAAGAAACCAGGGTAGCATATTTCCTTAAATACCCGTTTTGAGCACGAAGTGGGGGTTGGGTCCAGCGATTGCGACGAGCTTCGAGTTCTTCGTCCGACACTTCCAGCTGGATAACATTAGCTTCTGCATTGATTTCAATGCTGTCGCCATTTTCAACAAGCGCAATGGGACCACCCACCTGAGCTTCCGGTGTAATATGTCCTACAACAAAGCCGTGCGTTCCTCCTGAAAATCGTCCATCTGTGATCAAAGCCACTTTGTCGCCGAGACCTCTTCCCATAATGGCAGAAGTTGGCTTGAGCATTTCGGGCATTCCCGGACCGCCTTTGGGTCCACAATATCGAATCACAACAACATCACCTGCTTCAATCGTTCCTTCGATGATGGCTTTGTTGGCTTCTTTTTCTGAATTATAAACTTTCGCTTTGCCCTTGAAGACAGTTCCTTCCTTACCGGTGATCTTGGATACCGCACCTTCAGGAGCCAGGTTTCCATATAAAATTTGCAGGTGACCGGTTTTTTTGATCGGATCAGACAAGGCATGGATTACTTTTTGGGAGTGGTCCAGACCCTGTACTTCTTCCAGAACCTCTCCTATGGTCTGACCAGTCACGGTCAATGCCTGCCCATCAATCAGGTTTTCCTCGAGCAATATTTTCATCACACCCGGAACACCACCGATTTCGTGCAAATCCTCCATCACATATTGTCCGCTGGGCTTGAGATCAGCCAGAAGTGGAGTCCGATCGCTCACACGCTGAAAATCCTCCAGGGTCAGATCAATGCCTGCAGTTCGGGCAATAGCCAATAAATGAAGAACTGCATTCGTAGAACCACCGAGAACGGTCACCAAAGCAATGGCATTCTCAAAAGATGTTTTGGTAAGAATATCCATGGGCTTAAGATCCATTTCCAAGGCTTTGTGAATCGCTTTTCCAACTCGCCCCATCTCCTGGATTTTATCTGGACTCGCAGCCGGAATGGAAGAGTTGTAAGTCAGGCTGAGCCCCATCATCTCAATAGCTGAAGACATGGTGTTGGCCGTATACATTCCACCACACGCTCCAGGACCGGGTATGGCATTTTCGATCACATCAAAATATTCTTTTTCCGTGATGTGTCCATTACTGAATTGGCCCAGAGCTTCAAAAACGGATACCACATCAAGCTTCCTGCCTCCGAGAAGACCGGGGGCAATGGTTCCACCGTACACCAGAATCGATGGCCGGTTGAGCCGGATCATCGCCATCAAAGCACCTGGCATGTTTTTGTCGCAGCCCACCACTGTGATAAGTCCGTCGTAATATTGGGCTGAGCACACAGCTTCAATTGAATCTGCAATCAATTCCCGACTGGGTAAAGAAAACCGCATACCGTCAGTCCCCATCGAAATTCCGTCACTTACACCGATGGTATGAAAAATCAGACCCACCAAATCCTCAGCCTGGACCCCTTTTTTTATTTCTTTGGCCAGATCGTTGAGATGCATATTGCACGGATTGCCTTCCCATCCTGTGCTGACTATGCCCACCTGTGCCTTGTCAAAGTCCTCATTTTTTAAACCTACCGCATGCAGCATAGCCTGGGCTGCAGGTTGTGTAGGATCCTTGGTCAATTTTCGACTGAATTTGTTCATTTCGTGGCTCATAATGCATATATTGTAGTTGATATACGAAGATACTACGATCTGTTGATGTTGGTCTTTATAATTGAGAATGCCTTACAGCGTTCTATAGAGCTGAAGTTATGATATATTTCTCATTTTCAGTGTATTGTAAATTTAAAGATTACAGCCTTTAGAATCAGGAGGTATCAATTTTACCTCTTGTATATACGCCTCTTTTGCTTTACTGGACTGAATCTTGTGTTGTATGTACGCACAAACTATACCAGAGATTGTTCCTGAGAGGGAGATTTGATGATAATATTCGATATCTAAATGCTGGGATAAATCTGTAGTATTTTCATGGTCCCGAACCTTATGCACCACAACTATTCTGAAATTACACCAGCGTATTTTATCGGGTTTGAATAATCAAATTGGTGAAAGCTACATCCGAGGGATATAGATGCTCCGGGATTTTTATTCTGGTTTACCGGTATCTTTTGCGGTAATCATTGCGAAATAATACAGAAAAACCAAAATGGAGGAAGGAACCTGAAAATTCAGTCGCCGAAAAACTTTGGCTATACTGATACCCAGCCATCGGCAAAAGCGTAAGGAGATCGGAGATCCCGAAATCGAGTCCCATAGAAATGCCAAGGTTTCCCATCTGTTCCATGACCTCGACGGAAGTGCCGGAGATGTTTGTGGTCCATGACGGCGTAATGCGGATGAAAAAACCCTTTTGGAACCAAAAGGCATTCTTGGAGAAAGTGGGGCAATCACAATCGTTTACAAAATCCAGTGGATAAAACGCCAATGGAACGCTTAGACCCAGATTGAGGCTTGGATCATTTTCTTTGATCTGATGAACTTGCATCAATACGCCGGGATAAAACTCAAGCCGGTATTTTTTTAATCTCGTCCAGTAATGTAACGATCCATCAATCACCGAGACGGCCGGCCAGGAAGACGACTCCTCCCCACTTTGTAACGAAGTATGATACTGAGATTGTAGACTATATTGGGCCAACACGGAACCCGATCCCAGCAGGATCAGGAAACAAAAAAGAAAAAATCGATTCACTTTGTGGTCATTTACTGAACAAAACGTCAATTTTGTCCTTTCAAGTTTATAAATTCACGACATTGTGAGAACAAAAGGAATTCGCCATCAAAAAGTAAAGGTAGTGACTTTGGGTTGTTCCAAGAACATGGTCGATTCCGAGAACATCATTACCCAACTTCGTGCCAACGATATTGATACCATTCACGAGGGTACAGATGATTGTGACGTAGCAATTATCAATACCTGTGGTTTTATCGATCTGGCCAAAGAAGAGTCCATTGACACGATTTTGGATTATGTGGACCGGAAACAAAACGGTCTGGTGGAAAAAGTGTATGTAACAGGCTGCCTGAGCCAACGCTATAGAGATGATTTGCGTAAGGAAATTCCTGAAGTGGATGCCTGGTTTGGAACCATGGAACTGCCGGCATTGCTTCAGCAATTTGAGGTGGACTACCGAAAAGATCTGATCGGAGATCGATACCTCACCACTGCCGATCATTACGCTTACCTCAAGATATCGGAAGGTTGTAATCGAACCTGTTCATTTTGCGCCATTCCGCTGATGCGGGGTAAGCACGTTTCTCAGCCCATCGAACGGCTTGTAAATCAGGCTCGACACTATGCTCGACGTGGGGTGAAGGAATTGGTTCTGATAGCTCAGGAATTGACATATTATGGATTGGATATCTATAAGAAAAGAGCATTACCTCAGCTTTTGGAATCCCTATGTGAAGTCGAAGGAATAGAATGGATTCGTTTACATTATGCCTATCCCACCAAATTTCCTTTGGAAATTCTGGAAGTTATGCGACAACAGCCTAAGGTATGCAATTACCTTGATATCCCTCTCCAGCATGCTTCCGATGCTGTATTACAGCGAATGAGAAGACAGATTACCCGGACCGAGACCGAAAAGCTCCTCGATACCATTCGGGAGCGCGTCCCGGGAGTAGCTATTCGAACCACTATGCTGGTGGGTTTTCCAGGAGAGACCGATGAGGAATTTGAGAACCTACTCGAGTTTGTGCGGGAGCAACAATTTGAACGAATGGGCGTATTTGCATACAGCCATGAAGAAGGTACTGCTGCCTATCAGATGGAAGATGATGTACCCGAACAGGTGAAGGTAGACCGGGTGAACCGGTTGATGGAGATCCAAAGGGGAATTTCGAATCAGAAGAACCAGCAGCGTTTAGGTGCCAGGATGCGGGTTCTGGTGGATAGAAAGGAAGGTGATTTTTATTTTGGTCGTTCAGAGTTTGATTCACCTGAAGTAGATAATGAAATTCTCATTTCAGGTGAACACCATGTTCGTATTGGAGATTTTGTGAATGTGGAGATATACGATGCCCTCGAGTATGACCTATATGGTACGCCGTTATGAGACGGCTGGTCAATTACCTGCACCCCTGGGTCATGGCAGGAGGTCTTCTTTTGTTGTTTCTGGTTATATATTTTATGCACTTTTTATTGGTCCGGATTAGCGGAGAGGATATGGACTATCTTCAGATCTGGATTTACATGATGGCTGCCGCTTTGGTTTATGCTATTTTTTCTACGATTCAGATCCTATACGCGACCAATACGGGAAAGGCATATACCCGGACCATACTGGCTTTTTTGAGTTTGGTGGGTACGGGTGTTATATTGGCGTCCGTTCTGAGTGGAAAAAGTATCCTGGAGCTCGACACCTACCGAAGGGTTTTTATATTTGTGGTGTTTACTTTTCTGGTTTTGATTTCCATGGTTACATTTATGAAGCAACTGGAAACCTTGTCCAGACGTGAAGATGAGAAGTTTTTGAATAAAAAGGATTAGCTTTGGAATACACATTAATGGATTTCTGCTGATCATTATCTCTACGGGATGTGACCCTTCAAAGGGACACGCAGAAACCCTGAACACTCCTGCACCGGAAATCGAGAGAATCGTAAAGACCGATGCCCCAAGAAAGGCAGTGCAGGTCGAATTGACCTATGAGAACATGCGTAAACCAGGTACAGAAGGGGCTTTCAAAGGTGACTTGTTTCGAAACAAAAGGAAGGGAACCTACCTGTGTATTGTGTGTAAACTGCCCTTGTTTTCTTCCGATACGAAGTATGAATCTGGGGCGCGCTGGCCAGGTTTATGTCATTCCATCACGGAAAGATAGGTAATTGAAAAAATGGATCTTATGTACCCGGTGAGTTGGGCATCTTAACCAGGGTTTCCTCATAATCTCATATAGTTCTGATATTAAGCTTATGGGCCTTCCAATTTGTTTGTTTTAGGAAAAGGGTATTGATGTATGTGAGCCATAACTTTGCCTATGGCACATCAGACTCCTCCACATCAACTTAAAATTAAAGAATGGGCCAACAATATACTCTAACTTGCAGAACTTCAAGGATACATTTTCTGAATTCTGATCAGACCCTATGTCGGAATAGTTCAACTCCTTCAGAGTGGAGATCGCGCGAGATCTCAATCCCCCCGTTGCCCGGGGAGCTATTGATATTCAACCTTTGGCCAAAGGCCCCGTATGGGCGGGTTGACCAGTGCGGATATGTCGAAATGGTCACCAAATTGGTCAATCAGAGAATGGGAGCACCCATACAAGTTTATAACTCACCTGATGAAAACGTGGAACTCCTTGATTCCAATTTGTGTATTTATGAGTAAACCATAACTATGCTTTCAAGGACGGTTTCACACCGACTGGCTTGCTACACAGTCTCAGTTCAGCTCCGCTGACTTTTTAAAAAAATCCCTATTGCGGTATCGATGTGTTGGTGCAAGGTAACTTATAAATCCCTTTTTTGATGCCTTTGAATTCAATCCAATACCTCGAAAAGATTAAAAGCTTTCTGGTCCAAATCGACTTCTTCCGGATAAATATCATCGAGTTTGGAAAATAAGATCTTTCGGGCTTCATACGATTCCGCTGCGGGAATTTCAAGCGTATAATGCATTTTGTCGTTATGATGGTCCCTTTCAAGAATGGTAAATCCTATTTTCGGAGCCCACTCCTCCAATACGTGGACGATTTCAAAGCCGAGTGCAATCTTCCAGGTCTCCGTTTCCACAATGACCACAATCCGGGCTTCCTGGAGGACGGCTTCTGCGCATTCCTTATATGCCTGAATCAGTCCAGAAGTCCCCAATAGTGTTCCCCCAAAATATCTCACGACAACAATCATAGCATCGGTCACATCTGCCTTGATCAGTTGACCAAGGATGGGCCGCCCGGCAGTTCCCGATGGCTCTCCATCATCGTTGGCCCGTTCCTCTCGAACTGGATTGCCCAGGCGCCATGCAAAACAATGATGGCGGGCCTTGGGGTGGAGGGATTTGATGTTGGTCAGGAAAATTTCCGTGTCTTCATGCGTCTGAACACTTCGGCTATATCCGATAAATTTGGAGCCTTTCACTTTGATCATGGCCTCAGCCTCACCTTCCAGACTTTTATAACTTCCTTTCATCATGTACACATCTGGTAGCCATACAGATTTTAACACAAAAATAATGGGAATATGGTGAATAAAAAAAAGCAAGGGAATGGGGGTTCTAATAAATACAAAAGTTATCTTTGCTCCTTCATAGGGTATATACCCAAAACATACGAACGAGTATTATACTAAGCATGACACTACCCGTTTTATTGATAATTATCACAGCTATTGCGTTATTCATAACACTTCTCAATGGTTTGGTGCTAAATAAAACCCGCCACTGGAGTTTATCTTTTCTTCAATCTTTCAGCGGTGTGTTTTTTCTCTTCTCCGGATTCGTTAAGGCAATAGACCCCTTAGGTACCTCCTATAAGATGGTGGATTATTTTAATGCTTTTTCCAAACACCTGGCTGGTACACCGTTGCAATTTCTCGACGGACTATGGGGGGCATTGGCTAAGCAGGGAGATACCGTAGCCATCGTAATGATTGTTATGGAGTTGGTGGTTGGATTCATGATCCTGATCGGTTCCCGCAAACGGATTATTGCCTGGATTTTCCTATTAATGGTTGTTTTTTTTACCCTATTAACCGGTTTTACATACCTTACAGGGTACGTCCCCAGCGACGCCACATTCTTTGAGTTTGGAAAATGGGGGGATTGGGTTGAAGGACAAATGGAAGTATCGGATTGTGGATGCTTTGGCGATTTTCTCAAACTGGATCCTCTGACATCGTTCATTAAGGATTTGTTCCTCTTGATACCTGGCGTGATTTTCGTTTTGCTTTATCGTCGGATGTACGATTGGTGGACGCCGCGGATTCGTGCTATAGCCACGATTGGATTTGGTGTTATTATGATGGCTTTTGCAGTTTATAACAGCAGCATTAATCTGCCTTTATTTGATTTCAGACCATTCAAAGAAGGTGTAGATGTTCGGACAACAAAGGAAATCGAAGAACAAGCAATGAGTGAGATCCAGGTTTTGGGATATAAATTGAAAAACACCTTGACCGGGGAGTCCAAGGAGGTTACCATGGATGAATTCATGAAGGATTTCAAACTTTATCCCAAATCCGAATGGGAGTATGAACAAATTAAAACCGAACCGACTTTGGAGCCAACCAAGATTTCAGATTTTGTGATCACCGGTGTCGACAATTCGGATATGGCTTATACGATGCTTCATGATTCCAGTTTCAATCTGTGGATTATTTCTCCGGTGATTACACCCCTGGGTTCTGAAACGGTGACGGAAACATCCGTACGCATCGATACAGTGACCATGGAAACCGATTCAGGAATCAGCACAACATTGGCGGAGGTGCCTGTGGAATATGAAAGTATAAGCTATGTGTGGAATGCCTCACTCCTCGATAGATACCAGCGCAAGGTGATACCGGCCCATCAGGCTATGGAGGAAATGGGTTTCAGAACTTACGTGGCTATGGGGGCAGCAGGTCAGGAGGCAGTAATGGATCTGAATACAAAATTAGGAGGATTTTTACATATGGGTACTGCCGATGAGGTACTTCTGAAAACCATCATTAGATCCAATCCCGGGTTTATATTGGTGAAGGATGGGGTCATTCTCAAAAAATGGCATTACAATACCTTTTCAATTGATGAACTTAAACGAGAGATAAAAACGCACGAATAAATGCTTAGCAGGAGAAACGTCCGGATCAAGGTGATGCAATCCATATACAATTGGTTTCAGGACAAAGAATTGAGTACAGCAGGGGTGGTGCGTAATTATAGGAAACATGTAGCGACTTCCTATGAATTGTTGATCTTCAATACCCACAATCTCATCCAGATCAGCAAACGGTCCATCGATGACAAGAATTGGAGAAAGACCAAACACCTGCCGACCGAGATTGACCGGATTTTTCAGCCTATTATATATGAAAATCCTGTGATTCATGCACTTGAATCCAGCGATACCTACAAAAATTTCAACAAAGACATCTTTACTTCGTTTTTAGAACCGGCGCAGTTTAAAAAATTCTATCATGAATTTTCCAGGACATCAGAGTATCAGGACTATATCCGGATCACCGATCCTCAGGTAGAAGATCATGTTGAGATTTTGCTTGAGCTGTGGAAATTCCTGTACAGCCACCAATTATACATTGAATTGGTGTACGATGCTTATCCCAATTGGATTGACGATGATTCGCTGGTCAAGGGTTTTATAAAACGCCTGATCCGGGGTATTTCCGAAGATGATGAATTGCTGAAGCATTATAAACCGGATCCGGAGACTGTAGAGGAATTTGGACTGACTCTTCTCAAAGATGTGATGGACCATTTTCAGGATTATGACCAACAGCTCATACCTTACCTTCAAAACTGGGAGATCGATCGGATTGCCACAATCGACCGAATATTAATTACCATGGCACTATCGGAGTTCACCAAATTTCCGTCGATTCCTACCAAGGTGACGTTAAATGAATATGTGGACATTGCCAAAATGTACAGTACAGAGAAAAGTAAAGAATTTTTAAACGGAATTCTCGATGCCTTGCTTCAGGATTTAGTGGCTTCCAATATGGTCCTTAAATCTGGCCGGGGATTGATATAGTAAAATTGTAAAAACGTGATATTAATTTTAGATTTCGGATCTCAGGTCACACAATTGATAGCCAGGAGGGTCCGCGAGCTCAATCTGTATTGCGAGATTAAACCCTACAATGATTTTGAGCTTTCCGATGATGTGGATGCGATAATCCTGTCCGGAAGCCCTTTTTCCGTTTTGGATCCCGAGGCATTGCATGTGGATCTGGATGTACTCCTCAATCATGGACCTGTACTCGGGATTTGCTATGGTGCGCAGTATCTGGCTCATATGAAAGGGGGACAGGTAAGACAATCGGCTACAAGGGAATACGGTCGCGCCAATCTGGCCCGTTTGGTAGCCCCGGATGATCCGTTATTGGAAGGGGTGGATACGCACGCAAATATCTGGATGTCTCATGGAGATACCATATTTGAATTGCCCACTACATTCCAGGCTATCGCAGGCACATCTGATGCAGAGATTGCCATCTTCAGGGGCCACCCGGATCATTATAAATTTCCCGTGTATGGTCTGCAATTCCATCCGGAGGTAACCCACAGCGAACAAGGTTTGTTGTTTTTGGAGAACTTTCTGGTCCGAATAGCGGGTCTCAAACCAGACTGGACACCGATGCGGTTTGTGGAGGATGCTGTACACAATATTCGGGAAAAAGTAGGGGAAGAACAGGTGATTCTTGGTCTGAGTGGTGGAGTAGATTCTACCGTGGCAGCGGGACTACTTCATCAGGCGATCGGTGAAAGTCTGATCTGCATATTTGTAGATAACGGACTGTTGAGGAAAAATGAATTTGAGGAAGTTCTGGAGAGCTACCATGAGATGGGGTTGCACATAATCGGGGTGCGTGCTGCCGACGAATTTTACCAGGCCCTGGCGGGACTCACAGACCCAGAATCAAAGCGAAAAGCGATCGGTAAGGTATTTATTGACGTATTTGAAAGGGAAGCTAAAAAGTTTCCAGAGGCCAGGTGGCTGGCGCAGGGAACGATTTATCCGGATGTGATCGAATCTCTGTCGGTTCACAGCCCTTCAGTAACCATAAAATCTCATCATAATGTAGGTGGATTGCCTGAAAAACTGCACTTGAAAATTATTGAACCCCTGCGATCGTTATTCAAAGATGAGGTACGCAAAGTGGGACAAGAACTGAATATCCCCAAAGCCATCCTGGGAAGACATCCCTTCCCCGGGCCGGGTCTGGGTATTCGGATTTTAGGAGAAATAACCCCGGAAAGAGTCTGGATTTTGCAGGAAGCCGATTATATTTATCTGAGTCATTTACGCCAGGCCGGATGGTACGACAAAATCTGGCAAGCGGGGACCATATTGCTTCCTGTACGTTCTGTGGGGGTAATGGGTGACGAACGAACTTATGAATCCGCTGTAGCACTGCGGGCTGTGAACAGCCTTGATGGTATGACAGCCAACTGGACCCCGATTCCATACGATTTGCTGGGGAAAATTTCCAGTGACATAATTAATAAGGTAAAAGGGATCAATAGAGTAGTTTATGACATCAGTACAAAACCACCAGCGACCATTGAGTGGGAATAGCTTTCCGTGGGCAGGTATATTTATTGTGGTTCTGCTGACATTTTCCTTGCAGGGATGTGCCTTCCTTGAAGATCTCTTCCAGGGTAAGGATAGAAGACCGACCCCACAACGACCGGATGAGAAAAAGGAGGTCGAAATACGTGAGGTAGAATGGGAGGATGTGACCGATGAGGAAGGTGTGATTACGGAATATCCAGATCAAACTCCTGAAAAGGAAGAAATATACGACGTTCTGTGTTTGCTCCCCTTCAATGGCAATAATAAGGATCGGGGTCGATCGCTCTATGCAGGGATCAAAATGGCCGCCCAGGAATTGAATCCTCAGGTCAATATCAGGGTGACTACCCTGGATATTTCCCGACTGATTCGGGAACCAGAGGCGCTCCGAAAAGTATTATCCGTCCCCGATTTTGATATAATTATCGGACCCTATGGTACAGAGGATATGAAGCAGGTACTCGAATTGACACAGGGGAGTGGTGCAATGGTTTTTTCACCCTGGAATACTAACCCCTCAATCCGGGGGTATAACCATTATGTACAGCTCAATCCGGGACTTGAATCTCATTTCAGAGGCATTGTGGACTGGACTGCGAGGGAGTATGGTGTACCACAGACCCTTATTGTTGCCAACAAAAAAGACGCTAATTCGGTGGCTATTCTTCAGGATGCCCACAATGGACTGGACAGTTATTATACCGCGATCAATCCCACTGAGGATATTCCCATCCTGGAGGAAATGATCGTCAGTAAAGATATCCAAGCCATCATCATCCCAAGCTGGAGAGCTTCCGACGAGGCTTATTTTTTGTCTCTTCTCTCTGCAGTGAATGCAGCACGCGGCAATCGCACCATATCTGTATTCTTACTTTCCTCGTGGATGAACCACGACAATATCAACTATGAGCAATACAGTGGACTCCGGTTGCATTTTACCAATTCCAGATTTAAAAACCCGAATAGCAGAACAGTGACCCGCTTTGAAGATCAATACATCCGCGAATTCAATTATTTTGCTGATGACGATGTGTTTTACGGTCACGACATATTCCGGATGACGCTCGAAATGTTGTCCAGATACGATCGACAGATACAGAAAGAAATAATAAATTACGAATGCAGGGATTGTTTCTTTCAATACGATTTTGTCGAGGAAATGAATGAGCAAGGCAGGCCATTTATCCTCAATGATCATGTCGATATTATCAACCTGTCCAATTTTCAATACCATCGTCTGAACTGACCTGATTTATGATGAAAATCTCCGGGGCCCGACACCAAAAATATATCCAGGTGGCGAACAAACGTCAGTCCGATTGGACGGTTATTCTGGAGAATGTATCCGACTGGCACAACATAGGGGCGGTCATGCGAACTTGTGATGCGGTTGGCATCGGCGATATGTATGTAGTGTATTCCGATCTGGATTATCGCCCTGATAAAATTGGCCTTGGTAAAAGAACTACGGCAGGGAGCAGAAAATGGTTCCAGGTTCATTATTTCGAGGATCTGGAAGCATGTTTTGAACTTGTCCGTCAGCAGTATGGCCGGATATTTACAACCTACCTGGAGGATGGTCAAACTTCCAGATCTGTTTATGAGCTTGACTTAGTGCAGCCGGGTGCATATTTGTTTGGTAACGAAAGCGATGGTGTGAGCGAGCAGGCAGCGAGAATGTCCGATGAAAATTTTATCATTCCGCAGCAAGGAATGGTCGGGAGTCTTAATATTTCTGTGGCATGTGCAGTGACCTTGTTTGAAGGGATGCGGCAACGACTCGAGGCAGGTCGATATCCCCAGTCAGAAGAACTGTTGTCTCATGGAAAGCCATATTATGAAAAGTATATGGAGGTCCACCAAAAAAAGCTGAAGCGGCTGGAGATTCTTGAAGGAAAGTAATCTTGCCCTGACTTGGAAAGTCGAGCGGAAAGCGACAAAGTATTTTTTGTCCATGATTATGTATTCCTTCATTTTGACAGCCTGTCAACCAGATATTCCGACGGGTTATTGATTCGAAAAGAAATTTATTTATTCCTGTTAGCGAACTGGTGGGTTCAGATATCGGATCCCAAAGCCTACCTTATGGTTGAAATTTGTCTTTGAATGTGCATGCCTCAGTGAAAATTCCTATCTTTTGTTTATGAAGCACAAGAACATAGAAAAACTGGAAGAGAAAATCAGGGCTTCCCAGCTTGGTGGGGGGCAGGCTCGTATTGATCGGCAACATGAACAGGGAAAATTGACAGCCCGGGAAAGAATTCAATACTTGCTGGATCCTGGAAGTTTTGAGGAATTTGATCGTTTTGTCGTTCACCGAACCAGCGATTTTGGGATGGACAATCGGAAAATCGTCGGTGATGGCGTAGTAACCGGCATGGGAACCATAAATGGTCGTATCGTTTATGTGTTTGCCCAGGATTTTACTGTATTTGGTGGTACGCTTTCCGAAACCAATGCGCTTAAGATATGCAAAATAATGGATCGTGCCTTCGAAAACCGGGCTCCGGTTATTGGGTTAAATGATAGCGGGGGCGCCCGGATTCAGGAAGGGGTGGCTTCATTGGGAGGATATGCTGATATATTTTACCGCAATGTCAAATGTTCGGGAGTAATACCTCAGCTTTCTGCAGTGATGGGGCCCTGCGCAGGGGGAGCGGTTTATTCTCCTGCCATGACCGATTTTATCTTCATGGTAGAAGGATCTTCCTATATGTTTGTTACGGGCCCCAATGTAGTGAAGACGGTAACCAATGAAGAAGTGACTCCGGAAGAACTCGGCGGAGCTCGAACCCATGCCACCAAATCGGGAGTGGCTCACCGGACCGCAATGGATGATGCTCAGTGCCTGGATGACATCAGGAAACTGCTTTCCTATTTGCCTCAGAACAATCAGGAATTTCCCGAAGATTTAAATTATGAGACCGGGGATGAGCATAGAAAAGATCTCGATGATATTATTCCGGAACATCCCAATACCCCCTATGATATGCAGGAGGTTATTGCCCAAATCGCAGATACGGAAAGTTTTTTCCCTACCCAACCTGATTATGGTTCCAGCTTGATCACTGGGTTTGCCCGGTTGGCGGGTATGAGTATTGGTATCGTAGCCAATCAACCGGCTAATTTAGCCGGAGTACTCGATGTGGATTCTGCTACAAAAGGAGCTCGGTTTGTCCGGTTTTGTGATTGTTTCAATATTCCCATCCTGGTGTTGGAAGATGTGCCGGGATTTTTGCCGGGAACAGAACAGGAGTGGAACGGTATTATTTCCAATGGGGCAAAACTTCTCTATGCATTTTGTGAAGCTACTGTCCCCAGAGTGACGGTCATTACCCGAAAGGCATATGGAGGAGCTTATTGTGTGATGAATAGCCGCCATATCGGAGCAGATTATAATTATGCCTGGCCTTCCGCTGAGATCGCTGTGATGGGTGCCAGGGGGGCTGCGGAAATCATTTTTCGCAAAGAAATAGCCGAAAGTTCCGATACCACAGCCAAAACCCGGGAAATGGAAGATCAGTATAATGAGGTGTTTGCTAATCCTTACCGGGCAGCGGAGTTGGGTTTTGTCGATGATATTATAATCCCGTCACATACCAGGCGGGTTTTAATTCGGGCATTTCGCTCCTTGAGGAACAAACAGAATGAATTACCCTCCCGTAAGCACGGTAATATCCCCTTATGATCATATCCGGTAAAAGCGATACAGGGGACATAGCCCGGGTTCCCAATCTGCACTAATTTAGAGCCGGCTTAGGGTTCCTTCCTTGTCCGAAAACACAGTTGTAAAAAAATGTGTTATGGAAAATAGCCGCTTTTTCATTCATATCACACAAAAAGTTAAAGTATTGTAATGTGATATAAGTATTTTTACATATTACGATTTGGCATAATGTTTGTGTTCATGCCCGTGAATAAAATGCAATCGTAATGAAAATCTTTTTGTTAATCCAGCAGCTATCCATCGCAAGGCTAAGGTGTGTATTCCTTGGATGGATCCTGATGGGAATGGCAATGCATGAGGCAGGAGCCCAGCAAATATTGAAAGATGTCATTGTAGGAGATGATGTGGCCTGCCCGGGTTTGTCCAATCAGTATCATATTGGCCTCGACCTATATTTTCCGATGAACATCCAGTGGCGAATTATTGAAGGACCGGGAGAATTTGTCGGTAGCGCCATGGGTGAAAGTGTAGAGATCCGGTGGGAAACGACGGATCGGGGATATACCAAGCTGGTTATGTTTGCGGTAAGTTATTATCCACCGTTGGGTCTTGTAGATACCATTACAATTCATGTGGATAAAGATCTTAACCGAATGAATCTCAACTGCATAAATGATCTTGTGCTGGATTTTGGTATGGACTGCGAGCGGTATATCGACATCAATGAAATCATTACGAATGGTAAAATTAAATGCGAGGATGACTTCGAATTTACCCTGGAACTGGAAAATCTTTCAATTCCCAATCCGGTACCAAAGCGGTATAATGGTCGAACTTTCGTGGCAACTCTGACGCATAAACAGACCGGTCAGTTTTGTCGATCCAACATCACGCTGGGCGACTTTTCAGGTCCGAGGCTGATTTGTAAAAATGATACGGTGCTATGTAGTGATCCGCGAGCATATGATCCCAAAAACATCTTATTTGGCAGACCTGAGGTCATTGCGGATTGTAATGAAAACTATACCCTCAAAGTCAATGAGTACAAATGGGTCAATGTAGAAAATGACCCCTTCATTGAGGGCTATATAGAACGGGTATGGCGGGCCACGGATCAAAATGGCAATTTCACAGATTGTGTAGATACTGTTTTCCTCCAAAAAATAATTTTCGATGAGATTGTATGTCCTGCCGACACCCAAATCACCTGCGATTCCATGGAGTTGCTTGAGAAACCTTTAGTTACCGGCTCGCCCACCTTCAATGGCCAACCGATCTACTCTGAAGATCCCTATTGTAAAGTTTATGTAACCTATGATGACCAGTCAGTGCCAGGATGTGGTGGCTCCAAGACGGTATATAGGACATGGACCATTACTTCCTACGAGGACGGAGGTTTCCGTGAAAAAAGCTGTACCCAGGTTATTGAAGTGATTGATACGACAGGGCCAAAAATGGTTTTTAATGAAGAACAATATACGCTCGAAAGCCATTCGAACATCCCGGGAATAGATACAGGAAGGCTATATCCTACATTTTACCGTAATGCGATTACCGACAACTGTGAAGCGGATGGTGATTTTCCTATACCTGGATTTGTTCAGGAATGCAGCGCACCAGATGAGCTGGTCATCAATATCAAATGGGCTGATCAGCAGATCATTTTCAATCCAGCTGATAAAAATCCGGATGTGCGCTTTCGAAAAATGACCATCGGTAGCTATATGGTGGAATATTCTGCCATGGACGACTGCGGTAATATTGGAAAGGACACCATCGTTTTAGTTCTCCGCGATAAGAAACCCCCCACTATCGTCCTGGACGATGATCCTGGCGTAGTTTTGACCCATAATCAATATTTATCCTGGGCCGATGTATCCTCGCTGGATGAAGGCAGTTTTGACAACTGCGAACTGGAGATTATCCTGGCAAGAAGGGTGGATTGGAAAACTTCCTGTGGCTTCTCTGCGGATACGAGTGTGGCCAGTGAGGTTCGTAAATATTACGATCAATTTGCAGAAAAAATGAGTTTGAGGGCAGATTTGTGCCTTGATAGCCTGGTGGATTATGGATGGACCGACAAAATTCCTTTCTGCTGTGAGGATGTATGTGGCGATGGAGTCCTGGTTGAATTCCTGGCAATTGATGCGTTTTGCAACTATTCCAAGCTGGTTACGCGCGTTCAGGTTTCGGATCGCTCCCAGCCTGTAGTGAAACACAAATTGCCCAATATTTCGATGAACTGTTATACCTACCATACATATTACAGAGAGGCGGTGGATAGTGGAAATACTGAAGTGTTTGGTAAATATGTAACCAACTTATCAGATCGTGAGGTTCGGCAGCTTGAACTTTTCGAATGTAGTAATGACCGTACCACACCCTATGTTCCTACTGTAGTAGAGGTAACGGATGGGGTGATCGAGGACAATTGCAACGTCATCATAGAGGAACGGTTTGAAGAAAATATAGGGATCTGTGGTGAAGGATATGTAGAGCGAATCTTCACCATATCCAATCCTTGTTCCAGCAATCCGGCCGAACAGGAAAGCATCCAGGTGATCCAGAGAATATTCATTACGAAAGATTGTCGCTTGCGACCTGAGGACTTTGTACTACCGTACACAGATACTACCCTGATCAATTGCACGCTCCTTGATGTGGAACCCAGCGGTCCTGTGCTTTACCGGGATGAATTT